>Ga0209048_10003224_pt1 | contig 15922 bp, 11 predicted proteins | sample FrelakmetCRP12CR_FD_187146 | JGI IMG/M metagenome (GOLD analysis project Ga0209048, IMG submission 187146) | Freshwater lake sediment microbial communities from the University of Notre Dame, USA, for methane emissions studies - CRP12 CR (SPAdes)... | ecosystem: Environmental > Aquatic >... | reverse complement strand
AGGACAGCTGGTTTGCGAACCATGAGCGGACGCGACTCGAGCGGTTGCGTGTCAAGGGAGACTCGTCATGAAGACCCTTCTGACGGCGGCGGCGCTTGCCGCGGCGCTCGTGATCAGCACCGCCGATGCGCAAACCGTGCGCTACTTCCCCGTCCCGGACGGAGACGGCCCGCACGATGTCGCGCCGGCGCCGGACGGCACGGTCTGGTACACCGCGCAGCGCGCGGGTGCACTGGGCCGACTTGATCCGGCGACCGGCAAGACCGAACACATTGCGCTCGGCCGCCGCTCGGCGCCGCACGGCGTGATCGTCGGCCCCGATGGCGCCGCGTGGGTCACTGACGGGGGATTGAACGCGATCGTGCGCGTCGATCCCGGGACCCGCGCGGTGAAGAGCTTTGCGCTTCCGCAGACTGCGTCGAATTCGAACCTGAACACCGCCGCCTTCGATCGCAATGGCGTGTTGTGGTTCACCGGCCAAAACGGCTACTACGGCAGCGTCAACCCACGCAGCGGCGAAGTGCGCGCGTGGAAGTCACCGCGCGGCGGCGGTCCCTATGGCATCACCGCGACCCCGGCGGGAGACATCTACTATGTGTCGCTCGCCGGCAACCACCTCGCCAAGGTCGATATCGTGAGCGGCGAGGCAACGGTGATCGATCCGCCGACGCCGCGCCAGGGTGCACGCCGCGTCGGGTCGGACTCGAAGGGCCGACTGTGGATCAGCGAATGGAATTCGGGTCAGGTCAGCATGTATGACCCGGCGACCCGGCAGTGGCGTCGATGGATGCCGCCGGTGCGCGACGCGCACACCTATTCGGTCTATGTCGACGAGCGCGACAAGGTCTGGCTGACCGAGTGGACTTCGAACGCGATCCTGCGCTTCGACCCCGCGACCGAGAAATTTGAGAGCTTCCCCAGCGATCGAGACGGTGCCCGCGTACGCCAGATGCTCGGGCGTCCGGGCGAAGCCTGGGGCGCGGAGTCCGGGACCGATCGACTGGTCGTCATCACCTACCGCTGACCCGCATCTCGGATCGGGCGCGGCGGGATCCGATACCGTCAGACCGCGAGTGCCCGACCGAAGAGTGCCCCAGCGCCATCTTCTGCCCCGGCGGCTTCACAAAGAAGACGATCGAAGCACCGAGCGTGCGTGCCGTCAACGCAACAGCCATTTTCCTGGTACGAAAGGGATTCGATCGGGCGCGCGGCAGTGCGTGGATCAGCGGGCCGGAGGTTCGATTCGCCAGCCACCCGTCGCGGAAAAGGGGGCGAACTGCGCGCAAGACATGCGGCGGCCAGCCGCGTGAAACGGGGTCCTCCGGAGAAGCGGGGCGAAGATGCCGCTCACGCCAAGCGCGACGCAAAGCCAGCCGGCGGCAACGAGCAGGCCGCGCAGCCACGGCCACGCGTGCCTGTGCACCTCATCCCGGGCGGCCACGCTCTGACGGGACTCGATCCGGCCCCGATTCATCGCACGCCGACGCCCCGCACGCGTTGGCTCCCGCCGCAGAGCCAGGCGCTGTAGTCGGTAGACTGAAATGCATGTCATGCCCCGCCCGCGGCAGTTTCAAGATGCGTTCCTGTCCATGGCGCCCCGCGTGCGGTGACACGTTGGCCGCTCCAGGCATCGCGCATCGGCATCCAGCCATCGTATGACCGCGCTGCCGACGCGACGACTCGCTGCCGTCCTGATCGCCGACGTCGCAGGCTACAGCCGCCTGATGGAGCGCGATGAGACCGGCACGCACGCGCGGCTGCGCGCGCTTCGTGAGCAGGTCACCGATCCCGTGGTCCTGCGCCATGGCGGGCGCATCGTGCGCACGGTCGGTGATGGCTTGCTGGTCGAGTTTCCGAGCGCGATGTCGGCGCTTGTGGCCGGACTTGAAATTCAGCGTGCGATGGCCGAGCACAACGCCGGTCGGCCTGTGGCGGAACGCATCGATCATCGCATCGGCATCAATCTCGGGGACATCCTCGTCGATGCCAATGACATCGCTGGCAATGGCGTCAATGTCGCGGCGCGGCTGGAAACGATTGCACCGCCCGGTGGCATTGCAATCTCGGGAACGGTACGCGACCAGGTGCGACAGGATCTGGGCGTCGCTTTTGTCGATGCGGGGGAGCATTACGTCAAGAACATTTCGCAGCCGATCCGCGTGTACACGGTGCGGCTCGATGGCGGGCCCACTGCTTTGGCGCGCCTGCGTGCCTTACCGTGGACGCGATGGATAGCCGCATGGATGGCCATGGCGACGATCGCCGCGGTTGCCATCGTCTACTGGCCGCGCCCACCGAGCGCGACCGTGGCCGACGCGCTGATCGTGATGCCTTTCCTCGCCGCCCCCGGCAACGAGCCGATTGCAGACGCACTGACCCAGAAGCTGACAAGCGCGGTGTCGCGCATCTCCGGCGTCGCCGTGATCGCGCCGACGGTCGCCGCACGGTTCGCGGGGCAGTCGGCTGACCTGAAGAAAGTCGGACGCGAGCTCGGCGTTCGCTATGCGCTCGAAGGCCGCGTCGATGGCGACGGTGATCGCGTTCGCGTTGCCGCGCAACTGGTTGCGGCCGAATCCGGCGCGACGATCTGGACGGGTGACATCGACGCCGCGCGTCCCGCCAAAGATGATGCGCCTCGGGAGGCGATCGGACGGATTGCCGAAACCGTGCGTTCCGAGGTCCGCGCCGCCGAGCTCAAGCGTCTCGACGGCGCCGAGACCGCGCACGCGCTTGCCCTGCGCGCGACGGCAGAGCTGCCGAACGCGGTCGATGCCAACGAACTTCGTGCAGTACGCGTCATGTTCGAGCGCGCCTTGAAAATCGACCCGACGCACGTTCTGGCCCAGATTGGGCTGGCCGATGCGCTGTCATTCGAATCACAGCGCATCGATGCCGGACCTGAACGCGACGAACTGCTCGCACGCGCCGATGCGGCATCGCTGCGCGCCGTCAGCAGCGACCCCAACAACGCCGAAGCGTGGGGCACGCGGGCGCAGGTACTGCTGTTCCGCGACCAGATCGACGCGGCGGCACAGGCCGTCGAGCGTGCGTTGAGCCTGAACCCGTACGTCAGCGATCTGCATGCGTTGCGGGCGCAGGTGCTGATGGCGCGCGGTGAGGCGAGCGAAGCCGTGACTGAACTTGATCGCGCCATCGGACTCGGTCCACGCGGCAATGCGCTCGGCGTGCTGATGAACTATCGCTGTCGTGCGCTTCTGATGCTCGGCAAATACGATGCCGCCATCGAGGCGTGCGAGCGCGGCCTCGCGTTTGTGCCCGACTGGCCCGACTTCATGCTGCTCACCGCCGCCTACGCGCTGAAGGACGACATGGCGCGCGCCGAGTCGGCGAAAGGCGAACTGATGCGGCTGCATCCGGGGTTCTCGATTCGCTGGCACGCAGCCGTATCGGGGGCCGCGCGCGCGCGCCAGCTCGAGCCCAACGTGTATTCGGGCCTGCGCAAAGCGGGTGTGCCGGAATAGAAACATCGGGCTGGCGCATCGGGGCGGGTCGCCCGGGACGCAACGGTTGCGAGCGGCCTTGCGCGGCGCCACGCGCAAGGAGGATCGACAGCGCCGCGCTAGCGCCGCAACGAAAACCACACCTTCGCCAGCCGCTTCACGCTCACCGGCATCGGCGTGCGCAGTTCCTGCGCGAACAGGGAGACGCGCAGTTCTTCCAGCAGCCAGCGGAACTCCTCCAGGCGAGGATCCGGGACGCCCTTGCGCGCGGCGACCTCGCGCAGGAACGGCGTCTGCAGGGCGGCGATCTCGGCCATGCGCTGCTGGTCGCGCACGGGATCGGCCTTGAGCTTGTCGAGCCGCGCAGCAATTGCCTTCAGATACCGTGGATAGTGGGCGAACTGCGCCGCTGGCGTATCAGCGATGAAGCCCTTGGGGAACAGCCGCGCGAGCTGCTGCTCGACGTCCGCGATCACCACGCCGAACGCCTTCAGGCCGTTGAGCTTCTTCGGCAGCGCCGCGGCTTCCTGCACGATCGTGGCGACGAGGCGCGCGATTTCCTGCGCGATCAGGCTCAGCTTGCCGCGCGCTTCGTCCTTGCGCGCCATGAAGCGGGCCTGATCGCTCGGCCAGGGATCGGCGAGGCAGGTGCGATCGATGGCGGCCGTCACCACCGCTTCGCGCAACTCCTCGAAGCTCGACAGCACAGCGGCGAGCTGCGGCACCGTGCGCGCCTGCATCTGGGTCGCCTGCAGGGTATTGAGGCTCTTCTCGAGGAACTTGACCTGCTCCTTCAGCTGCAGCCGGAACAGCCGCCGCAGGCCGACCTGGTGCTTCGCACGCGCCTCTTCCGGATCGTCGAACACTTCGAGCGCGCAGTGCTCGCCGCGATCGACCAGCGCCGGATGGCCGATCAATCGGTGGCCCGCACGATCGATCTCGAGCAACTCGGGCAGTTCGCCGAAGTCCCAGTCGGTGATGCGATCGCTCACGACCTTCGCGACCTGCGCGTCCGTCTCGACCAGCGATTGGAACGTCTGCTGCGCCTGGGGTCCCAGTTCGGCGCGCAGCTGCGGCAGGCTGCGCCCCATCGCCAGCTGGCGGCCGTTCCCGTCGACGACCCTGAAGTTCATCGTCAGGTGCGCGGGCAGTTGTTCGAGCTTGAAGTCCTCGAGTCGGCAGACGACCGTCGTCTGCTCGCGCACGTCGGCCATCAGCGCCTCGAGCAGCGCCCGGTCCGGGTTCGTTGCCCGCGCGCCAGCGCGCGTGACGAAACCCGCCGCGTAATCCGGCAGCGGCACACAGTGCCGGCGCAGTTTCTGCGGCAGCGACTTCAGCAGCAGGTGCACCTTGTCCTTCAGCATGCCCGGCACCAGCCATTCGCAGCGGACCGGATCGACCTGGTTCAACGCGAAGAGCGGCACGGTCAGCGTCACGCCGTCGCGCGGGCTGCCGGGCTCGAAGTGATACGACAGCGCCATGGTGGTGCCGCGCATCGTCCACTGTTTTGGAAAGAGATCCGTCGTGACGCCGGCCGCCTCGTGCCGCATCAACTCTTCGCGCGACAGATACAGCAGCTTCGAGTTCGTCTTCTCCGCCTCGGTGCGCCACTTCTCGAACGCCGCCGCCGAGTGGATATCGGCCGGAATCAGCCGGTCGTAAAACGCGAAGATCAGTTCGTCGTCGACCAGCACATCCTGGCGCCGCGCCTTGTGCTCGAGATCGCGAATCTCGCGCACCAGCTTGAGGTTGTGCGCCAGAAACGCGCCGCGCGTCTCGATTGCGCCTTCGACCAGTCCCTCGCGAATCAGCAGTTCGCGCGCCTGGACCGGGTCCTTCGCGCCGAACGGCACGCGTCGTTGCGCGTACACGGTCATGCCGTACAGCGCCGCACGCTCGAACGCCATCGCCTGCCCGGCGCGCTTCTCCCAGTGCGGCTCGGTCCACGACTTCTTCAGCAGGTGCGCGCCGACGCGTTCGAGCCACTGCGGCTCGATGGTCGCCACGCAACGACCGAAGAGCCGCGACGTCTCGACCAGTTCCGCCGCCATCAACCAGCGGCCCGCCTTCTTTACCAGCGGCGAACCCGGCCAGATGAAGAACTTGATCCCGCGCGCACCGACGTACGGCGGTTCTCGGTAGTCGGCCTCGAGCGTCTTGAATCCGACGTTGCCGAGCAGCCCGGCCAGCAGCGACAGATGGACCTGCTCGAACGTCGCGGCGCAGGTGTTCAGGCGCCAGCCCGCCTCTGCCACGATCGCGTGCAACTGGCCGTGCACGTCCTTCCACTCGCGCACGCGGCGCGGCGAGATGAAATGCGACTTCAGGTCGTCGGTCAGCTTGCGATTCGACTTCTTGTGCCCGATGCGTTCATGGACGAAGTGCCACAGCTTGACGAACGAAAGGAAGTCCGACTTCTCGTCCGCGAGCCGGCGATGCGCCTGGTCCGCGGCCTGCTGCGCATCGAGCGGCCGCTCGCGCGGATCCTGCACCGAGAGCGCCGACGCGATGATCAGCACTTCCGCCAGCGCCTGGTTGTCGCGCGCCGCGAGCAGCATGCGGCCGATGCGGGGGTCGAGCGGCAGCCTGGCCAGTTCCGTGCCGATCGCAGTCAGTTCGTTGGCTTCGTCGACCGCGTTCAATTCCGCCAGCAGGTCGTAGCCATCGGCAATCGCGCGCGCCGGCGGCGCCTCGACGAACGGAAACGCGCGCACATCGCCCAGACCGAGCGACTTCATGCGCAGGATCACGCTCGCCAGCGATGAACGCAGGATCTCCGGATCGGTGAAGCGCGACCGCTTGCCGAAGTCCACCTCGTCGTACAGACGTATGCAGATGCCGTCGGCCACTCGGCCGCAGCGACCTGCGCGTTGACTTGCCGCCGCCTGCGAGATCGGCTCGACCTGCAACTGCTCGACCTTGTTGCGATATGAGTAGCGCTTGACGCGCGCGAGCCCCGTGTCGACCACGTAGCGGATCCCGGGCACCGTGAGCGACGTCTCGGCCACGTTGGTTGCGAGCACGATGCGACGCGCGCCGCCCGGCCTGAACACGCGTTCCTGTTCTTCGGCCGACAGGCGCGCAAACAGCGGCAGAATTTCCGTCCCGGGAGCATGGTGCTTGCGCAGCGCTTCGGCCGCCTCGCGGATCTCGCGCTCGCCAGGCAGGAACACCAGCACGTCGCCGCGTCCCGCGATGGCGCACTCGTCGACCGCGTCGACGATCGCATCCATCAGCGTGCGGTCATCGGCATCGTCTTCGTCCTTGACCGGGCGATAGCGAATCTCGACCGGATAGGTTCGTCCTGACACGTTGAGGACGGGCGCCGGCTGCTCCCGGCTGCCGAAGTGCTGCGCAAAGCGCTCGGCATCGATCGTCGCCGAGGTGATGATCAGTTTCAGGTCGGGGCGCGCATCTTCCTTTGCCTGCAGGAGCTGCTTCAGATAGCCGAGCAGAAAATCGATGTTGAGCGACCGCTCGTGCGCCTCGTCGATGATGATCGTGTCGTATGCGCGCAGCAGTGGATCGGCCTGCGATTCCGCCAGCAGGATCCCATCCGTCATCAGCTTGATGGATGCGCCCGGCCGCGTCTGGTCGGTGAAGCGGATCTTGAATCCGACCACCTCGCCCAGCGGCGAGTTCAGTTCCTGCGCGATGCGTCTTGCGATCGACGAGGCCGCGATGCGGCGCGGCTGCGTGTGGCCGATGAGTCGCGCCTGACCGCGCCCGATGGCGAGGCAGATCTTCGGCAGTTGCGTGGTCTTGCCGGAGCCGGTCTCGCCGCAGACGATGACCACCTGGTTCGCTTCGATGGCGCGCGCGATCTCGTCGCGCCGCGCCGAGACCGGCAGTTCCTCAGGAAACGAGATCGCCGGCAGGAGCACGCGCGGACGAGGCGGCCCGGTCGGCCGCGGCGCGTTGTGACTTCGAGGCGGTTGCATCGGCACGCGGTATGAACCGCGTCATGTGGGGTCCGCTAGGGGTGCACAAGGGCGCGCAACTATACTCCGCGCATGAACGACTCGACGGCGTCGACCACGCTGGCACGGGCGAGCCATGCGCAGTTCGTCGGCTGGCTGCGCGAGGTCGCCCCGTACGTGCACGCGCATCGCGGCCGCACCTTCGTCGTGGGTTTCGGCGGTGAACTGATCGAGGCCGGCCGGCTCACCGCACTGGTGCACGACCTGTCGCTGCTGCATGCGATGGGCATCAAGCTCGTGATCGTGCACGGATCACGGCCGCAGGTACAGGCCCAGTTGAAACTGCGCGGCGTCGAAGGCCGCTTTGCGCAGGGCGTGCGCATGACCGACGCCGCCGCACTCGAGTGTGCGAAGGAAGCATCCGGCGAGATCCGTCTCGACCTCGAGGCGGCGTTCTCGCAGGGGTTGCCGAACACGCCGATGGCACATGCGCAGGTTCGCGTCGTCAGCGGCAACTTCGTCACCGCGCGGCCGCTCGGCATTCTCGACGGCGTCGACTTCCAGCACACTGGCGTGGTGCGCAAGGTCGACGCCGACGCGATCCGTTTCACGCTCGCCAACAACGCGCTCGTGCTCGCCTCGCCGCTCGGCTTTTCACCCACCGGCGAGGCGTTCAACCTGACGATGGAAGACGTTGCCTCGAGCATCGCCGTGGCGCTGAAAGCGGACAAGCTGATCTTCATCGCCGATATCGACGGGGTGCGAGATCGTGCCGGCCAGCTGCGCCAGGAACTCTCGATGGCGCAGGCCGAAACGCTGCTGGCGAACGCCGATGTCGACAGCGACGCGGCGTACAACCTCGACTTCGTGCTGAAGGCCTGCCGCGGCGGTGTCGCGCGGGCCCACATCATTCCCTACGCGCTCGACGGCGGCGTCCTGATCGAACTCTTTACGCACGACGGCGTGGGAACGATGATCTCGACCGAAGACATCGAGTCGATGCGCGAGGCCACGGTCGAGGACGTCGGGGGACTGCTGAAGCTGCTCGAACCGCTGGAAACCGACGGCACGCTGGTCAAGCGGCCGCGCGAACTGATCGAACGCGAGATCGAACGATTCACGGTGCTCGAGCACGATGGGGTGATCTACGGCTGCGCCGCGCTGTACCCGTGTGCCGACGCGAAGATGGGCGAGATGGCGGCGGTCACCGTGCACCCGGCGTACCAGAACTTCGGCGATGGCGAGCGGCTGATGAAGCGCATCGAGGCGCGCGCCCGCGCGCAGGGGTTGACGAGGCTTTTCGTGCTGACCACCCGGACCACGCACTGGTTTCTCAAACGAGGTTTCACGCTGGCGAGCGTGGACGAGCTGCCCATCGAGCGTCAGCGCCTGTACAACTGGCAACGGCGCTCGCAGGTATTGATAAAGACACTCTGATAAGGTCGGCACGCTGCGTGCGCCGACCCCCCTTCTTCTGGAGAGTACCCCGTGGCACGAACCGTCAAGTGCGTCAAGCTCGGCAGGGAAGCCGAAGGTCTCGATTTTCCGCCGGTCCCCGGCGAACTGGGCAAGCGACTGTGGGAAAGCGTCTCCAAGGAGGCGTGGGCCGCGTGGCAAAAGCACCAGACGATGCTCGTCAACGAAAATCGCCTGAATCTCGCCGACGCCCGTGCGCGCAAGTATCTGCTGACGCAGATGGAGAACTACTTCTTCGGTGATGGCGCAGACCAGCCGATGGGGTATGTGCCACCCAAGGCGAACTGACTCGAGGCGGATCGCACCATGAAATTCGGCATCGGCCAGGCAATCACCCGGCGCGAAGACGACCGCCTGCTCAACGGCCAGGGCGTGTTCGCGGACGATCTGACGTTTCCCAATGAACTGCACCTCGCGTTCGTTCGGTCGCCGCACGCACACGCGCGAATCAAATTGATCGATGCGGGCGAGGCCTGGCATCTTGAAGGCGTGGTTGCCGTGTTGACCGGCGCTGATCTCAGCAAGGACGGCGTCGGCAGTTTCCCCGGCAATCCGGCGCTGAAGAATGCGGCGGGCAAGCCGATGAGCACGCCAACCTTCTACCCACTGGCGACCGATGCGGTGCGGTTCGTCGGCCAACCGGTCGTGGCGGTGGCCGCGACGACGCGCGCAATCGCGCAGCGCGCCGCCGAATCGATCTTCGTCGACTATGAGTCGCTGGATGCCGTCGTGACGCTCGACGGCGCTCTCGCGCCCACGGCGCCGCAGCTCTGGGCCGATGCGCCGGGCAACGTCGCCGCCATTTCGCAATGGGGCGACGCCGCGACCTGCGATGCCGCCTTTGCGCGCGCGCATCACGTCACGCGCCTCGCGCTGCTGAACCAGCGGCTGGCACCGGTGACGATGGAGCCCCGCGCCGGCGCTGCCGTCTTCGACGAGGCGAGCGGCCGACTGACGATGCATGCAAGCTCGCAGAACCCGGCCGGCTTCAAGAATTCGCTCGCGGCGATTCTCAAGCTCGCGCCGGAAAGCGTGCGCGTCGTGGTCGGTGACGTGGGGGGCGGCTTCGGCATGAAGACACTCACCTATGCCGAAGACGTCGTGTGCGCGTACGCGGCGCGCAAACTCGGGCGCCCGGTGCGCTGGCGCGCGACGCGGCTCGACGACTTCCAGGGCGCCACGCACGGACGAGACCAGCACGCCGACGCCGAACTCGCGTTCGACCGTGACGGCCATATCCTGGGCCTGCGCGTGCGCATCACCGGCAACATCGGCGCGTACGCGCACGGCGCCGGCGCGATCATCAATCTCGTGGTCGGACCGAAGGTGGTCACCGGCGTGTACCACGTGCCGGCGTTTGACCTGCGTGCGCAGGCCGTGATCACGAACACGAATATCGTGTCGGCGTACCGGGGCGCGGGCCGGCCCGAAGCGATCTTCCTGATCGAGCGGCTGATGGATCAGGCCGCGGCCGAGATGAAACTGGACCCGGCGGAACTGCGCCGGCGCAATCTGATCCGCCCCTCGGCCATGCCCTACAAGACGCCGATGGGCGAGATCTTCGACAGCGGCGACTTTCCGCACATCCTCGAACGCGGACTGAAGGAAAGCGACTGGAACGGCTTCGAGGCACGGCGAGGCGAATCCGCGGCGCGCGGCAGGTTGCGCGGCCGCGCGGTATCGACCTTTCTCGAATGGACCGGCGCGGTGCTCGAGGAGGCGATCCGGTTGCATGTCGAGGCCGACGGCCGCGTACGCGTGTTCACGGCGATGCAGGCAATGGGCCAGGGCATCGAAACGAGCTACGTGCAGATCCTCGCCGACACGTTGCAGATTGACCCCGACCGCATCGAAATCGTGCAGGGCGACAGCGACGTCGCGGAGGGATTCGGCAGCATGGGCAGCCGGTCGCTGTACATCGGCGGCTCGGCGATGCTGACCGCGTCACGGCAGGCGATCGAGTCGGGACGCGAACTCGCATCGAAAACGCTCGAAGCGCCGGCACAGGACATTACCTACGAGGCCGGGCGCTTTCGCGTCGCCGGCACGGACCTCGGGGTTGAACTGGGCGAACTCGCCGCGCGCCAACCCGACAGGCGCATCGCAATCGACACGCTGCAGAAGGTGGGCGGTCCGTCGTGGCCGAATGGCTGCCACGTGTGCGAGGTCGAGATCGATCCGGAGACGGGCGTCACCGAGATCCTCAAGTACACAACGGTCGACGATGTCGGTCGCGTGATCAATCCGCTGATCGTCGCTGGCCAGATCCACGGGGGCATCGCGCAGGCAGTGGGACAGGCACTGTTTGAACAGGTGCACTACGACGAGAGCGGCCAGCTGCTGAGCGGCTCGTTCATGGACTACTGCATCCCGCGCGCGGACGATCTGCCGACCTTCGACACCCACACCGAAGAGTCGCAGCCGTGCCGGATCAACCCGCTGGGTGCGAAAGGCGTCGGCGAACTCGGCACGGTCGGCGCCACGCCGACGGTGATCAACGCGGTACTGGACGCGTTGCGACCGCTGGGCGTGAAGGACATCGCGATGCCAGCCACGCCGGAACGGGTGTGGCGCGCGCTGCGCGATGCGCGTGTCCCGGCCGCATAGCCGGCTCAGGGCCACTCGGACGAACCCGTGATGTTGCAGGGTTGGCTTGGGTTCGTCGTCTTCCGGGCCGCCGCGCTCGCATTGGGCGCGTTTCTTGTCAGGCTCGTCGCGGGCGGCAGTCCCGGCTCGCTGCCCGGCGCCCTGCCCGCGGTCGGTCGGCTCGCCGTCGTCGCCGCACGAGGTCGTCGCCGATCTTGAACGCGAGCTGAATCAACGCGCCGGAAGATGCCAGAAGAGTGCGACATCGAACGGCGACCAGAGCGCCGTGCGAATACCGGCGTCCGCGAGCCCGCGCCGCACCCACTCGTTGCTGGTCAGCCACGGCGTGTAGTGCCCGGTCCCTTCGAAGAAGGCATCGGTGGCGAAGTAGCCGGGATGATCAATGCGCATCGCGCGGCCCTGCGTATCGCGCGCAAAACCGGCGCGCACGTACGCGACGAGCCGGGCGTACTGTTCCTCGTCGAGCGCCACGCGCACGGCCTGATAGTCCTGTGGGCGCGCAACATATTCAACGTGCATCGCGCCGTTGCCGCGACCACTCAATGCGTTCAATGCCGTGCGCGGGCGCAGGTCACGCCAGGTCGGCGTTTCCAGGTAGAACGCGCGGTCGCCCCAGCCGAACGCGATCCAGTTGAAGCCGAGCAACGATCGCAGCTTCGTGTAGTCCACAAGCGCAAGCAGCGGAAACTCGCGTGACCAGTCATAGGGTTCGCGCGCCGGCAGCACCAGCTCCGCGTGCACGCCATTCGTACGGACGTACATGACGACGCCGTCGGCTTGCGGCACTGGCATGCTGAATTCGCGATTGACTGGAATCAGGCCAAGCACCAGCGCCAGCAACACGTACGCGAGCGGCGCGCAGATCAACAGCAGTGCAACGACTCTGAGCGTGCGTTTCATGCCGCTATTCTGCCGGCGACGCGCAACCGCCCTCGCGACGCATGCGGCACGCGGCGATGAGCAGCGTAAGCAGTGACCGTCCTGAGAGCGCTCTCAGTGGGGTTGCGCCGGTGGTGCACCCTCCTTTGCGGCGCGCCCAGCGCCTGCGCGGCGCTCGCGCCGGCGGTACCAGCCACGGCCGTGCCGGCATGGCAGCACGGGCGCCCGGCGGAACTTGCGGCGGCGCCGCTTGCTCCCGTCGCGATACCGGCGCCGGCGCTGCCTATGGCGGAGATCCCGTTGTCGCAACTGCGCGTGCTCCCCGGCTTTCGCATCGAGCTTGCGGCCCGCGGCATGCACAACGCTCGCTCGATGGCTCTCGGAAGCCGTGGCACGGTCCTCGTCGGCAGCCGCGTTGCAGGCAAGGTCCACGCGGTCATCGATCGCGGCGATCGGCACGAGGTGGAAACGATTGCCAGCGGACGGCAACAACCCAATGGCATCGCCTTCCGCAGCGGCGCGCGCGGATTCAGCCCAGGCGCGCGCGCACGCCGAGCCAGAAGCCGCGCGCGTTCCCAGGCGTGCGAAAGGCCTCGCTCACTGCATGCGCCGCGGTGAGATTGAGGGCCAGGAGCCGGTTCGTCGTCCAATCCCGCCATGTGTAGGCCGTGCGCGGTGCATCGAGGAGCGATACGGGCCGCGCCTGCGTGCCGTTCAAGGTGTTGTCGGCGCCGCTGAGCGTGAGCCGCAGCCGGGTCAGGTCGTCGTGCCAACCCACCTCAGCGAAGATCTGGCGCAAGTGGGTCGCCGAGTGTTCGCGCCAACCGTCCTCGTCGGTCAACGAAACGGCCAGGAAGCCGTCGATGCGTTGACCCGTATTGCCGTGCGCCAATTCGAGCGAGCGTTGGCCCCACGCACCGAAAACCTGCCTCCGCCTCCGTTCCAGGATGCGACTCGCCGCTCTTCGTCGCCAGCGCCAGGGCGCCGCCCAGCGTGTTCGCCCCCGAACACGGCATTCGAGCCGGGCATCACACTGACACTGGCAATCGCATTGCGCGGGATCAGGTCCCAGTTCACGATGTCGCCGCGCGCCTCGTTGACGCGCACGCCATCGACAAACACCGACAAGCCCTGCGCAGCGCCTAGCAACGGCAAGGCGCTGAATCCCCGCGGTAGCAGAGTTCCGGCGACCAGCGATTGCCCTGCGCGTCCTCGCTGGAGAAGCCCGCGGCGCGCTCGCCAAGAAAACCCGCGACGCCTGCGTCGCCACCCAACTGGCGTGCCGAGTAGATGCGCACGTTGCCTGCGACTTCGCGCAGCGGTTGATCGCTGCCCGCCAGCGGAGTCGTCCCTACGACCTCGACTTGCGGCAGGATTTCAGCTTTGATGGTCTGTGCGTGCGCGCTGAGCGGGCTGAGCAGGGTGAACGCCGCGGATGCACATGCAACCGCCAGCCGCGCTCCGCCAGCCGCGCGCATCAATCAAGCGTGGTGAGAAAGTGCGCCAGATCGTCGATGTCCTGATCGGTCAAGGTCTTTGCCACGGCGTGCATGTTGCCGCCGTCGTTGGTACGCCGGGCGTGCTTGAAGTCCTGCAGCTGCTTGATCACGTAGGCCGGATGCTGGCCCGCCACGCGCGGAATCTCGTTCTGCCCCTTGAACCCCCCAAGATGGCACATCGTGCACAGCGTCTCGTCCGATTTCGCGCGTCCGCGCGCGACCATGGCAGGATCGGTCTTGAAGTCGACCGGGCGCGGCTTCTGCGCAGCGAAGAATGCCGCGAGGTCGAACATGTCGTCGCGCGATAGATCCTTGACAAGGGGCTCCTTCTGCGGCTCGACGCGCCGGCCCTCCTTGAAGTCCTTCAGCTGAAGATAGATGTAGCGCGCGCTCTGGCCGGCGAGGATAGGAGACAACGGAATGGTCGAATTGCCGTTCGGACCATGACACGCGACGCAGACCTCCGCCTTCTTGCGGCCGGCCTCAATGTCCTGCGCATGCGCAGCGGAGATCGCGGCGAATGCGGCGCAAAGGACTGCGAGAAAAATCAGCTTCATCATCAATTCAGAAAAGAAGGGGCCGCGTCTCCGCGGCCCATGCCTGCAATCGAATTCGACTACAGCGCGAACACGAATACGCTGTTGCCGCGCTTGAAGTCGAGCTGCGTGTTGCCGCCACAGCCCATCGCGATGTACTGCTTGCCATCGACCATGTAGGAAACCGGCATCGCGTTGGCGCCGGCACCGCAATTGAAGCTCCACAGCGTCTTGCCGGTCTTCGAATCGAGCGCATTGAAGCTGCCGTTGCCTTCGCCGAAGAAGTACAACCCGCCTGCAGTTGCGAGACCACCGCCGATCAGGGGCTGCTCGGTGTCGTGCTTCCACACGATCTTGCCGGTATCGATGTCGACGGCGACGGCGCGGCCCCACTGTTTCTCCGACGGGATGGTTTTGAACGCGCCGCCGAGCCACAGCTTCGAACCACCCGGATACTTGGCGGTCTCAACGTGATAGGTCATCGGCTGATGCAGGTTCAGCGCAAACGCGAGCCGGTTCTTCGGATCCCAGGACATCGGGCTCCACTCCACGCCGCCGTTGGCACCCGGCAGCATGCGCGCACCCTGCGCCGTCGGCAGCACCCACATGTTCTCCTGCGGGATCATCGCTTCGGAGAAGCGGATCATCGAGCAGTCCTTGCGGTCATGCACGTAGATGTGGCCGGTCTTGCCGCCGTGGATCACGCCCGGGATCATCTTGCCGCTCTTGTCCTTTACGTCCACCAGGATCGGCGGGCTGACTGCATCAAGGTCCCACACGTCATGCGCGACGTACTGGAAGTGGCACTTGTAGGTGCCCTTGTCCAGATCGACCGCGACGATCGAGTCGGTGTACAGGTTGTCACCGGGGCGCTCGGCACCGTACAGATCGGGGGACGGATTGCCGGCGACGAACCAGATCGTGCGGTTCTTCAGGTCGACGGCGGGATTCATCCACACGCCGCCACCGAGCGTCTTCCAGAACGAGCTGTCCTTGGCGAATTGCGCTTTCTCGGCCGCGATGTCGCGCAGCATGTTGCGATTGGTCGCGTCGTTGACCGCCCACACCCCCTCGTGGCCCTTTTCCGGGATGGTGTAGAAAGTCCACAGCAGCTTGCCGTCGTTGGCGTCGTAGGCCTTCACGAAACCGCGGATGCCGTACTCGCCACCGTTGGTGCCGATCAGCACCTTGCCGTCGACCACAGTGGGCGCCATCGTTTCGCTGTAGCCCTTCTCGGGATCGGCGATCTCGATGTTCCACAGTACGGCGCCCGTCTTCGCATCAAGCGCGACAAGGCGCGCGTCGAGCGTCCCCATGAAGACGCGGCCCCCGGAAATCGCCACGCCGCGGTTGTTGGGGCCGCAGCAGAAGGTCGTCACCGGCCCCATCTTGTGCTTGTAGTGCCAGAACTCCTTGCCCGTCACGGCGTCAACGGCGTAGATGTGGTTGTACGAGGTGGTGAGGTACATCACACCGTCGACGACGATCGGTGCGGTCTCCATCGACTCAACGACTTCGGTCTGGAACACGAACGCCGGCTTCAG
>Ga0209048_10003223_pt1 | contig 15924 bp, 13 predicted proteins | sample FrelakmetCRP12CR_FD_187146 | JGI IMG/M metagenome (GOLD analysis project Ga0209048, IMG submission 187146) | Freshwater lake sediment microbial communities from the University of Notre Dame, USA, for methane emissions studies - CRP12 CR (SPAdes)... | ecosystem: Environmental > Aquatic >... | reverse complement strand
GCCAACCTAAAAAAGATTAACCCGCCAAGGGAACAAAGCAGAGTTTGCCGCACGCGCCAAGGGATCGCCGCCGTCATTCCGGAAAGGCGAAGCCTTATCCGGGGTCGTAACGAATTGAGGCGGGTGCATTTTGCGGTCCCGGCTCGCGCTTCGCCGTGATGACGAATCCGCAAGAGCGGGGATGACAATCCGCTGGCCGGATTTAGCGAAGTTTTCTTAGGTTTGGCTGTCGCGAGGTGGTTCAACCTTCGCCTGCTTGGCGTCGCGCCTGAGCTTCACCAATTCGTAGATCGCGAAGGCGAGGACCGGCCCGGCAACCAACACAAGTTCAACCAACCCGCCCAACGCAATACTCCTTGAAATTGGCTACTCTGCCGCCTCGGGGACGTTTTCCTTGGTGAGGATGCCGTAGCGCGCGGCTTCGGAAAACACGAATTCCGCAACTTCGGCGGGCTTCTCCTCGTGCGCAAGATGTCCGACCCCGCGAAGGAGAATGGCTTTCGACCCTGGGACCATATCCTGAACCTTGAACGCGACGTCCGCAGGCACTGCCTTGTCGTTGCTCGCGGCGATGAGCGTGAGCTTGGTTTTGAGCTTTGGCAGGTCCTTGGACAACGCTTCCAAGTCCCAGTTTGCCATCATGCCAAGCGCCGAAGCCGTGTGGGTCGAGTTGCGGAAGAGTCGCCCATAAAGCGCAAGGCCTTCGGGGTCGATCTCCGATCCCGTGCCCGTGATCAGGCGGCGCACCATGCCAGCATCGGCGCTCCAGGAGAACATCGTCGGCACGAAGGGATTGAGGAACAAGAGCTTGGCGATTCCGCCGAAGAACTGGTTCGCCGGGCCGCCGAAGGGTAGGTAGGCGCCGTTCAGGCTTATGATCGCCTTCGCATCCAGGCGGTGATCGAGCGCCATGCGGCAAAGGATGGCCGCGCCCGCGGAATGCCCAATCCCGATGTCGGGCTTTATGTTCAGGACGCCGAGCAGCGTGGCGATGGACTGCGCCATCTGCGGAAGGGAAAGATGCGACGCACGTGGAGCCTCGGTAAAGCCGTGGCCCGGCAGATCCAGTGCAATGACGCGGAAACGGCTGGCCAGAATTGGCCCAAATCTCCGCCAGGAATGGGTCGATGCGCCCGTTCCATGGAGCAGCAGCGCAATCGGGCCGCTGCCCATATCCTCAATGTGCCAGCGCAGCCCGCCGGCCGATACAAATTTGCTGGCGGCACGGTTGGGCCAATCGAGCCCTTCCCGGTCCCAGTGTAATGCGCTCATGCTTTCGCAGCCATCCTTGCAGCCTTCGAGATTGCCGCCGCGTTTGCATAGGGCAGCGGCAGATATCGTGCCGCCATCTCTTGTGCAAGCCGCTCTGCCTGAATTTGCGGCCGCGGAGACGTATCTACTAACATTGTAGCGATACCCTCCGCGCGCAACCGGCGTCCGGCAATGCTCGCGTCATTTTGAGCGCGGTCACGCCCAGGCTTGCCTTCTGCGGTGATGTTGGCACGGCCATCGGTAAGGAGGACGATAAGAGGAGAAATGCCCTTGCGGCGCACGTTGAGTGCGAGTGCTGCCGCCGCGTTGATACCAGACGCGAGCGGCGTGCCGCCGCCGCCTGCGAGAGCGGCCAGGCTGCGCTTGGCGCGCGTTAGCGAGCGCGTTGGCGGCAGGAGCATCTCCGCGCCCTTGCCGCGGAAGGCGATCAGCGCCACCTGGTCGCGGCGGATATAACATTCTGCGAGAAGAAGCTCGATCGCTCCCTTGGTTTCGGCAAGGCGCTGCATCGCAGTCGAGCCGGAAGCGTCCACGGCGAAGATGGTAGCCGTTTGCGAGCGCGCCTTCAGCCGCTTCACGCGGAAATCGTCGCTGCGGACCTCGATCTTTTCCAACGTTCGAACGACGCCTTCCTCTTCGGTTCTGTGGTGAGCGTTGGCGAATGCGCGCCGGATCTTCTGCCAGGGCGCGGCGGCGCGCAGCGTCTCGATCAGGCTTATGGGAGAGCCGGGACGCGGCTCGCCGCGCCGCACGCCTGCGGGGCGTCCGCGGGTCGCATTCGATCGCTCGCTCCCGCTTTTTCCCGCGGGCGCATTCGCCGGAACCTTGACTGTCTTGCCGGACCGGTTCGAGAGGATGTGCTTCGGGATGGCGGCCTCGGAGGCGGCGATGATCATGTCGGTCAGCGGCTTATCTTCCTCCGCGGCCTTTTGCTCCTCGCTATCCTGATCCTTGTCGTCCGGGGGTGGTTCGTCCTCCTCCTGCTCCTGAGGGGGCTGCTCCGGCGCAGGCGTCATGGTTGCCCGCGGGGCGAGCACGAACAGGGCGGCAAGGGCTGCGTCTTCGTCCTCTGCCTCTGTTCGCCCGGCGAGAGCCGCGGCGGCGCGAGCGGCGCGAACCGCGAAGATCGGCGCGCGGAGCGAGTAAACGCCGAACGCAGAGGCCGCTGCGCAAAGGCCTGCGATGATTTTGTCGGGAACTTCGACGCTTGCAAGAAGCGCCCGCGCCGCTGCGATTTCCTCCTCAGAGGTGGTCGCGAGCGTAACGTCGCGATAGCTGAGGTCGGTGAGATCAATCCTAAGACCTAGCCGCTCCAGCAGCGCGAGCGGCGGCGCTTCGTCCGCGCCCTCGCTTTCGTCGAGCGCAATCACGCCGAACCGCGCGGGATGGGTAAGAGAAGCCGCCTCGCGCTCCACATGCACGGCGCCCGCGTCCATGACGAGACCGAGCCTGGACGCCAGAGCAGGCTCCATCCGCTCGCAGGACGGCACAATCAGATAACCACCGTCCATATCGGCGAGCAAACCGCGCTCCGCGATGGGCTTGCCGTGCGCAAGCGTTGCGGCGAGGTCTAGACCGCCAAACAGACGCTCGTCGGCGGCGTAGAGCGGGAGCTTACGGAAGGGAACGTGGTCCGGCAGGATGCTGCGCAGGAATTCGAGCCACTGATCGCGCACCGGCCCATATTTTGAGCGCACGACGATGCCGCCGAGGCCGACAGGGTCTACGGCGAACAGCGTGGCCGCCATGACGGCCTCTTCCCAGAGCGACCGTTCCGGCGCCGCTTCCCCGCCGCCGTTCAACATCACCCGAACGTCTTCTGCAAAGCGAGTTCGACGCGGACCGTGGAACCGGCTTCATCAAGTGGATCGCGGCGCAGGCGATGCCTGAGCGAAGAAGGAGCGACCACCTTAAGATGCGCAGTGTTGACGCTTTCGCTGCCTTCGTAAGCAGCAAGCGCGCGCGCAGCCCGCATCAGCGTCAGCTCTCCACGCAAGCCGTCCGTTCCAAGGGTGAGGCAAAGCCTGGCAGCCTGCTCGAGGATGGGTTCGGGAACGGCGATCAAATTTACGCGGCTCCGGGCAACGCTCACCTTCCGGCGCAGCTTGCGGTTTTCATTCCGCCAGCTGGCAGCAAAGGCCACCGGATCGCGCTCGAACGCATCGCGGCGGCGCACAACCTCGATCCGCGACGGCAGATCCTGCGGCGTGCGCACCTCGACGGAAAGACCGAAGCGGTCGAGAAGTTGCGGGCGCAATTCGCCTTCCTCGGGGTTGCCGCTGCCGATGAGGACAAAGCGCGCAGGATGGCGAAGGCTCATGCCCTCGCGCTCGACCACGTTTTCGCCGGATGCAGCCACGTCAAGCAGAAGGTCGACGAGGAAGTCCTCAAGAAGATTGACTTCATCGATATAGAGGAAACCACGGTTGGCGCGCGCGAGAAGGCCGGTCTCGAAAGCCTTTTCGCCTCGCGTGAGTGCTCGCTCGAGATCGAGGGCGCCGACCACGCGGTCCTCGGTTGCGCCGAGCGGAAGGTCAACCACGGGCACCCGGATGAACCTCGCGGGAAGCTTCCCTTCGCGGGCGCGGGCCTTGCACTCCTCGCAAGGCGCGCTGCCATCGGGGTCGCAATTGAAGCGGCATCCCCTGATAGCGCGGACGGGAGGGAGAAGCGCGGCAAGCGCCCGAACAGTGGTCGATTTGCCGGTTCCGCGGTCGCCGAAAGCCAAAACGCCGCCGATCGTGGGATCGATGGCCGAAATGATCAAGGCAAGCTTCAGCTCTTCTTGGCCGACGATAGCTGAGAAAGGATAAATTGGGCGTGTCATTTGCGTTCTTCTAGCGCGGTCTGGATTTGCATGTCTAGTTCTGCTCCCATCAGTGCGGCAAAAGCTGTCAGCCAAAGCCAGTAGAGCAGAATAACCACGGCTCCGAACGAGCCGTACACCTTGTCATACGAGTTGAATGCGGAGACATACCACGAGAAGCCCGTCGATGCAGCAAGCCATAAGGCGGTTCCGGCAAGCGAGCCGATCGAAACCCACCGCCAATGTGCGTCCTTGCGATCCGGCCCGTACCGGTACACTAAGGCAAGGCTCAAAGCCATGATAACAGCGAGAACCGGCCAGCGCAGTGTATGCAGGATGCTGTTGGTGAATTCCGTAAGGCCGATGCCTTCAAGAACGCGTGGCACCGCTATAACAGCGTATATGTTGAAGACCAAGACACAAACCGCCGCGATTGTAAACATGATCGCAATAAGGTTTGTGCGCGTGAAGCTGCGCGTCTCGGGCGCGTTATAGACGACGTTCAAGGCTCCCATCATGGAGTAGGCCCCAAGCCGGGCGTTGATGAAGGCGAGCAAAAGGCTGAAAATCGAGGCGAGCGAGAGCGAAGCGCTATTTTGTCCTAGCAGCACAACGACTTGGGCGTCGATCGCATTCCAGGCCTCGCTGGGAAGCACGCCTTTAAGCGACACAAGCCATTGCCGCACTTGATCGGGATCGGTGAGAAGACCGAACATCGCAACGATGAACACAAGGGCGGGGAAGATCGCCAGCAGCATGTAGAACGCGACGCCCGCCGCCAGAAGACTGATGTTGTCTGCCGAAATCGACTTCCAGACGCAAATGAGAACCTGAAGGGGCAAGAAATGCCGCCTCTTCGCCAGCGACGCCGCTATTCCTTGTTTCGAAGTGGTTTTCAGATCGAGTAAGGGAGCCATATCTCGAACGTGGTTGGAAACTGGCCTTTGGCGAATGCGAGGCCCAGCGATTCAGGTTAGGACACTTATACGTCGGAAGGCGCTCCCGTCATCCCAAATGTTGCTTGGCCTGGACCGCAGGCCGCAGCCGGGGGCTTCTAGAGTTGAGGGCGAGCCTCTCATGACGCCGGCTCAAAAAACGCCGGTGGTTCTTCCTCGAAGGAGAAACGAGCGTGAAACACACACATGCGGCTTTGGCCACGGCAACCCTTGCAGCGCTGGCACTCTTTTTCGCCGGTCAGCTCGCGCGCGCCGAGGAACACCCTTGCAAGCCGTATAGCTTCGAAGGCAATGCTTACACGCTGTGCGAAGCCCCTCTGAACCGTTTCTCAATCCGGCTGTTCTGGCAGCGTCCGGATGGCGCGCCCTATTCATATCTCAGTTCGCTGCCGAAAACCGACGCAAATGGCGGCCGGCTTGCCTTTGCCCTGAACGGAGGCATGTTTCACCCGGATTACAAGCCGGTCGGGCTTTATATCGAGGACGGGCGCGAACTCGTGCGGGCGAATACCAGGCCCGGACCTGGCAATTTCCACCTGAAGCCGAACGGCGTTTTTTACGCCGGCGAGGGTGAGGCTGGGGTTCTTGAAACGAGCGCATTCCTGAAGAAGAAACCGAAAGCGCTGTATGCGACGCAATCGGGACCGATGCTCGTCGTCGACGGCAAGCTGCATCCCAGGATCGCGAAGGCAAATGTGTCGGCAAAGGCGCGCGACGGGGTCTGCGTCCGGGGCACGGGCATTATGCTTTTCGCTATTTCCGAGGGCGAGGTGCCTTTCGACACGTTCGAGCGCCTGTTCCGCGATGGTCTTAAATGCCGGAACGCGCTGTTTCTGGACGGAGGATCGGCCCCGGCACTCTATGTGCCATCTGCCTCTCGCGGCGGAAACATGCTGCTCGGGCTGGGGCCCATGATCGCGGTCTACGAAAGAACGCGGCCCTGATCTTTCTCGACGCCTAAGAAAAAATTCCCGGCTTCGCCAACGAAGAACCGGGGCTTTCGTGGTCGCATTCCGCGGCGCCTGTAAAGAAGGATTCCGGGTTGGGTCGCGAACCGGCCTTCCAGAAATTCGAACTTCAGGCAGCAAACCCTTAAAGAGCGGACGAGCGCATAGGGTCAAACGTGCCGCTCTTTGGGGTTGGCCCCTTCGGTTGAAAACGCCTGCCTAACCGCAGCCACGTCACGAAAACTTTGGTTAGGCGGGGCACTACGCTCCCTGCGCGATGCGGGGGGTAAAGCGCAACGACTCTATAAGGGCTCTGGGATTGGCGAGAGAGCAAAAGACCCCGCCGTGAAGCAGGGCCCTTGCGTTTCTGGTGTGGGTCCGGGCTTCAAATCCGAAGCTGTTTACTTCGTTGGGTTGATTGGAGCGGCAGGTGGTAAAGCGGCAGTAGGTGCTACTGTGGGGGTGCTCATTGCAGTTTTGCCCTTGCCGCCCTGCCAGTAAGCAGAAAACCACGTCGTGTGGTTCAGGATGGCGGCATGCACGAGCAGCGCGATGAGAGTGACCGTGCCAAGGAACAGAGGAAGACCCACCTTCGGCGAACGACCAGCCAAATGCCGGCTTGTCCATCTACGTCAGCCATGTTCATTTCTCCTAGTGTATGTATGCTTTAGTGTAGCCAAGGGGTGAGGGCATAGGCAAGAAAATGCGCGAACACTGCGGCAGCACCGAAAATTCGAGTCCCGTTGATCACATGACCATGCAATTCCTCAGCTTCTGCCAAAATCAAGCCTGTCGGATAGACTTTGTTTGGATCTGCCATTGCTTGCCTTCTAGAAGGATTTTCTAAGTTCCTCGTGCCAAGCCCGCACGATGCCAAGAATAGCGTAAGCGAGACCCTAGAAGCGTCCGCATATGCTTACTCTCAACTGTGTAAACTCGAAATGACAAACTGTGTTGCGTGTGTCATTCCAACGCACCTCGCGATCACCCACCCAAGATGGTCGGATGAGCCGTCAGAGGGATCATGCCCGTCCTCGTTGGAGAAATGGGAGCCTTGTTTCGCAAGCTTGGGGAAGGCGGCGTAACGCCCTTGCTCATCAAGCAGAATGCGGAATGGGTGTCGAAGCTCGCCGACCGCGGTGATTATCGATCGGGGTGAGGCCGTGCATCGATCGCGTGCGGCATGCCTGCCCGCAGACGCTGAAATTCATAAGCGCTAGTGCGCAGTCTAATTATGCGACGCTCGTCGAGCGAGGCCGGATGCGTTCTATTGATTCAGGTAGTGCTTGAGGTTTTCGATCCGCACCTTCGCCGTTTGGGCGGCGCCGCCGTCCATCGCCTTGCGATACCAGTCGAAAGCCTTCGCCGCATCCGCCTCCGCATTCTTCTTATCGATGCGCGCAAAGTAGATCGGATCGTAGGAGCGGCCCATCGCCAAGGCTGCTTCCGGGTCGCCGAGGCCAACAGCTTTTTGATAAAGCCGGCGTGCTTCGAGAATGTCGCCTTCCTTCATGCGTTTGTTGCCGTCCCGGATCAAATCCTCGATCTCGGCCCTGGATGCAGCTTTCGGCTGGTCAGCCGGCGTGCCGGGACCTTGAAGGGCGGCTTGCCGCGTAAGGGTGGCTTGCTGGGCCACCCCCGTTGGCGTTGCCGGTTTCGCTGGTGGCTCTGCCTGGGCCGTTATCGCGGACGCAGACGTCGGCACCGTCTCGGTGCTGAAGAAGGACGGGGCAGGCTTCGCGGGCTTCGGTGTCTCCGGGATGGCCACGGTCTCAGGCTGGGTGCGCTGAAGAGCCGCAATTTGCGGTTGCGCCGCCGGTGGAGCGGAAGTCGATGCGGCAGGCTCCGTTTTTGGCGTGTTCACCCGGATGGCAAACTGCTTTTTGTCCGACAGCGGCGTTCGCACATTGCTGTCAAGCACTTGAACGTCCATGAGAACAGTATCTGGCGTACCCCCCGGCACATTGATCGTGAGACCGGTCAGCCGGCGCGGCGGCAACAGCCAGTTCCCGCCGCCTGCATCGACGCCAGCATTCAGCCGCGCACCTTCGGGGATGCCGGTAATGCTTATGAGTATCCTCTCATTTGCCTGCTCCGGTTTGACCTCTATCGCGAGCGGAGAGGGCTGACCGGACATCACCAGGACATCGGAGGCAGCAATGACGGGCGCCGCTTCCGCAGAAGTCGCGACGGCAAGTCTTGACGTTTCCAACTCCGCGTTGCTCTTGACCCATCGCCCATATCCGGGCTGGCTGGTATCCATTGTCTGGGTCGCAGCCCCTGCCGTGCGGCCGCCTGGGCCATAGGAGTTGATAACAAAAACCGCAAGCGACGCCGCTATTGCGATGCCTCCAACCAGGCCGATGGCCGCTGCGCCCAGAAGCCGGCTGCTCTCCCGCTCGGCTGCTTCTGCCGCTTTCGGAGGCGCGGCATAGGCCTCCGCGAGCGGGTAGGCCGGGAGGTCATCATACGCAGGGTGCTCAGGAGAAGAGCTTGGCCATTGCGCCTGGTACCGGGACGAGGGATGTTCCTGAGACTGGGCAAAAACGGTAGAGGTATCGCCCTTGTATCCGGCATCGCCATGATCGGAGAGAGTCCGGCGGCTTTTTCCTGAGGCCGCCTGATAATCGAAGTAATTCAGGATCACGTCCTGAGGAGACAAATTATCCTCGCTTGCCCAACCGTGGCCGGTGGCGTGCAAGTCCGGCGACGGTAAGCTCCTCCTCGCTGAAACAGCAGATGGGGCGTCACCGTACACGCTCATAAGCGCGGCTTGTACGGCTTCGGCGAGTTCGTCATGCTTGCTGGAAACGTCAGGGCCTGTATCGCTTTCCAATGTCCGCAGACTGCCGGAAGCCAGGGCGATCTCGGAAAGGGTATGATGGCCCCCTAAAACTTCGAGCGCCTCACTCTGCTCCTGCTCATTGACAAGCTCCTCCTCGTCGACGAGTTCCTGCTCGGCGCTCAGTTCATGGATATCGTCGAAGCCATCCCAACCGGAGAAAAAGCCCTCCTCATTCCCATGATCGGAGCTGCCTCCTTCCTCGTCCAGAGGTTCCTTCTCTTCAGTTTCAACAGCGTCTTTCGGGCCGTCCGCAATGGTGTCGGCAAACTTGTGATCGTCCTTTTCGTCTGAGACTTCGGGCTCAAGCTCATGGGAGCCTTCGGGCTTTTGAGGGCCTTCTTCAGGCTCCGGAGACACCGTATGCACTTCGAAAGAGGAGCTCTCGATCGAATGCTTGACTACTTTTGCTGCGCAAATGCCCGGTTCTTCCGTCTTGGAAGGAGCTACTTCGCGCCCACTGGCCTTGGCTGACTCCGGCATTTTCTACTCCTGTCGGGCATCTCGCATCGCTGAACCAACCGAATGCTAATGCTGCTGCGGCTTGTTCTGCTGTTGATACCAGCGGATGAATCTGTTGAAGAGCTCCTCCTGGTTAGCGGAGCTCCCGCGCTGACTCTTGACAAATTTTTGGAGCATCGTTTTCATTTTTTGACCGCCGGGCGCGGCCACCGGCTCCGTTGTTGGAGGCTCGGCATTCGCAATCAGCCATCTCTCGGCAGGCTGAAATCGCTGCCAGCCCTTTAGGGGAGCCCGTATATCGATCTCGCGCCATTTCGGGCTGTAGTTGCCCGTTTTGAATTTATCGACGCTGGCGAAGAATCTCTCGGTAAATCGGGATAGAACACGAAAACGTTCGGATTGAGGGGGCAGGCTGTGGAGCGCCATGACGGTGGAGACGGCGATGGTTCCCACGCTTTCATTCGGTGCGACGAGACCCGGATAATCTTCTGCCGTTATGATCGCCGGCAGATAATTGGCCTGAAGGCCGGGCAAATATTCCACGTCCAGAAAATGAACTTTGTCCTTATGGGTGATCTTGTCGAAAGCTGGCGATGGCTTGCCGCCGACATAGACGAGCGCATCGAGTTCGCCGCGGCTAAGCCGCCCGATGGCTTCGTCATGGTCGAGGTAAAGCGGATTGACCGCGATGCCGTTGGCCTCGAAAACGGTCTCGGCTGTAATCGCCATACCGCTGTCCTTCGGGCCGAAGCTTACGCGGCGTCCCGACAGGTCTTGCAGACACAAAAACTGCATCCGCGATAGGACGTGAAACTCTTCGGAGTAAAGTTTCGCCACATATTGCAAGTGCGATTGGAGGCCGGGCTGTCTGCTTATCTTGGCAAAGCGCGTCAGAACATCGGATTGCACGATTGCGATATCGACCGCCTTGAGGGTCAGAAGGTCGTTGATGTTTTGTATGGACCCTTTTCCGGCCATTGGAATGATCCGTAATTCATTTCCGTTATCCAGGACGCGAGCGAGATCGCTGGCGATTCGCAATCCGGTACTGTCGACGTCACCGGCAAGCATGCCCACAGTTCCAACCACCGGAGCCGGGGGTGCCTTTGCGCCCCTAGGCGGGCCCGCAGGTCGGGCTGGGCCTTGGGCCATCGTGCCGCCGATAGTAGAAAATAGGATAAGAAGGCTTATGGCGAGAAGCCTGACCACTATTCATCACCCTCTAATCGATGACAGACGCCAAACCGAATGGCCGCCGGGATAAGATACCATCGAAGGCAAAAGATTCGAAACGAGCGGACTACCAAAAAGAAGGACCGTCTCTACCTGTGATGACTGAGTGAAGAAAGCGGCGAAACTGTGCCACCACGCGGGCTCTGCCAGCGGCGCGGCCTGCAAAGCGGATGGTTCCGCAGGAGAAGAGTTTTCTTGAGATTCAGGACTGGCGATCGGAAACAAGCAAGCGCGCCCGACGGTGTCCGGCTTTACGCCATAGGGGATATTCATGGGCGCCTTGATCTGCTTGAGAGCTTGTTGAACCGCATCGAATGCGATCAGAGAGGCCGTGCTGAAATGCCGGTTATTCTCATCTTTCTCGGAGACTACGTCGATCGCGGCCCAGATTCGAAAGGCGTTGTCGATCGGCTGATCCAGGGCTTTTCGCCGCCATACACGCCGGTCTTCCTCAAAGGGAACCACGAGGCTCTGCTTCTCTCTTTCCTCAACGATCCCGCGGCGGGCCTGAATTGGCTCCGCAATGGTGGCGATGCCGCACTTTTGTCCTACGGCGTGGAACTGGAGGCAATTCAACTCGCATTCTGGCGCGGCCCGAAAGGGCTGGCTGAGGCGGTTCGGCAATTCCGGGCTGTTCTGCCAGCCAACCATCTTCATTTCTACGAAGGGCTCAAGTTGTTCTGCCGCCTTGGGGACTACTTTTTTGCCCACGCGGGCATCAGGCCAAATGTACCGCTCGATGAACAAAGCGAAGACGATTTGCTCTGGATCAGGGCGGACTTTCTGAACTCGACGGAAGACTTCGGGGCGGTCGTAGTCCATGGCCACACGCCCACCCGCGAGCCTAAAGAGCTTCGTAACAGGATAGCATTGGATACGTTCGCAGTTCGCACAGGCAAGCTTACGGCAGCCGGTTTCGAGGGTTCCCGGCGCTGGTTTCTATCAACCTAAGCCTCGCGATGGAGGCGATGGCTTTTCGCCCTCTCCATGATCTTCGCTAATGCTCCGTAACCTTTCAAGGAGTGTTGGGAGATGGGGGCCAATTTTTTCGTCATCAGGATCGGAGTTCAGGGAATCGAGGTCTATGTGCTCCGCCAGACTCACCTCAGCCGCTTCACCATTTTGGTAGGAAGCATGGTTCACGCCATTCCCGGCCGACACCTCCGCGGATCCGGGGCCGGGAACCGCCTTGTGTCCGTCGGACTTGGCCCGTCCTCGTTCTTGTCCTGTCTCGGCATCGCCACGAACGGCCTTGGTCGCCGCGGCTGTCTCTTCCGGCCCGGCCGGAGGCGCCTTCGCCACGCCCGTGTCGTTTAGAGAAGCAGATCCGTGCACTTCTCCGACGCCGCCTCCATTCGTGGTGAGCAGAGTGGCCTTTTTCTCTTGAGCATCCTCTTTTGTTTCGCTCTGTGCGGGCTTCGCCACGTCCTCGTTGTGGGGCACGCTGTTCGCCGTAACCACCTCTTGCAAAATCTTTGGCCGGTCGTCTCCTTCTCCATGCCCATTCCTCGACGCAGAGGTAAGAACCGTTTCCTCGGGGAGGATTGTCAGCACGGGCGATGAAAGGGTCGCCGCCCCTGGGGCGGCGGCCGGTTCCGAAAGATCATCCGGTTCCTTGGAAGCCAAGCGGAGCGTTGGCGCCGGAATCTGCTCCGCCGCCGGTGTTTCCGCCTTGAGCTTCAATCTTGCGGCCAGCGGCATCGGCGGTTGCGCCTGCCGCCATGGCACCGGCCTTTCCCGGCGCGTGTCCTGCCCGCCGAGACGTTTTGCAGATGGCTCGATGCGCTCCGGCTGCGGCGGTTCATTCCTTGGTTGCGCCGACGCAAGGATCAACTCGGAAAGCTTCTGTAACTCGCCTTTGATTACGCCAACCTGCTGCGAATCGCGCTCTTGAAACAGGGCGAGCTGCTGGCGCAGCTTCGACAGCTCGAGATTCAGACGGTCATATTCGGCCCGGTAATCTTCCAAATCCCACTGGGAGGCCCTGCGAACACGTCTTCCACTTCGGTCGGCGGCGCTCCTTTCAAGCACCTGATGCAGGCGCTGAAGCTCTTCCTGATAGCTGGCGGCGGCTTCCTGCGTGGCGGCAAGCTCCTCCTCGCGGCGGGCCAGCTTGCTCGTGAGATCCTGGAGTTCGTAGGACCGCTCCTGAAGTTGAGCCTTTGCGGCGGTAATTTCGCGGTCAAGCTCAGGAAAACGTTTTGTTATAGTTTGCTCAAGGACTGTGGCCGCGTTGCGCCTTTCGGCAAGCTGTAAATCGATGTCGGCAATCTGGTCCTTCAGGGCCACAATCTGCATTTGCAGGCGGCTGTTGTCCACAAGTTGATTCGCGGCCTTCTGCTTCGCACGCGCAAGCACGCTTTCGAGACGCCTTACGCGAACCGCATAGGTTGCCCGCAACTGGTCTTGCGTCGCTTCAATCTCGGCAAGCGTGAGAGGCAGCGTTCTCTCGAGTTTTTTCTTGGAGAGACGGGACGCGCGGCTCCAAAGTGAGGGAGCGAGCAGCACTCCGATCAAGCTCGCGATCAAAAATCCCAGTGCGATCAGCATAATCGCTTGGATCATTGAACTGGGCTCCCTTAACTCCTGCCAATCATGCGCATCCCCGCCGCATTAGAAAGAGCGGGGCTGACGCCAGCCACGGCAAACTTTCCGCTGCGTTACATCCGCCGAAAGGCGTCCGGCACAGTCTCCCCAACCCGCCGGACCCGCATCCGTTCAACCGATCGCGACACAAGCGACCCTAAAAAGGGTTCCAAGTAGGCGAGGACGTATATTTGAGATACCCGACATTGGCTCCCAAACGCAACCCTAACCCTGCACGAATAGGCGCGAGAATGACATCGTCGTGTTGTTGATACGTTATTCCCACACCTCCAACAAGGTAAGCGGAACCGTCGATACCCGCGAAGCGCTCATAGATTTGTGACGGGTATTGTATATTGTATACAAGCGTAAACGACTTCGAGCCGTTCGCGCCAAAGTCGTAGCCAAGCGACGGTCCTTGCCAATAGACCTTCTGCGGCGGGAACCCTTTTGCGTAGAGCGTGCCCTCGCCATACCTCAGCCCCGCGACGATGGCGCCGCTCGCTTCCTCGCCGAGGATATAGCCGTTCGGGTGGCCGTTGCGCTGGAAGGAGTGCTCGACGACTTTCGCGAGCCCTTCCGAGGCCCCGCCGAAGAATCCACGACCGGCATTCAGGATTTCATCGGATGAGTACGTGCCCGGCTGCGGGGGCGGCGGCCCCCAAGCAGCGCCGCCCTGAGGCGGAGCATTGTTTTCAGGCGCATTCGCAGGCGGCGGCGAGCTGTAGGGCTGGCCGTAGCCAGGATTGTCGTTGCCGCTGCGTGTGTAATCCGAAGGAGCGGTTCCGCCTGCCTGGGGCGGCCTGATGGATCGCGGGGGCTCAGGCTGTTGCGGCGGAAGGTAGTCTTGCGACTGAGCCTTTGCGAAGGGCGGGGTGAAGAACGCGCCCAGCGCCGATAGGGGCAGGAAGGCCAGTGTCAAAAGCAGCATGCGGTGGCGGGTCATCGTGAGTTCCGGTTTCAGGCCGTATCGAGCCAGCCGTCATAATGTTGAAGATGAGTCTCCGTACGCAGCACAATTGCTAGGTGTGCGCTGAATGAGGGCCAAATTTTGGCCGCTTTTGGACTCGGCCGCGCATGGCGGCCTGGCCGCCTACACCGCCGCGAGGGCTTGCTCCAGATCGCCGATGATGTCGGCGCTGTCCTCGATGCCGACCGAAAGCCGCACAACATCGTCGCCTGCGCCTGCGAGCGCGCGCTGTTCCGGCGTGAGCTGGCTGTGCGTCGTGGAGGCCGGATGGATGATGAGGCTGCGGACATCGCCGATATTGGCGAGGTGGGAAAACAGCTTCACGTTGGAGACGAGCTTCACGCCCGCGTCGTAGCCGCCCTTGAGGCCGAAGGTGAACACCGCGCCGGCGCCCTTCGGGACGAGCCTTTTCGCAAGCTCGTGGTAGCGGTTGCCGGGAAGGCCCGCGTAGTTCACCCAGGCCACTTTCGGGTGCTTTTCCAGCCAGCTCGCCACCGCAAGCGTATTTTCGCAGTGGCGCGCGATGCGCAAAGGCAGCGTCTCGATGCCATTGATGAAGAGAAACGCGTTCAGCGGCGCAATCGCCGGTCCAAGATCGCGCAGGGAAAGGACGCGCGCCGCGATGGCGAAGGCGAAATTGCCGAAAGTCTCGGCGATGACCATGCCGTTGTAGGACGGGTTCGGCTGCGAAAGCATGGGATAACGGCCGCTCTTGAGCCAATCGAAGGTGCCGCAATCGACGAGGATGCCGCCGATGGAATTGCCCTGTCCGCCGAGAAACTTCGTCAGCGAATGCACCACGATGTCCGCGCCGTGCTCCTTCGGCCGGAACAGATAGGGCGTGGCGAGCGTGTTATCGACCACGAGCGGAATGCCGGCCTTTTTCGCAACGGCGGCTATAGCTGGCACATCGATGAGAATGCCGCCCGGGTTGGCGATCGACTCGATGAAAATGAGCTTGGTCTTCGGCGTGATCGCGGCCTCGAAGCTTGCCGGATCGTTGCCATCGGCCCACACCACGTTCCAGCCGAACTTCTTGAAGGCGTGATTGAACTGGTTGATCGAGCCGCCATAGAGCTGGCGCGCGGCGATGAATTCATCGCCCGGATCGAGCAGGACGTGGAACACGAGCAACTGTGCCGCGTGCCCTGACGCTGCCGCCAGCGCAGCCGTTCCCCCTTCCAGCGCCGCGACGCGAGCCTCGAGCACCGCCTGCGTAGGGTTCATGATGCGCGTGTAGATGTTGCCGAACGCCTCCAGGCTGAACAGCGATGCGGCGTGCTCCACATTGTCGAACACATAGGAGGTTGTCTGATAGATCGGCGTCACCCGGGCGCCCGTCGCGGGGTCGGGCTGAGCGCCGGCATGGATGGCAAGCGTGTTGAAGCCTGGGGCGGGTGCGTCGGTCATGGGCGTCTCCTCGATTTGCCGGATTCAAAACCCGTTCGCCGAAAGAATGCAACGGGATTGGATACCGAACGAGCCCATGTCTTGGAACCGAAAAGACCGTCTCGTGGAGCGAAATTGGACGTTAAGCGGAGTTTGCCGGCCCGGGACGACGAAACGCGCGGCGGCGCTTTAGGCAATCAAGCAGGCTTTCACTGCTTTCCCAACGGCGCAGCCCCTCACCCCAGCCCCATGGGAGAGGAAGTCCGCCCCGCGCCCGTTGCAGCGGCGTCCCTCTCCCATGGGGAGAGGGACAGGGTGAGGGATCAACCGTCGGTCAGATCGGCAAACCTTGTCTCGGTCTCCTATAACAAGGTGGCGATGTGCTGAAGGACCAGGGAGAACCTGCCCGAGGTGCTCAAAGCCTATCGCGACAGCTCGCCGTCGCCGAGCGCCTCGCCAGG
>Ga0209048_10003222_pt1 | contig 15931 bp, 10 predicted proteins | sample FrelakmetCRP12CR_FD_187146 | JGI IMG/M metagenome (GOLD analysis project Ga0209048, IMG submission 187146) | Freshwater lake sediment microbial communities from the University of Notre Dame, USA, for methane emissions studies - CRP12 CR (SPAdes)... | ecosystem: Environmental > Aquatic >... | reverse complement strand
TCGCGCTCGGACAGCGCTTGCGCCAGCGCGCGGGCGCTTGCCTGCATCGCCGCGGCGTACGCGGGGCCGAAATCCTTCCAGTCGAGCAGCCCGAGCGCGGGCGCGGCGACCCGCCCGGCGTCGAAGTTGGCGGTGAGTCCGGGGTAGGCGATGGCGTCGATGCGCTCGAACAGCGCCGCGGCGGTGAGCCAGCTGCGCGCAGTGAGGTGCGCGCCCTGCATGGTCCGTTTCAGTCAGCGTCGCGGTACTCATGCTCGAGGAGCTTGGCCTGGGCAGCCGCCAGCCGCGCCACCGGCACACGCGGGCCGGAGCAAGATACATAGGTGATGCCAATGCGGTGGCAAAAGTGGATCGAGGCAGGATTTCCGCCGTGCTCGCCGCAGATGCCGACCTTGAGTTCCGGCCGCGTCTCGCGCCCCTTCGTGACCGCCATCTTCATCAGCTCACCGACGCCCTTGATGTCGAGCACTTCGAACGGGTTGTCCTGCAGGATGCCCGTCTCGGTGTAGGCCGGAAGGAACTTGTTCTCCGCGTCCTCGCGGCTGAACGAGAAGGTCGCCTGCGTGAGGTCGTTGGTACCGAACGAGAAGAACTCGGCTGTCTCCGCCATGCGCCCGGCGCGCACGCAAGCACGCACGACCTCGAGCATCGTACCGAACTTGAACTTCACGTTAATGCCGTGCGTGAGCTCAACCACCTTGTGGATGCGCTGGACGTAGCCGTGAATGCGCTTGAGCTCTTCCACGGTGGCCACCTGGGGCACCATGATCTCGGGGTAGACCTCGACGCCTTCTCGCGCGCAGAGCGCCGCGGCTTCGAGAATGGCGCGGATTTGCATCGAATAGATCTCCGGGTAGCTGATGCCCAGGCGCACGCCGCGATGCCCCAGCATCGGATTGACCTCCTGCAGCGCGCGCACCTTCTTCAGGATGGCTTCCTTCCGGTGGATCACATCGTCTTCCAGGTGCGACTCCTCGAACGTGCGCAGCCCGCCCACGAGCCGTGTCAGGCCATCGGCATATTGCTGGTAGAGCTTCGGGTTGAGCAGCTTGAGGGTGTCGGGCAGATCCTTCAGGCCCTTGATGCTGTCGTTGAGCTGGTGCAGGTGCGCGATCTCGAGTTCGAGCTGCGCCGCCGAGGGAAGGAATTCGTGCATCGGCGGATCGAGCAGGCGCACCGTCACGGGCAGCCCCTTCATCGCCTTGAAGATGCCCTTGAAGTCGGCGCGCTGGATGGGCAAGAGCCGATCGAGCGCGGCCTGGCGCTCCTCCTGCGTCCCGGCCAGAATCATCTCCTGCACGATGGGCAGGCGATCGGTGCTGTTGAACATGCGCTCGGTGCGTACCAGCCCGATTCCCGCTGCCCCGAACTTCCTGGCGCGGGTGGCGTCTTCCGGGGTGTCGGCGTTGGCCATCACCTTCAGGCGCGCCACTTCGTCCGCCCAGGCGAGCAGCGTCACCATCTCACTCGAGAAGGTAGCCTCGACCGTCGGCACCTCGCCCGCGTAGACATGGCCGGTGCCGCCGTCAATCGTGATCACGTCACCTTCGCGCAGGGTCGCATCGCCGATGGTCGCGCTGCGTGCCTTGTCGTCGATCACGATCTGCTCGCAGCCGGAGACGCAGGGTTTGCCCATTCCGCGCGCGACCACCGCAGCGTGCGAGGTCTTGCCGCCGCGGCTGGTGAGTATTCCCTGCGCCTGGAAGAAACCGTGGATGTCGTCCGGCTTGGTTTCCTCGCGCACGAGGATCACTCTCTCGCCCGCGAGGCCCTTGGCTTCCGCCGTGTCGGCGTCGAACACGATCCTCCCCGAGGCCGCTCCGGGCGAGGCGGGCAGCCCCTGAGCGAGCGACTTGCCGTGAAAATTCGGCGCGAGCTGGGGTACGAGCAACTGCTCCAGCACCGCGGGCTCGACCCTGAGCAGCGCTCGCTCCCTGGAAATCAGCCCTTCGCCAAACATCTCGACCGAAGTGCGCACCATCGCCCGCGCATTCATCTTGCCGTTGCGCGTCTGCAGACCGTAGAGCGTGCCCTTCTCGATCGTGAACTCGAAGTCCTGCACCTCGCGGTAATGAGACTCCAGCCGGTCGCTCAGTTCGAGCAGCTGGCGGTGCAGTTCGGGCATCTCCATTTCCAGCTCGGCGATCGGCTTGGGCGTGCGAATTCCCGCCACCACGTCCTCGCCCTGAGCGTTGACGAGGTATTCGCCGTAGATCAGCTTCTCGCCGGTTCCGGGGTTGCGCGTGAAGCCCACGCCGGTGCCGGAGTCATTGCCCATGTTTCCGAACACCATCGCGCAGATGTTGACCGCGGTGCCGTTGGCCATGTCAGGCGTGATCTTGAACTGCCTGCGGTAGTCGACCGCGCGTTTGCCCATCCAGGAACGAAACACCGCGCCGACCGAGATCTCGAGCTGCTCGTACGGATCGAGCGGGAACGGCCTTCCGCAATGGCGCTTGACGACCTCGAGGAATTCCGCCGCCAGTTCCCTCAGGTGGCCGGCGTCTAGGTCAAGGTCCAGCCGCGCGCCGTACTTCCTCTTCACCGCCGTCATCCGCTCGTCGAAGTGCTCGTCGGCCACGCCGAGGGCGATCTTGCCGAAGAGCTGGATGAAGCGGCGGTAGGCGTCGTAGGCGAAGCGCTCGTTGGCGGTCTGCCGGATCAGCGCCTCAAGCGAGGTCTCGTTGAGGCCGAGGTTGAGAATGGTGTCCATCATGCCGGGCATCGACATCGCCGAACCCGAGCGCACGGAGATGAGCAGCGGGTTAGCGCCACCGCCGAAGCCCTTTCCGGTCTTCTTCTCCAGCGCCTTGATGTGACCGCGGATGTCGTCCATCAGGCCGGCGGGGAGCTGGTTCTTCTCGAGATAGGAGAGACACGCCTCGGTCGTGATGACGAACCCGGGCGGGACCTTGAGGCCGATCTGCGTCATCTCGCACAGGTTCGCCCCCTTCCCCCCGAGCAAAATCTTGTTCTTGCCGTCGCCGTCCTCGAATGCGTAGATGAATCTCTTGCTGTCCATGTTCGGTTTCCTCGATGGTGGGTGCGCATTCGGCGATCGCGGGCGCCTGCCGCAGAGTGTTCGGGCGCATGATCGCGGGTGACTGCAGGGGCGCGCGAGCGCGTAGGTTCATCGTACCGTAGTCGCTATTTCGTTCAGCCCGAAGCGCTCGCCGCAGTCCGTCGCGCTGTGCCGCATGCCGCATTCCTGGTCGAGCGAACGATGCCTTGCGCCGAGCCAGCAGCCGCAGTCAGCGGCGAGCCCCGCACGACGCAGTGACAGAATGGCCACGCCGATCTGCCTCTGTCCAGAACCGTAAGTCACCCCTGCGTGCGGGGCGCGAACTCCGATCGGCATCGCAGCGTCTTCGCCGCAGTCGAGCCCATGTCCTTGCCTTCCCATGACACCAGCGCGCAGACGAGGCCAACCTCGTCCAGCCAAAGACTCGCACTCGCCGCGGGCTTGGCCGTGGTCGCCGTGTGGGGCGCCAACTTCGCCGTCCAGAAGGCCCTGTTCGGACTGCTCCCGCCCGCCGCCTTCCTGTTCGCACGCTACCTGCTGATGCCCGCCTGCGCCGCGCTGGTGCTGCTTCACGCCAACGGCTGGCGCTGGCCGCGCTTGCCGCGTGGGGATGCGATCAGGCTCGCCGGGCTCGGTGTGCTGGCGCACTCCGGGCACGTCAGCATGGTGACCTTCGGCATCTACTGGTCGACAGCGTTCTCGAGTGCGTTGATCATGGCCTGCGGGCCGGTGTTTACGCTGCTGATCCTGCACTGGGCAGGCCTGGAGCGCCTGACACGAGGCCAGGTCGGAGGCGTTGTGCTGGCCAGTGCAGGCGTGTCGGCGTTCCTGTCGGACAAGCTGCTTGGCCACCAGTGGGCGGCCACCGGCGGCGATCTGATGATGCTCTTCGCGGCCTCGCTGTTCTCGTACTACACGGTGATGACCAAGCCGCTGATCCAGCGCCACGGCGGCATCGCGGTGATGGCCTATGCGACGCTGGCGGGCAGTCCGCTGCTGCTGCTGATGGGACTGCCGGCCGCACTCGAGGCACCGTGGGGCGAGATGAGTGCGCTGCAATGGGGTCTACTGCTGTGGGCCTCGCTCGTGTCGGCCTTTCTCGGCTGGCTGGTCTGGGGTTGGGTCAACGAACAGCGCGGCGTCGGCCGCACGGCGCCGCTGCAGTACCTGATGCCGATCGTCGCCGGATTCGTCGCGTGGTGGGCGACCGGCGAGCGATTCACCGCGATGAAGATCGGCGGCGCGGCGTTTACGCTCGTCGGCGTGGCCCTAGCCCAGTTCGCCACGCGCGACGTTGGCGATCCGGTGCGCGAGGCGCCGGCACAGGTGGACTGACGCAAGACCGAGTTGCCGTCTTGACGCCCGCCCAATCCATCTGAATATCGATGTTCGGCTACGCGCGACTCAGCGCCCGCCTATAGCCGCTTCTCGGAAAAGGCCTGAATCCGCTGTGCGGTGTCAGGGCTGGCGAAGCACGCCATGGCGGCCTGGCGCTCGAGTTCCAGCGCGCTGGTCAACCGCGGATTGAGTTGACTCGTCATGACGCGCTTGAGTTGAGACGTCGCCAGCGTTGAACGTTCCGCCACCCGCTTGGCCAGTTCCAGCGCCCGCGGCAGCATGTCGGCCGCCGGCACGACCCGGTTGAGGATCCCCAGCCGGTGCAGCGCGCCGGCGTCGTGGCGCTCCCCCAGCACGATCAGCTCCATCGCGCGCTGGTGCCCGAGCATCTGCGGCAGCAGGTGAGTCACGCCACCCGTCACGAAGTGGCCCAGCGCCATTTCCGGGAAGAAGCAGATCAGGTTGTCGGCGGCGACCACCATGTCGCAGTTCAAGACCCACTCGAAGCCCCCGCCGACGGCGTAGCCGTGCGCCGCCCCGATGACCAGTTTGGGGCCAAACATGATGTCGCGCGTGACGCGCTGAATGTTGTCGCAGGTCTCGGCGATGGAGGCCGGGCTCTGCGACTGCTGGCCGAACTCCTTCAGATCGTCACCGGCGCAGAAGGCACGCCCGGCACCGGTGAGGACGATCGCGCGGGTATCCGGATCCATCTGCGCCTGAACCAGGGCGGCGTGCATGTCGGCGAGCAGTTCAGCGCCGATCGCGTTCAGTCGCTCGGGGCGATTCAGCGTCACGATGCTGACCGGGCCGTCAGCGCGCAGGGTGGCGTAGTTCATGCGTGATCCTTTCGATTCGAGGGCGTGGCGGCACGAACGCTCGCCTTCTCGCGATCCCAAGTGTCGGTGGTGATGCCGTGCTGTTGAAGACGAAACTTCTCGACCTTGTCGGTCGGTGTCTTGGGCAGGCTGGCCAGGAAGCGGATGTAGCGTGGCGCCATGAAGTGCGCCATGCGCTGCGCGCAGTGCTCGGCCAGTTTCTCGCGCGACAGCGTCGCGCCCGGCCGCAGCACGACGCAGGCCATGACCTCTTCCTCGGTCATGTCGCTGGGAACGCCGATCACGGCGCACTCCAGGACATCGGGATGTGTCTCGATACCCATCTCCACTTCGGCGGCGGCAATACTCTCGCCGCGCCGCCGAACGATGTCCTTGCGGCGCCCGACGAAATAGAAGTGTCCGTCGGCATCCTGCTTCAACTGGTCACCGGTGTGAAACCACAGGTTGCGGAATGCGGCGAGGGTGGTTTCGGGCATGCCGTAGTAGCCGTCCATGATGACCGAAGGCTCGTTCGGCCGCACGACAAGTTCACCAGGTTCGCCGACTGGAACCTCGAATCCGTCGTCGTCCACGAGTTTCGCTTCCCACCGGTCAAGGACCTTGCCGCACGAGCCCGGCCGGCGCGGTGCGTCGAGCGGCGTATAGATGATCGAGCCGACTTCGGTCGAGCCGTAGAGTTCGACCAGACGGCAACCGAAGCGCTGCTCGAACTCAGGTGCCCAAGCGGGCAGCGGAACGCCCCAGCCCAGCCGTGCGCGATGCTCGCGATCGCGCGGCGTGGGTGGTTGCTTCCAGAGCATCGTCAGCGTTGCGCCCATGAAGTCGAACACGGTCGCCTTCAAGGCGCGCATCTCGTCCCAGTAGCGTGAAGCACTGAAGCGCTCGCCGATCGCGGCCACGCCGCGCATCAGCAGCGCGGGCGCGACCGTCATCACGGCGGCGTCGAGGTGGAACAGCGGATAGGGACAGTACAGCACGTCGTCGTCGCGCAGGCCGAGGCCGTCGATCACGCCGCCGGCTTGCGCCAGCACGAAGCGATGCGAAAGCATCGCCGCCTTCGAGCGCCCGGTCGTGCCCGAGGTGTACAGCAGCAGGCACAGGTCTGCGCACGTGATGACAGGGTGCGGCGGCGCCGCGTCGTCCGCTTGCGCAGCACGCAGGGTCCGGTAAGGAATGGCGAGCGGGTCGGCGACGGCGTCGCCGACGACAACGATCTTGTCCACCGTGCGCAGGTCCGATCGAACCTCGGTCCATCGATCGAGCAACGTGGCATGCGCAACCAGCAGCCTGCTTTCGACCAGGTTGATCGCGTTGGCAAGCGCGTCGCCTCTGAACGCCGTATTGACCGGAGCCGTAACGGCACCGAGTCTGGCGAGCGCGAACCAGACGACCACGAACTCGAAGCAGTTGGGCAGCATCAGGCTGACGTTGTCGCGCTGACGCACGCCCAGGCGGTGCAGGCCCGTCGCGACGCGATCGACCTCTTCATCGAATTGACGGTAGGTCCACTCGCCGCCGACCATGCGCAGGAAGGGCCGGTCGGGCGTCCCGGCTGCAGCGAGCCTGAGCTCGGCGGCCAAGCCGTCACTGGTCAAGTGCATCGACCGCTTCACTTGCCTCATGCCGCGAACCGAAAGACGGGAAGATCAAGTCGTGGCGGTCGTACTTGCCGATCGCCAACGCTGCAAGCGGTCCTCACACCAGCGTGCGATCCACTTCGATGCCAAGATGCGCCCCCTCGCCCCCGCACTGGCATCACGCTTTTGAGTCCGGGAACGCCCGTCCACGCCATTCGGCCCACTATATCCGCAGGCCCCGCATGTTCGCCATTGACATGCTCCTCGCCTACCTGGCCGCCTGCATCGTCGTCGGCGTTTCCCCAGGCCCCGACAACATCCTGGCGATCAGTAGAGGCTTGAGCCAAGGGCGGCTTGCCGCGGCGCTCTCGGCCTGGGGCGCTGGGCTGGGGATCATGTGCCACACGGTGGCCGCCACGTTCGGCCTGTCGCCGCTCATACAGGGTTCACCTGAGGCGTTCCTGATGGTCCAGGGGGTGGGCTGGATCTACCTGATCTGGCTCGGCTACAAGGCCCTGGTGGCCGGCAGCCTCGTCTCGTTCCCGCCCTCGGCCCGCGCACGATGCCCGCTCCGCCCACGTATCGCGCAGCTCGCGCTTGAGCACCTTGCCGATCGCGCTGCGCGGTAGCTCGTTGACGCAGTGAACGGCGCTGACGCGCTGCGTCTTGCCGAGCCTGTCATTGGCCCAATCCTTGATCTCGCCGGCCGTCGCCGCGAGCGCCGCAGTGCGCACGACGAACGCCACCGGGGTCTCGCCCCAGGTCGCCGACGGCATGCCGACCACCGCCACGTCGGCCACCGCCGGGTGCTGGCGCAACACGGCCTCGAGGTCGCTCGGGTAGACGTTGAAGCCGCCGCTGATGATCATGTCCTTCTTGCGATCGAAGAGCATCAGGAAGTTGTCGGCGTCGAAGCGGCCGATGTCGCCGGTGCGGATGTAGCGCCGCCCCTCGGAGTCGTGCCACTCGGCCTCGGCGGTCTTCGCCGGCTGCCCGCGGTAGCCGGTCATCATGCCGCCGGATCGGCCGACGACTTCACCGGCTTCGCCGCGCGGCAGCTCGCGTCCCTGCTCGTCGATCAACCGCACGTCGTGCCCCTCGGCCGGCTGGCCGACGGTGTGCAGCTTGTCGGGATGCATGTGCGCGGCGAGGATGCACGTGCCGCCGCCTTCGGTCATGCCGTAGTACTCGACCAGCCCGCCCGGCCAGCGCCGAAGCACCTCGGCCTTGAGCTCGGCGTGGAACGGCGCGCTGGTGCAGAACTTGTATTGGAACGACGACAGGTCGCGCTCGTCGAAGCCGGGCAGCTTCATCAGCCGCTGGTACTGCACCGGCACGAGCATCGTATGGGTCGCGCGGTGGCGCTCGGCCAGGCGCAGGTAGGCGGCGGCGTCGAACTTGGCCATCAGCACGATGCTGCCGCCGGCGGCAATTGTCGGGAAGAACGTGACGAGCGTCGTGTTGGAGTACAGCGGCGTCGCGATCAGCGTCACGCTCTCGGGCGAATAGCCGAACTTCTCGGCCCGCTGCACGTGCGCCCAGCGCATCGCGTGCGGCTGCACGATGCCCTTGGGGGTTCCTGTCGTTCCCGATGAATAGATGATGTTGAACGGCCACTCCGGCTGCGTCACGACGGGTGCGGGCCGCGCGCCTGGCGCGGCGAGCCAGTCTTCGAGCGCGCGCCCAGCGGGCGTCGCGTCGAGCGCGACGCGCTGCACCGCCGGGCCAAGCGCGATGCCGCCGATCGCGTCCGCGACCGCAGCGTCGATGAAGACGTGGCGCGCACCAGAGTCGCCGAACATCGCCGCGAGTTGCTCAGACGTCGAACCCGGTGCGAGCGGCGCGACGGCCACACCGGCGCGCAGCGCGCCGAGGAAGACCGCAGCGTATTCGATCGACGCCGCAGCGCAGATCGCGATCGTGTCGCACGACGCGACGCCGTCGCGTTGCAGCGCCGCCGCGACGCGGTCCATCAGCGCGTCGAGCTCACCGTAGCTCAGCTTGCGCTCTTCATACAGCAGCGCCGCCCGCAGCGGCCGTTGCGCAGCGTGCTCGCGAACGAGATCGGCGATCGCGCGAAACGGCGGCGGCGCGTCCATCGCTACGCCGGCTTCGCGTGCGCCATCGCCTTGGCAACTTCGGCCTGCGCCTGCGCCAAGGCGTTCTCCGGAACGCTCTCGCCGCGGCGCGCGGTGACGGCGGCGAGTTGTGCGGCGAGTTGCTCGGGCACGCCGTCGCAGACGCCAAGCCAGACGCCTTCGGTCAGCGTGACGTGCGCCGCCTCGAAACCGCCCGCGCCGGCGCAGAGAATGGTGCGGTTGGGTGCGTCATGCGCGGCGAGCACGAGCATCGCTGGAACCACGGCCGCCGGATCAAGCGCATCGAGTACCGGTTGCGGCAACAAGTCTTGCGTCATCCGCGTCGCGGCGGTCGGCGCGAGGCAGTTGACGCGAATGTCGTTCTTCGCGCCCTCGATAGCAAGGGTCTTCATCAGACCAACGAGCGCCATCTTCGCCGCGCTGTAGTTGGCCTGGCCGAAGTTGCCATAAAGACCGCTGGACGAAGTCGTCATCACGACGCGGCCGTACTTCTGCGCAGTCATGATCGGCCAGACGGCCTTGGTGCAATGCACTGCCCCCATCAGGTGCACATCTAACACGAGGCGAAAGTCGTCCAGCTCCATCTTGGCGAAGCTCTTGTCGCGCAGGATGCCGGCGTTGTTGACGAGCACGTCGACGCGGCCCCAGGCGTCCATCGCCTGCGCGACCATCGCCTGCACGGCGTCGAAGTCCGTCACCGAAGCGCCGCTCGCGATCGCTTCGCCTCCGGCCGCCACGATCTCGCGCACGACGGCTTGCGCCGCGCTTGCCGACGCGCCCGAGCCGTCGCGCGTGCCACCCAGATCGTTGACGACCACACGAGCGCCTCTTGCCGCGAGCGCCAGTGCATGCTGCCTGCCAAGGCCGTTGCCGGCGCCGGTGACGATCGCGACGCGGCCCTTGAAGTCAATGCTCATCGAAAGGCTCCTGTTCCGGGTCCGAGCCGCGGTTCGTGGAAGAATCGGCATCGCCGGCGCGTACCGGTCTGCCGGGGGCAGCTGCAGGAATGATAAGAGCAGCGCAAGCCTCCTTCCCTCGAACCTTTCCGTAGAGCACTGAATGAATCAGAAGGCCCGAGCCGTCATCTGCCGCATGCTGAACGAGCCGGTCGTCGTCGAGGAGATCGTCGTCGAGGCGCCGCGCCGCAACGAGGTGATGATCAAGCTCGCCGCCTGCGGCGTCTGCCACAGCGACCTGTCGGCCACCAACGGCACGATCCCGTTCCCACCGCCGCTCGTGCTCGGCCACGAGGGCGCAGGCACCGTCGTGCAAGTGGGCGAAGGCGTGACCGAGTTCGCTCTTGGCGACGCAGCCATCAGCTCGTTCGTCAGCATGTGCGGCAAGTGCCGCTACTGCGTCACCGGCCGGCCGCAGTTGTGCGACCAGGCGGCCAAGGCGCTCTACACGCTGCCCGACGGCAGCGTGCGAACGCGCGACGTGGCTGGGCAGCCGCTCAACGTGTTCAGCGGCTGCGGCGTGATGGCCGAGTACGCGACGCTGCACGTCGACAACCTCGTGAGAATCGGCCACGACGTTCCGCTCGACCGTTGTGCGCTCGTCGGCTGCGGTGTGATGACGGGCGTCGGCGCCGCGTGCAACACGGCGCACGTCGAGCCGGGATCCGTCGCCATCGTGTTCGGCGCCGGCGGCGTCGGGCTGAACGCGATCCAGGGCTGCGCGCTCAGCGGCGCGGCGATGATCGTCGCCGTCGACACGAGCGACGCCAAGCTCGAGCTCGCGCGCGTGTTTGGCGCCACGCACACGCTGAACGTGACCGGTGAAGAAAACGTCGTGCGCGCACTGCGAAGAATCACCGACGGCGGCGCCGACTACGCGTTCGAGTGCGTCGGCTACGGCGCGGTGCTGGCGCAGGCCTACGGCGCGCTGCGCAAGGGCGGCACGGCGGTGATGGTCGGCGTGGCCGGCACCAAGGACACGACGACGATCCGCACCAGTACGCTCACGTTCGAGGAGAAGACGCTCACCGGCAGCTACTTCGGATCTGCGCGCCCGCGCGAGGACTTCCCGCGCCTGCTCTCGCTGTACAAGGCCGGGCGGCTCAAGCTCGACGAGTTGATCACGCAACGGTACCGTATCGATGAAGCGCCGCAGGCATTCGCCGACCTCGCGAGCGGACGCAATGCGCGCGGCGTGATCGTGTTCGATTGATCGCGCGCCATGCAACAGCCCCAACGGAGAATCTGATGAAGGCTTTGATCTGCCGGGCGTTCGGCCCGATAGCCACGCTCCGCGTCGAGGACGTGCCCTCCCCTGTGCCCGGCCCGGGCAAGGTACTGATCGACGTGAAGGCGGCGGCGATCAACTTCCCCGATGCGCTGATCGTGCAGGGGCTGTACCAGTCCAAGCCCGAGCTGCCGTTCTCACCCGGCTCCGAACTCGCCGGCGTCGTCGCTGCCGTGGGTGAGGGCGTGACGAACGTACGTGTGGGCGATCGCGTGATCGCGCTCGTCGGCAGCGGAGCCTTCGCCGAGCATTGCCTTGCCGACGCGCACCAGGCGCTGCCCTTGCCCGCGGGGATGGACTTCGAACTCGGCGCGGCGTTCGTGCTGACGTATGGCACGTCGCTGCACGCGCTGCGGAGAATCGCCAATCTGCGCCCAGGCGAGACGGTGCTCGTGCTCGGCGCGGCCGGCGGCGTAGGCGTTGCCGCGATCGAGATCGCGAAGGCGATGGGCGCGCGCGTGATCGCCGCCGCGTCGAGCGCCGGCAAGCTCGCGCTGTGCAAGCAGGTGGGCGCTGACGAGACGATCAACTACAACGAAGAAGACCTGCGCAAGCGCGTCGATGCGCTGACCGGCGGCAAGGGCGCCGACGTCGTCTACGACCCCGTCGGCGGCAAGACCACCGAGATCGCGCTGCGCGCGACGGCCTGGCGCGGAAGGTTCCTCGTCATCGGCTTCGCCGCCGGCGAGATTCCGAAGGTCCCGCTCAACCTCGCGCTGCTGAAGGAGCGCGCCATCCTCGGCGTGTTCTGGGGCGACGCGATGCGGCGCGAGCCCGCTGCGCACCTGGCCAACATGAAGCAGCTCGGCGAGTGGTTCGCCGCCGGCAAGGTCAAACCCGTCATCAGCGAGCGCGTCCCGCTCGCCGGCGCCGCGGCAGCGATCCAGCGGCTCGCCGACCGGCAGGCGATGGGCAAGCTCGTCGTGCTGCCCGAGGGCTGAAGCGGGTGGCCAGACCGGCTGGAGACGCGCCGATTAGCGGTCACAATCGCGTCTGTCGCACAGCAGACGCTTCCCGCCGAGCGGCACGACACTGGCCAGACTGCCCATTCCCGCCGGACACCCCATCCACCGCAGGCGCACGCCATCATGCCGATCGAATTCGTGCTGAACGGGATCCCGCACCGCGTCGAGCCGCGGCCGGACGAGCGCTTCCTCGAGACGCTGCGCGAGCGCTGTGGCGTCACGTCGCTGAAGGACGGCTGCAGCCCGCAAGGCCAGTGCGGCTGCTGCCTCGCGCTGGTGGACGGCCAGCCGAAGACGACCTGCGCCATGCCCGCCCGCGTCGCCCACGGCAAGCAGATCGTCACGCTCGACGGACTGCCTGCGGACGAGCGCCAAGAGATCGCCGACTGTTTCGCCGCGACCGCGGGGCTGCAGTGCGGGTTCTGCATCCCCGGCATTGCGCTGCGCGCGAAGGCGATCACCGACCGCGATCCGGCACCGACGCGCGAAGCGATCGCCTTCGCGCTCGACCTGCACCTGTGCCGCTGCACCGGCTACGTGAAGATCATCGACGCGATCGAACTGCTCGCGGCGGTGAAGCGCGGAGCGACCATACCGCCTGCGTGCACCGACGGCCGCGTCGGCCAGCCACTCGCACGTATCGGAGGCGCACAGACCGCCGTTGGCGAGCGACCTTTCATCGACGATCTCACCGCTCCGGGAATGCTGCACGGCGCGCTCACGTTGTCGCCGCATCCGCGTGCCCGTGTGCTGCGGATAGACACGACGCGCGCCCGCGCCCTGCCGGGCGTGCGCCTGGTCGCGACCGCGGCCGACGTCCCCGGCGAGCGCTGGGTCGGCCTGCTCTACAACGACTGGCCGAGCTTCGTCGCGGTCGGCGAGGAAGTTCGCTGCGTCGGCGACGTGCTCGCGGCCGTCGCCGCGATCGACCGCCACACGGCGCGCGAAGCGGCCAAGCTGGTCGACGTAACCTACGAACTGCTGCGGCCTGTGCTCGACCCGCGGCGCGCGCTCGAACCCGACGCGCCGCGCGTCAACCCGAAGCACGAGAACCTGCTCTCGCGCTCGGTGATCCGCCGCGGCGGCGCCAACGCCGCACTCGCGGCGAGCGCCCATGTGGTGAGCGGCACCTGGACGACGCAGCGCATCGAGCATCTTTTTCTCGAGCCCGAGAGCGCGCTCGCCGAGCCGCTGCCTGACGGGCGTCTGCGCCTGCGCACGCAGGGCCAGGGCATCTTTGAGGATCGGCGGCAGGTCGCGAGCTTTCTCGGTCTGGCGGAAGACAAGATCTTCGTCGAACTGGTGCCCAACGGCGGCGCGTTCGGCGGCAAGGAGGACATGTCGGTGCAGGCGCAGACCGCGCTGCTCGCGCACCTGACCGGCGCGCCGGTGAAGCTAACGCTAAGCCGCGAGGAGTCGATCCGCGTCCACCCGAAGCGCCACCCGCTGACGATGGACTACACGGTCGGCTGCGACGCCGAGGGGCGGCTCACCGCCGTCAGTGCGCGCATGATCGGCGACTCCGGCGCGTACGCGTCGGTCGGGGGCAAGGTGCTCGAGCGCGCGGCCGGCCACGCCTGCGGGCCGTACCGCGTGCCGAACGTCGATGTCGAGTCGCTCGCCGTCTACACGAACAACCCGCCGTGCGGCGCGATGCGCGGCTTCGGCGCCAACCAGGCGCACTTCGCGATGGAAGGCTGCCTCGACCTGCTCGCGCGCAAGGCCGGGCTCGACCGCTGGGAAATCCGCTGGCGCAATGCGCTCGCCGTGGGCGACACGTTCTCCACCGGCCAGGTGCTCGAGAAGTCGGTCGGCATCCGCAAGACGCTCGAAGCGGTGAAACCGCACTACGATGCAGCGCTTCGCGCAGGGCGCGCGGTCGGCATCGCCTGCGGCATCAAGAACAGCGGCATCGGCAACGGCGTCGAGGAATGGGGCAAGGCGCGGCTGGTGGTGGAGAAGAATGGCAGGGTCACGCTCTACAACGGCTTCACCGAGATGGGCCAGGGGCTGCTAACGGTGCTGGTGCAGTTCGCGGTCGAGGCGACCGGGTTGCCGGCATCGAGCTTCGTGCCGAAGGTCGATTCGACCTTCGACCTGCAATGCGGCGAGACGACCGGCTCGCGGGGGACACTTCTCAGTGGCCGCGCGGTGCTTGCGGCGGGCGCGAAGCTTAGAGCCGACCTCGACGCCGGGCATTCGCTCGCGGCGCTGGCCGGCCGCGTCTACGAAGGCGACATCGTCATCCGCGACACGACGGCACTCGGCGCGCCAGTGAGGAAGATCAAGACCCACACGACGTTCGGCTACGCGACGCAGGTGGTCATTCTCGACGCGAAGGGGCGCGTCGAGCGCGTCATCGCCGCGCACGACGCTGGTCGCGTCGTCAACCCGGCGCTCTGCTCGGGCCAGATCGAGGGTGCGGTGCACATGGGTCTGGGCTACGCGCTGACCGAGGAGTTGCGCTGCGAGAACGGCATGCCGGTGACGTTCAAGCTGAAAGAGATCGGCGTCCTGCGCGCGCGCGACATGCCTGTCGTCGACGTGATCCTCGTCGAGGAACCCGAGCCCGAAGGCCCGATGGGCGCGAAGGGCGTCGGCGAGATCGGCCTCGTGCCGACTGCCGCTGCGGTGGCTTCGGCGCTGGAAGCGTTCGACGGCGTTCGCCGCACGACGCTGCCGATGAAGGATTCGCCCGCCGCGCGTGCGATGAGCGTCGGGTTCCCGCTGGGGAAGTCGTGAGCCCTCGAGCTCGCGTGCGCTCGCGCGGCCGCCCAGCTTGCAGGCCGGTCGTCCCTCGCCAGCCACTCGCGAGCGCGCTGGCGCTCGCTCGGCGCGGACTCGGCCCACCCCGGGGGGCGCTCGCCCTCCTTGAGGCGACGCGGCGGAGGGCGATGTGACCGCAGCGGGCTACGTCAACGCGCACACGCACCTGTACTCTGGGCTGGCGCCTTTCGCCATGCCTGCCCCGGCCGAGGCGCCGCAGAACTTCGTCCAGATCCTCGAGCGCGTATGGTGGAAGCTCGACCGCGCGCTCGACGCCGAGGCGCTGCGCGTCTCGGCGAGGTGGTACGTCGCTGATGCGCTGCACCTCGGCACCGTAGGCCTCGTCGACCACCACGAATCGCCGAATCTGATCGAAGGGTCGCTCGACATCCTGGCCGACGCCTGCCAGGCGGCCGGAATGCCTGCCGTGCTGTGCTACGGCGCAACCGAACGCAACGGCGGACGTGACGAGGCGCGGCGCGGCCTGGCCGAGTGTCGGCGCTTCATCGCGATGAACACGCGGCCGCTGGTGCGCGGCGTAGTCGGTTTGCACGCGTCGTTCACGGTGTCGGATGAGACGGTGCGCGAAGCCGCTGCGCTGTGCCGCGAACTCGGCACCGTGCTGCACGTGCACGTCGCCGAAGACCGCGCGGACGTCGATGACGCCGTTCGCCAGGGCTGGGACGGGCCGTTGGAGCGCCTGGCCGCGCTCGGCGCGCTGGTGCCCGGCTCGATCCTCGCGCATGGCGTGCACCTCAACGAAGAGCAGGTGCGGCGCGTCGACGAACTCGGTTGCTGGCTGGTGCAGAACCCGCGCTCGAACCGCGGCAACCGTGTCGGCTACCCGGCGGCGCTGCTGGCGAGCGGGCGCGTTGCGCTCGGAACCGACGGCTACCCGTCGGACCTGCAAGCCGAATGCGCTGCGTTGCGCGAAGACGCCCCCGGCCACGGCGACAATCCCGATGCCGCGGCGCGGCGTGCGCAGCAGGGCCACACCCTGCTCGCCGAACGCTTCGGCGGAGCGGCACCCCCCGTTCGCGCGCCGCGCGAACACAACCTCGATGCGATCCGAGCGGAGGCC
>Ga0209048_10003221_pt1 | contig 15931 bp, 11 predicted proteins | sample FrelakmetCRP12CR_FD_187146 | JGI IMG/M metagenome (GOLD analysis project Ga0209048, IMG submission 187146) | Freshwater lake sediment microbial communities from the University of Notre Dame, USA, for methane emissions studies - CRP12 CR (SPAdes)... | ecosystem: Environmental > Aquatic >... | reverse complement strand
AATCATTTCTTTCACCTCGGTTTTTTAATTTTTTACCACGTAAATTTAGTAACTGTTTAAACCTTTAATTTAGCAGTACGTTGTATTCTGTTCTGACCTATATTTTTCGTGACAGTAACGTACCCAATTATAAAGCAGGTTCGGTGAAGCTACTCCTCCTAAATCTGTAATTGCTTCCCTTTCTCGATCATGAAATTCCTGTCAGTCTTGCTCCTTCATAAAGAGAATACTCTTTCAGCATTGAGGTGACATATTTTCGCTGTAGCATAGTCGAGGAACCACAGGAAGTAGAGTATGATCATTATGTACCATACTTTCCCTTTTGATAGCTTTAATAAGCGACCGTCGTTCAATTCAACGTCTTCGGCAAGAAATTCCTTTTCGTTTCTGATGTAGGTTTGATTGGAGATCTTGCGTATGCAGTAAGGAATGAGGGGAATGAGGTACGGTATTACATTCGAAGCAAAGCAGACAGAGACGTCTCTGATGGTTTTGTTGAGAAGACTGACGATTGGGAATCATTGAAGGATTGGGCAGACGTGATCATTTTCGATGACATAGGTTTTGGGGCAATCGCAGAGCGTCTGCGCAAAGATGGAAAAAAAGTAGTGGGTGGGACCATGGGTCCCGGTGCGACAGAGGGGCGCCGTCCCGATCGCCCGCCTCCCACGGGACCCACGACTGCCAACGGCTGCGGGGGCATCGGTCGTGCCCTGCGGAGGGCAGGATAGTGGCACCCCAGCCATGGCCGTAGGGACCGTACCCGGTGAATGAGTGCCCGGAACCGTCGGACGGCGGTCCCGTGTCCGTTCCGGCGCTACGGCACCACCACACCGAGGAACCCGAGGGTCGCGTATCCCGCCATGGCCAGGCCCGACACCAGCAGGACGACGACTTCGACCCGTCGACGCGCCGTGCAGGTCGACGCCGCGATGACCAGGGGGAAAGCCCCGAGGGCGTACCGCTCGAACGAGTCGAGGTTGGTGCTGCTCAGCGAGACCACCAGGACAGCCGCGGCGAACAGGGCGTAGCTGCGGGGTAGGCGGATCCAGGCCATCACCACCAAGGCGATGCAGACCACCACCCACGGGACGTGCAGCGCGCTGCCCAGGTGGTGGCCGTGCAGGGCGTCGACCACGTCGTGCCACATGGCGCTCACCGGGACAGCGAACTGTCCCCGGTGCCCGTTCTGCTGCTGCACGGTGAACGGGAGCCAGGCATCGCCGAAGCGATGGCCCACCCACCCCAGGTAGGCGCCGGCGCCCAGCACCGGCGCCACCAGTGCCGCCGCCCGACCGGCCCAGCCTCCCGGCCCTGCGGGTTCCCGGCGGCGCGCCCACAGCTCGACGGCCACCGGGATGATCAGGAGCACACCGACCGGCCGGTCCGCCCCTGCCGCCAACCCGGCCAGAGCCGCCCACCACCAGCGCCCGGTGCGCGCCCCGAGGAAGGTGACCACCGAGCACAGGAGGAGGAGCGCGTCCGAGTAGGCGAAGACGAGCGAGTAGGCCGGGGGTGCCAGTGCCAGCAGCCACACCGACCGTCGGGCCAGGTTGGCGTCCCCGAGGTCCCGGCGGACCAGGATGAGCAAGGCGGCCATGGCGAGCAGCGCGCTCACATTGGACACCATGACCAGTGCGGCATCGGTTCCCACCCCCGGAACGGCGCCGAATGTCCGGCCGAGCAGCGGGTACAGCGGGAAGAACCGGACCGACTCCTGGCCGGCCGCGGCGTAGCCGTGCGCGGCGATCGACTGGTACCAGCCGGCGTCCCAGGACAGGAGCCCTTCGTGGACCCGCCGGACCGCCTCAGGGTTTCCGGGGCGCACGGTGCCCACCCCGGCATGCGCCCCGACCAGCGCCACGGTGACGATCACCCGGGCGGCGACCCAGGCGGGCAGCACCTGGAGCACCGCCCGTCCGAGCGCGACCACGCCGCCGCTCCAGCCGAGTCGACCGGTGGCCGTCGACCCGGGTCCAGGGGTCGACGCCGCCCGGCCCCTGGGGTCGACCGACGCGGCCCGGGGCCCGTCGGACACGACGGTCAGGTCCCCGTCGGCGACAGCCGTACCAGGTACATCGGCTGGTAGAAGCTGTCCGAGTTCCCGACCACCAGCCCGGTTGCGTGGTAGGCGGGAGACGCCTGCAAGGTCTGCACGATCCCCTCGCACTTCACCCCGAAGGCCTGGTAGGCGGGCGCCCACACCATGAAGATCTGGTGTCCGCCGGCGGCCGACGCCTCGATCCGCTGGGCGAAGGTGAGCGGCGAGGCCGCCCGCACCGCGGCGGCGTAGTCGACCCAGTCGACGAACGCCGGACCGGTCCCGCCAGGGAACGTCACCTGTCGGTAGCGGTGGGCCGGGAGCAGCCGGTCGACGGCGGGGCCCAGCTGGTCCGGGCAGTAGGCCACCACGTCACCCGGCTTGCCGGCCAGGGCGATCGCCGCCGCCACCCGTCCGGCCTGGGTCCGGTTGGTGGTGACGTTGGGCACCGATGCGGCCACACCGAGCACGACGGCGATGGCCAGGATGCCGACCCGTACGTGCCGGTCACGGAAGACCGTCACCCCGAGCGACACCATCAGGATCAAGGGGATGAACACCACCGAGGCGTAGCGGGCGTCGAAGGCGCTGTCGGTGGCCAGGCCGCCGATGATGGCGGCGGACAGGGTACCGAGCACGACCACGGCCAGTGGGCGGCCGAGCGGTCGGGTCCGGATGTCGATGTCGATGTGGAGCCGGTTGGTGGCCACGCCGAAGAGTCCGAGACCGGTGAGGGCGAAGAAGAGGATGGCGAGGGCCCGGCCCTGGCTGGTGCTGCCCCCGGCGAAGGAGGCCACGGCGTTGACCATGGCGGCGAATGTCGCCGGCGTGGCCCACGGGGTCCCGGTGTGCCGGGACTGGAACAGGAAGGTCGGGAGCCACGGCAGGAAGGTGAGGCAGCCGACGGCCGCCGCCGCCAACGCGGCCCGCGCCCCTCGACGCCAGTCCGGGCGTCCCCGCCAGGCCTGGAAGAGGAGCCAGAGCATGGTGGTGCCCAGCAGGTAGATCGACCAGTAGTGCGAGTAGAGGAGCAGGCCGGCGACGGCCCCCACCGCCACCAGGTTCCCCGGGCGCGGCGACCGCAACGCCCGGTCGAGGGCGAGGTAGCCCAGAACGGTCAGCAGGGCGACCAGCGAGTACATCCGAGTCTCGGTGGCGTAGCGGACGGCGAACGGCGAGGTGGCCACCAGGAGCATGGCGGCCCATGCCGCGATGGTCCCGCCGAGACGCTTCCCGGCCAGCCAGGCCAGGGGCACGGTGACCACGCTGAACAGCCCGGCGAGCGAGCGCACGGCAGTGTCCGAGGTCCCGAACAGCGCGATCCAGAAGTGGAGGAGCACGTAGAAGAGCGGCGGGGCGCCGTCGCGCTTCAGGTAGGAGGGGATCTCGTGGATCGGCTGACGGGCGATGTTGACGGTGAGCGCCTCGTCGAGCCACAGGTCGGACCTCGTCCAGAAGCGCAGGAACAGACCGGCGGCCACGGCCAGGGCGGCACCGGTCACCAGCACGATGATCGTGGTGCGGCTGAACCGGGGGCCTTCGGGATCGGCGTCGGTCACGGCCGCCGGTGCCGCTGTCGAGCCGGCTCCGCCGGTTGGCCCGGGGTGGGGGCCGTCGGGTGCTGCACCGCCGGAGGGTGCCACCTCCGGAACACCCCGACCGGTCGCCGCGTCATCACCCGCTGCATCGACCACCTCGTCGAGCGACGGAGCGGAACCGTGGGGAGCGGCTTCCATGGCTGGCATGGTACCCAGGCCGATCGCCCGTCGGTTACCCGGGGGGAATCCGTGCGTCGGATCCATGAACCATGCGGCAGGTGGGCACCAACGTGCGCCCACGGTGGTCCACACCTGTGGCAGAGTCGGTGCCACCAGTTTCACAGGCCGCCGGGAGGGACGCTCCAGCGCCAGCGGACAGCGGTCGATCATCACGGGGTGATCGACACGATGCATGTGGGGGAGATTCCTTGAGCGAGTCGAACGAGATCAGCCGACGTATCTTCCTGTCCCGGGGCGCGGCAGCCGGTGGAGCGGTGGTGCTCGCCGGTGCGGCCGGCAGTGCGCTGGCCGCCTGTTCCTCCTCCTCGACGACCGGCTCGTCCACCACGGCCGCAACCGGCTCGAAGCCGGGGGTCGGCACCGGTACCCCGGTCCGCGGTGGCTCCCTGACCGTCGGCACCACCGGGGACATCGATGGCTTCTACCCGCCTGCCAACCACTGGGATTCCAACGGGATCATCTACGCCAACGCCCTCTACGACCCGCTGTGCGCCATCGCCGCCGACGGCTCGATCCAGCCCTACCTGTGCCAGTCGGTGACCCCCAACGCCACCTTCGATTCCTGGACCCTGACCTTGCGCCCCGGCATCACCTTCAGCGACGGCTCCGACCTGACCTCGGCCGTGGTGGTGGCCAACTTCCAGGCACTGAAGGCCTCGCTGCTCACCGGACAGGCCCTGGTCCAGGTGACGTCGGCCACAGCCACCGACCCGATGACCGTCGTGTTCTCGCTCGAGGCTCCGAACCCCAGGTTCCCCGCTGGGCTGACCACCCAGGTCGGCTATGTGTTCGGCCAGGCCATGATCGACGCGGTCAAGGCCGGCAATTCCAATCCCACCCCGATCGGGACCGGCCCGTTCATCTTCCAGAGCCGGGAGCCCAACAACCACTTCACCGTCACCCGCAATCCGAACTACTGGCGCAAGGGCCTCCCCTACCTCGACCAGATCACCTACCGGCCCATCCCCGACACCATCCAACGTGAAGCCACCCTCAAGACCGGCGGCGTCGACATGCTCCAGTCGTCCGACCCCGGCACCATCAAGCGGTTCGGTGGCCGCTCCAACTACCAGGTGGTCGACACCCGCACCGGCGTCCTCGGCGAGCCCACCATGGCGTACATCCAGCTCAACACTGTCGTCGCCCCGACCAATGACCTCCGGGTCCGCCAGGCCCTGGCCAAGGGAATTGACCAGGCGGTCATCCAGAGGGTCTTCGGCGGCGGGTACGCCACGCCGGTCAACGGAGTGTTCCTCTCGGATTCGCAGTACTACAGCCCGACCAGCTTTCCGGCGTTCGACCCGGCCGGCGCCAAGAAGCTGGTGGCCGAGTACAAGGCCGAGCACGGCACCCCCTCGCTCCAGCTCCTCACCATCACCGACCCCCGCCTGGGCCAGGTGGTCCAGATCATCCAGCAGATGTGGAGCCAGGTCGGGTTCGACGTGACCATCGGCCAGGTCGAGCAGGCCACCTTGGCGACCGACTTCGTCTCCGGCAAGTTCCAGGCGGCGACGTCGGCCCAGTTCGGGGCCATCGACCCCGACCTCAACTACGTGTGGTGGAGCACGACCACGGCCAAGCCGGTCGGGAGCATCGCCCTCAATTTCGCCCGCAACAGCGACCCGGTGATCGAGCAGAACATGCTGACCGGCCGCCACGCCAGCGACACCGCCACCCGGGTCAAGGCCTACCAGACGGTCAACCAGCAGCTGGCCAAGGACCTCCCCTACCTGTGGCTGGGGCAGTACCTGTTTGTTGAAGTGGCCACCTCCCGGGTGCAGAACTTCGCCAACCCGACGCTCCCCAGCGGGGCACCCCAGTACCCCTTCGACGAGGGCATCTTCGTCCCCACCCAGATCTGGCTGTCCAAGTAGCGCAGCGGACGATCGGCCACCGGCACTCCCCATGAGCAAGTACCTACTCCGGCGGTCCCTCCAGCTGGTGGTGGTGGCATTCGTCATCTCCCTGCTGACGTTCCTGCTCGTGCACCTGCTGCCCGGTGACGTCACCACCCAGATCCTCGGGCCGAACGACACCAAGGCCAACCGGGCCATCCTGCTGAAGCAGCTCGGCCTGAACTTCCCGCTGTGGCGGCAGTACCTGACCTGGCTCGGCGCCGTCTTCCAGGGCAACCTCGGGAACTCATACCTGAACCACGAGTCGGTGACCCACATCCTGGCCACCGGGGCCCCGGTCGACATCGAGCTCATCATCATCTCCCAGGTCATCGCCTTCTCGGTCGCCATCCCGCTGGCGCTGGTCACCTCGCGCAAGCCCAACCGCGCCCTGGACAATGTCTCCACCACCGGCACGTTCGGCCTCCTGGCCCTGCCGCCCTTCGTGATCGCGCCGATCCTGGTGGCGGTGTTCGCCGTCGGGCTCGGCTGGTTCCCGGCCACCGGGTACACGCCGTTCACCCAATCCCCCGCCACCAACATCCATCAGATGATCCTGCCGTCGGTGGCCATCACGTTCGGCTCGATCGCCGTCTACTACCGGCTGCTGCGCTCGGACCTGATCAGCACCCTCCAGCAGGACTTCATCACCATGGCCCGCTCCAAGGGACTGACCAGCCGCCGGATCATGTGGCGGCACGCCTTCCGCCCGTCGAGCTTCTCGCTCCTGGCCGCCGCCGGCATCAATATCGGTGCGCTCATCGCCGGTGCCTTCGTCGTCGAGCTCCTCTTCGCCATGCCCGGCATCGGCCTGGCACTGGTCCAGGCCGTCGAGCAGCGGGACTACCTGGTGGTCCAGGGCCTCGCCCTGGTGGTGGCCATCGCCTACGTGACGATCCAGTTCGTCATCGACTTCATCTTCACCATCGTCGACCCGAGAGTGGTGCGGGAGTGAGCAATGCCTGACGACAGAGAGCTACTCGACACCGGATCCTCGTCCCAGCTGCTGGGTGACCGGTTCCCGGGCCTGGCGGCCACCGACGAGCAGATCGTGGCCATGCAGTCCGACCCCACGGGGGACGAGGACATCCTGGTCAGGAAGCCGATGGGCTTCCTGTTCTGGTGCGCACTCGGCTGGATCACCCTGGTGCTCCTGGCCTCGGTGCTGGCCAACGTGCTGCCGCTGCAGTCCCCGAACTTCCAGAACTACTCGGCGCTCAACCAGGGGCCGAGCGCCGCCCACTGGCTGGGCACCGACGACCTCGGCAGGGACCTCCTGTCCCGCCTCATCTTCGGGTCCCGGGTCTCGCTGGTCGTCGGGTTCTTCGGTGTGGCCATCGGTCTGGCCATCGGCGGCACGGCCGGGCTCGTCTCGGGCTACAAGGGCGGCAAGCTGGACATCGCCCTCAACGCCGGCTCCTTCGTCATCCTGGCCTTCCCGGCCATCGTGGCCCTGATCGCCATCGTCACCTTCTGGGGGGCGTCCCTCCTCCACATCACGATCATCCTCGGGGTCGGGACCATCCCCTTGATGTTCCGGGTGATCCGGGCTTCGAGCCTGTCCTTCGCCCAGCGGGACTTCGTCATCGCGGCCAAGACCATGGGCGCCACCGACACCCGGATCGTGCTGCGCGAGATCCTCCCCAACGTCATCCCGGTGACCGTGACCTTCAGCCTGATCACGTTGGCCGGCATCATCGTGATCGAGGGGACCCTGGCCTTCCTCGGCCTGTCGGTCAACCTCCCCATACCATCGTGGGGGAACCTGATCAACGAGGGGACAGCCAACAACGCCCTGAGCACCAACCCGTACATCATGATGTGGCCGGCGCTGGCCATGTTCCTGCTGCTGTGGTCGATCAACCTGATCGGCGACCGCCTCCGCCAGCGGTTCGACATCCGGGAGGGACTCCTCTGATGGCCCGGCGCTCGACGAGCCGCAACCTCGAGTTCAAGGACGTCGGGACCGACAGCGGCCCCCTCCTCGTGGTGGAGGACCTGCACACCTCGTTCCGCACCGGTCGGGGCACCGTCCGTGCCGTCGACGGCGTCTCGTTGGAGGTCAGCGAAGGCAAGACCCTCGGGATCGTGGGCGAGTCCGGATCGGGCAAGACCGTCCTGTCCCGCTCGATCATGGGACTGCTCCCCCCGCGGGACGTCATCCGCAGCGGCACGGTCCACTTCGGTGGCCACGAGCTGACCGCCATGGACGAGACCCAGCTCCGCGAGGTGTGGGGCGCCGAGCTCAGCATGATCTTCCAGGACCCGATGACCGCGCTCAACCCGGTGAAGCGGATCGGCGTGCAGATCGCCGAGTCCCTGGTGCTCCACCTGGGGATGGACAAGAAGGAGTCACGGTCCACGGCCATCGAACTGCTGCGCTCCGTTGGCATCCCCTCGCCCGAGGAGCGGGTCCGCTGGTATCCCTTCCAGCTCTCGGGCGGCATGCGCCAGCGGGTCATGATCGCCATCGCCCTGGCCTGCGCCCCCCGCCTGGTCATGGCCGACGAACCGACAACCGGCCTGGACGTGACCGTGCAGGCCCAGATCCTCGACCTCCTGGCCCACCTGCAGCGTGAGCGCCACATGGCCGTCATCCTGGTCACCCACGACCTGGGCGTGGTGGCCGGCCGGGCCGACGACATCATCGTCATGTACGCCGGGCGCGTCGTCGAGCGGGCCCCCACCCGCACGCTGTTCAACGACACCAAGATGCCCTACACCCGGGCGCTCATGGACTCGATCCCGCGTCTGGCCGATCCCAGCGGGACCCGGCTCAACGCCATCGGCGGTCGCCCGCCGGACCTCATCAACCCGCCCACCGGCTGCCGGTTCGCCCCCCGGTGCCAGTACACCCAGGACAAGTGCCGGGAATCCGAGCCACCGCTGAGGACCGTCGGATCACCCGACCACCTCTTCGCCTGCTGGTTCCCCCTGGTCGACGGCGTCTCCACCGCTCCGGCCGTCCCGGTGACCGTGGGTCACTCCGCGCCCACCTCGCCCGGCACCCCTACCGGAGCAGGGACCGCAGCCGATCCGTCAGCAGCCGGCGACACACCCTCCGGGGAGGACGACGCATGAGTGACGCCACGACGATGACCGACACCACCACCGGTCCGACCCGAGACGTCGTCCTGGACGTCAAGGACCTGGTCGTCGAGTTCACGAGCGGGCGCCAGCGGGTCCAGGCGGTGTCGGGCCTCACCTTCCAGGTCCGTCGGGGCGAGACCCTGGGGCTGGTCGGCGAGTCCGGGTGCGGCAAGTCCACCACCGGGCGCACCCTGGTCCAGGTCCAGGAGGCCACCTCGGGGACCATCGACTATCAAGGCCTGGACCTCACCCAGTTGAAGGGAGGCAAGCTGCGTCAGATGCGCACGAAGATCCAGATGATCTTCCAGGACCCCATCTCCTCGCTCAACCCCCGCCGCCGGATCAAGGACATCGTGGCCGAGCCACTGGTGATCTGGGGCAAGGGCACCAAGGAGGAGCGGGCGACCAAGGTCCGCGAGATGCTCGAGGCCGTGGGCATCGACCCCGATACCGCCGGTGACCGGCGACCGGGAGAGTTCTCGGGTGGGCAGTGCCAGCGGATCAGCATCGCCCGGGCGCTGATGGCCGATCCCGACCTGCTCATCTGCGACGAGCCGGTGTCGGCCCTCGACGTGTCGGTGCAGGCCCAGATCCTCAATCTGCTGGCCGACCTCAAGTCCCGGTTCCAGCTGACCATGGTGTTCATCGCCCACGACCTGGCCGTCGTGAAGAACGTGAGCGACCGGGTGGCGGTGATGTACCTCGGCAAGCTGGTCGAGATCGCCGGGTCCGACGAGCTCTACCAGGCGGCGGCCCACCCGTACACCGAGGCACTGCTCGCTTCGATCCCGGAGCCGGATCCCGACCACGCCTCGGACCACAGGGCCCTGACCGGTGAGCTCCCCTCTCCCCTCGACCCCCCGTCCGGCTGCCGGTTCCGGACCCGCTGTCCCTACGCCCAGGACCGCTGTGCTTCCGAGGAGCCCCTCCTGCGCGAACTGGCCCCGGGCCACCAGGTGGCCTGCCACTTCCCGGTCGGGCCCCTGGGCGCCGGCGCCACCGCCTGAGCACCGCGTCACCTTCCGTCAGCAAGTGAGGTAGCCCACCATGGCGAAGATCCGCCAGCACTACGGAGGCTCGGGCGTCCCCCTGGTGGTGGAGCTCGACCCCATGGACCCCGTGCTCGGGTGGCGCTCCCAGCGCGCTCGGATGCGGTGGTGGCTCGACACGTTGACCGACGACGAGTGGAGCGGTGCCACCCGGTGCGAGTCCTGGGACGTGACGGGGCTGGTCCGCCACCTGGCCTCGGCCTGCCAGTTCCTCGGCTACACCCTCCACGAAGCGCAGCAGGGCACGGCAACCACGCTCCTCGAGGGCATGGACACCCGCGGCACGGTGGAGGCAGCGGCCGCCATGCTGGGTGACCTCACGCCGGAGCAGGCCCGGGAACTCCTGGCCGGCGCGGATGCCATGGGGGACGTCGAGATGGTTGCGCTCGGTCCCGACGGCCCGTCGATCACTGCCGAGGCCCCGCCCGGGCACCTGCCGGCCCACCTGGCCATCAGCCACTTCCTGTTCGATTCCTGGGTGCACGAGTACGACCTCATGCTGCCCCGTGGCCAGCAGCCACAGGCTGACGACCGTGAGTCGCGGGTCGTCGCCGGCTACCTGACCGGCCTGGCCGTCGTGTCGACAGGATCAGTTGCTCCTCTCGACATCCGTCTCAGCGGTCCGGACCTGCGGTTCGGCATTGCGGTCGACGACGGGGTGACCACGGTGTCGACCGGGTCGGTCCCCGACCGTGCACTGGTCGTCGAAGGATCCGTGCTCGATCTCGTCGACCGGATCACCGGCCGTCCAGGCGGTGCCGTTCGGGGGGACGAACAGGCCCTCGGCGTCCTCGACTCGTTCGCCCGGGTCCTCACCACCTGACGGGACGCCGTTCCCGAGTCCGGGACCACGGCGTCGACGGCGGCCGCGGCGCCTTGAGGTCGACCGGTCCCTGTGGTCAGATGAGCCGCATGACGGTGATCAAGATCAATGCCATCACGTTGCCCGAGGGTTCCGGTGACGAACTCGCCCAGCGGTTCGCGGCCCGGGCCGGTTCCGTGGACGGTCAGGACGGATTCGAGGGATTCGAGCTGCTCCGTCCGACCGACGACCGGAACCAGTGGCTGGTGATCACCCGCTGGCGTGACGAGGCCGCCTTCCAGGGCTGGGTCAGCTCCCCCGCGTTCGCCCACGGTCACGCCGGGGCCAGTCGGCCCACTGCCGAGGGCGCGCCGGTATCGGTCTCCTCGGAGCTGTGGTCGTTCGACGTCGCCGGGGGCTCACCGGGCTGAGGGCGGCCGCGTGGTCACCCCCTATCCGGTCGACGGCCCCAGGGCCGGACGCCGTGCCGGCCACGACGTGTTCGGTCGGGTCGGCGAGCCGGGCTCCCGACACCTGATCCCCACGCCGGGCCTGGTGTGCGACGTCGATCTGCTCGAGGCCAACATCGCCCGGATGGCCGAGCAGGCTGCCGAAGCAGGCGTCGCCCTCCGACCCCACGTCAAGACCCACAAGTCGGCCTTCGTGGCCCGGATGCAGCTGGAGCACGGGGCGGTCGGACTGTCGTGCGCGAAAGTGGCCGAAGCCGAGGCCCTCGTCGACCGGATGATCGCCGACGGCCGGACCGGTCCGGTGTCGGTCCTGGTCACCTCGCCGATCACCGGTGGCGCCAGCGCCGACCGGGCGGTGGCACTGGCGGGCCGATGCGATCTGGTCCTGGTGGTCGACCACCCGGAGGGAGTGGACGAGCTGGCTGCGGCATCTCGCCACGACGCCGTGCTCGAGGTGCTCTGCGATGTCGACACCGGGCTCGGACGCACCGGCGTGGTCGGCCCCGGCGAGGCATGCACGGTCGTCGGCCGCATGGCCCGCTACCCGGGCCTCCGGTTCGCCGGCGTGCAGGGCTACGGAGGTCATCTCCAGCACCTCCCCGGTCGTGCCGACCGCCAGGCGGCCACTCGGGACGCCACCAGCCGCCTGGGTGCCGTCATCGAGGCGCTCGAGCAGGACGGCCACCACGTGGCACTGCGGACCGGTGGCGGCACGGGGACCTCGGGCATCGACATGGACCTCGGCGTGTTGAACGAGCTCCAGCCGGGCAGCTACGTGTTCATGGACCGCGAGTACCGCGACGCGCTGGGCGACGATCCCGAGGGACGGTTCAACCAGAGCCTGACCATCGCCACCACCGTTGTGTCGGCCAACCAGGCAGACTTCGTGACGGTGGATGGCGGCCTCAAGGCCATGGCCACCGACGCCGGGGTGCCCACGGTGGTCGGCCACGACGACGTCGACTACCACTTCTTCGGCGATGAGCACGGCCTGGTCACCCAGGGGACGGCGATCCGATTCCGACGCGGCGACCGCCTGGAGCTGGTGCCTCCGCACTGCGACCCCACCATCGACCGTTACGACGTGATGTGGCTGGTCAGTGGCGACACCGTGGTCGGATCGGCCGCCGTCGACGCCCGGGGCTGCTCGCAGTAGCGGACGCCCTGGGCCCGGACGCGTCCGACGGCCCCCGAAAGGGCCGCCGGACTGCACATCGTGTGGTCGACCCGGGTCGACCGGCAACGGCAGGAGCCGTGCCCGAAGGTCTCAGCCCTCCGTCGGTGCTTCGGTGGCAGCTGCCTCGGCGGCCGGGGCCTCGGCGACCGGCTCGGCGGCAGGGGCTTCGGCGACCGGCTCCGCAACAGGAGCCTCGGCGGCGGTTGCCTCGGCGGCGGGTGCCTCGGCGGCGGGTGCCTCGGCGAGCGTCTCAGCGACGGGAGCTTCAGCGGCAGGAGCCTCGGCCGCCGGGGCCTCGGCCGCCGGGGCCTCGCCGACCGGGGCCTCGGCGACGGGGGCCTCAGGTGTGCCCTCTCCAGGTGCACCCTCGCCCGTGCCGTGCTCGGCCACGTAGTCGGCCCATGCGGCCTGGGCCTCGGTCTCCGGCGTGAACTCGGTCTCGGCAAAGACGGGTCCGACGTAGTTGCCCTCTTCGTCGTAGGCGTGCTCGCCGAATGCCTCGCGGTACTCCTCGGACACCTCGCCACCCTCGGCGGCCTGCTTGATCGACAGGCTGATCCGGCGGCGCTGGAGGTCGATGTCGATGATCTTCACCCACAGCTCCTCACCCGGCGTGACGACCTGCTCGGGCAGGTCGACGTGGTGGCCGGCCATCTCGGAGATGTGCACCAGTCCCTCGATGCCGTCGCCCACCTGGACGAACGACCCGAACGGCACCAGCTTGGTGATGCGGCCGTAGACGAGCTCGCCCACCTGGTGGGAGTTGGCGAACTCCTGCCACGGGTCGGTCTGGGTGGCCTTGAGGGACAGGCTGATCCGCTCCTTGGACAGGTCCACGTCGAGGACCTCGACGTCGATCTCATCGCCGACGGACACCACCGAGGACGGGTGGTCGACGTGCTTCCAGGACAGCTCGGACACGTGGACCAGTCCGTCCATGCCGCCGAGGTCCACGAAGGCGCCGAAGTTGACCACCGAGGAGACGACGCCACGACGGCGCTCCCCCGGCTTGAGGTTGACCAGGAACTCGCCCCGCTGCTCCTTCTGGGTCTCCTCGAGCCACGCACGGCGGGAGAGCACCACGTTGTTACGGTTGCGGTCGAGCTCGATGATCTTGGCCTCGATGGTCCGGCCCACGTAGGGCTGGAGCTCACGGACACGACGAAGCTCGACCAGCGATGCGGGCAGGAAGCCGCGCAGGCCGATGTCGACGATGAGCCCGCCCTTGACCACCTCGATGACCGGGCCGGAGACGACCTCGTCGGCCTCCTTGAGCTTCTCGATGGTGCCCCATGCACGTTCGTACTGGGCACGCTTCTTCGAAAGGATCAGGCGACCCTCCTTGTCCTCCTTCTGGAGGACGAGGGCCTCGATGGCCTCTCCCAGGGTGACGATCTCCGACGGGTCGACGTCGTTGCGGATGGACAGCTCGCGTACCGGGATGACGCCCTCGGACTTGAACCCGATGTCGAGCAGGACCTCGTCCCGGTCGATCTTGACGACGGTCCCCTCGACGAGGTCACCGTCCTCGAACTCGACGATCGTGCCGGCCATGGCGTCTTCGAGGGAGCCGCCACCGAGGTCGTCCTCGGTGATGGAACGGGGGATGTAGACCCCGTTTTCGTCGAAGTGGCCCATGGCCTCGGGGGACAGCAGGTCGGTGCCGGTGGGCACGACGTGGGTATCGGACATCAGGTAGGTAGCTCGCTTTCCGGACGGGTACTCCCCCGTCGGCCGGATCTGCAGGCGGCGGGGACTAGACACGTGTCACCTTGTTGTGACAGGGAAGCGATCCTACTGCAATTGGCGGACGGCCCCGCTGGTCAGCCCTTGGCCTCGGCCCAGGAGTCGCCCCAGGCCATGGCCACCTTGAGCGGCACGTCGAGCTCGGCCGCCCCGGTCAGCGCCGCCTCGGTGAGCTGCTCGACGGCGTCCTCCTCGTCGGGGACCACGTCGACCAGGACCTCGTCGTGGACCTGGAGCACCAGGTCGGAGCGGTGACCACCCGCTTCGAGCCCGGAGTCCAGTCTGATCAGGGCCATCTTGAACAGGTCGGCGGCCAGGCCCTGGATGCCGGCGTTCATGGCCTGACGCTCGGCCGCCTGGCGCACCTGGTGGTTCGAGGAGGCCAGGTCGGGTAGGGGGCGGCGGCGGCCGAAGGAGGTCACCGTGTACCCGTTGGCCCGGGCGTCGGCCACGGCCCGGTCCATGTAGTCGTGCACCGAGGGGAATGCGTCGAAGAAGGCATCCAGGATCCCCTTGGCCTCCTCGACCGGCACGGCCAACCGCTGGGCCAGTCCGTAGGCCTCCATGCCGTAGGCCAGACCGTAGGAGACCATCTTGGCGGTGGAGCGCTGCTCGTGGGTCACGGCGCCTCGATCCACACCGAACACCCGGGCGGCCACCGTGCGATGGATGTCCTCGCCGGCGGCGAAGGCACTGGTCAGCCCGGGGTCGCCCGACAGGTGGGCGAGGGCCCTCAGCTCGACCTGGTCGTAGTCGGCCACCAGGAGTCGTCGCCCGGGGGTGGGGACGAACGCCTCGCGGAACCGGCGCCCCTCGTCGGTCCGCACCGGGATGTTGTGCAGGTTGGGTCGGTCCGACGACAGCCTGCCGGTGCGGGCCACGGTCTGACGGAAGGTGGCGTGGATCCGCCCGTCGGGGGCCACTTCGGCGGCCAGGCTCTCGCCGTAGGTGGAGCGGAGCTTCTCCACCTCGCGGTAACGGAGCAGGACCTCGACGATCGGGTGCTGGCCCCGCAGCGACTCGAGGGTACGGGCGTCCGTCGAGTAGCCGGTCTTGGTCTTGCGCCCGGGGGACAGCCTCAGGTCCTCGTAGAGGACGGTGCGGAGCTGCTTGACCGAGTTGACGTTGAACGGACCGCCGGCCAGCTCGTGCATGGTGGATTCGAGCAAGGCGCACTCGGCGGTCAGCTCTGCGGCGATGGCCCGCAGCACGTCGCGGTCGACGGCGATGCCGACGACCTCCATCCGGGCCAGGACCCGGACCAGGGGACGCTCCATACCGTCGAAGAGCCCCTGCTCCCCCACCTCGTCCAGCGCCTCCTGAAGCGGACGGCGCAGCCGGGCCAAGACGGCGGCCAGGCGGACCAGTCCGAGTCCGGTGTGGTCGAGATCGCTGTCGGCGCCGCCTGCGTCGTCCTCCGACCCGGCGTCGAGCACGAAAGCCCCCTGACCCTTGGTGGCCGTCCCGTCGTCCACCGACACCTGCAGGAACCGAGTGGCGAGGTCGCACAGCCGGTACTGGTCGACCGACGGGTCGAGCAGGTAGGCGGCCACGGCCGTGTCGACGACCAGGCCGGTGATGTCGACACCGAGCGGGAGGAGGCTCCTCATCAGCTCCTTGGCGTCGTGGCCGACCACGCCCACCCCGTCGGGGCCCAGCCCGGCGGCCAGGACGGCGAGGACCTCGGGCTCACCTACCAGCGGGCCACCGAGATGGGGGCCGAGGTAGACACCGGGTGAGGTGTCCGTCGGATCGGCGGGTTCGGCCACCAGCGCCAGGCCGAGGAGCGGGGAGCGACCCGGGTCCCCCTCCCACGCAGGGGACAGCGCCACGGCCCCGGTGCCGGCTCGGACGGCGTCGAACAGCTCGCCCAGGACGGCGCA
>Ga0209048_10003220_pt1 | contig 15934 bp, 15 predicted proteins | sample FrelakmetCRP12CR_FD_187146 | JGI IMG/M metagenome (GOLD analysis project Ga0209048, IMG submission 187146) | Freshwater lake sediment microbial communities from the University of Notre Dame, USA, for methane emissions studies - CRP12 CR (SPAdes)... | ecosystem: Environmental > Aquatic >... | reverse complement strand
GGGCCTACAACTGGGAATAACCAGTGCAGAAGCCCAACAAATACAAAATACACTTCAAGAAAAAAACCCATTCGGTACCCAAACCGAAAAAGTAGCCCCAACCAACCAGGCAGTAAACACAGATCCCAACCCCAATGTACTCGAACTGGGAGATTCTGGAGATAAAGTCAAAGCATTACAGACCTGGCTCACTAATTATGGATATTACACAGGAGCTATTGACGGAAATTTCGGTGCAGATACTGAAAAAGCAGTGAAACAATTCCAACTAGAAGCATCCATCCAAGTTGACGGAAAAGTCGGAAATGAAACTACTACTACCATGGCAAAGTGGGACCAACTCTTGGCCAAAATCCAAACAACCGCAGGAAACAGTAACACTGCCAGCTCAACTAACGCTGCAACATCATCTAAAGGCATTTCCACTGCCAAGAAGACATATGCTAAAAGTTATGCCAGAGCAGTTCGCAACTATAGAGGCGGTGGATACGGATATACTAACGGACTTGATTGTTGGGGTATGAGTAGCCTGATATATGGGAAACTCACAGCAGGTGGACAGAAAGCAAGAATAATTCAATACGCAACCAGCATGTCAGCAAGGCATAGGTCAGTTCAAGTCTACCAAAACGGAGCTTGGGTGAACTACAACTACAGCGGATACTCTAAAATCTATTCCGCAACCAGTAACAGTGCTAACGGAAAAGTCGTGCAATAAGTCGTAAACAAAAAGAATTCCCCAAATAGAATATTTTTAGGATTTTAGATTAGAGTAGAGAACTCTCTCTAAATTTAGAGTTGAGGATTCTTTCTAAATTCATAAATCCAAAACATATAAAGACTCAATTATCAAAATAGAGGCGCTTATATTAATAAAAAACAATTAATGTTGGCTTTTTTCCTAGGGCTAATGCTCACAACACCCACAGCAAAGGCGACGGAAATAATAAGCCATAGTGGAATGAATACGTGCAATAAAGGATGGTATTACACATCTGGGACGTTACTACTGCCCAGAATGCGGTGCCACTGGAACCCTCAAATGGAATCCAAAAGGAACTATTGAGGGTGAATGGACTTGCTCAGCTTGTAGTGCTGATTATTGTGTCTGTGGACAAGAGAAAACTAATGGAAAGGCAAATCACCTGAGAAATGCTACCAATAGGCCAAAAGTTAATTCAACAGCACAACCTCCCATTGTAAATCAACCCATAGCGCAACCTAACTCATTTGAAATTGTAAAAGGAGAAATTGATAAACCTTATTTAAGCATAGCTCTGTTAAAAATGACATCTCTTTGAATTGCAGCGAAAAAGATGAAAAAGAACGTACATCGATGTATTAGTATGCTCATTTTCCCCATTCCGAGATATATTACAATCTCTATACTATTTTAGGTTGTTTTTTTTTAATTAATCTAAATTTTTATTATTCAAAAAGAGGTATCTATGGGAAATGAATTTGTATTTACCATTCTCCTCTTGGGAATTTTTAGTTTTGTGCAATTATTAGGAATAGAAAAGGCAGCGTGGTAATGTTTTTCGGAATCCTTCCTGAGAGAAATTAAAGGGGAAGAAATGAGTGGTAAGAACCTGGCAATTAGGGGATCATCCAAGGAGTGGATATGTGGTGCTCGTCATAATTATTTTACCAAATCTCTCAGCATCTAAAATTATAGTCAAAAAGGCTAGCTAGCTTTCGTTTAGTTCAGATAACCTTTTGATACGTTTGATCATGTTGGGGTGAGTGGAAACGAGTTCCATAATCTTGCTTCCAGTGCTTATCCTTGTAGGAGAGTAACGCAGCTGATCTAGTTCATCTTCACTTATTACCCCATCTAGGTTAATGTCTATTTCACGAAGGTCTTTTATTTCATTCCGGGCGTCTGAAATATCGTTGATGAAGAAGGCTTTAATCCCTTCTAATTCTTTGACTTGCTTTTCATCAGTAGTTGCCGTTCCGTAAACCAGTTTATATAGTGCGCTGGCTAATTTATGTGGTCTTCCTCCTATTTCAACGCTTCCCTGGTCTGCGTAGTATTCTCTTACTCTAGAAACAAAAAGAACCAGAAGATTTCCTAATAAATATCCGCCTAGGGCGACTAAACCTATTATTCCAGCTCCGCTATCATTTCTACCTCCGCTGAATAGGGTGCTTATGAATATGTAATAACATACTAAAGGCACCACACTGATTAGGGTCATTACAGCCATGTCATTGTGGCGAATGTGGGATATTTCATGTCCCAGGACAGCCCTGAGTTCTTCTTCATCAAGAAGGTTTAAGATACCTCGAGTCACGCAAACACGCCCATCTCGCTTACTACGGCCGAATGCGAATGCATTAGGCATGTTCACTTCTGAAATACCTACTTTTGGTTTGGGGATGCCAGCGTTCATTGCCAGTTCCTCTATCATAGTGTGGAGATTGGGAGCCTCCTGGGGGGATACGTAATGTACGTGCATTGTTGCTTCCACCATTTTGGGCCCCAATAAGTACTGTCCTAGTACCACGGCCAATGCTAAGAAGCCGAATATTAAAGGACCTCCAAATCCTAGAAATGAACAAATAATGGTGATTAGAGCATATAAAATGCCAAAAAGTAGTATAGTGGCTAACCACAGCCTTAATGTGAGTGTTAAACTTCTCATTTAAATATCTCCTATTTGGTGATTAATTTATTGCGGTTTAATAGTTAGCCATTTCCTATATATATGTTAGCATATACCAAAATCAAAATGTGGACAAAATGATGATAATTATTATGGGGATTAAATTTAATTTTAAACTGTAAAAATGGATTAATTTGTTACTCTATTCCAAGAAGAACCCTCTTTTTCAAAATTTTTGCATTAGTCGATATGGCCTTTATCTCACTGGAAAGTGGAATATAGGCACTTATAAGGTCATACCAAAGAAAAGCACAGTAACCTAATTGAGAAAGATGTTGGTATTGATTAAGAACTCTACTGGACTGAAAATAACTCATTATAAAAATTTGGGGATAAAAGCTTTATGCACAAAATATAACCAATTATTTTTATCCAAAAGAACATTAATCAATCTAAAATATTTAGATGTGAAAAGAATAGAAAGAAATTTAATTTACCAAATCCCCTATTCAACATCCTATTAACATTCACTCAAACTTCATAAATCCTTGGGGACTAAAACCATACCTTAATAGTAGTTTTTGGTCCTGATTATTTAGCTCCACCTTTTTTGTGGGTGGTATGGGACTTCCTTTTCTGGCCAGCACGGCGCCACTCTTTTTGTTAACTGCTAGGAACTTACCAGAATCTCCGTTCACTATTATAGTCCCTTTTATCATGTCGATGGCTGTAAAATCATCGGTGTCTCCGTTGATAATCACATTGCCTCCGTTGAGCAGTGCACCGGTGTTTTTGCCTGCATTACCTTTAATCATGACCAAACCTTTACGCATTAGTATTCCGGTACTCAGGTCCACGTTCCCTGAGAGAAGTATTCCTGCATCTATATTCAAACGAGCTCCCACAGTGTCCTTCACAGTTCCGTCATCTATATTGAGTTTGTTACCAACAAGCTGTGCTCCTTTGAGCACATCTCCGCTAAGTCGATTGGTTAGGATGTCGGTGATTGATCTGAACTTTTTATAACCTTTTTGGTCTGATTTGATTTCAATCAGGTTACCAATAGGTTCCTTAACTTTCCTTTAACGTAGATGTTGCCCATGGTCATGCTGATCCCCATACGGAGTCAACGTCACCTTCCACATATGCTCTCCAACCGGGAGGTCGCTGTCACTTCCCCCAAAGTATTGTAGGTCCACACCCATGCTAGAGCATAGAAGATGGCCGGCATCACCGTTTAAACGAATATTATCTTTTTTTTAAGTGTTCCACCACTTCTCCGAAGGTGTAATCGTTACCAGGAATCTTCCAACTAGGATCCAATTTTTCTCCCTGGTGCTGCCAGTAGAAGTTGAAAGTGAAATCAGCAAGGCAATCTACTAGTTCTTCTATTTCTAATTCCAGGAATTCCTTCTCTTTTTCCTCTTTCTTACCACCGAAGATCTTGAACATTCAATCTCTCCACATTTCTTTAGTTATATATCCCCTTCGAAATATAAAAAAGGAAACATTCCCATACATTAAGATAATGAAAGCAGCTGGAAAGCAAGAAGTGGCCAGATTTCTACAGAAAAATGGGGTGGACACCAGGTTCGTAAGCTTAGTGGATGATCAGATTCTCATCAACAACCTACGATTTTCATGCTTCTCCCGAGTTAAAGAGGAGTTATTTCTGGAAAAATACCCACAATACAAGGTTTCACGTTCTAAAATCTTCCAAAAAATATGTATCCGGGCCTCAAAGGTTTTGAAAAATGTTTTAAGTCCAAGAGATAAAATATTCCTGATTCAAGATGGAACCTGCACTAGCATGGCTCTCTACGCGGTCTTGGAATCTTACACCAGGAAATATTGGGTGGAGATCATTTTCAGTCAAACCATGGACGATCTGGAGAAACTGGATGTTAAATCAGTAGCGTTGCCCATCACATTAGATGACGAGGTAGAAAATATTATGTCTATAATACTGGATGGGGGAAAATTGCGATTATTAAGCTCTGAAAATGATAAAGATGGTATAAAAATTATTTATCCCCTGATTAACGTCCCCAGTCAGTGGATCCAATCATGGGTGGAGAGTGAAAACTTCAACTGCACCGTTCCTGAATGTGAGGGTCTTCCCCGGGATATGCTGAAATTTTTAGAAGTATTTATTCCGGATGTGAGGGAGAAGATGTACAGGTCGGGGGTTTATCTTTCCAGTGAAAATGATTTTTGATAGATGATAAATAAGGTTTACTTAAAACTAAACAAAGAAACCTGTTTCCCATTCTCATTTTCCTCCGGTTTTTCAGGTTTATCATTCTCATGGAGAGAATTTGAAGGAGTAGGATCCTTTTTTTTCACATTACTCTTTGACTCATCTTTAGAAATAGTCTTAGAAGAAGATTTTAAAGGAGATTTACTTGGAATTTTATTTGTAGTGTTGTTTTCAGATTTTTTAGACGCCTCTTTTGTCTTGGAAACATTTTTAACAGTCTTTTTTTTCGGTATCTTCCTTTTCCGGAACTGTTTAACTTCTGCATCGTCCAAATTGAAGTACTCCGCCAGTTGGTAGGCGGTGTTATTATCTTGGAACATGATCTCCAGGTAGGGGAACTGTTCCACTGCCACTTTCTGGGAGCTGTGCATTTTATCCCCGACCTTGGTAGCCACCCTCTTCCTGATGTCTCTTTTAGCCCGGTTTTTGGATAGGAGGGTGTATACAGTTGAATTGGTGTAGCGTGAGAATTTTTTGTAGGTATCTTCCTTGGCCAGGGAAACTCCTAATCCCATCAGGTCATAGGTGTACTTCCAGTAACCGTAGTGCCGGGTTTGGAACGCACGGCCCAGGTATAGGTCTGCTTCAGCCACCATTTGATATGCTTTTTCGATTTCTTCTGGTTTTTCATACTCCCGGGGGATGTTTTCCGCCACCAGTTCCAGTATAAATTTAGGATCAGCCTCTAATCGCAGAGAATCCCGCACTCTGCGTGGATTTTTGCTTTTAAGGATGGTTCGCACCGAATCGAAAATGTTATTCACCACATCCTTTTCAGATAGGGCTTCAAGGTCCTCAGAGCCGATAAAATCCTTGCCCCTGGCCATGACCTCCAGATCGTTGATGGCCGAGCGCAAATCACCCCTAGAACGCTTTGCTAACGTCCGCAGGATGTGTTCATCAAACTCTACACCTTCTTTGATGCATATACGTTTAAGCATGGCTAAAATGGAGTTTGTGTGCACCTTGCGTATTTTGATGGTTTGGCATTTGCTTTTCAGGCTCCTGATCCGCTGGCTGTAGGGGTCGTTGGCCATCATGATTATGGGATGGTGCCCTTCCTTGATGATCTTGTTTATAGCCCTTATGCCTCCCCTATCTTCGTTTCCATGGAGTCCATCTACCTCATCGAGGATAATCAGCTTTAGACCCTGTCCAAAGAAAGACATAGAAGCAGAGGCTTCTCCAATGGTGTTTAGCAGAATATCGTAGGATCGTTTGTCACTGGCGTTGAGCTCGATTTTGTCTGAAAAATCTTCTGCAATCAGATGTGCCAGTGTAGTTTTACCAGTACCTGGCGGCCCCACCATTAACAAACATTTCTGGGGTTCACCATGCTCCCAGCATTCAACCCATTCCTGGATTTGTTCTTTGGCCTTCTTATTTCCCAAAACTTCATCCAAGTTAAGAGGCCGATATTTTTCGGTCCACAACATTTTATTATGCCTTTTCTTTTGGTAATAATTTAGTAAGAAGAGCTTCAAGTTGTATTCTAGGATTAGCGCCTTCTCTTATACGATAATCATATTTCCCGATATTATCCACCATATATATGTACTTTTCGGCTGATATAAGGTCTTCCATCGCCATTCGGGAGACTTCCTGGTAGATCTGGGTAACCATATCTTCACCGCTGGTTCCCTGAACCACCATCACTTCCCTTAGAAGGTCCCGTGCTCCCATGAAATCCCCATCTATGGCCAAGTTGATGATTCGGCGCACATCTCTTGGCCGAGCCTTGGAAACTACTTCATGAACACTTTCTTCGGTTATTTCCTCACCAAAAGATGCTGAAGACTGCAAAATGTTCACAGCTCGGCGCATATCTCCCTCAGCAAAGTAAACGATACTTTCCAACCCACCAGTGGTATAATTGATGTTTTCGGCTTTTGATATGATTTCAAGTCTTTTAATAACCTGATGGCCTTTGATAGGTGCGAATCTGAAGATAGCACATCGAGACTGGATGGGGTCTATAATCTTGGAGGAGTAGTTGCAGGATAAAATAAAGGATGATGTTTTGGTGTACATCTCCATCTCCCTTCGAAGGGCGTGCTGGGCATCTTTGGTCATGTTGTCTACTTCATCCAGGAAAATGATACGGAAAGGAGCTCCCATGGCCTTCAGGCGGCAGAAGCTTTTGATATCCTTACGTACAGTGTCGATCCCTCTTGCATCAGAAGCATTGAGTTCTAGGAAGTTCTGTTTCCAGTATTCTCCCAGTATCTCTTTGGCCAGGGCTATGGAGGTGGTTGTCTTTCCCACCCCAGCAGGGCCGGTGAACATAAGATTTGGCATGCTCTTATCTTTAACGTATCTTTTGAGTCTTTGAATAATGTGATCCTGCCCCACAACTTCTTCCAGGGTCTGTGGTCGGTATTTCTCCACCCATGGTCCGTTCATCTTATCACCATTCTTACTCTCTACTTAAAACTATATATGACTATATTCTGCTGAAATTATAAAAAGAATTTTTAGATTTATAATGAAAAAAAATTAATCAATCAAGAAACTAAAGAGGCAATTTCAGGGTGTATCTTGGTTTTAATACCTAATTTATCCATGGCTTCTCCGTAAGATTGGAGTATGGCCTGGAATTCTGGACGCACCATAGCTCGGAATGCCTCGTAACCCATTACTTTACCGTAATTTTCAGTTATTATTGCTATCATTCGGTTGAAATCGGAAATAAATGTTTTTTCCCTTTCTGCTAGTGATATTTTCTCTACATTTTTCCTGATCTGACTGAAGTCGATGGTTGCATTGCTCTTTAAATCCACACTGTATAGTAGTCTTTGACAATCTTCATAGGGAAGGAATCGTTTGGTAAGGCCCCTAGCTGGTGCAGTTCCCATTATTTTTGCTGCACCCAGTGTCATAGCAAGGAATATGGCCTCGTAGATTTCTAGTATCAGTTTGGAGCGTTCCTCGGGATCATCAGATACTAAAACTTTATTGGGTAGTTTAGGAAAGGATATAGGGGGCTTAACTGTGGGTATGACTGATTCTAATACTTTTGATTCAGTTTCTTCTTGTTCTAATTCCTTTTCAACGGTACTACTTTGATCTTCGATGATTGGTGGAACTTCTTCTTCCAATTCCCTTTTTGCATCGGCTGATATATCTGGTTCGAATTCTGTTAAAGATGTTTCTTCAACCTTTTGGGATGCTTCAATTTCTTCAACATCCTTCTCAGCTACCTTTACTTCAGAATCTTCGACAGTCATTTTTGGTTTAACAGGCTCAATAATTTCTTCAGTTTCTACAGTTTTTTCAGGTTCGTGAACTTCTTCTTTGACGGATATCTCAGGAGTAATCAATTCTAAATCATGTGTTAGTTCCGTTATTTTATCTGCCGCCCTTTTGGCGATTACCATTACCAAGCCTAAGTTAGCCAAGCTTTGCATTAGAATGATTAAATGTACATTATCCAAACTTAAGAAGAGTGCTTTTCCACCAGAAGACTCCACAAGAACTCTTTTCATATCTCCCTGGTTTGATGAGTTTAGAAGTCGGCTTGAAGAGCTGGAGATCACCTGTGACATGGGTCCAAAGAGTTTTATATCCACATCTGCTCTTAGATTATGATGTAATATTCCTCCATTACTGGCAACTATAAGGTTTCCTTCCACATCAGGGATTTGATTAAGCTCCTGAGTTATCTTCTCCAGCTGTATCTTCAAGTTATGATCGATCATTTAATCACTATATCCAATGTCTAGAGTAAGTTACTTCTTTTTATTATGCTTATCGTTTTGTTCTTGTCTCTTGAAAAACGGGATATAGTTCAGAAAATGTGTTATCGGACGGTAATAAAATAAAATTCTAAATTAAATCATCAATACTTTAAAAAAAATAGAATGTAAATAAAAAAAATGGAATTTTAAGGTCTAGAGATCAGATCATATGTTTCTTTAGAAGCTGTCCTTCGCTGTCGTATATGTCCACCTCTAAAGGTGAACTCCCGTCAATGGCGTGTGTTGCACAGGATAGACATGGGTCGTATGCTCGTATTATCATCTCTAACTTGTTTTTGAGTCCTTCTGAAACCTCATCACCATGTATCATTTCTTTGGCAGTTTCCCTTACTCCCATATCCATGGATAGATTGTTTTGACCAGTGGAAACTATAAGGTTGGCTCTTGTTATAAATCCTGCTCCGTCTGTTTCATAGTCGTGGATCAGAATTCCTCTGGTAGCTTCAATCATTCCAACTCCTCTTTTTGTTACGCCGGATTCTTCTGCTTCTTCTTTGGTCATCAATGGTTCACTAAGGGTTTGCCGTAAATCGGTACCGGTTATTGTTTCGTCTTCTAGAAGTTGTACAGTTCTCTCTGCAGCGTACATAAGCTCGATTAAACGTGCATAGTGGTATAAAAGGGTGTTTTGAGTAATTCCATAGTTATCTCTGTATTCACCAAAGAGATGAGAAGCCTTTTCAGTTGGTATATTATCCACTACATTAAGCCGGGCTAGGGGTCCAACCCGGTAGTTTCCATCTGGGAATCCGATTTGTTTCAGATATGGGAATTTCAAGTAGGACCAAGGCTGCACTTTTTCCTCGATGTAGTCTAGGTAATCGTTGGCTGCAAATTCATATACAGTGTCACCTGTTTTGTTAATAACCTTGGCTGGACCATCGTAAAATTCAATGTTTCCACCGTTGGTCATTGCACCGAAATGACTTTCAACTGGGCCTAATGTTTCAATTGCTTCACTGTATTGTGCAAATAATGGTTTTGCTACTTCCACACCTTTATCTATAAGTCCAATTGCTTCTTTTGCTTCTGATAAAAGTTTATCCCTATCTTCAGGTGTTATGCCCTTCGATTGGCCTCCTGGTATAGCAGTCACAGGACTTATGGGTTTACCACCGACTATGGCAGTTATTAACTGGCCAATTTTCCGGGTTTTTATGGCCATCATGGCCAATTCTGGATTAGCTTTCAAGATTCCTAATACATTTCGCGTGGCAGGATCTGACTCAGGACCCATTACTAGGTCGGGAGCGGCCAGGAAATAGAAGTGCAGTGAATGTGAGTGTATATATTGTCCCAGGAGCATTAATTCCCTTAATTTTAGTGCAGTTTCCGGTGGTTGCAATCCAAATATTTGATCATTGGCTTTGGCTGATACTAAGTGGTGTGCAGTTTGGCAAATACCACAAATACGTGGGGTAATGCGTGGTGCTTCCTCCACGGCCGCTCCTTCCAGGAACTTTTCAAAACCCCTGATTTCCATTACGTGGAAGTGGGCATCAGCCACGTTTCCAGCATCATCCACTTGAACCGTAACTTTTGCGTGACCCTCAATCCTGGTAACTGGGCTAATTTCGATCTGTTTCATATTATCACCTTTACTTTTTCACCAGCTGAGGAATCAGGGAAACCTGTTTATCCTCCATTATGGTGCTTCCAATCACAAATCCATAAATAACGTGTCCAATATCATAGAGTTGCTTCTCAACATCTGCTTCTGGCATCTTGGAAAGGTGGGCAATCCTCTTGATCACTCCATTGTAAATGTCGTGGCTAGGCTCCCTTAGAACGTCCAGTGATGGGCCTCCACATCCGTGACAGGGAACCCCAGCATTGGTGCATAGTCCACCGCAACGACCCAGGGTTACTGAACCCAGACAAACGTATCCTTGACTTAGGAAACATTTACCAGGTTCCGGGTCACCCTCTATTCTACGGCGTATTTTATCAAACTCTATGTGCTCCATTGCACGCTGACAGTCGGCGCAGACACTCTTTTTAGGAACATTGGGGGCTTCATCATTGACGAGCGGTATTAAGATGTCATGAGTAAGCTGTTCTTTGGGTGGACAGCCAGGTATGAATCCTTCAATTTCAGTAAAATCAGCTGCAGGGTGTACGATGCTTAAAAGTTGAGGTACTACTTCATTGGGAAGTTCTGCTGGTACAGTACTAGGGTTATCAGTATATGTGCGAGAGGTAACATCCTTGGAGTAGTATAGGTCGGCCATTCCAGTTATGCCACCGTAACATGCGCAGGTCCCATATGCGACTAGGATCTTGGACTTTTTCCGTATTTCTTCCAGTCTTTCCTTGTTTTCCTGGTTCCGGACAGAACCCGAGACAATCGCGATGTCTATGTCATCGGGTATTTCCTTTGTATCCATCAACACAGGAGCATAAACTAGATCTGCTTGTCCGAGTAGTTTGACTAAATCTTCATGCAAGTCTAATATTGAGATTTCACATCCTGAACAGCTGGCCAGTGTTTCCAGGGCTATTTTTACCATTATTTACCCCCCCATTTGATTGTAAGAGTTTTAAGGCAGGCATTGGGTCCTACGTGGTCTATATCGAGTTTTCCTTTGATGCTCATAACTTCTTCCACAGCCCCTACCATGTATCCATATAGTAAATAGCATAGAGGTCCTTTTTGAGGGAGACCAGTCCTTCTGAGGGATTGACGTACAACACAATCCATAAAAAGTAGTTTGACGACAGTTTCATCCCCGTTTTCTATGGCATATTCTTCTTGTCCAGAGGGTTTCCACATTTCGAAGTAGAACTCCATACCTAGAATCTCGCCGAGATCTTCCATGGCTTTTTCCAGATTGTCGGTCTTGTCCATCATCTTAGCGGCTTCGTGGCCCATACGTTTACCTGCTTGGTAGACGATGGCATTTGCCCCCCTACCTGAAACCTGTTCTAGTGCACTGGACATGGAACCTATGAATTTCATAAGTACGTGTAGAGCTTCTTCGTAATCTTCGATGTCTCCACCTGTTTCTTTTGGAATTAATTCTGGCTTGAAGGTGCCTCTTATTTCTTCTATTTCCATTTTCATCGCCTCAGATGATTCTGTTCAAGACTTCGTTGACTTTACGGTCGATGTACAACCGTTTGGCCACGTGTATGTCCTGGTGTTCCATGGCCTGAGCTGGGCAAATCTCGTGACAGGAGAGGCAGGCCATGCAATCCTCTGCCTTAACTACTTGTGTCTTGCCCTTTTCTTCGTTCATCTCATACACGTCATTGGGACAATCCTCGACACAGGATCCGCATCCAACGCATGCGTCTTCGTCTATTATGATTTCAACCATTTTTTCGCCCCTGTTCCCTTTATAACAGATTTATTCTATTTTTCTTTTTAACCAATTTTTGTATGATTTTAATGTAATGATATCTTTTAGTAATATGGTAGTCTGTTCTCATTAATAAGTGTTACCACTACATTTACAACTCAATATAAATATTGCTTATTAATATAAATATTTCTCATTAATAAGTATAACTAACAACTCCCTACAAATAAAATTATTTGGTGCAAAATAATGGACGTATACGGTTTTTTTATATTTTTAGAGTTTAATTCATATAAAAAAAATAATTTGAACGGTATTATTCATTTAAACTAATCTAAAACTAAAATTTAAGATAAACTAGTAACTGATACCAATTTGAAGTGAGTTATCCATGCTGCCAATTTTCTACCTGGTGGATAGCATGTCACGATCAATAGACGTGGTTGTCCCTCTTGAGAGAATCTAATAGGGTTAGTTTTGTAATCCCAACGTATATCATTACCATTGGATGTTACTACATATATATACCTTTTATTTTGGGTGTAATCCTTGATAATGGCTTGGTCACCAGGTGCTAAGGAAGCGATCTTAGTGAAAAGTCCCGAATATCTAGTTCGGTGACCTAAAATGCCGCATTCGCCATTTCCTCCAGGCATCACACTTTCAGGATAATGGTATACTGAGTTATAGGCATTCACAGTGTCGGATCGGATGTTGGCAGTCACATAGAGCTTGGGTATGACTAACTGTGCATTTATATAATTGCCCCCAAGGTATTGGGGATCCAAAGCATCTACTGGGGCGCTCATTCTCTCTTTATAATCTGCCAAGCTTTTTTGGGCTTTATTAACGACTTGAAGTTGTTGATAACCTGATATAACTATGTTTGCTGATAAAAAAACACATAACAATACAACAACCAGGGATAAAGTTTGATATTTACGCATTTTCATCAACCAGGACTTCCTTTACTGCTTTGGCCAGTTGGGATCGGTACTCCGCTACCATCCATGGATCACTGGTCCACACATTCAAAGTGGCTTGTATACCCGTATCTGTCATTTCTCTTATAATAACCTTTGGTTTTGGTTTTGCCATTGCCCAATGGCACTTGCTGGCCAATTTTTCCATTGAAGAGATGGTTTCTTCAAGTTCATTGTTGTAGGGAATATTGATTTCCAAACCAACCCTGCGGGTGTCCTCGCTGGTATAATTAATGTAAACATTCTTGGAAAAAGAAGAGTTGGGAATAGTAATCACCTTATTGTCTGGGGTGATGATAGTGGTAACTCTGAGTCCCATTTTAATGACTTTACCACTTTGACCAGACATTTCAATAATGTCCCCCACCTTGAAGCTCTTATCACCCAATATGAACATTCCCGAAATGAAGTTGGCAATGGTGTCCCTGGCAGCGAAACCCACTGCTATACCCACAATACCCAGACTGAGGACTATGGCAGTAATATCAAGTCCCAATTCCTTGAGAACAATAGTCAAAGTCAGGGCGATACCAGTGTACTTGATAATCTCGTTCAAAACCTGAATTAGGGTAACTTCTATGTTCAGTCTTTCTCCAGTTTTTTTTACTATGTATATGGCTCCCCTGATAATGATAAAGGAAGCGACTAAAATCAAAATAATCTTGACTATATCTAGGTAAAGTGGGTCAGTAGTTGCCATACTTTTCAACCTCCACGCTCATCAGATCTTCAGCCACGGTTACATTTTCAAATATCTGTGCTGCTCCAGTTTTTAGGACACTTGTGTCACTATAGCGGGTGCTGATGTGGGTGAGAATTAAACTATGGACTTTAGCCTTTTTTGCAATCTCTGCAGCCTGATAACAGGTTGAATGACCAGTTTCGTGTGCTTTTTGTTCTCTAGAAGCGTCGAAGGTGGAATCATGTATCAGCACATCTGCTTGTGCTGAAAATTTGACCATCTCTGCACACGGTTGTGTGTCGCCTGAGTAAACTATTTTACGGCCGTGTCTTTTTTCACCAAGTACCTGTTCTGGTCCTATTATTCTATCGCCTAGTTTGACAGGGATACCTTTTTGTAATTTTCCGAAGTCTGGTCCTGGTTTTAACCCTAAATTTATGGCTTTATCCTTGAGGAACCTGGGGGATTTTTTTTCTTCCACAGAATAAGCCAGATTAAACACTGAATGGAGGGTAGAACAGCACTTAATCAAATATTCCTCTTCTTCAATGACCGTACCTTCCTCCAGTTCATGAAGATGAATTGGAAAAGATAAAGAGTAGATACCTAAATTTTTAATGTATTTCACTGTTTTTTCTATTCCTTCAGGTCCGTAGATGTGCAGAGGGTCTTTCCTACCACGAAAAGCCATGGACTGGATCATTCCTGGCAGTCCTAGGAAATGATCTCCGTGTAGGTGGGAGATGAAGATATGATTGACCTTCATCGGGCTCAGTTTGATCCTTGTCATTTGACGTTGGGTTCCCTCACCACAGTCAAAGAGCATAACTTCCCCAAAGGCCTTCAAGGCTAGAGCAGAGTGGTTGCGCTGGTTGCTGGGAATGGCGGATGAGGTTCCCAAAAATACTAGTTCCATAATTCATCACTATCTATTTATTAGATTATTTGTTTCCATAATATCTGTATAATTTAATATGAGGGTTATAGCATCATTTTTTAATAATTAATGGGGATTTTCTAGATATTTTCATCTGATTATGGATATTATCATAAAAAGTTTTATCTTTTTAATTTAATATAAACTAAAATATAGATTAAAGTAAGGTAAATTTATTGTTTTCTTGATGCGACTAAGAACTGAGATTAAATTGAGGTGATATAATCATGAGACAGGCCCTTTCTGAGCTAGTTTACGAAGATATCGGATTTGAAGATCTGACCACCCGTGCCTTAATACCTCCAGGCTTGGCTGCGAATGGCCGGATCATAGCAAAAGAAGAAGGAATCTTGGCTGGTTTAGATCTAGCTGCTGATATATTCCACGAATTTTCGGTGGAGACATCAATTCGTAAATATAACGGAGAAAAGTTAGGAGCCGGTCAGGTGATCATGGAAGTATCTGGCGATCCTCGAAACATCCTCAGTGTAGAAAGGACGGTTCTAAATCTTTTGATGCGTATGAGTGGGATTGCCACACTTACCAAAGAAATGCTTGATAAAGCTAAAAGTGCTAACCCTGAGGTCATAGTAGCTGGAACTCGAAAAACCACTCCTGGTCTGCAATTTTTTGAGAAAGATGCTATAAGATCAGGAGGAGGGGATACCCACCGCTACAGACTTGATGATTGTGTTTTGATTAAGGACAATCATCTTGCTCTAGTTGGTGATGTGGCGGAGGTAGTTAAAAGAGCCAAAAATTATGTTAGTTTCACCAAAAAAATTGAAATAGAAGTAGAAACTATGGATGGAGCATTACAGGCCGCCCGTTCAGGTGTAGATATAATAATGTTGGATAACATGCCAATTAAAAATATATTGAACGTTTTATCAGCACTTAAAGAACAAGGACTTCGAGATAGGGTTATGGTTGAAGTTTCTGGTGGTGTAAATCTAGAAAACATAGTGGAATATGCAAATACAGGGGTGGATGTGATCTCCACAGGATACCTCACGCACTCTGCAAAATCATTGGACATGAGTTTGGAAATACAGAAATAACAGTCATTGGGTGGGTACTATCCTTCTCAACTATCCATGCCTTTAATTCTATTATTATAATTTCTTTTTTTGGCTTCTATTGTTTTATGATTTAAGGAAACAATCCATCATAATATGCCCTGGAAGGCCTAATTTTAACCATAGCTTTATATGATAACTTTTACATACCTTTTATTAGACTTATCGGAGGATTTGGATGTACGAACAAAAAAAAGATGATGTTAAAGAAACTGATAAGGAATTTAACGATGAAATCGAATTAGAAAGTGATGTAATCCTGGAATCTGAAGAATTAGAGGGTGAAGAAGGAGAAGAATTAGAGGGTGAAGAAGGAGAAGA
>Ga0209048_10003219_pt1 | contig 15938 bp, 15 predicted proteins | sample FrelakmetCRP12CR_FD_187146 | JGI IMG/M metagenome (GOLD analysis project Ga0209048, IMG submission 187146) | Freshwater lake sediment microbial communities from the University of Notre Dame, USA, for methane emissions studies - CRP12 CR (SPAdes)... | ecosystem: Environmental > Aquatic >... | reverse complement strand
GACTCGCCGGTCGGCGAGCATGGCTTGCAGCTCTCCGGCGGCCAGCGCCAGCGGGTGGCCATCGCACGCGCGCTGATCAAGAATGCGCCGATCATTCTGCTCGACGAGGCCACGGCCGCGCTCGATTCCGAATCCGAACTGCAAGTGCGCGAGGCGATGGAGCGTCTCTGCCAGGGCCGCACCACGCTGGCGATCGCACACCGGCTGCACACGGTCTCGCATGCCGACCGCATTTACGTGATGGAGAATGGCCGCGCGCTAGAATCCGGCCGGCACGACGAATTGCTGCGCAAGAGCGGCCGCTATGCCGCGTTCTACCGGCTCCAGCTCAAGGAGCAGGAGACGCGCACGCCGGTCGCGGCGGGCGCATCGTCTTAGCGCTAGGGCCGTTGACGGCTGCGCATCACACCTGATAACCCCACGGCAATCGACGGCCCGGCGTGTTCTGCGCTCGGGTCAATTCCTTAAACCAATGCCATACCCAACGGCCAATTCATCATGACCGACGACAGCCGCTACGTCATTCAGCCGGCCCCACAAGCGACCATCGCCGTCGCTGGCTCTAGCAAAGCCTTTCCGGTCCGCCGCATCTGGTGCGTCGGGCGCAACTATATCGAGCACATCCGCGAGATGGGGCAGGACGAGCGCGCGCCCCCGTTCTTTTTCGCCAAACCCGCCGACGCGATCGTGCCGGACGGCGGAACGGTGCCCTACCCGTCGCTGACCAAGGACATGCACCACGAAGTCGAGCTGGTGGTCGCGCTCAAAAGCGGCGGCCGCAACATCCCGGTCGGCAAGGCCAATGACTGCATCTACGGCTACGCCGTCGGCATCGACCTCACCCGCCGCGACCTGCAGATCGCCTCGCGCGACGTGAAGCGGCCGTGGGAAGTCGGCAAGGCCTTCGACCATTCCGCGCCGTGCGGACCGCTCAAGCCGGCAGCTGAGATCGGCCATCCGGCCAAGGGCAAGATCACGCTCAAGGTCAACGGCCAGCTGCGCCAGAACGGCGATCTCAACCAGATGATCTGGAACGTGCCGGAGACGATCTCCAAGCTCTCGGAAATGGTCGCGCTCGAGGCGGGCGACATCATCATGACCGGCACGCCGTCGGGCGTCGCCGCCACCGTTGCCGGCGACAAGATCGAATGCGAGGTCGAGGGCGTCGGCAAGCTCACCGTGACGATCGGACCGCCGCTGAAGTAATCCCTCTTATTTTTCATCATTCCGGCCGAGCCGCCTCACCGGCGCGAGCCAGAATCCAGACACAAGCATGGTGCGTGCATCTGGATTCCGGGCTCCGGCCTTCGGCCGGCCCCGAATGACGCGTCAGAACCCGAGATAGGCCTGCCGCACGCGGTCGTCGACCAGCAGCGCGGCGCCTGAGCCGGCCAACGTGATGCGGCCGTTCTCCAGCACATAGGCGTGGCTGGCGAGCTTGAGCGACACCGCCACGTTCTGCTCCACCAGCACGCAAGTGAGGCCCTCGCGATTGAGATCGCGCACGGTCGTGAGCACGCTTTGCACGATCGTGGGCGCCAGGCCCAGTGACGGCTCGTCGAACATCACCAGATCCGGCGCGCCCATCAGGCAGCGGCCGATGGCGAGCATCTGCTGCTCGCCGCCCGACAGCGTGCCGGCGGCCTGATGCCGGCGCTCGGCCAAAGCCGGAAACAGCGCGTAGACGCGTCCAAGGTTGCGCTCGCGGGCCGCGCGCGCGCGCGGCAGCATGGCGCCCATACTCAAGTTCTCCGCCGCCGACAGGGACGGGAAAACCTGGCGGCCTTCGGCGACCTGGCCGATGCCGAGATCGCAGACCTTATGGCTCGGCCAGCCGGTGATATCCGTGCCGCGATAGCGGATGCGCCCGCGCGCCGGCTTGTGCATGCCGGCGATGGTGCGGATGAGCGAGGTCTTGCCGGCGCCGTTGGCGCCGACAATGGCGATGATGGCGCCCTGCTCGATGTCCAGCGAGACGCCGTCGAGCGCCTGCGCATCGCCGTGGAACACGTCGAGGTTCTCGACCCGCAGCATCACGACACCGCCTCCGCGCCGAGATAAGAATCGATCACCGCGCGGTCGCGCACGACTTGCTCGGGCGTGCCTTGCGCGATGGCCGCGCCGTGATGCAGCACCAGTATGTGCGAAGCGAGCGCCATCACCGCGCGCATCACGTGCTCGATCAACAGGATGGTGAGCCCGGTTTCGTGATTGAGTTCCTGCAAAATGGCGACGATCCGGTCGGTCTCGGTCGGCCGCAGGCCCGCCATCACTTCATCGAGCAGCAGCAGTTTCGGATCGGTGGCGAGCGCGCGCGCCACCTCCAACCGCTTGCGGTCGGGCAGTGTGAGTGACGAGGCGCGTTGCGCGCGCTTATCGTAAAGGTCGAGGCGGCGCAGCACCTCGTGCGCATGCGCGCGCGCCGCATCGACACGAGGCCGGTGCAGCAGCGCGCCGACGATGACGTTGTCCTCGACGCTCAGCGCCGGAAACGGCCGCACGATCTGGAAGGTGCGGCCGATGCCGCGCCGGCAGATGCGGTCGGGCGGCAAGCCATCAATGCGCTCGCCGGTGAACACGATCGAGCCGCTATCGGGTGCAAACGCCCCGGCGATCATGTTGAACAGCGTGGTCTTGCCGGCGCCGTTGGGGCCGATCACCGCGAAGATGCCGCCCTCGGGCACCTCGAAGCTGAGCCGGTCGACCGCGATCAGGCCGCGGAACCGCTTGCTGACGGCGTCGACCAACAGGAGCGCGCTCATTTGTTGCGCTCCGTCAGGCCGATGCGTTTGGACAGCCACGGCCACACGCCATCCGGCAGCGCCGTGATCACCAGCAGCAGGCAGATGCCGTAAAATACCTGTTTGGCGCCCGGCAGATCGACCCCGAGCGCGGCAAGCGTGGACGTGAGCATCTCCGCCAGGCCCGTGAGCAAGAAAGCGCCAAGGATCGGACCGAACAGCGTGCCGATACCGCCGACGATCGGCCCCAGAATGATCTCGATCGAGCGCAAGACGTGAAACACCTGCTCGGGAAACAGGTTGTTGTAGAAGAACGCATAGAACACGCCGGCAAATGAGGTCATTCCGGCCGAGATCACCACCGCGACCATCTTGTAGTGGAAGGTATCGATGCCGGCCGAACGGGCGGCCTCCTCGTCCTCGCGGATCGCCAGCCAGAAATAGCCAACGCGGCTTTGCAGCAGCGCGCGGCAGCCGATTAAGGCGAGCACGCTAGCGGCGAGAATGACGTAGTAGAACATTGCCGGATGGCCGCGCAGCAGCCAGAGATCGTTATGGGCGTATTGCCTGACTGGCAAAAATAGGCCTGATGATCCGCTGGTCCAGGCCAAATGATCGAAGCCGACGCGGGCGAATTCCGCCACGGCAATGGTGAGAATGGCGAAATAGACGCCGGCGACGCGAAAGCGGAACGCCAGAAAGCCGATGAATGCGCCAGCTAGCGCCGCCACCGGCACCGCGACCATGAGGCCAAGCCACGGCCCGATGCCGAAATTCACGTAGAGCGCGGCTGCGGTATAGGCACCGAGCCCGACATAAAGCGCGTGCCCCAGGGACAACTGCCCGGCAAAACCCATCATGATGTTCCAGGCTTGACCAATATAGGCGAAGTACAGGATCAGGATCAGCACCGTGAGCAGGTAATCGCCAGCGACCAGCGGCGCCACGATCAGCGCCACCAGCAGCACACCCAGCAGGATCAAGGCGCGGCGCGGCAGTCCCTCGATCAGGCCGGCGATCATGCTGCCCTCTTGCCCATAATCCCCTGCGGGCGGAACAGCAGCACCAGCACGAGGATGGCGAAGGCGAACATGCTCTTGGCCGAGGGCGTGAACAGCAATCCCGCCATCGCCTCGGTCAACCCGATCAGCACGCCGCCGAGCAGCGCGCCCGGCATCGAGCCCAAGCCGCCGGTGATGACGATGATGAAGGCGAGCAAGGTATAGCCCGGCCCGACCGCGGGCGTGACGTCGAAAATCAGCAGCAGCATGCAGCCGGCGGCGCCGACGCAGGCCGCGCCGAGGCCGAAGGTCAGGGCATAGAGGTGCTTGACGTCGAGGCCGACCACCAGCGCGCCGGTATAGTTGTCGGCGCAGGCGCGAATCGCGGTGCCGAGCCGCGTGTATTGGAAGAAGCCGAACAGCGCGGCCGCGACCACGATGGCCGCGAGGCCGGCATAGGCCTTGGTGGCGTCGACGATCAGCGGGCCGATCTGGAAACTGTCATAGGCGTAAGTGGTCTGCACGTTGTGCGCGTCGGGCCCGAAAACGATCAGCAGGCCATTGACGATAATGATCGCCATCGCGACCAGCAGCAGGAACTGACTATATTCGGGCCGCGTGATGAAGCGGTTGATCACCGCCTTCTGCAGCACGTAGCCGAAGGCGAACAGCACGGCGGCGATCGGCACCAGCATCAGCAGCGGATCGAGGTGGAAGGCGGCAAACAGCGTGACCGCGATATACATAGCGATGGTCATCATCTCGCCATGGGCGAAGTTGACCACGCGCACCACGCCGAAAATCACCGACAGACCGAGCGCCATCAGCCCGTAGACGAGGCCGGTCAATACGCCGCCGACGGCAACATTGAGATAGATATCGAACGGCACTGGGCGATCCTAATGACGCAATACTCCGGCCGCAGTTACGGCCGGAGTACATGCGAGCGCAGCACGCGTCAGCTTCGCTTGTCGTAGGGTTTCAGCGGCCATTCCGGCTTGCCGTTGGCCGCTTCCTTCGGCGCCACGGTGAGCAGCTTGCCGTCACGGTTTTGGATGCCGCCGCCAAGGATCTTGTCGTTCTGGCCTTTGGCGTCGAACTGGATGCCGGGGCCGATGCTGACATTGTCTTTGATGTTGGTCGTGCGCACCGCGTCGGCGAGCGCCTTCGGATCAGCCGAGCCGGCGCGCTTGTAGGCATCGGCGGCGATCAGCAGCGCCTCGAACGTGTAGACGTGGTTGGTATTCAGATTGACGCCGGGATGCGCCTTGGCGAGCGCGGCATCGAGCTGCTTCGACATCTTCTTGTTCGGATCGTACCAGGGCGCGAAGCTCAGCGGCCCGTCGGACAGCTTGCCGAGCGTCTTGAGATACTGATCCTCGTACCAGCCCGGACCCATGCTCAAGATCGCCATCGGCGTCCAGCGCTGCTTGACCAATTCACGCGTGAGCAGGATGGCGTCGTTGAGCCGGCTGACCATCAGCAATGCATCGGCGCCGGTCGCCTTAGCTTTCGAGATCTCCACCGACAGGTCGCGCGCCGCCGGATCGTAGGCGATCGTCTCGACGATCTTGTACGGCATATTGAACTTCGACATGACCGCGCTGATACCGCCCTTCATGGCGGTGCCGAAGGTATCGTTGACGTGCATGAACACCGCCGTCTTCGGCGCCCCACCGGTAAGTTCGAACACTTGCAACTGATCGACGAAGGCGTCGCGCAGAATCATGCCGGCGGTCGGGAAGTTGCGGAACACGAATTTGTAGCCCTGCTCGGTGATCGGCGGGGCAGCGGCGATGTTGATGACGTAGGGTATGCCCTTCTGCTCGGCGACTTGCGCGATGGCCGTGCTCTGCCCGGAATCGAAGGCGCCGACCAAAAGTTGCGCGCCCTCGCCGATCAGCTTCTCGGCCCGCGCCCGCGCGACCTCGACATTGGTCTCAGTGTCGGCGTTCATGATCTGCAGCGAAGGCAGGCCAAGATCCTTCAGCATCCCCGCCGTGATATCGACGCCGCGCTGGCAGTCCTGTCCGATGCCGGCCTGGTAGCCGGAACGCGGCAGCAGCACGCCCACTTTCAAGGCCGCCTCTTGCGCGCGCACGATATTGAAAGGCGCGGTCCCGGCGACAAATCCGGCGGCGCCCAGACTTGCCGCACCAAGCCCTGCGGTGAAACTGCGACGGGTCACGCGCGTCGTCTGCGATGATGATTTGCGTTTCAATGGAATTCCTCCCTGGCCCAGTACTCGGCCGATGCCGGATCATGCGGATTTGTTCCGCGTCTCACAAGGCCGAAAACACCACTCAACTTGCCAATAATCGCTCGACCGCGGCCGCGATGCGGAACAGGCGATGGTCGTGCCCATTGCGCACAATGAGCATCAGTCCGACCGGCAGGCCGCCGTCGCGCGGCAGCGGCAGCGAGATGGCGCAGAGATCGAAGAAATTGGCGATCGAAGTGTTGCGGAGCAGCATGGCGTTCTTGCGGGCGAAAACGTCCGGCGCCGCCATTTCGTCTATGGTCGGCGCTACGATCGGCGTGGTCGGCATCGCCAGCACGTCGAGGTCGGCAAGCCGCGCGTCCATGGCGCCGATCAGCGCGGTGCGTTCGTTGACCATCTCGATGTAGTCGGCGGCGGTGATGCTGCGCGCGCGCTCCAGCCGCACGCGCACGTTTTGATCGAGCGCATCGCCGCGCCGATTGAGCCGGTCGCGATGCACGGTGAAGGCTTCCGCCGGCTGCACGCCGCCGCGGCTGTTGACCTGCGCCATGCCGTCGAGAAGCGCCAGCTTTTCGTTGGAGAGCCGTGCGCCGGAACGCTCCAGCCGGTCGATGGCGTGCGAAAATCGTTTGGCCACCGTCTCATCCAGATTTTCCAGCGGCATGCCTTGCGCGATGCCAATCCGCAGACCTGCGAGCGGCGCCGGCTCGAGCGCGTCGAAATTTCCGCCCGCCATCACCGCGTCGGCCTTGGCACAGTCAATGACGGATGCGGCGATCGGTCCAATCGAATCGATGCTTTGCGACAGCGGGAATACGCCGGCGGTGGAAATCCGCAGCCGGCTCGGCTTGAAGCCGACGATGCCGCAGAGCGCGCCGGGAACGCGGGTCGAGCCGCCGGTGTCGCTGCCGATGGCGATCTCACACATCCCGTCTGCCACCGCCACCGCGCCGCCCGAAGTCGAGCCGCCCGGAATGCGCTTGCGGTCGGCCGGATTGCCCGGCGTGCCGTAATGCGGATTGGCGCCGACGCCGGAAAAGGCGAACTCGGTCATATTTGTCTTGCCGACGATCACCGCGCCGCCCGCGCGCAAAGAACGCACCACCGGCGCATCGGCCGCGGCCGGCTTGGCTTCTTCGGCCAGCACCTTGGAGCCGGCGCGCGTCACCTCGGCGGCGACGTCGAACAGATCCTTGATGCTGACGATCGCACCGTCGAGCGGCCCCAGCGAAATGCCGGCACGCGCGCGTGCATCGGCGGCTTCGGCCGCGGCCCGCGCGGAGGCGCGATAGACGGTGAGACAGGCGCGCGCGCCCTCGCCGTTCGGATCATCAATGCGCGTGAGCGCGGCTTCGAGCCGCTCGCGGGCGGACTGACGAGTCATGCAACAGATTCTCCCGGCAAAAGCCGTATTAAGCACTTTGTTTTGATCGATACTGGAGTTATATCAAGCGCAAGGCAACTCTTGCTGTTGCGAAGTTGGCCGCCCTCGCGCAGGAATTGCGTGCCCTTCTCTTTGATCATCACAATGCGCCGGCGCTAGCGGTCGCCGGCATCGACCGCTCGCAAAGCTGTTTCGCATCTGGTCACGCCACGGTAGCTTCTTTGCCAGGCCGCGCACAGACCCGGGATCGTGGTCAAAAGGGGAGCAACGCATGTCAGCCAAGGGCAAACATTCGCCGCCGGGCGCGGGCAACATCTACGCCAAGGCTAATGAGGTGATCGTCAAGATCACCGGCGCCGACACCAACCAGACCTTCGAGGTGGTGGAGGAAAACTGCAAGCCCGGCTTCCAGTCGCGCGCGCATTACCACATCAAGGCCTATGAGACGTTCTACGTGTTCGACGGCGCCGCCGACTTCCAGGTCGGCAATGAGCTGTTTCACGCGAGCAAGGGCTCCTGCGTTCATATCCCGCCCGGCGTGCCGCATCAGGTCACCTCGACGCACGGTGTGCGCATGCTGATGATCTACAGCCCGGCCGGCACCGAAGGCATGTTCGCGGACATGCATGCGCTCACACAGGAGCAGTTGATGAACGCCGAGCTCACCAAGCAGCTCGCGCTCAAGCACGACACCGTCATGATCGAGCAGAGCAAGGATGGCCGCGGCAAGGGGACGATTCTCGGTTAGGGAGCGCGCTTTATTTTGATCGGCATGAAATTATCCCCGCTGTTATCAACCGCATTTCGTGCACGCTTGCCTCGGGCGCGGAGGCGCATAAGCTTCCCAACAGGTCAGCCATCTTCGGCTATGCCGGACACGGATGGCCGCCATGACTGGAGCGGATATGGGACGTGGGTTCTGCTTGCAGGATTCGTGGCCATGACTGCCGGTCCTGGCTCTCAGTAACTGGGTACGGCGCTTAAGGGCTCACGCCCGCACGTGCCGGAAATGGATCCGAGAGCTTGTGACGGGCAGACGACGGTCTGCCCGTTATGGTTTTTGCGACCAAAAATTTAGCTACCAAAGCTCGTCGACATCAAGCCGACGGGAAATCAGCCCCTGCTGTACCGCGTAAGAAATAAGCAATTCGAGGCTGAGCCGGTTGGCCTCTCGCCCAAACGGAATCGTATCGATCTGGCCCGCAGCAGGCAGACCAGCCGCCGTCTTGCCCTGTTCCAGTAACCGATAGAGTTCGGCGACCGCCTGCGGATTTGAGCGGGCCAAGGAATCGGTCACGACTACCATATGATTGACCGGCACCACGCCGTGCTTGCCGTACCAAGCGCGCGCCGCAGCGTCCGGATCCGCGATCACGCTCTGCAGCCGCGGGTCCTTTGGTAGATCGGCCCCATAGATCGCCGCATCGAGTTCGCCCGCGATCAGCATTCTCGTCATGTCCTGATCGGACCGGGCGCGGGCAACGCCAGCGGGGGCCCGGTACTCGGCCACATGCCCGTCTTCAAAGGTCACCCACTGCACGCGGCTGAGATCGACCCGATAGTCGTTTTCGAGAATGCCGCGAAACCAAGCAGCGGTGGTCTGACTGTATGAGCGCACGCCGATACGGCGGCCCGGCAGGTCGGACGGCGTGAGTTTTCCGCGTTCGGCATTAAACAGCATTGTCCCATGCTGAAATCGTGCCAGCATTGCAGCCGGCAGCAGGCGCAATCCCTTATTGTAGATTTTTGCCTGCAGATACGTGACCAGCGCCATCTCGCTGGCGTCGAAGGCGTGTTCCCGCACCATCGGCTTGAACGCCTTATGCATCGGCTTCACGTCGACAAAATCCAGTTTCAGCGACGGCGAGGCGATCTCCCCGCGCTTGAGCGGAAGCGTGTGCGGATAGTCGCCGATAGCAACGCGAAGCGTCGTCACGGAAGCGTCGTTCATCGCTGAAAGGCTTTCTGCTTGTTCGCGCTGCCGGATGCATCTCGATCGGCAGCCATCCAAGAGCTTGACCGCCGGGTAGCCAACCTAGTTTAAAGAACCCGCATGGAAAAGGGAGTTCTGACTTCATGTCGGCACAACAGACCGGGCTCGTCATCACCGCCCATCCGGGCGATTTCGTCTGGCGCGCGGGCGGCGCCATCGCGCTGCACGCCAAGCGCGGCTACCGCGTCAAGATCGCGTGCCTGTCCTTCGGCGAACGCGGCGAAAGCCAGTTCGCCTGGAAGGAGCCAGGCGCCACGCTGGAGACGGTGAAGGCCGGCCGCAAGGACGAGGCTGAGCGCGCCGCTCACCTGCTGGGCGCCGAGATCGAGTTCTTCGATTGCGGCGACTATCCGCTCAAGCTCAACGAAATACATTTCGACCGCATGGTCGACATCTACCGCGAGCTCAACCCTTCTTTCGTGCTCAGCCACGCGCTGGAAGACCCGTACAATTTCGATCACCCCAACGCCGCGCATTTCGCGCAGGAAACGCGCGTGGTGGCGCAGGCGATGGGCCACAAGCCCAATGCTAAATACAAATACTCGGCGCCGCCGGTGTTTCTGTTCGAGCCGCACCAGCCGGAAATGTGCAACTACAAGCCCAACCTCATTCTTAAGATCGACGAGGTATGGGAGCTCAAACGCAAGGCGTTCGAGATCCTCGCCGCGCAGAAGCACTTGTGGGAATACTACACCCGCGTCGCGCTCAATCGCGGCATCCAGGGCAGCCGCAACACCGGCGTGCCGATGACCTATGGCGAGGCCTATCAGCGGCTGTTCCCGACCGTCGAGGAGATCCTGAAATGAAACCCGTCGTCGTCCGCAACATCAAACGCGCCGATCCCAACGCCATCGGCACCATGGCTGCGTTGGGCGTGTCCACCGTGCACGAGGCACTCGGGCGCTCCGGCCTCATGAAGCCTTACCTGCGGCCGATCTGGGCGGGCGCGCAAATCGCCGGGCCGGCGGTCACCGTGCTGGCGCAGCCCGGCGACAACTGGATGATCCATGTCGCGGTCGAGCAATGTCAGAAGGGCGACGTGCTGGTGGTCGGCTGCACCGCCGACAACACCGACGGGATGTTCGGTGAATTGCTGGCGACCGCACTGCATGCGCGCGGCGTGATCGGCCTCATCATCGACGCCGGCTGCCGCGACGTAAGGCCGCTGCACGACATGGGCTTCCCGGTGTGGTCGAAAGCGATCTCGGCCAAGGGCACGGTGAAAGCCGCGCTCGGCGCGGTCAACATTCCGGTGGTGTGCGCCGGCGTTAATGTCGAGCCGGGCGACGTGGTGGTGGCCGACGACGATGGCGTCGTCATCGTGCCGAAAAAGCTCGCGGTTGAGGTGGCGCAGAAGGCGCAGAAGCGCAAGGACGACGAAGACGGCAAGCGCCAGCGCTTGGCCGCCGGCGAGCTCAGCCTCGACATGTACAAAATGCGCGAGGGGCTGGCGAAGGCGGGGCTGATCTACGTGGATAATGCGGAGGATGTTTGAATTATCGAGTGCGTCTGCTGGCCGGCGCTACTCCCGCGGCATGGCGTCCGCGATCGCGCTACGAACCGCGCCGTAGCATTCGCAAGCCGATTTTTCCAAGCCTTTGCGATCGAGAATGCGGATAACGCCGCGCTTGTAGCCGATCAAGCCGTCCGCTTGCAGCTTGTTGGCGCTGCCCGAGACGCTGGTGCGGCGCACGCCCAACATCTGCGAGAGAAATTCCTGGGTCAGGTTCAGCGTGTCGCCGCCGACTGCGTCCTGCGCATGCAGCAACCAGCGGCACATCCGCGCCTCGACCGGATGCAGCGCCTGGCAGGCGGCGGTTTGCTGCGCCTGAAAATACGTGACCGACTGATAGCCGTTGACGAGGATGCGAAACTCGTCGCTGGCGTCGTAGGCCTTTTTGAAATGACGGACATTGAGCGCCATCGCCTCGCCGCTCATCTGCATCACCGCGTGGCCGAAGGGACGCCAGCCGCGCACCCCCACATAGCCGCCGACGAATCCTTCGCGGCCGATCACGCCGGCCTCGATCGTTTGCCCGCCTTGCAGAACGGCGAGCATCGACACCATCCCGCTCAGCGGAAAATAGACGGTGGTAATGGCCTCGCCGCCTTTATGCAGAATCGCGCCTTGCGCCAGCTTCACTTTGCCCAAATGCGGCGCGACCAATGCCAGCGTCTTGTTGGAAAGGCGCTGCAAAATCCCGTTTGCCCACCCTGGGGCGGCCCTGGCATGCATTACGGTTCTCCGAGCCCCCGTCGGACGGGGCGAGAAACCGCAACATGGGTACCAGCGCGCCGAATCAGCGCCTGCTGCGGGCCCAGCAGTTATTGCTAAGGCGCCGACAGTCGTCTGTCGGGTACCGGACAGACAAGGCTCCGGTTAAGGCTTTTCAATGTCCGGGTGAGGTCATCAAGGGGCGTCGTCCAGCCTGCTGCCCGATATTCTGACGCAGTCGCAGTGTCCGGCCTATGGCGCGCCGTCCGCCGGTTGTCGTCGTGTGGGCGCCGCTCAGTGCTCGGCCCGGCTCCATGGCGCGATGCGCCGCTCCAGCCATTTCAGCGCTGAGGTGAGCGAGACACCGAGGAACATCAGCAGGATCACCGGCACGAAGGTCTTGTCCATGTCGAAGATATGGGCATAGCGCGTGATCATGTAACCCAGCCCGCTGATCGTGGTGTAGAACTCAGCGATCACCACGCCCACCAGCCCGCGCCCGATCGCAAGCCGGATGCCGGCGGCGATGAATGGCAGCGCGAACGGGAACAGCACGTCGCGCCACATCCGCCATTCGCTCGAGCGGAACGAGCGCGCCACCTCGAGCATGTTCTTGTCGCATTCGCGCACGCCCTGATAGGTGTTGATCAGGATCGGGAACACGCAGAACAGGAACACGACAATCACCTTGGCTTGCATGTAGATGCCGAACCACAGCACCAGCAGCGGCACCAGCGCCACCATCGGGGTCGCGTACATGGCGTTGACCGGCAGATCGAGCGCCCAATCGACCGGGCGGAAGCGCGCCATTAAGATTGCCAGCGGAACGCCGACCACGATCGCGATGGCAAGCCCGTAGAACAGGATCAACAAGCTCTCGACCATGTAGTGCTGCAGTTCGCCGGTGACGAAGGTAAGTTCGTAGAACGCCATCGCGATCTTTGATGGATAGGAGAAGAAGATCGGATTAACCAACGGCCCGACCAGCTCCCAAACGATCAGGATCAGCGCGAGGAAGCCGTAACGATACAAGCGCGGGCGCATCCATAGCGACACCGGCTTGGGCGTCGCCGGCGACGGCTGCGCCGCCGGAATGACTCCGATGTGGACCTCGTTGGCGACGCTCATCGCATTCGCTCCTGGATGCCGCTAATTTACGCGAGTCTCAATCGTCGGACGGGCAGACCGGGCCCTTCCACTCGCCGATTTCTTTGATCGCGTCATTGGCAAACGACAAATCGACGAGATCGTCGTATTTCGGAACCTTGCCTTGCGCGATATTGCCGACCTTTTCCATCAGCTCGGCGGTGAAGTTCACCCGCTTGGGGCCGAGGCCATGATTGGAGTCCCAAATGCAGTTCTTGACCATGTAGTCGAGCGTCTTCTCGGCCACGTCCTTCGGCAGCTCTGTATACTTGACGATGATCGGCAGCACCTTGGCCTTATCGGTGTAGAGCAGCCGCGTCGCCTCGATATTGCCTTTGACGAAGACCTTCAGCGCGGCGCGCTTGTCGGCAATCGTCTTCTCGGTCACCGCCATCACGGTGTTGAGATTGTTCGGCTGGATTTCCCACAACTGCGCGACCGCATGCAGGCTCGGCAGCTTCGACTGCGCGACGATGACCTGCTCGACGTGCAGAATCGCGGTGTCGACCTGATTCGCGACCAGCGCCGGCACATCTTCTGACGCGATGCTGACGAAATTCACGTCCTTAGGGTCGATGTTGGCGACGCGCAGCACGCCGCGGCTGAGCACGTCGGCAAAACCGCCCGGCTCCTGGATACCGATTCGCTTGCCCTTGATGTCGGCGAGCGTCTTGATGTCTTTGTTGACCACCATCGACGCTTCCAGCTTCGGCGCGTTGGCGAGGATCAATTTGGTGGGCGCGCCCTTGGCCTTTCCCACGATCGAGAAGGCGCCGCCCGCCAACGCGACGTCGGCGCTGCCCGCCACCGTGGCGCGATAGGTGAAGACGCCGCCTTCAAGGTTGATGGTTTCGACGTCGACCCCGTCCTTTTTGTAGAGGCCGAGCTCCTTGGCGATCAGCACCGGCATGTGCACGACGTTCGGCGGCGTCGTCGGCATCGCCACGATCAGCTTGTTGTTTTGCGCAACAGCCGCGCCCGGCAACGCCAGCACAGCGGCGGCAAGCGCAGCCAGCGTGGAATAATGTTTGCGCATGTCATCCTCCCGGATTTTTTAAGCCCGTCCAAGGCGCCCCACACCACCGGACAGGTCGCGGGCGTACCCGCTCAAGGCTGCGATCTTGCCCGATCGCACCTGCAAAAACAACGAAGCTGGCCTGCGTAATATCGCCGAAACGGCTGCCGCCAGTTTCAAGAATTGGCCTTTGACCGCGCCGATCGGCCATGTCCATATAGCGCCCGAAAACCCCCATCCCAGCGAGCGACCCCTTTGCAGCCGGAACCCATGCGCGACATCGCCCATCTCGGCCATGTCGAAATCCTGACCCCGAAATTCGAGCAAAGCCGACAGTTCTTCATCGACGTGATGGGCATGACCCAGAGCGGCGAGAAGGGCGACAGCGTCTACTTGCGCGGGTGGGACGATTACGAACGCTATTCGCTCAAGCTCACCGCTTCGAAGACCTCCGGCATGGCGCACATGGCGTTCCGCACCCGCAGCCCGCAGGCGCTGGAGCGGCGCGCGGCCGCGCTGAAAGGCTCCGGCTTCGACGTTGGCTGGACCGACGGCGATCTCGGCCACGGCAAGACCTACGTATGCAAGGACCCGGACAACCATACCGTCGAGCTCTATTACGAGACCGAATGGTACGACGCGCCACCAGACAAGAAGCCGGCGCTCAAGAACCAGGCGCAACGCTTTCCGGCCCGCGGCGTCAATGTGCGCCGCATCGATCATCTCAATTGCCTGGCGGTCGATATCAAGGCCAACCGCGAATTCTTCGAGAACTATCTTGGCTTTATGCTCACCGAGCAGATCGTGCTCAACGACGGCACCGAAGCCGGCATGTGGATGACCGCCACTAACAAGTCCTACGACTTCGCCTATACCCGCGACCACACCGGCACCAATGGCCGCTTTCACCACGTCACCTATGCGCTCGATTCACGCGAGGACGTGCTTCGCGCCGCCGATATCTTCCTGGAGAACGGCGTGTTCATCGAGACCGGGCCGCACAAGCACGCGGTCCAGCAGACCTTCTTTCTCTATGTCTACGAGCCAGGCGGCAACCGGGTCGAGGTCGCCTGCGCCGGCGCGCGGCTGGTGCTGGCGCCAGACTGGAAGCCAATCCGCTGGACCGAGGCCGAGCGCAAGAAGGGCCAGGCCTGGGGCCTGCAGACCATTGAGTCGTTCCACACCCACGGCACGCCGCCGGTGCAGCATAAATAGTTCGCGGAGCGCAACGTGCGCCAGGACGACGAATTGATAAGCGCTGATCGCGCGCTGGTGGCAGCGTTGGCGAACGGCGATACCGGCACAGCGGCCGGCCTGCTCGACGACGACTTCACCTGGGTCGACATCAACGGCCGCATTCTGAGCAAGCCGCAACTCGCGCAAGGCTTGGCGCGGCCGCCACTCGGTACTGAGGCCGGGCTAGCACCGGCGATCCATCATTATGGCGACGTCGCCACCATCGCGGTCGATCGCGACAAGGTGTTCGTGCTGCGCATCTGGGTGCGGCGCGGCGGCCCATGGCGCGCGCTGGTCTGTCACGAGGTCTCGCAGAACTTGACCGCCGCCCCGCACGGCCCCGGCCGCAAGTATTGGGACAATCCGTGCAAGATCATTCCCTATGCGCCGCGCAATGCCGATGAGCGCGACGCCCTCGCCTCTTGGCAGCAGATGGAAACCGCGGTGATGCAGCACGACGCCGAGACCTGGGCGCGCCACGTGGCCGACGAGTTTATGGTGGTCGGCGCCGCGCGCCAGCACTCGAAAACCGACCGCAAGGCGGTGATCGAGGAGCAGAAGCGCACCGATGCCAATTCCGCCCCCGCCCCGTTGGTGTCGGCGCGGCTGTTCGGTTTTCCCGAGGCGATGGTGATGACCTGCGAGCACCAGCCGTTTCACGGCAAAGCGGCGCAAGTGAGCCGCGTGTTCGTCAAGCGCGACGGCGCCTGGCTGATGGCGGTGAGCTACCAGACCGCCCGGCATGACGCAGCCGTCAAAAGCATCTAGAATTCCTGGCCAATGGCAGACCACAGGACAGCCATGACCCGCCGCAATACTCCGCGTGTTTCCTTCATCGGCTTCGGCGAGGCCGGGCAGGCGATCGCTTCCGGTCTGCGCGAGACCGGCATCGAGCACATTGCCACCTGGGACATCCTGTTTCCGGATATCGCCGGCGAGCGCCTGCGAACGGCGGGCGAGAAGATCGGCGTGCGGCTGGCGAATTC
>Ga0209048_10003218_pt1 | contig 15940 bp, 11 predicted proteins | sample FrelakmetCRP12CR_FD_187146 | JGI IMG/M metagenome (GOLD analysis project Ga0209048, IMG submission 187146) | Freshwater lake sediment microbial communities from the University of Notre Dame, USA, for methane emissions studies - CRP12 CR (SPAdes)... | ecosystem: Environmental > Aquatic >... | reverse complement strand
GAGCGAGGTGAGACACCCGACGGTTTGGGCGTAGTAGAAATTCCGCTCGAAAAATACCTCCTGGTCCATCTTTGCGTTCATGAGCGCCGTGATCCCATCGCTCTGATAGGCTCGGTTGACGTAGTTTATGTAAGCTGGAATGGCCACAGACGCCAGGATGCCAGTAATTGCTACGACAATCATCAGCTCGAGGAGGGTGAAGCCCGCTGCCGGTTTGCGTTCAGTAGTTTGCATTGAGGGCTCAACCAACCTGAATTTATGCATAACCCTTCAATACTCCTCCCCTATCGCCTTTGTGGAAAATAGGAAATTGTCACATCTCAACCTAAAGTGGGATGATCCCTTGAATTAATAGTTGTGTTGCCATCACTACAGAAGTGATAGCAATTTTTATGCGCGATCCACATGCATCCCTCAGAGAGTCCTTTTTTTCTTACAATGGCGCAAATTCATGGTGATTACAGGTCTGATGGCCGTCGCCCCGGTTTTGAGTGTGGCGGTGTTTCCGCAGGCATGAAGTTTGAATAAAGATTTTTAAAACATCCATGAAGTTTGCCATGAACGGAATGATCTCAAAGGGTCACTATCTGCGGCGGATAATATTATCTGTTCAGGGGGGACGTTATTTGTCAGTTTTTTGACAAATGTTGTCAGCTAACACTACACGGAGTGAACGCGCTCTAGAAAAACGTCCGAGGTGCCATCGGATTTTTATTCGGAATGTTGACCCCCGAATCCCCGCTCCTCATGTTCGCTTTGCAGAACGGTTTTGAACCCTGCCCTCTCGGGTGCATCAGGCGCAGTGAAATAGCCGGCATCGGTATGAAGCGCTTGACAGCACTGTTGCTCGATGTTAATTGCTTGGTACCTCAAATGGGCGACGAAGAGGATCTGGAGGGATGGCCGAGTGGCTTAAGGCGGCGGTCTTGAAAACCGTTGTTCCTAGCGGAACCGTGGGTTCGAATCCTACTCCCTCCGCCATTCGGGAAGATGCATACGGAGAGATGGCCGAGTCGGCTGAAGGCGCTCGCCTGCTAAGCGAGTGTAGGGTCAAAAGCTCTACCGAGGGTTCGAATCCCTCTCTCTCCGCCATTTCGAACAATAAACGCGGCCTTTGGGCCGCGTTTATTGTTGATAGATGAGCCTCTTGCAAAACTACTCCCATTCGTGATTCGATACCTCACCACGAACGGAAATTCCACACGTTACGGTTCCAAAAGTCCGTTCGCCCTGAGCAAGGTATCGAAGGGTGAAAGGGACTTTTGCAAGAGGCTCAGATGTTTTGGGTGAATCGTTCCCTCTTCACTAAAAAAGAGTTGACTCGACGAGCCACTCTGCTAGACTAGCCATCGGCAATTCAAGAAAGTACCGTAATTCAGCATCCCGGAACACGGTGTAACTCCGTGGCGGTCCCGCCGCTGTAATCGGGGATGGAGGTTTGATTAGGGTTATCATCCGGTCACTTCCAAGGTCAACCTTGGGGGGAAGGCTGCAAACCTCCAGATGATCCGAGAGCCAGAAGACCTGCTGAAGAGCGTGCAATAGGGTACTGATGGTAAAAGGAACCCGGCGAAGCCAGGTCGAAAGGCTGGCTTCGCCGGGTTTTTTTTATGGAGCCCAACTCTCAAAAAATGAAGGAGGTCATTATGAAAAGGAAAGAACGTATCATTTCTTATCGTCGTCGGTGCCGCAATTCCGGAAATGGGACGGGACTTGCACACTACATTCTACTCGCGCCCAAACAAGACAAGTAGGCATAAGGAAATCTCATGAACACTGCACGGAATTTTTATGACTCTTCCAGATACGCCAATACGGGCTACGGCCCAGCGTTTTCGGTACTGGATATCGGCCTCAAGGACAGGGTGGCGGTCATTGAACCCGATAGCGGATTTTGGGCACTTGCTGCAAGTGACGCGCTTGAGGATGCCCTTGCCGGTGAACTCCTTGGCGGGTTTCTGGATAAGGCGGCAGCGTTTCGCGAGGAAATGGAGACTTTGCGCTTCGGTTTGAAGCCGTCAGCAGTTTACTTCAACCCTACGGAACGGTGTAACCTGAACTGCTCCTACTGCTACTTGCCCGAAACCATGCGCCGCGACGGAAAGACGATGACGGCGGAGGAACTCGGGAGGACTCTCGACAGACTCCTGATCTACTTCAGGGAAATTCAGCCGGCCGGGGTGCGGCCTCAGCTAATCTTCCATGGCAGTGAACCGCTCTTGGCCAAAGACGCAGTCTTTTCCGGCATTGAGCGGTTCAACGAAGATTTTGTCTTCGGTATCCAAACCAATGCCACGCTCCTGGACGATGAGGCCATTGAGTTTTTCAAGAAGCATCGGGTGGGTATCGGGATTTCCCTCGACGGGCCGGATGCGGTGATAGCTGATGCCACCCGGAAAAATTGGGGGGGAACGGGGTGCTATGGGCAGGTAACCAAAGTACTGGAGAAGCTTGCTTCCTACCCTGCCTTCAATGTGATTACCACAGTCACCTCGGCGAATGTCCATACCCTTCCGGCCATGGTGGATTTCCTTCATGAACATGGGGTCCGGGTTGGCATGTTTAATCCGGTTCGATGCACCCGGGAAGGCGGACTGAGGCTAAAACCCGCCAACGATGTCATGGCGGAATTTTTTCTTCAAGCGCTTGATCGCACCTATGAACATTTCGAACGCACGGGCCAAAAGCTGATCCTCGCCAATTTCGCGAACATCCTTGCGGGGATTGTCGGGCCGACCATGCGGCGACTAATGTGCGATATCTCGCCCTGTGGTGGAGGCCGCTGTTTCTTTGCCGTATCAGCTACCGGGGATGTCTTTCCGTGCAGTGAGTTCATCGGATTTCCGGAGTTCAATGGAGGCAATTTAAACCGAGAAGAGCTGTCTCGTATTGTTGCGAGCAAGCCTTTTCAGGAAGTTACTGGTCGAAAAGTTGAGGCATTTCTCCCCTGTGCCGGCTGTGCTATCCGCCATTTCTGCGGCGCTCCCTGTCCGGCCGAGGTGAAGATTGTCTCAGGAACACTGAATGCGCCGAGTCCGTACTGCCAGTTCTATGAGGAAGTAGTGCGCTATGCCTTCCGTGTGATCGCTTCTGAGAGGGAGGATGCTTATCTGTGGGACGGGTGGCAGGAGGAAACGGATGAATCGTTTTCGTGGATTTAGAGGATATTTCAACTGAGATTTCGATATTAGAGACTTGGGCTCCACAACTCATTGCCCTGTGAGGTTGCCTTCGGATTGGGAAAACACGAAGGTGACCTTGCCGGGCAGCCTTTTCGTTCCATCGCTCCTCGCCCTACGGCAAAAATCGTGACTTCTATCTCCTTGAACTGCCCCCTTACCATTACTTTGTTACACCCAATTTGTTAGAGAGATGCACGAATGGCCACAATGAGGACATCGTCATGCTGTGGAATCGGATGCTGATATTTCATGACCAGGTCAGTCAAGTGATCGCAGAGCTGCTGCGGCGGATCATTGCAGGAGGCGCCCACGGATTTGCGGAGTTGCTCCAGGCCGAATGACACTCCTATATCATTAAAGGCATCGGTGACGCCATCAGTGAAGAGCAACAGCGTGTCACCGGGAGAAAGCTTCACGGTTTGCTCATCGATAGCCGGATCAGCGAGAATGCCCAGGGCCTGACCATGGCCGCAAGCTGAGTTAATGGTGACTCCCTGGTCATTGCACTGAATTGGCAGCTCGTGTCCAGCGCGGCCATAATGGAACTCGCGGGTTTTTCCATTGAGCACCCCGTAGAGGACCGTGACGAACATTCCCGATTCATTCATTTCGAGCAGGTGCCTGTTGACGCCCCGCAACGCCTCTTGTGCAGAACCTGCCCGGCTGGCTTCCGCACGCATCAGGCTTCGGGTCATAGCCATAAAAATCGCTGCAGGCATCCCTTTGCCTGACACATCTCCTACCGCTATCCCGAGCGTGTTGTCGCCCAGCGGGATGAAATCGTAAAAGTCCCCGCCTACGGCGCGGGCCGGGGCTATCCGTGTGCCGAAATCAAACCCGGCGAAACGCGGCAGAGAACGCGGCAGCATGCTGTTCTGAATCTCCCATGCCAGTTCCAGTTCGCGTTCCAGCTTCTTTTTTTCAATGATATGGGCATGGGCTGCCTGAAGCTCTCGATAGGCGTTTTCCAGCTGCCGGTTTTTCTCTTTGAGCTCGCGGATGGTTGCGTTGTCCGTATCACGCAACCGGCCGCTCAGGACCTTGGCAAGATCGTAAGCGGCTTCAGGCCAACTCCGAAGGAGCGCGTCAAAATCCTTGCGGGACATCTCCAGCAGCCGAACTGCAGTGCGACTCACCACGCTTGCCGTCCGTATTCTTTGAGGATCAAGCAGGCTCATCTCACCGAAAAACTCGCCGCAGGTCAAGGTCTTCAGCAACTGTTCCTCTGGTGTCCCGAACGCTTTGACGACATCCATCCGACCTTCCAGGACAACATATAAGGTGTCACCGCTATCACCCTCGTGAATTAAAATAGTATCCGGCGGAAGAACGATCTGGTGGAGGCTGGTCACAAGCTCCTGCAACTGGCCAGATGGGATTGACGCAAACAGGGGGACTTGGATATTGCCAAAATCAACCATGACCCGTCATTTTCCTTGTCCGAAAAGAAGAGTCCAGAGAGTCACTTACCGGAATTTTCAATATCAACAAGCTAAAGCGTGTGAGATGAGAATACCTCATTACCGCGATATGTCAATGGCAGGGAGGAAACGGCAACTTCATCCAACCGTCACGACCGAGATATTCGTGATAATTTGTTCGGAAATTCTTCAGGAGATAATCCAGGTAGCGGATGTGTCTCTCGATCGCCTCACGATAGAGGTTCCGGTCTATCCCCCAACGGACTCTAAAGTGATGTTGCATCAAGGCGTCGACATGGCCCAGGTCCATCATGAACCGTTTTTGAGTGATTTCCCAGAATTGAATTGTATGTTCAAGAAAATCCAACTCATCCCCAATACCACCAACACCCCCTTCGATGAATTCCGAGAATAGCGCCGGTAGTTTTTCCAGATATCTTGGTGAAGCCATCTGCCCGAGGAGATCGGCAGTCCCGAGCATCTTGCCCAGAATCTCATCTTCACGGGAAGAAAAATCGATCTGATCGATCTTTACGTCCAGACCGGTGCACTTGAGACAATTGCGGCATAGGTAAAAATCTTCCCGCGAAAAGCCATTCTGGGCGAAATAGTTCTCCAGAAAGCCTATGCTCCGTTCAATATGGACCAGAGTGTACTTTGCTCCCGTTCCTGCCATGTCATTCACTGGCTGGATGTATCCGGTGTCATGCATGAGCGAGGAGACCAGGCCGAGGTGAGCTTTGTGCTCCCCAGTCTCGATGCCGTCCACCGATCCGCCGTGAATAAGCCTCGCCATAGCCAGAAAGCAATCCAAGGTGTGCTTGAGATCATGATACTGGGTATTGCACTTCTGATATCCTGGCCATTGACCCTCGAAAAGCTTGAGAACGTTTTCGTATATCCCGTGAAGGGGTCCCGGGTCAAAATCCGGGAATACCAGCCGGAGAATCTGGTCAACTTCAGCCAAGACCTCTTGCATGTTTTCCATGTACACCAGATGCTCAAACTGGATGGGCTCGAACCCCTTCAAGAAACGTCCTTTTGTATGAAAGCCCCCACCCGTCACCCCCGCATGTCTTTAGCGGGGGTCCAAAGATCTGAAAGAATATGGATTCGCGCTAGAAGAATGCGGGAATGACGATCTGCGGCTGTCATGCTTCATTGTGACCCTCAGTGAGTCATGGCGGTTTGCAAAAACAAAAACAGGAAAAAGACAATAAAACAGTTCGATTTTACTACGGGTCCGGGTTGAGAATCAAATGGCAAAAAAGAGAGCTGCACTATGGATCCATACTTTTGCGACTGAGACAGTTTTTTGAGTTCTGTTGAAAACACCCTTGATATATTATCCTCTGACATGGATTGTTCATGCGCATGAAGAGCCAACAAACTTTTCAAAACCTAAACCTTCCGAGTTAAAGGAGTGGGGCGCTTGAAGATAAGGAAACCAAGATCCTTTCATCTTTCGTCTTGGGAGGTCCTGTTTGTTTCAGCCTCCACATTCCTCATGCTTTGCCTGTATTTTCTTGTGGTCCCTTTTCTCGAACTGGTCGAATTCAAGGCCTATGATCTTCATTTCCGGCAGCGAGGGAAAGTTGAGCCTTCAGGTATGGTGGCTTTTGTCACCATCGATGAGGAGAGCATCAAGCGGGATGGGCGTTGGCCGTGGCCAAGACGGAAGATAGCTCAGTTGCTTGACGCCGTCTCCAGCTACAACCCGAGGGTCATCGGGATGGACATGGGGTTCTTCGAGCCGGATTTGAAACTCCGTCAGGGAGCAATCCTTGAGCTGCAGGAGCGTTTCCAAGAAGATCCTGATCTGGCCTCCTGTTCCGAACTCACGGCCCGCCTGGAAATGATGGCCGGCGAAGAAGATGACGATGAGATTCTCGCCAGGACTTTGCAGGATCTTTCCGTGCCGCTGGTTATGGGGCATTTCTTTTTCTTCGACAAAGACGGCTATACCCCTGAAGCAGCTCCGTCCGACGTCATAGAAAACGCTTCCTGTCGCTTAGTGCACATGAAACAGGAACCTCGCCAGGGCACTCTGAATGAGGCCATTGGGATTGAAACCAATATCGCTATCATCCGGGAGGCCTGCGAGTACACGGGGAGCTTCAATGTCTTTGCAGACCCTGACGGCACCGTCCGTTGGATGCCGCTGGTGATCCGCTATGGCAAACACCTGTTTCCATCGGTTGCTCTGCAAATGCTGTCGGCTTCTCTGCCTCAACTTCCTCTAATCATTAAGGCCGACAGCCAGGGCATTCAGGACATTCGCCTGGGACCGGTTTCCATCCCCACCAACAACAAGGGCGAATTACTAGTTAACTACTATGGCCCTGCGTATACTTTTCCCCACTTTTCGGCCAGCGCATTCCTGCACCGCGATGTGCCCCCGGACTGCCTGGCGGGTAAACTCGTTGTGATTGGCAACACCACCGTCGGACTTCACGACATGCGCCCCACCCCGTTTTCACCGGTTTTTCCAGGGGTCGAACTCCACTGCACCGTCCTTGAAAATGTCCTCCAGCAGCAGTTTATGAACCGCTCGGAACGCACGACGCCTTACTATGACGCGGCAGCTGTACTGGGCATGGCGGCCATCTTTCTACTCCTCCAGTCATTCTTTCATGGCGCCGCGCTGGGTGTAGCTGTTATTGCCTTGCTCGGAGGCTATGTTACCGCCACTCATTACTTTTTCCTCCAATCCGGTATATGGCTGAATCACATATACCCTTCTCTCAACCTGGTCGTTGGCTTCATTGGGACGTCACTTCACCGCTATCTCAAAGAGGAACGCGAAAAGCGCATGATCCGCCAAACCTTTGGCCTTTATGTCCATGAATCGGTGGTGGAAGAAATGCTGGCTAATCCCGAGAAACTGAAGCTGGGCGGTGAAAAACAGGAACTGACCGTGCTCTTCTCAGATATCCGAGGGTTCACGAGCCTCTCCGAACAGCTGCCTCCGGAAGAAATCGTTCCCCAGCTCAATGAATACTTGACGAGCATGACGCAGGTGGTCCTCGACCATCACGGCACCCTCGACAAATACATCGGCGATGCGGTTATGGCCATCTTCGGCGCGCCCCTGCCGCAGTCGGATCATCCCGTTCGGGCCTGTGGTACGGCTTTAAGCATGGTCAAGACGCTCCAACTCCTCCACCAGGAGTGGGCGGCCCAGGGACGACCTATTCTGCAGATAGGCATCGGCATCAATACCGGCCTGATGATGGTGGGAAACATGGGGTCGGAACGTCGTTTCGATTACACGGTGATCGGCGACAATGTCAATCTGGCCTCGCGATTGGAGGGTTTGACCAAGATGTATGGTGTGAGTATTGTGGTCAGCGAAACGACATGGGCTTCGGCAAAGGAGGGGTTTGTCGGGCGCGAATTGGACCTGGTGCGGGTCAAGGGCAAGAAGAAGCCCGCAGCCCTTTACCAGTTGATGGATACCGCGGAAAATATCGGCAGCTACCGGGAACCGCTTGCTCTTTTCGAGGAAGCTTTGAAGTTATTTCGGGAAAAGAACCTGCTGCAGGCAATGGAATTGTTCAAGCGAGTTGCCGCCTTATGGCCGGGTGATCCCCCTTCACTCCTTTACCAGAAACGGTGCGCTGACATTCTGGAAAAGGCGCCCGGAGACGATTGGAGCCACATTACGGTGCTCGATAAAAAGTAATGCCATCAGTGGCCGAAATAAAAAAAGAAAGATTTTAATCTTGGCGGCTATCTTTCCGCCCCAGACAATGGATATGGTGAAACAGGCTCACCATTGCCCGGGCCACCAACACCAGGGGGTGGACCAGATAAGACGGATAAAGCGTCAGCGAATGGCGCGGCCCATAGCGGCTGATCAGATTTTCCCTGGATGGAAACACCAGCTTCCACAAGAAATAGATTCGATTGCGCCATCCCGGTATGTCACTCAGCATTCCGAATTTATGTAACTGTCCACGAATGACGGCTTTTTGCTTTTCCTCCTCCCTCATAAGGACCTGCTTTCGGAGAATGGTCGCCAGGGAAAGTTCCTTGATATCCCCGTGCATTTCGGGAACACTGCTGTGCCAATAGCGACTGAGTAATCGCAGGATGGGCTGCACCTGGTCTTCCGCTGCAAGCGATTGGGCGGTCGTGAAGAGCCTCTCCCATTCGATTTCATCCCGGTAGTGAGCGATGACTTCGTGGATATCGCAAAACCAGTAGAGCAGGCATTGGCCGAAGCGGAGATGCTGGCTAAGATGAAGGCATAGATACAGCACCAAATCATCAGGCTCGAGACAGCTAAGGGACAGGCCGTCTACCGAGTGGCGGCCAACACGCTTCCAGACTCTTTGCATATGCATAAAACCATGGGGTATATGCGGAAGGATACTGAAATGGACCTCAATCATCAGGGGTCTGGAACCGTAATAGGGATTGATGTGGCCGCCCTTGTCGAAGGCAAAAAACCTTTCATGAAAAAGGCTTGGATAGATAGTCTCCTGATGAAGACCGAGTTCAACCAGTTTGGCTCTTACCAGACCTTCTTCTTCCTCCCTGCACAGGATGTCAATATCGCCCATGGGGCGCAAGGCAATGTCCCGGTAAATCCACCTCGCCATAAAAGCTCCCTTGAGCAGGACTACCGTTATATCGGCCTCTTCAAAAGCATCCAATAGCCGCTCAATCAAACCATAAACGCGGAGGTTTCTCATGGATTGATTGCGGTACTCCTCTTTGAGAGAACCCAGGACCGTTGCTGGGACGCACTGTGAGAACCTGCTCTGAGAAAGATGTTTGTAGAGCAGGGGTTGGACTCCAAGTTTCCCCGACTCGTTCATGATAGTAGGCCAGATGAGGTCCCCTCTGAGCAGCGCCTCCATTTTTGCTGCATCGTCGACATCAAGGTTGACTCGTGCCGCAAGAATCTGCATCAGCGCCTCAGGGGTGAGCTGCGGTGAGTGCTGTTGTGGCGTAAAAGTCCATTGACCCACTGGCAACACCATGGTAAAAAGTCTCCAATCTGTGGGCTGACAATAAACGGATTTTTGTTCAAAATATCATAGTGCCCGTTTTTGCTGCAAAGTTTCTCAGCAACCCATTTTCTAGGGGGGCTTGATACCACAGAAGCAAAGGGGAAGACCAAATGGGAAAGGATGAAAGCACAACCGGTCAGGTGATCCATCCTGGAGAAATGCCACGGCCGCCGTATGTGCCGCCCAAAGTCATTACCTATACCGGTGAGCAGATTGCAGAACGGATTGGGCCGGCCCATGCATGTTCGCCTGGTCCCTGCCCGACGTCGCCTTGACAGAGCTCCACGTAAGTGCGTGTCCGAATTCCATGCACAGGGTGGCTTGGGCGCACCTTTTTGCTCCCTAACCCACTGAAAGGCCGTTGGCTTACGCCGTCGTTACTCCAAATATTATAGTATAGGAATTTCTATATTTTTTGCCACAAACGTACACGAAGTATTTGTACGTATCTGTTCTTATTGTTTCTTCGTGTGTATTCGTGGGTGAGAAAGACTTTGTGTGACTTCGTGGATTGTTTTATTGTGTAGACGTGTACATTGTCCAATATGACTCCCGCCGATGATACCATCCTTTTTGCCCTGCATGAGTGGAGGAAGTTTGAGAAAGAGATCACTCTGGGCCTCCAGGGAAACAGCATGCTGCCGCTGATCGAACCCGGCGGGAGGGTTGTCCTCAAGCTGATTGATCCGCATGGGCTAAAGAGTGGAGATCTCTTTGCTTTTGCGACGGGCGAAAAGGTTTCTGTTCACCGGTTTGTCAAGAAAAGACAGGAAGGCAAAGGGTGGTGGTTCTGCGAGGTGGGTGATAATGTTGCGGAGTGGAGTTGGGTGCCGGAGGGGAAGGTTTGGGGCGTTGTCCAATCGGTTCAGGGCACAGGTCTGACCCTGGACATGCACGCTCGGCCCTGGGTTTGGGTAAACACCATCTTTGGTCTTATGATATCGTTTTCGGTGACTTTGTGCGAAGATCTTGAGCGAGCCAAGTCCCCGGCGCTCTGGCGGCAGGGGGCCTGGATTCTGTACCGGACAACCAAGAAGCTTCTCAGGAAAATCAGCAAGACACTCCTTGCCGCTTTGGCGCGACCACGAAGCCATTAGACCGACGAACAGGGCCATTACCTGTGGTTTTTAGAGTGTAATGAGGCAGCTTCTTAGATTAGCGCTTATGTCTCGCGTCCCCCCTTCACCGCGTCCCCGCGTCTCCCCATCCGGCGTCAGCTAATGCCGCGCTCATTCAAAAAGGGGCCGTATTTTCTGTCTTCGGTCAAGATGTGATTGATAATCCAGTCCTTGAAAAAGTTTACAAAGTTCGTGCTCACCGGGAGAGTGCCTTCGCCAGCCCGGCTTTTCATTGCCAGGACGTCGTCCATAAACTTCTCGTGTTGCTTCCTATGGCGTTCAAATTCGGGGACCCCATATTCTATCATGAGATTCTCTTCGGCGGTGAAGTGAGTTACGGCATATTGGAGGAGGAAACCCAGGGTTTGCTCAATGACTGCGCGGTCCTCACCGACAAACACCGCCTGATCGAAGGCGTTGGCCGCCCGGAAGAGCTGCCGGTGATGTTCATCCATTGCTGCGACATTGGTCCGGTATTCGTCTCGCCATTGAAAGATGGGGCTGGTCACCAGGCCGGGGTTGAAAAACATCTCCATGCGCCTCGAGTAAGTTTCAAAAAGCTTCCACCGGACCATGGGGATGTCAAGCAGTGCGGCGCCCGAGATTCGGTAGATCACGGTCTCCTCTGCAGTTCTTGCCAGATAGAGGGAAGGGGTTTTGAAGAGCACCCCCCCTTCACCCCAGAAGTCACCGCTGCGAAGGATCTCTAGCAGGTCATTCTCGATATAAAGATGTACGTTCCCGTCTCCCACGACGAACAATTCCTGCTGTCCGGCGCTGACGATGTCCTGAAGCACCGGGTAGAAGCACGGTTCCATGGCCCGGGCAAGGCGACTCTCCACCGAATAGGAAAGAGCCTCTCCGAACAGCCAGGTCTTCTGTAGAAAGCGGCGTTTTTCCTGCAACCGCACTATTTCGTCATAGAGACCATTCCTCTTGACGAAGTAAAGGTAGAGACTGGAGGGCAACTCCAGGGCGTGGACAAAGCTTCTTGCCAGATAAGTCTCCATGGATGGGGTCCCTGTCAGTGCGGATATTTCTCCTACCAGAGTTCCTGCGGAAAGGGTATTGCAGATTCCGGCTCCGGTATCGATCATTTCCACCTTTCCCAGGACAATCAGGTAGATTGAGCTGTTGAAGGCCCCGGACTTCAACAGGAAGGACTCAGGATTGAAAGTGATGACAGGATTATTGAGGAGCAAACGCAGTTGTTCGCGTGGAACGCGAGGAAAATAGGAACTGAAGAAATTGTAGGCATCCATTCTGATATAGTCCTGATCGTCATGTATCAATATGTCCATCGTCCCGAAAGGGGCCCCGGAACCGATCTCCTTCATCCGGAGAGTAGGCTCCAGGGAAGTGTGCGCAAGAACAACCCTGGTCGAGGCGTCTCCTCTGAAGTCTTCAGCATTGCCATGGATGAGCCCGCTGCCCACATCGATCTTCTTAACATCCGCCGGCTGCAGGTAGTTTTCGACTGCCGCCTGGTAGATTCTTCGGGACACCCCGGGCTGGGAATCGTCGTCTGAGACCATGCTGCTGAGCACCTCCAGGCTGGCGATATCCACGAAATGAGCATAGGATTTATATCCTGTTCCGGACATCACCCGGAAAAGCAGGATGTTGGTTTCCACCGGGTGCGGCGACAGCATCGGGGTCACTTCAAGACCTTCGATATCGTTCCAGACATCAAGTTCCAGATCATGTACCGTGAAGTAGTTGAAGAAGTCCTCATCGTCCTTGGCGGTGAGGGCCGCGAGCTTTTTGGCCACCGACGATCGGACCAGGGCGGTTGCATAAAAATTGATTGGGTGGTCGGAGCGCATCAGCGCGGCAAGACCGGCAAAATGGTCATCGTGGGCATGGGTGTGAAAGATGCCGTCGATTTCGTTCACGCCAATGCCCAGAGCGTTCAGGCTGTGCAGGATGTTCGGTCCGGCGTCAAGGAGGTAAAGCTTCCCCTGAAACATCAGCACACTCGACACGGCCGGGCGGTTGACGTCCCAACCATCCCCTTCTCCCGAATGAATGATCCCGAAATACTCCCTTCTGATATCATGGAACCCGAGGGTATAGGGTGATTCGTACTGGACGGCGGGCGGCAGATTCAAGTCCACGGTCACCGAGTGTTCTCCATAGCGAAATTCGAAGACATTCAACCTCAGGCGCTGGATAACAACCCCGTTGCGGAGGTCCACGGAATCGTTGCCCACCACCACCGAGTCCAGGAGTTCCTCGGTGCTGCGGATTCTTCCGAAGGCAAACTTCAGCTTCATCCGCATGAGGTCGCGCGCCATATCCGGCGAGGCGCCCGCGGCCATCATTTCCTCTTCGGAGACGAGCCCGTAATTTCCTCGATAGATGTATTGCATCTGCGCGCTGATTTGAGCTTGGGAGCCGATCAGCAGGGGCTTCTGGCCGGTGTTGTTGGGGTGGTTGGGAAGGAGCATTCCTTGCCGGTAGAGCATTTGCAGGACGGGGAACTCGGCAAGATTGGCAAAGGCGCCGTTTTGAATCAGGACATCCGAGAGCAGAATGGCGTTGGGGCCGGTCTCATAGCTAACGCCTCGATCTTCCCTGACGCCAATCAGCCCCCGCTTCATCAGGTGCTTTACACTGTCTGCCGGGCAGCCGCACAACACATACAAGCCTGCCGCCGGAGCCTCCACCCAGTAGACGCCTTTGGTTACCTGAATTTTGCAGAGCTCAGCCATTTTTCAACTCTCCAAAAGTTAAGAATTGGAAAAAGTCATGCTTTTTGTCATTTGCTTTTTCAGATGCTTCTAATGGCGAAAATCGGCTGTGCGTATCTGTGTTCGCTGGACGGTTTGGTTGGGCACGCTCTAGTAGGCATTGGTCCTCCAGGCGTTTTTCCAGATGGTCTGGCAGATGATTTTCATGTCCAGGAAAACTGACCATCGCTGGAGATATTGCAGGTCGAGCTCAACTCTTTTTTTCATCTTGTCGACAGTGTCCGTCTCACCGCGCAACCCGTTCACCTGAGCAAGCCCCGTAATGCCTGGCTTGACCTTGTGCCGCAGCATATAGCCCGGGACCAGCTTGCGATACTCTTCATTCAGAGCTACAGGGTGAGGTCGTGGCCCCACCAGGGACATCCTGCCCTGGATCACATTGAGGAGCTGAGGCAACTCATCCAGACTGGTCCGCCTGAGAAAAGCCCCGATGCAGGTTACCCGTGGATCATCCCTGGTCGCCTGGCTGAAACAATATCCATCCTCACACACTTTCATGGTGCGAAACTTGTAGATTTTGATCGCCTGGCCATTGAGACCATAGCGCCATTGCCGGAAAAGGATGGGCCCTTGTGAGGTGAGCTTGATGGTAAGGGCACTGGAGAGCATAATGGGACCGGCTAAGATGAGCATAATCGAGGCGAGCACCAGGTCTTCAATACGCTTCAACAAGAAATTGACGCCCTTGAAAGGAGTGTCCCTCAGGGCGATGAGAGGCACGTTCTGAAGGTAGGTGACGCTGCCGCCGAGGATGAGTTCATTGAAGAAGATGTCTGGAACCAGGCAGACGGAAGCCGTTGAATCAGCAAGCTCTCGCAACAGCCAATCGATCTTTGTTTGGGCCCTGAGGGGCAGAGCCAGATAGACCATATCCACGGAATTCTTGCGCACATACTCGGGGAGCAAGGAGAGGTCGCCTAGAACAGGGTGACCTGTCGGTGATTCCTGCTTCTCGTCATCAAAGTAGCCGCTGATCAGTGACCTTATCCAGGGGTTTGCCTCAAGGGACTGCGCCAGCCGACCTCCCAGTTCACCCGCCCCGGCGATGACAGACCTCTTCATGGCACCGCCATTTCGACGCAAACGGCTCAGGAGTGTCCGGGCGGCCAACCGTTCTCCGATAAGGAACAAAGGCCAGGCGATCATCCAGGTAATGAACACTCGACGGGAGAAGGTCTCGGAGACTTTCAGGGAGAAGCCGATGGCAAGCAACATCACATAAACCGCGGCGCAGCCGCGCAGGATTTGACGGGCCTCGTCACGGATGGAGATGACCCGCCAGGGTTCATAGATCCCGATAGCGCGGAAGCTCACCAAAACCATGAGAAGGATCAATAGCGCCGCCACCAGATACATTTCCTGGTACATCTCATAGAAGCGGCTCAGGGCCAGAAGCAGCCACACTCCGGCCATAGTGTCCCAGGTTTTGTGGAAGGTGAGAACGGGGTATTCGTGATAACGAATTCGGTTCTTCATCTGTCAGCCGTATATGGAATAGTGTCGCAGTCGCGTCAACTGCAGGAAGACGTGCATTACGAATAAGGGATTGTACACCAAATAGCGGTGGGCAAGACGGCGAGGTTCCTGGCGCAGGCGGAACAGCCATTCCAGGCCGGAGTGTTGCATCCAGCGCGGCGCCTGGGGGATGGTTCCCGAAAGCAAATCAAAGGCCGCCCCCACTGCCACCAGCACAGGTGCGTTGAGGAGAGGCCGATGCTGAGCCAGCCAGCAGTCCTGTTTGGGGGTGCCGAGCCCTACCCAGAGGATATCCGGTTGGAGGGCATTGATTGCTTCAATGACGGGCCCCTCTTCGATCTCGCCGACTGGCCGGAAAGGCGGCGCATAAGTCCCCGCCACCTGCAACCCGGGATAACGCTGCTGGAGCTTGGCCGCAAGCTTCTCAGCAACGCCGGGTGCACCGCCGTAGAAGAAATGCCGATAACCTCCGGCAACCGAATGCTCGCAGAATGCGAGCATCAGGTCCGGGCCGTAAACCCGGGTGACCTCCTTTTGTCCCTTGAAACGGGAGAACCAGACCAGCGGCATCCCGTCTGGCGTGGCCAGATCAGCCTGGTTGATGATGTTGCGTAATCTCGGGTAGCGGAGGCATTCCATAACGCTATGAACGTTACAGAAGTGGACACTCCGGCGTGAGCTCTCTCTGGCCCACTCATCGACCTGCCGGGCTGCCTCAACAAGGCTTACACCGCTGATTCCGACTCCCAAGATATTGATCCGTGGGGGCATTTTGAGCGCCTTCAGCCAAGACTGTGAAGCACATCCATTTCGAAGGATCAAAAGGTAACCAACTTTCTATTCATGACAGTCGCTCGAAGCCGATTACTTGCATCTCTTATTAGGAACTCTTCTTGATCGCCTTGGATGGTCCTCCCCACAATTTCACGGTACTGGGCTTCGATAGGAGGAAGTCACGTATCTTGTGGC
>Ga0209048_10003217_pt1 | contig 15947 bp, 16 predicted proteins | sample FrelakmetCRP12CR_FD_187146 | JGI IMG/M metagenome (GOLD analysis project Ga0209048, IMG submission 187146) | Freshwater lake sediment microbial communities from the University of Notre Dame, USA, for methane emissions studies - CRP12 CR (SPAdes)... | ecosystem: Environmental > Aquatic >... | reverse complement strand
CGAGAGCCGCGTCGAGTTTTTCTAACGCATCGCGCTCGACTTCATCGGGCGTGCGGAACTTCCGACTTGGCTTCACCTGGTCGACGAAATAACGCACGGCATAGCCTGCCAGTTCATCGAGCTTGGGGTTTTTCTCCGGCGATGCATCCGGCGCATAGCGCCGGATAAAGCCCCACAGTACGGACTTATCCTCAGCATTCGCCGCAATCGCCAGATTCAGAAGCATCGAAAAAGAAATTGGCAACTCGATATTCGGCGGGTTGCCCGCATGAATGTGCCAAACGGGGTTGCCGAGACGCTCCCTGATTTCCTGCTTCGCGTAATTGCCAAGATGCGCGAAATAGTCGTCGACATTTCTTGGAATCACATCGAAATAAAGTCGCTTTGCGGATCGCGGCGACTGATACATGAATAGCGACAAACTTTCCGGACTCGCATAGGCAAGCCAATCTTCGATTGCGAGGCCATTGCCCTTCGACTTAGAAATTTTCTGACCTTTGTCGTCGAGAAACAGTTCGTAGTTAAAACCTTCTGGCGGCACGCCCCCGATGATGCGGCAGATGTCGCCGGATAGCTTTACGGAATCGATCAAATCCTTCCCTGACATTTCGTAATCGACGCCGAGTGCAACCCAGCGCATGGCCCAATCCGGCTTCCATTGCAGCTTGCAATGTCCGCCGGTGACGGGAGTTGTGACTAGCTTTTTTGTCTCCGGATCTTCATAGGAGATCGTACCGGCTTTCGCGTCATGCGCCGTGATGGGCACCTGCAACACAACTCCCGTCTTCGGATCGACCGGTAGAAACGGTGAGTAGGTTTGCGCGCGCTCCTCACGCAAGGATGGCACCATGATTGCCATCACTTTGTCGAAGCGCGAGAGCATCAACAGGAGGGTCTTATCGAAACGACCCGATTTGTAACATTCAGTCGACGACATAAATTCGTAGTCGAAGCCGAACGTATCGAGAAACGAACGTAACCGCGCATTATTGTGCTCGCCGAAACTTTTGTGCGTACCGAACGGGTCCGGCACCTGCGTTAATGGTTTGCCTAGATGTTGCGCCAACAATTCCCTGTTCGGCACATTGTCGGGAACTTTACGCAGTCCGTCCAAGTCGTCGGAGAACGCGATCAGCCTGGTTTTAATCCGGTCATCGGTGAGGACACGAAAAGCGTGGCGCACCATGGTGGTGCGAGCGACCTCGCCGAAAGTACCGAGATGCGGCAGGCCCGACGGACCATAGCCAGTTTCGAAAATGACCTCGTCCTTGGGCATGCGTTTGATCCGCGCGACGATCTTGCGCGCTTCGTCGAACGGCCAGGCCGCAGAGTTCTCGGCCGTTTCCCGTAAATTCTTTGCGAGTGCGGCATCGGCCGACATCCGGCGACTCCTCGGAAGTGATCAATAAAAGCCGATCGGGAAATAGCGCAAGTAGAGATCGGTGAAGGTGCCCTTCTCCCAGAGCCGGAAGAGGGCGTAATCAAGGGCGCGGCGTAAGTTTTCGTTGCCCTTCTTGACCGCTATGCCGATGCCTTCACCGAAATAGCGGCTTTCAGTAAATGGCCCGCCGCGGAAAATACAGCAATCCCCCGATCCACTACCATTCAGCCAAACGGCAATCGTGACGCCATCGCCGAACATCAGCTCAATTTCGGCGCGCTTCAGCGCCGCGAGCGCCGTTTCGGCATTTGGATAGGCACGGATTACCGTCTCGGGGAAAAAATCACGAAGATAAGCCTCATGTGCGCTACCGGCTACGACCGCAATTTTTCGTCCACCGAGAGCCTCAGGCGTAATTTTATCGATCACGACTTCCTTTCGTGCGACGAAGCGCGCGGGTGTGCGGTAGTAGCGATCGGTAAAATCGGCCTTGGCACGGTTTTGCGGAGTCAGCGCAATCGAAGCCACTACCGCATCGCCGCGATTTTCCTGAAGTGATTCGAGTAGTGTGCTGAAGCGGCGCACTTGAATCGTGCATACAACACCGAGCTCCGAACAAATCGCTCGTGCGAGATCGACGTTGAACCCAATCGGCTGCCCGCCAGGTCCCTTGAAATTAAAAGGAGGATAATCGTCTTCCGTGAGAAAGCGGATTGTCGTGAGACGACCGAGCTCAGGTTTCTCCGGCCGCCGCTTCGGATCCCAAAAACCGGGTACGAAGACGCTCTGACCATCCTGGCCCTGCATAATCGGCTGCGCCGCGATCGGCGTGAGCGAAAGCGAAGCAAGCGCAAGCAATATGAGTCCCGCAACCAGTCGCATGACTACCGCATGGCTGGACGATTTCGATCGAAAACACCGATTCACTTGCCGCATTCCATAGTGCGGTGCGACTGTCGCTGCGCGCTGTCGGTTTGTAAATATGTGTCGATAGGCATTTTATTCTAGCGCTGGTTGGGGTCTTCGTAGGACCAGTATCAGGGTGATAATGCGCGGTTAAATGGAACATGCCCTGGCGCATGCATCACGCTATAGCAGCGACCCCATCACGGGCAGGATTTTCCCATCCGCGTAATGGCTCAAAGCCGCCTCCGCAAATCGGCCGCGGCTTCTTCCGCGCTCCTCTTGAGATTAAAGGGAGCGACGAAGCGGCCATTTTTATCCATCAGATAGACAACTGCGGTGTGATCCATGGTGTAATCGCCGTCCTTCAGCGGAACTTTCTTTGCGTAAACACGATATTCTTTTTCGATCGCGACCGTTTGCTCCACCGTGCCCGTCAGACCGAAAATACGCGGATGAAACGAGGAGAGATAATCCCTAAGTTTTTCTGGGGTGTCTCGTTCAGGATCAACGCTTACAAATAGCACCGCGGTTTTTTCTGCATCGGGTCCAAGCCGGTTCAGGACCTCAGACATTTCGAACAGGATCGTGGGGCAAATATCCGGGCAATTCGTGAAGCCAAAAAAAACGAGGAAGGGCTTGCCCGTGAAATCTCGATCGGTGACCGTGCGGCTGTTCTGGTCTGTCAGTTGAAAGGGGCCTCCGACGTTAGAAGGTTGCGTGACGTTTCCCGGAAGCATGAGCCATAGCGCGGCAGTGAGCGTCAGCGCGCCCGCGAAAAACGCGAACAGAACCGCCAAAATTTTCACGCGCTGGTTTCCGCTCACGCCGATCACCCAAAACAGTAAGTGAGGCCGGTGCGAATGGATTCAAAAAAGACCGCGGTACCGAGCTTCAGCCATAATACACCGCTCGCAACGAAGGCAGCGCCCGCCATCGCCGCGGCGATATAAATCACACGGCGGGAGAGAGCGAAATGACGGACTAGTTGTGCCATGGCTTTTAGCTAGTCCTCACGATCTCCCGCGTCAATGAAACTCTGATCACTTCACGCACCGATCTGCCTTGCGGCCGTGGCAAATCTGCAATCATAATTTTTGCGGATCTTTTTTGAACGACTGGAGCGGGAGATGGGAATCGAACCCACGACATTCAGCTTGGGAAGCTGACGTTCTACCACTGAACTACTCCCGCTAACGCCGTCTCAAATGCGCCAATCTCGTTCTTATAGCATTGGCTTTAATAAAAATTAAGATCATGAGCGATTCGGGAGGCTCAGAATGCGCATTCGACCACACGGGCTTTGCTTCACTGTTGTAATGCTCGGCTTGGCTTGCGCAAACGCACAGGACATCCCACCACGCGAGCTGCTCGACAAAATCATCCCGCAGCTGCAGCAACCATTAAGCCCAGCAAAATCCTCCTTTCGCGCATTGCCGGGCGGCGTCGATGATATCTGCCGCATGCAGAATTTCGAAATGGTGCTGCAGCGGGAAGATAATAAGGAAGCGCCGAGCAAATATTCCGTATGGCTGAACCCACAATCCGACGGCACACGCGTTATGCCGCGGCAGATCTTTGCGTTGATCTCGCGGCTAGCAGTCGATGCTGATGGCAGCGAGCGGGCCTATCATCCTGAAGACCCATATGGAACAGGTGTGTGTGAACGACGCGCGGGCTTGGATGGAAAACCGGGGCTGAAAGGGATTTGCGCACTTGATACGTTCAACTCGAGCGGCATCCGGGTTTTTCTCGAGACACAGCGGGCGCGGCTGATCGATTCAAAAAAATCGCCGAGAGAAACCACGCCGAGTCTCGCCGATACGTGGAAGGCTGTCTGGCCGCTGATCCGCGACCGAAGCCTAAAATCCTACGATCTCAAATCGATCACGGCTGATGCACCAAGCGGCTACGATTTATTCTACTGGAAAGAACGGAAGCTCACAGCGCTGATAAAGCGCGCAATCATCCCGAGCACGCATGACGGCTATCCCTGCATCCGCGGCACGGAATCGCGCTATCCTGGCTATTTTGTCACGGCAACAACATTGACCCGGCCGAGTGCCGCGCGGCCCGACGGCTGCGCACCGGAGCGCTATATCGATGCAGCGACGATTCCATTTTTCGTCTTACCCGGTGGAAACTTTGGGCAAATTGAAATGGGCGATATTGTTATCGGTCACTTTAAGAGCGACAGCGTCGAGCGTGTAGTTTTTGGTATCACGGGAGATGCAGGGCCGATCGAGCAATTCGGCGAGGGCTCGGTCGCCTTTAATCAGATTCTACTCGGCAAAACGGCGCAGTTTGTGATGAACGTGCACGACGTCTACGCCCTTGATATCGATAATGAGCTCCTCAAAAGAGAAAACGCGACGCTCGCTATCCTTATTCTAGGCGGCACGAAGAAACGATTGAACGGAAATTACTCGCGCGAAAACATTGAAAAAATCGGACATGAAGAACTCACGCGCTGGAACGGAGGCGGCAAAGGACTGACACAACGGCTAAATGTCTGCATGGCGAAGGCAAGGGCGCAATCAAATTAGGCTTTGAACGGCCTGAAATGCTTCGAGAGCTTGAGGCCCTGTGCCTGATAGTTCGAGCCGGGCAATTCACCGTAGAGCGTTGTCGGCCGTTCGGTCATGCGCTCGTAAACAAGACGGCCAACGATCTGGCCGTCTTCGAGAATAAACGGCACCTCGCGCGAGCGTACTTCGAGCACAGCACGGGCGCCTTTTCCGCCGGCGGCGGCATGGCCGAAACCCGGATCGAAAAAACCGGCATAGTGAACGCGAAACTCGCCGACGAGCGGATCAAATGGCACCATTTCGGCGGCATAATCGGGCGGGACGTGAACCGCTTCCTTCGAAGCAAGGATGTAAAAAGCGTCGGGATCGAGCACGAGTCCGCGCGCAGCGCGTGCCGGGAGCGGCTCCCAGAAATCAAGCACCTCGTAACCGCTGCGCTTGTCGACATCGATCAGCCCGGTGTGTTTTTTTGCGCGAAATCCGGCGAGGCCCGCTGAGCCGTGACCCGAAAGATCGACTGAAACAGCGACCGCACCCAGACTCAAATTAGCATCATCGGCGTCGACCAGTCGTTCGCGAGCTTGCAATGCAGCCAGTTCATTACCATCCAATCGTGCTTCGCCGCGTCGAAACCGGATTTGTGCCAGCTTTGATCCGCGTCGAACGAGTATGGGAAATGTACGCGGACTGATTTCAAGAAAAAGCGGCCCATGATAGCCCGAAGGTACGGAGTCGAAAGCGGCAACTCGGTCGCCAATCACACGCGTGAAAACATCGAGGCGTCCGGTCGAGCTTTTCGGGTTCGTTGTCGCCACTAAATCTTTCGGTAGCTTAAAGCCCTCCTCAAGCTCCACGAGATAGACGCAGCCCTGCTCTAAGACCGCTCCTTCAGAGCCTAACTCAAGCTCATGCAACGATAGATCCTTTAAACGTTCGCCGATGCTCGCGCGCAACGAAGGCAAAAAACTTGCTCGCACCCGCCACGCGCGCGCGCCGAGCCGCAGGTCCAAGCTCGCTGGCTGTACTTGGCCTTTTTCAAATGACGGCCCGGTGATCTCGCCGCGCTCATGCATCCGTACGATCGCCTGCCCCGGCAAGATACCTTGAGCTTCCGGCACTTCCTTCCGAACCGCGACTGCCATCGTTAATCTCCTGGCCTCAGGCTTAGCGAGCACCTGTCTTGACGCCAAGCACCCGCCCGGAGTAATCCCCTTGCGTCAATTCGTGGTCCATTTGAGCCGGCCGGCTTGCAGCCACGTAAAACAAGTCGCTAAAAGGCCGGGGACATGCCGAAACCCGGCCGGGCGTCCCCCGGTAGGGTTTTTGATTTTTCAGGAGGCATGTCATGAATTCCATTCCCCGTCCGGTTCTCGATCCGAAGGGGCTACGCCCCGAAACCCGGCTCGTTCATGCCGGGATCATGCGCTCCCAGTTTGGCGAGAACTCCGAAGCACTCTTTCTCACTCAGAGCTTCGTTTATGACACCGCGGAGGCGTGTGAAGCGCGCTTCGCAGGCGACGAGGCGGGTTTCATTTACTCACGCTTCTCGAATCCAACCGTCGCGATGTTCGAGAGCCGCATGTGCGCGGTCGAAGGGGCCGAAGCCGCGCGGGCGACAGCGACCGGTATGGCCGCAGTAACATCCTCACTGCTGTGCCAGGTCAAGGCGGGCGATCATGTGGTCTCGGCAAAGGCGCTATTCGGTTCCTGCCGCTACGTGATCGAGGAATTGCTTCCGCGCCTTGGCGTGACGTCGACATTGATAGAAGGAACGGATTTAAAGAAGTGGAAGGATGCGGTGCGCCCGGAGACGAAGGTTTTTTTTCTGGAGAGCCCCACCAATCCGACACTGGAAATCATCGATATAGCGGCTGTGGCAAAGATCGCGAAAGACGCGGGCGTGCGGCTCATCGTGGACAATGTCTTCGCGACGCCGCTATTGCAAAGCCCGCTCGAACTTGGCGCCGATATCGTCGTCTATTCCGCGACCAAACACATTGATGGACAAGGGCGCTGTCTCGGCGGCGTGATTCTGTCATCAGAGAAATTCATCGCCGATCATGTGCATACATTCTTGCGTCAGACTGGCCCTGCCCTTTCACCCTTCAATGCGTGGGTGATGTTAAAGGGAATCGAGACACTGCCGCTGCGCGTTGAGAAAATGCAGCAGAATGCGATTAAGCTTGCGGATTTTATCGGCGGACAACGGCAAATTAAGAAAATACTCTATCCGTTCCGTAATGATCATCCACAGGTGAAGCTCGCGAAAAAGCAGATGAGAGGGGGCGGAACACTGCTTTCGTTCGAGGTACCATATGGCAAGGCTGGGGCTTTCCGTTTTGCCAATGCGCTACGCCTAATCCGTATTTCGAATAATCTTGGCGATGCGAAAAGTCTGCTTACGCATCCGGCGACGACGACGCACCAGCGATTCACTCCGGAAGTGCGAGCCGGAATGGGTATCGGAGATGGATTGTTACGGCTCTCCGTCGGTCTGGAACATCCGGACGATCTGGCCGAGGATCTGATGCGTGGCCTAAAAGCGCTCTGACTGCTTGCGCTTACACAACGAAACGGATTGACTGCGTGCATGTATCGCGCTGTCACCCATAGTATTCAGGTCACGGTTACACCAAGCTACCTCCCCGATAGATCATCGGCGGAGGACAGCCGTTATTTCTGGGCGTATAAAATCGAGATCGTAAATCTCGGCACGACGACCGTGCAGCTCAAAACCCGCCACTGGCGCATCACTGACGCGCTTGGAAAATTACAAGAGGTACGCGGGCCAGGTGTCGTCGGCGAGCAACCCGTGCTGAAACCAGGCGAGCGTTTTGAATATACAAGTGGTATCCCGCTAACGACCGCGACAGGGATGATGACGGGTACCTTTCAGATGGTAACTGAGAGCGGTGAGCAGTTTGATGTGGAAGTGCCAGGTTTCTCGCTTGATAGCCCGCATGGGAAACGGATTTTGCACTGACTCTTTTCACCAAATTTGAATGCATCTTAAAAAATCGATTAGACGCCGATTTCCCTCGGTTCGAATGTATAGTTTTTTCCGCAAAATTCGCATTTTACCGCGATGTGGCCGTCTTGCACCATTTCGGTGCGTTCGGTTTGGTCGAAATTCTTGAGGAGCGCCGCGATGCGCTCGCGCGAGCAACGGCATTGCGCGATGACTTTTTGCGATTTGAAAACCTTCACGCCCCTTTCATTGAACAAGCGCCATAACAGGCGCTCGCTCGAAAGTGCTGGATCGATCAATTCGTGATCCTGCACAGTCTCGACCAAAGCCTGCGCCTCAATCCATGCTTCGTCTTCAGCAACTTCATGATGTGGCATGCCTTCGGGTGCGTCGCCAGGATCTAGGTCCACTTGCTTCAGCCGCGCCATCTCGCGCGGCAGAAACTGAATCATCAGTCCTCCCGCCCGCCAGCTTGAGGCACTTGCGGGATGTAATTCCTCGGCAACGGCGAGCCGCACCTTGGTCGGGATTTGCTCGGATTGCGCAAAATATTGATGTGCCGCGTCTTCCAAGCTTCCCCCGGAAAGCGCAACGATACCCTGATAACGATTCAGATCACCGACCTGCTCAATGGTCATGGCGAGATGACCCTTCCCCATTAATCGTCCTGCATCATAATTATCGTCTAGCGAGATGAGGCGTTTTTCGTCAAAACTTGCGTAGGCACGGATCCGATCAGGTGGAGTGATATCGACAACGAGCATCCCGACGGGTCCATCGGTCTGCGTTTGCAGTGTGAAGCGGCCCGATAGCTTCAATGTCGAGGACAACAATACGCCGAGCGCGGCTGCTTCCGCGATCAAGCGCGAAACTGGTTTCGGATAGATATGGTGCGCGAGTATTCCGTCGAGCGTGGGACCAAGCCGCACCACGCGACCACGTACATCGAGCGGCTCAACCGCAAAAGGAAGAACGCAATCGTCCTCGGATTCCTCACGTGGACGACGAATAGAAGCTATCGGGTTCACATCGACTCCGCCTCGAGACACCAGGCGAGGATGCCCTTCTGAGTATGGAGGCGATTTTCTGCCTCATCGAACACGACCGATTGCGGTCCGTCGATCACTTCATCGGTGACTTCTTCGCCGCGATGGGCGGGCAGACAATGCATGAAAATTGCATCGCGTTTCGCGAGTTTCATCAGCAGCGCATTCACCTGATACGGCTTGAAGACATTATGGCGCTTCTTGCCATCTTTATCGCCCATCGACACCCAGGTATCGGTAACCACACAATCCGCGTTTGCAACTGCGTCTTCTGGGTCACTCATGAACTGAATGCTTGCGCCCGATTGTTTCGCCCAATCGCGCACCACCGCTTTCGGGGCGTGCTGCCTGGGTGTGGCAACTCTAAGCGCAAAATCAAAGCGCGCAGCAGCATGGATCCAAGAAGCGAGCACGTTATTGGCATCACCTGTCCACGCGATGGTACGTCCACGAATCGAGCCCCTTTTTTCCTCGAAGGTGAAAATGTCAGCCATCACCTGGCATGGATGTGAAAACTTGGTGAGACCGTTGATGACAGGCACCGTCGCATGTTGAGCCAGCTCCGCGACGGTTGCATGATCGAGCGTGCGGATCATGATCACGTCCACGTAACGGGACAAAACGCGTGCCGTATCAGCAATTGTCTCGCCGCGGCCAAGCTGCATTTCTTCGCCCGTAAGTGTAATCACGTTCCCGCCGAGCTCACGCATTGCAACAAAGAAAGACACGCGTGTACGCGTCGACGGTTTCTCGAAAATCATCGCCAGCGTGCGGCCTTCGAGCGGCTTTTTGGTCGTCAACGAGCGGCGTGCTTTCTTAAACGTGCGCGCAAGCTCGATGATCCGACGCAGCTCTTTCGATGAGATGTCGGCGAGATCGAGGAAGTGTTTGACCGGAACCGTATTCATTCAGCGGCTCCGCGCGTAGTTGCTTTTTGCGATGTTTCGATCTTCCTGCAAGCAGCGTCAAGTTTGTTCACGGCCGCAGAAATTTCCGCCTCGCCAATAATCAGTGGTGGCAGGAGGCGCACTACATTTTCGCCGGCCGCAGCCGTCAGCAGACCTTCGTCGCGCGATGCCGCAATTACGTCGGCCTGCGGTGCCACACAGCGGAGACCAATTAACAGCCCTTCACCTCTGATTTCGGCGATAACCGACGGATGCTTGTCCTTTAGCTCCGCGAGCCGTTGCTTGATGAGGAGGCCATTCTTTCTGACGCCCTCCAGAAATCCCGGCGTGAGAATAACATCCAGCACGGCATTGCCGACCGCCATGGCGAGCGGATTACCACCAAAGGTCGAGCCATGCGTGCCAGCGGTCATGCCCTTGGCCGCTTCCGCGGTCGCAAGACATGCGCCGAGCGGAAAGCCGCCGCCGATACCCTTTGCGGTACCAAGAATATCCGGCACGATTCCTGTCCATTCATAAGCGAATAGTTTTCCGGTGCGACCCATGCCCGTCTGTACTTCGTCGAGCACGAGCAGCAGTCCGTTCTTGTCGCAAAGTTCGCGCAAGCCGCGCAGGAAAGATGGCGGCGGAACGCGAATGCCACCTTCGCCTTCAATTGGTTCAACCAGGATCGCAGCGGTTTCAGGGGTGATCGCTTTCTTAGCGGCGTCGAGGTCGCCGTATTTCACTTGGTCGAAACCCGCCAGCGGTGGCCCGAAGCCGTCGAGATATTTCTGATTACCCGCCGCCGCAAGAGTTGCAAGCGTGCGGCCGTGAAACGATCCGTCGAAGGTGATGATCCGCGTCTTTTCCGGTTTGCCGGAAGCCGCGTGAAATTTGCGCGCTGTCTTAATCGCGCATTCCATAGCTTCCGCACCCGAATTCGCAAAAAAAACCGTGTCAGCGAAACTCGCATCGGTAAGTCGCTTCGCGAGTCTTTCCGCTTCCGGAATCCGGAACAGGTTCGAAACATGCCAAACTTTTTGCGCTTGTTCCGTCAGCGCTTTCACGAGCGCGGGATGCGCATGACCGAGCGCGTTCACGGCGACGCCTCCCGAAAAATCGAGATATTGTTTGCCGTTGGTCGCCGTCAGCCAAGCACCTTCGCCCCGCTCAAAAGCGAGATCGGCACGCGCATAAGTGGGCATCAACGGTGCAATCAAAGCCGCCTCCCGGACCTGCGACACCCGCTTTGGTCCTAAACGAAATGTGCCGCCCGGCGGTACGAGCGGCACTTTAAACAATCTATTTCAGCCGCTTTGGGTGTCAACTCGACGCAGAATCCATGTTTTGCCCCGTAAACACCGCAGTTTCTGGGGAAAACAGTCGCCATTCTGGGGAAAAATACGCGAACGGCCGAAGGACTCTTGTCGTGACGAGTCTGCATATAGTAGCGTTGCCCCCGTCGAATACGACATTTCGTGCGGCGGACGTTTCTCAGAGTGGCGTGAAGTCAGCCAGCTGGAACGGGGACAAACCCGATTCCGGCCGCTCTGGGGGATTCGGCCGATGGATGCGGCGGCAGCCGCGAACACGGTGCTCGGGGGAGCATAGGCCATGAGTTGGACGGACGAACGTGTAGAGTTGCTGAAAAAGCTTTGGAACGATGGTTTGTCGGCAAGTCAGATTGCAGGCGAGCTTGGCGGGGTCACCCGCAATGCCGTGATCGGCAAAGTGCACCGTTTGGGCCTCTCCGGTCGCGCCAAGAGCCCATCTTCAGGGATCCCACGCCAGCGCAAAGTGCGAACCGCTTCCATGCGACCGCGCATGCGTTTCAACGGCAACACGGCGCTCATGCCATCTTACGAGCCGGAATATGAGCCCGACAGCGATCCGCTCGCCAATATCGTGCCCATGGGTCCGCGGGTTTCAATCACGCAGCTTTCGGAGGCAACCTGTCGCTGGCCGATCGGAGATCCGGGTGCCGAAGATTTCGCTTATTGCGGCTCACAGACGAAAACGGCGACGCCCTATTGTCCATATCACGCGCGCATCGCATACCAACCCCTCGCCGACCGGCGACGCGAACGGCGCGCGATGCGAAACGGCTAAGGCTTAAACCTTTTCCGAGAAACGTTCGTTGAACGAATAGCCCGATCCGCGCACAGTGCGGATCGGATCATTTTCACGGCCGCGCGAGAGCGCCTTGCGCAAACGGCCGATATGCACATCAACCGTGCGTTCGTCGATGTAAACATCGCGGCCCCACACCCCATCGAGCAACTGCTCGCGTGAGAATACGCGCCCTGGCGTCATCATCAAAAATTCAAGCAAGCGAAATTCCGTCGGACCGAGCTCAATCTCGCGGCCCGACCGGTGCACGCGCTTTTTGTCGCGATCGATTTCGATCTCGCCTGCTTTCAGCATCTTCGCGATCTGTTCTGGCTTTGCCCGGCGCAGCAGCGCATGAACGCGCGCGATCAATTCCGGCACAGAAAATGGCTTCACGACATAATCGTCCGCGCCGATCGCTAGCCCGCGCACACGCTCCGCCTCTTCGCCTCGTGCAGTCAAAATGAGAATTGGCAATCGGGCTGTTTCGGGGCGTGCACGAAGACGGCGCGTGAGCTCAATGCCGGAGAATCCCGGTAGCATCCAATCGATTATTGCGAGATCGGGAATGTACTCTTTTAACCGCGTGTCCGCGTCATCGCCGCGGCCAACCGTCTCGACTTCGAAACCTTCTTTTTCGAAATTGTAACGAAGTAGCGTTGCAAGCGCTTCTTCATCCTCGACAATCAAGATGCGCGACTTCATGTAGCAATACCGTATCAGCGCGACTTACTGATTTTCGCGATACTCGTAGTATCTGACTTCGGGCGCTCTTCAGCAATCAGCTCGCCGACAACAAGATAATGAACCGTTTCGGCTATATTCGTCGCGTGGTCGCCGATCCGTTCGATATTCTTTGCGGCGAATAAAAGATGTATGCAAGCAGTGATTCGGCGGGGATCTTCCATCATATAAGTGAGCAATTCTCGAAACAGCGACGTATAAAGCGCATCGATCTCACCGTCGCGCTTCCAGACCGCCATAGCCTTAACGTCATCCTTGGCACCATACGCATCGAGCACCGATTTCAGCTGCTCCAGCGCCATTCCGCTCATGTGTTCCAGACCACGGAGGGGTTTTCGCGCCTGATAATCGCTGTCAAGCGCCAATACGCGCTTCGCAGTATTTTTCGCGAGATCGCCGATCCGTTCGAGATCGCTCGCAATCCGGATTGCCGAGATTATTTCACGCAAATCGTTCGCCATTGGCTGGCGGCGTGCGATCATGCTAACCGCAGCCTCCTCGATCTCACGTTGAAGCGAGTCTATCGAATTGTCGCTGAGAATAATTCGTTCGGCGAGTTCGGTGTCACGCTTTAGTAGCGCTGTCACGGAATCCGCGACCACACGCTCTGCGCGGCCGCCCATTTCCGTAACCATGCGGCCAAGATCGCGGAGTTCGTTATCGAAAGCTGTAACAGTGTGCTCGGTCATGCCAAATATCCTCAGCCGAAACGTCCGGTGACGTAATCGAGCGTACGGCGGTCTTTTGGATTGCTGAACATCTGGCTCGTTGGCCCCTCTTCCACAAGACTACCAAGGTACAGAAACGCGGTACGATCGGCGACACGCGCTGCCTGCTGCATGTTGTGCGTCACGATCACGATGGTGAACTCCCGTTTCAACTCGTCGATCAAATCTTCAATCTTGGCGGTCGAAATTGGATCAAGCGCGGAGGTTGCTTCGTCGAGCAAAATCACTTGCGGCTTCACCGCGATGGTACGCGCGATACAAAGACGCTGCTGCTGTCCGCCTGAGAGGCCCAGCGCGGAGGTATTCAGACGATCCTTCGCTTCCTCCCAAAGCGCGGCCTTCGTCAGCGCGCTCTGCACACGATCGTCCATTTCGGCGCGTGAGAGTTTTTCATAAAGGCGAACGCCGAAGGCAATATTCTCGTAGATCGTCATTGGAAACGGCGTTGGCTTCTGGAAAACCATGCCCACTTTCGCGCGCAGCAGATTCACATCCTGATTTGGGCGAAGAATATTTTCGCCATCGAGCCATACTTCGCCTTCGGCACGCTGATTAGGATAAAGCGCGTAGATACGGTTTAGAATGCGGAGCAACGTCGATTTTCCGCAGCCCGACGGGCCGATCAGAGCCGAGACCTGACGCTCGTGAAATGTGAGATTGATGTTCTTCAGCGATTTGTCCTCGCCGTAGAAGAACGAAAGATCGTGAATAGTAATTTTTTCGCGTGTAATCGGCGTAATCGGCGTTTCAGCTGTGGGCGCGCGTACCGTAATTGCATTCATTGTCCAACCCCTTTCGCCGTGAGAGCGCGCGCCACCATGCTCAAGCCCAGGACCGCAACCGTAATTATCAAAGCTCCCGTCCAAGCGAGTTGCTGCCAGTCCGAATATGGACTGAGTGCGAATTGGAAGATCACGACCGGTAGGCTCGGCATCGGAGCGTTCAAGTTGACGCTCCAGAACTGGTTATTCAGTGCGGTAAACAAAAGTGGTGCGGTTTCGCCGGAGATACGCGCGATCGCAAGCAGAACGCCAGTAATCATGCCGGTGCGCGCCGCGCGATATGCCACGCGCGAGATCACGAACCATTGTGGGGCACCGAGCGCCGATGCAGCTTCTCGCATTTGATTCGGGACAAGCAGCAGCATGTCTTCAGTCGTACGCACAACGACAGGGATCACGATCATGGCAAGCGCGACCGCACCCGCCAAGCCCGAGAAGTGACCCATGGGTATGACGAGAATTTCGTAAACAAAAAGTCCGACGATAATCGAAGGTGCGGAGAGAAGAATATCGTTGATGAAACGGATCAAGAAAGTGAGGCGGTCGTAACGGCCGTATTCCGCCATGTAGGTGCCAGCGAAAATGCCGATCGGCGTACCGATCACAACCGCAAGCACAGTCAAAATTAGGCTTCCGATAATAGGATTCAGCAAGCCGCCGGCGCTTCCCGGTGGCGGCGTCATTTGGGTGAAAACGCTCAAACTCAAACCGGAGATTCCGTTCCAGACCAACGTTGAAAGAATCAGAGCAAGCCAAAACAACCCAAAGGCGGCCGCGCCAATCGAAAGGCCAAGCCAGATTTTATTGCGTGTGAGACGACGAGTGTAGCGATTCATGGCGTCAAGACGTTTTCAGTTCGAGACGAGAAAGCATATAGCGAGCAATCGCGAGTACGGTGAACGTGATAACGAATAGAATGAAGCCGAGAGCGATCAACGAGGAAGTGTAGAGATCACCGACCGCTTCGGTGAATTCATTCGCGATGGTCGCTGAGATTGTTGTTCCGGGCGCGAGGATCGAGCCGGCAATCTTGTGCGCGTTACCGATCACGAACGTGACGGCCATTGTCTCGCCGAGCGCACGGCCGAGGCCGAGCATGACGCCACCAAGCACACCGGCCCGCGTATAGGGGATCACTACATTCCGGATGACTTCCCACGTCGTGCAACCGAGAGCATAGGAAGATTCTTTGAGCACGGCCGGAGTCGTTTCGAAAACGTCACGCGAGATCGAGCTGATGAACGGAATCACCATGATCGCAAGAACAAGACCCGCCGTGAATATGCCGATGCCATAGGGTGGCCCAGCGAACAATTGATTCAACCCGGGCACGCCGCTGAAGAAGTTGATCAGCCCAGGCTGCACATGTTGCTGCAGAAACGGCGCTAAGACGAAAAGGCCCCAGATCCCGTAGATAATGCTGGGGATGCCCGCGAGCAACTCGATGGCAATCGCGATCGGCCGGCGAAGGAAATAGGGGCAAAGCTCGGTCAAGAACACTGCGATCCCGACGCCTACGGGGATGGCGATCAGCATAGCAATGAACGAAGTGACGACGGTGCCATAAATCGGGGCGAGTGCACCGAACTTTTCGGTCACCGGGTTCCAAGTCTGCGACGTCAGAAAATCTAGACCAAAGGTGCGGAAAACGGGCCAGGCGCCCACAGTGAGTGAAATGAACACGCCGAACAGAATCGTAAGAACCAAAATCGCTGCAGCACGGGTAAGATATTTAAAGAAACAATCTGTTGCGATGAGGCGCCTGAATATCGTCGAGCGCCCGACAACATCAACTGCTTCCAGCGTTAACGCGGCCATTGCACTTCACCCACACCCCAAACCCAAGCCAAAGGAGGCCGGCTTACTTT
>Ga0209048_10003216_pt1 | contig 15953 bp, 17 predicted proteins | sample FrelakmetCRP12CR_FD_187146 | JGI IMG/M metagenome (GOLD analysis project Ga0209048, IMG submission 187146) | Freshwater lake sediment microbial communities from the University of Notre Dame, USA, for methane emissions studies - CRP12 CR (SPAdes)... | ecosystem: Environmental > Aquatic >... | reverse complement strand
CAGAAAATATTTTGTGAACCTGGTACCTCGGGCCTACTGATTTTTTCAAAAGGCTGAATTTATAAACAGACTCTAATTATAGATCTCCGCAAAAGTAATGCAATCCTGACTTTCACAGAATGCCCTTCAATTAAGGTACCTGGGGTGTGGCGCTTGTTGCATTACTTATGTTGTTGTCAATATGAATATAATCAAGGGTATTTCAGAGAGAGCTGAACAACTTCTGTACGCTCTCTTGTGATCGCTCTTTTCCTTTTGAGCAGAGGCTATCTCGTTATCGGTGATAATGATGAACCTGAACGGAAATGGGGTGAACGGAAAGATGAGGTGAGTGTGGGTGAATGGGTTTCTTGCTAAGGAGTCTACAATTGAGAAGACAAATCATTCTGAAAATCTCCCCTATCCCCTCTTTGCCAAAGAGGGGAATTCCTGCCTTCCGTAAAGCTTGCCTGCCGACGGGCAGGGTAGGCAGGGAAGGGAAGAAGGAGTTTGATCTCCACTGTCTATGCAATTATGGACTGACTGATAAATCTGTTCCAATACAGCAATCCGGGTGACCGCATTCCTCCGAATGGAATCTTTTATATATTCGACCTTCACTCTGTCGCCGATTCGCGGGGGTCTTGAATCCAAAAAGGTCTTATAGCCGCACCAGAATACCGAAACCCTGCCATCCTCTCCCCACCCCCACCCTCAACATAACTCCTTGCTTATCCAGTGATTCCATCCATATCGTATAATAACTTGACATTTTATACGATGATATCGTATAGCCAGCGCTGAACAGGCGTTGGGGTGGGACCAAGGAAAGTTTTTGAAATCGCGGATGAAAAGCAAAAAACGGGTCGGGGTTTTGATCTTAGAATGGCGTTTTTGCCTATGAAATAAGCTGTTCAAGAGGTGGGATCGTTGACATGTCTGAGCGGTCAAGGGTTTGATTTCAGCGGTGAAAACGCCACTCTAATGCCCGAAAAGATTAGTTTTCGCAATCGTTTGACTCAAATATCAACAACTTGACTTGGTCCGACCTTGTAGGACCTGTAGGACAATCAATAAAACGACACACTGCTCGTGCACACCGCCCATCTCTCGTATCGCCCGCCACCTCATAACGACTGTCTAACTCCCCTTTTTTATGAGGACGTCCGTGCTTCAGGAACAAAGGCTATCTCAAGATGTGCACCAAGAGCGCCAGCAAGACGTGCAAGCACTTCTACACTCGGCAGATAAGACGTATTGAGATTCTCAATACGTGAAACAACTGCCTGAGTTGTCCGAGCTCGCTCAGACAAAGCAGCTTGGCTTAACCCGCGTCTCTTCCTGGCATTTCGAATCGCCTCAGCAAGTGCTCTCTTGATCCGATTAGCTCGCGCCCCTGAGAATGCCATCCGAAAGGCTGGGTCCCTCATTTCCTGGGCCAGAAACTCTTCCACCCCCGCCCCCATCCATGTCTTTCTCTTAGGACTCATGTAAAACCTCCTTCATCCTGCGTTCCGCAATCTTGACCTCTCTTGCTGGAGCCTTCTGACTTTGCTTCTTATAACCGTGAAGAAGAACCATCATTGGGCCAGTAACTACAACGTAGAAGGTGCGGTGAGAGGCTCCAGCCTCAATGTAAAACTCCCATAACTTGCCCCGGATCTGTTTGAATCGAACTCCGGGAGCATGCAAGCCATGTTCCCGAATCGCATCTAAAACATCGGCAGCAGCCGCTCGGTCTCGAAGCGGAAGACCTAAGAGGTATTCTCGAACGGGCTCCTGCCCGGCTGGCGTACGATAAAAGATGATCTGCATTCTCAAATCCATTATATCTTATCGGATATATTAAGGCAAGACTTAATTTCCTTATCAAACTTACCCCACGATCCGCTAAAAGACCAGAAAACGGAAATGGCCGACCTCGGTGTCTTCAAAATAGTTCACTTCAATCTGGAGGCTCGGATCAACCCAGGTCACACCGTTCTTTTCCATCAGGCTTTCCTTGCTTCCCGTGACGATCTTTCCCATTTCCACCTTGCCAGTGTCGATCATGGTCTTGAAGAGCAAGACAAACAGGTCAACCCCCACCTTTTCGGGAGAGAGATAGTAGTGTAGTGTCTCTAACACTTCTTTACAATGATGATGAGAGTCGTCATCCCCGCCCCGTATCAAGTACGGGGTAAACTCCAGCTGGAATCCAGATCGAAAACACTGGATTCCCCCGTATCAAGTACGGGGCAGGCTTATCAAGTCCGGAATGACAAAATGTGTAAAGTTTTTTCTGAGACAGTACAGTAGCTGTCAGAGTAATAGACCGGGGGGATCTCCGAGCGTTCGACAAAGTTGATGATCTCGACAGAATCGCTCTTTTCCTTTCGGGCAGGGGCTATCCCGTCATCGGTGATCGTGATGAACCTGAACAGAAATGGGGTGAACGGAAAGATCAGGTGAGTACGGATGAACGGCTTTCCTAGTTCTATCTCAATACACCAATCCGGGTGACCGCATTCCTCCAAATGGAATCTTTTATATATTCGACCTTCACTCTGTCGCTGATGAACGGGGGTCTTGAATCCAAAAAGGTCTTATGGCCGCACCAGAATACTGAAACTCTGCCGTCCTCTCCCCGGACCTGGAGCACAGAAAATTCTATTCCAACCACCCGGCCATAATAGACGTTTGGCCTCGCTCCGACGGGGTTGATAAAAAGAAAGAAGATAGTCAGATTTACAAAAAATCGGACGAGAATAATTCTTTTTCTCTTTCCCATTTTTAATAGATCCTCCTTTTCAGCCACCAAAGGTAGAAAACGGCGGCATAAAAATCAATCACTGATCTAAATTTGAGCGCGAAATTCATATCTACCCTCTATGGCCCTCTATGGATTGATAGGTGCCATCTGCAACTGTGTTCCAATCGGTAAAGATGGATCCACCAATAGGGATGCTGGCTTTGGAGGGAGGGTAAATACGAAGTTTGACCCGTTCTCTTTTGCCTCATACCAGATCTCCCCGCCCAATTTCTGAATCACCTTGTGGATGAGATAGAGGCCCAAGCCCGTGCCACCCGCTCCCTCTTTTCCATTTTGGCCATTCAGCTTCCCCATCGATTTTGTGAAAAGCCTTTCCCGGTATTCTTCAGGGATGGGTTTCCCGCTGTTATAGACATTCAATCGGTAGCAAGATCTCCGATCCTCAAAACCGATGGTGATCATTCCCTCCTTGTCGCCGTACTTGACGGCATTCCTGAGAAGATTCCTAAAGACCATCTTCAGCCAGATTCCATTCGTCCTGATGGAGATGGGTTTCTTCGACATGGCATGAAGGCGATGATCAATCATCAGGTGGCGGCCCTTTAGCTCTGATGAGAGTTCCTTCAGGACCGGAATCAAGGCATCTTTCATCAAATCCAAAGACTCGACTTCTGTGTTCAAATCATTGTTTACCGAGAAGCTCCTGCCCAGATACTCTTCCGTGATCCCGATTAACCCTGAGGTTTTTGAAAATAGCTCTTTTATTCTATGGACCACAGCCTCATCCATTTTCCCATAATAACCACGGCTCAACAATTTCAGGGTGGCGGATATGGAGAGGAGAGATCCTCGGACATCATGAGACAGGGCTTTTACCATGTTGAGCATCTTCTCGTTGAGGCTAAGATCGAATGATTCGGGTTGTCGGTCCCTTTGTTGGGCCTCGAGTTTTTCAATGCAATGGGAAACCCGCATTTCCATCTCCGCCAATCCAAAGGGTCTAAACAGGTAATCATCGGCAGAAGATCGAATGGCATGGACCGTGGGAATCGATTTGCTACTGGTGGCTAATACGAGAATGGCCATTATCCCTGGATTCAATTCTTTGGCCTTCTCCAAAACAGTCAAGAGATCGGTGACCACCAGGTCGAAATGATTGATCGGTATCCTCTCTGTGGTGGACTCCTCCCTTGTTTCTGTCGTGACTCGATGGCCCTTTTTTTCAAGGGCTGATTGGATGACCATAAGACCATGTGGATCTTCGCCTGCAAGCGCAAGCAATATCTCAACCTTTCTCATGGGTTCACCTCCTTGCAGTGATATATTAAGATTGCACCTGAAAACCCCGTCCTGTGCTTGCCTGCCCCGCCCTCGGTCGGGACCGGGGCTGGTAGGCAGGGGCGGGGACGAAAGGTGCGTCTGTTGAAAACAGAAAAAAGCAAGCCAGATGCTGAAACAAGTTCAGCATGACATGGCGGTTCCGTTCTGGTCTTCTTGTCATCCCGAACCAGGTCCTGAACTTGATTCAGGATCTATCGATTTCTCGATCTCGTTTTTGGGTTTAAGAATTTAGGTTTTAAAGCCCCGCCTTATGGGCGGGGTTCTTTATAAAATGGCTATCCAGCCTGCGGTCTCACATATCGGGTTCTTTGACCTCAGAAGGGAGAACTCCTTGCCTCCCGGATGAAGGCCGCTGTGGAAATTCTGCCGCCCAGCGAAGGGGAAATCACCAGGAAAAACTCGGCATTCATGGGGCCACAATGGGGAAAAGGTTTCAGTTTCTTCTCCCTCGCGAACATTTCGGAGAATCATATGATTCGCTGGGTCCGTGTTCGTGATACCCTCCATTTTAGCTCGATTCATTTTTTCCCTCCTTACCTCATTTCCAGCCATATCTCTGTAAACGAGTTCATCTGTTTCCAGGTCATATTCAGGAATATGAGGGTTATTCCACCTTCCCAAGAAATATTGGTAAAAGGGGAAGTAAAGACTGCCGATATTTGGGTCGTGCTTAAACACGTATCTTGGCATCCTTTGAACATCCAAACCGGGCTGGTAGTGCTGCAGCCAGATAAATTCGCCAAGGATCGTCATCTTCAGAAAGGGAGGATCGGGGTAGAGCTTGAGCTTGACGTTCCTCTGAGCACTCTTAAGAAGCTTGAGAAAATCGATGCTCTTTTCTGATCTGTTCTCCAAAAGTCTCTGGGGTGACATCCGGATCGGGGATCCCTTTCGCCCGGGCAATCGCTCCTTCACTATTTGGATTGAGGAGCAAAATTTTTGCTTTCCGGCAATTCTGGATGACTTGATGGAGTTCTCCCTTTGGGTCTACAAAAGTACGAAAACCCGTTGAACTGATGACCATGACATCCCTTGCGATCCCTTGCCTTTCCTTTAATTTCTTGATTCTTCTCTTCATAAAGAAGCCTTTGCAGGGGTAACAAATACCATGCCAGCAGCCTTTGCCATATTCGAAAGTTTCCGATCTTTCCAGCTCTTCCGTATGGTGGCGGAAAGTAAGATAAAACATACTGTTAAAATTATTTCCACGGATAGGAAAAATATCTTATCGTTTCCTATTCGAGACCAGTAGAGCAGAAATTGTCTTGCCATAAACCTGACCGCCATGGGTAAAGACAGGGCAAGGGCCGCGCTGAAGACCACCATCACAATGTGATAGAGCATAGGCGTTGAACCCTTTATGAAGTCATCAAAAAATCTCTTCTTAAACAAAATCACCTCTTTCGGTAAACTGTCCGTAATTCCGTGTTCTCAGTCACATATCGGGGAAGATTGTCAAATCAGGGTGATTAAAGCCGTCATCAATAAGAAGGCAATATCTGAACCTGTTGTGTTCCCCTCCTTGGTGACTCGATCAGAAAGGGAAGCGATCAATCGTATTTGTCTTTGATCCAAAGTCAATAGTTTATCCCTTGTTCTGTCTAGTAATTGTTGGTCTTCTATCCTATTTTCGAAAACCGAAAGAATCTTAGACACATCGGCCGAAAAGCTCAGTACATAGGGGGCGTCGAAATCGGAAGCGTTTTTTCCGCTTGCGGCAAGGGTTATACTCGGGAGAAAAATTAGCCATTGAGCAAGGGCAAGACCTGTGGAGACCGTTTTCACGAACCTCTTTCCCTTTATTTTCATGTTCGTTCTTTCTTGTTTAGGATTGAGAAAGCAGATTGATCAATTCATGCCTGGAAAAAGGCTTTTCCAGAACCCCTACGTGGTATTTCTCTTTTTCCTCTTCCAGGGGTGGCCCGTATCGGCTAAGATCACCGCTCATGTAGATCGTCCTTACACTTGGGTTATGACACCTTATTTCTTTTATCAGTTCCAAACCATTTTTCTCCGGCATTTGAATATCCGTAAGGACCAGGTCGGGGTTAAACAAAAGATAGGTGGAATACCCATCACTCCCATTCTGGGCTGATTTTACTTCATAGCCTTCGTCCTCTAGCATCCACTTGATGAGAAAAGCCAAGTCTTGGTTGTCGTCTACAATGAGTATTTTCATCTTCCTCCCCCTCTCCTTGTAAAATAAGTTTGAGTATCCAGAAGGAATTAAAAGCAAAGGGGGTGCCAAGTTTAGAGATTGGAAGTATTGCGCTGAAATTAAAGGATTTTTTTCGTAGGCAGATCCTTAAGGACTGTCCTTCCTGTATGGATATTCCTACAGAAAGAACTTAGGATAGTAGGTTATTTCCTTCATAAGGGTTTTTTGAAATCTTCGCTTTTCAGATTATGTTTTCTGAGGAGATCATAGAAATCGGCCCGATACTTTCCTGCAAGCTTTGCAGCCTTGGTTACATTTCCTTCACAGATTTCGAGAAGATGGATAAGATAGCCCTTCTCGTAAGCATCTCTGGCCTCTTTTAATGGCTTTAAGGGTTCTTCGGATATGACTCCCTTGGTTTGGAGTATAAAATCTTCTGTAATCATATTTTGCTGAGTCATGACGACTGCATATTCCACTGTGTTTTCTAATTCCCGGACATTCCCGGGCCATTCATAGAGCATCAGTTTTTGCATGGCTTGAGGCATGAAACCCTTCACCTCTTTTTTCATTTGCTGACTGAATTTGTGGAGGAAATGTTCTACCAATGGGGGAATGTCTTCCTTTCTGTCTCTCAAGGGGGGCAGTTGTATAGGAATCACGTGAATCCTGTAGAAAAGGTCTTCGCGGAAGAGGCCTTGCTTGACATGACTTTCAAGGTCCTTTTGGGTGGCCACGATCACCCTCACATCGACCTCCACAGGTTTTTCACTGCCAATGGGATAGAATTGTCGCTCCTGGAGGGCCCGCAAAAGCTTGGCCTGAAGGGAAAGCGGCATATCTCCAATTTCATCCAAGAAGAGGGTCCCGGCATGGGCTTGGGTGAATAAACCCTTTGTACTTCGAACCGCTCCGGTAAAGGCTCCCTTTTCATGCCCGAAAAGTTCGCTCTCCATCAGGGCTTCAGGGAGGGCAGCACAGTTGATGGCGATAAAGGGTCTGTTTTTCCTGTCGCTGGCAAGATGAATGGCTTTGGCAATAAGTTCTTTCCCCGTTCCACTTTCCCCGTGGATGTAAACCGTTGATTCCGTTTTGGCGATCTGGGATACCATCTCCAAAACCCTCTTCATCTTTTCACTTCTGGCCACAATGTTCACGAAATCGTATCTTTCCTCCAACAGCCCTTTCAGTCTTTTGATCTCAACGTTGAGCCTTCGATTCTCGATGGCCCTCTCGATTTGGTGAAGGAGATCCTGAGGCTCAAAAGGTTTGGTCAGATAGCTGTTGGCTCCTCTTTTCATGGCCTCCACGGCACTTTCAATGCTTCCATAGGCTGTGAGGATGATCACAGGCATCTCAGGGAGGATGAGGTGAAGCTCTTCCATCAAGGAAATCCCATCCTGACGGACAAGCTGCAGGTCAACGACAGACAGGTCAAAAATTTGGTTCCGAAGGGCTTCGATGGCATCCTCTTCCCTAAGCGCGGTGGTCACTTCATAATCTGCGGACTCCAACCTCATCTTTACAAGCTCTAAGAGATTTCTATCATCGTCCACCACTAAGATCTTTCCTTTAGACATCGTTCCTCTTATCTCCCTTTCTTTTTTGTTAAATGCCCGCAGCACATCAGCACCGCCCCCCCCCTTATTTCGCTTTCTCTCTCTTCTTCTCTTCGATCTCAATATCCACCTGCTTCGATTTTTCAATCATTTGGCTTAGTTCCTCATTCGAGCGGGTCAATTTCTCATTCTCCTGAAGCATCCCAACCCAGGTTTTTGCCTGCTCGACCCAGGAGCTTTGCGGGTAATCCTTGATCAGTCTTCTAAAAAAAGTGAGAGCCTTTGCATAATCCTTTTTAGTATTTCCCGGGTGAGCATGGATTAGCCCCATGTTAAAAAGGGCTTCATCTCTTGGAGGATTTTGGCCAGAGAGGGATAAGATCCTTTGGTTTTCCTTTAAGGCACCCTCATAATTTCCCTGAGCAAGAAGCTTTTGAGAAATGAGGAAAGATTCACGTGCTTCTGCCCATTCCTTAATCCCCCTATCCATTTGTTTTGATTTCTCATTCATTTGGTTGAGTGCTTCAATCGTCTGGTTCAATTTCTCATTCTCCTGAAGGATGCCCACCCAGATTTTAGCTCGTTCGCTCCAAGAGCTTTTGGGAAAATCCTCCAATAGTTTTTTGAAAAAGAAGATAGATTTCTCATAATCCTTTTTAGGATTTCCGGGATGAGCATATATCCACCCGATGTTAAAAAGAGCCTCATCCTCTGGAGGTCTGTGAATGGCAAGGGATAAAATTTTTAAGTTTTCATTAAAGGCACTCTCGTAGTCTCCTTGAGCAAGAAGTCCTTTCCCGCGATGGAGATACTGGTAGGCCTCCACCTTTCCCTTTATTTTAACTCTCGTATTTTCCAAAGGAGCACAACCCTGAAGGGCAAGGAGTATCAGACCGGCAACACAAAAATAAATGAACTCCCCTGCCCCGGTTCGCTTTCTGCCCATACCCTACCTCCATGAGCGGTAATCACATGTTTGACAATAGCCAGACCCAATCCAGTCCCCCTGATGTAAGCCGAATTTTTGAGGTGTGCCTGACGAAACTTCTCAAAGATGTTAATAAGATTTTCTTTTGTTATACCGGGACCTGTATCTGACACCCAAACTTCGACCCCTCGATTCATGAGCCGGGCAGCGACCCTCACCTGCCCCCCTTCAGGAGTGAACTTCACCGCATTTCCGATCAGATTTCGTAACACTTGTAAGATTTTCTCCCGATCGATCCTTATCATAGGCAGCTTCTCATCAATCCTTGTCTTGAGGGTGATCTTCCTGGCTTCGACAAGGGGGGTCATCTCCGTGGCTGCCCTTTCAATCAACGGGGCGAGGCTTCCCGGTTCAAAGGTATAGGTCATCATCCCCGCTTCCATTTTGGATAGGTCTAACAAGGAATTGACCAGGTCGATCAAACGTTTGCTCTCTTCAGAGAGAATGGCCAAAAGTCGCTTCTGCTTCTCCGGGATCGCTCCTCCCGCTCCATCCCGCAAGAGGCTGATCCCCTCTTTTATGGAGGTGAGCGGGGTGCGCAATTCGTGGGACATCGAGGAGAAAAAGTCAGACTTCATCTTATCCACCATCTTCAGCTTACCACACATCGAATTGAAAGCTTCCATTAACTCCGATATCTCCGGGGGAGAGGTGATCTTCAAGTTGTCATCGAAGACGCCTTTGGAAATTTCCTTGGTCTTTTCCATCAAAATCGTGAGGGGTTGGGTGATACTTCTGGTGATCCAAAAGGATGTGACAACGACTAAAACAATGGCGATGGCAGACATCGTGATCACCAGTTTCCGAGCAGAGGCTGAAGATTCTCCCAGCATTTTCATTCTTTGCTGAATGTCACGCCGGGAATAGGCCTCCAGTTTTTTCAGTTCTTCCAGGATTCCATCTGAGGCTTTTTCCATCTCCTGTTCGTACCACCTTTTAGAGTAGCTTTGATTCCCTCGAACATATTCAATCTCTTTGTCAATCAACGATTGGAAGTGTTGATAGTGGGCCTTTACCTTGCTCAGCGAATCTTTTTTCTCGGAGGTATCTACAATGAGGAGAAGTTCAGAAAGAAATTTAGTGAAGTCCCCTTTCGCCGACAGAAACTGCTCATAAAGGAGGATGTCTTTTGTAAGGACATATTTCTTTTCGTATCGTAACTGTGACAGGATGGAGTCTGCTAATTTTTCCTGGCAATCTAGAATACGATTATCGATGTTTAGAATATGACGGGTCCCCGTGTTCAGTTGGTGTAATCTTAAAATGGCATAGACACTCACTAAAATGACCAGAGAGAATATGGCGAAGTAACCAATCATCAATCTGGAAAATATGGTTAATCTCATCTGTGACCTAACTCCGTTCTGCCCAATGCAGGATTGACGAGGAGCTAAAACACTTCGGCGATGATCAATAAAAGATGAACAGAAGCCGCTGGCAAAAAAGGTTATCTCCCCACCTCATGGAGATGGCAATCTTCAGAAAATTTAACACATCTTCCCGGGTCAAGCAATTTTGATCGACTTTTTTGACTCCTGTATTGATCTTTCCATCGGTTAGGGGACCGTCGGTTTCAAATCCCGTTTTTAATCACTTTCGATTGGGGAAGTTTGATATTTTATCTTTGAAATGCTAAATTTGAGTTCATCCCCCCCTAGAACAATTGGGGAAATAGAAAGCAGATGGAGCGTAGCGCTTCATGCATCAAACTTTCAGGAAAACGATGATTGAGGCGATTGTTGCGCTGAGATGAGGGCGGTCAATGGGAAAGCAAGATGATGCAAAATGGGTTTCGGAGAAGGCGAAAGGCTATTTCAATCAGGGCTTTAACTGAGCGGAATCAATCTCCTTGAGTTTCAAGGACTATTTTGGGATAGAAGATTCCCTTATCCCCCGATTGGCCACAGGATTTGGTGGAGGGATTGGGAGAAAAGGGTCTGTCTGCGGAGCATTTACAGGATCGATCATGGCCATTGGGATGAAAATGGGAAGAACCGATCCCAAGGATAAGGAGGCTATGCCAAAGGTCTATGGAAAGTGCCGAGAATTCTGGAACCAATTCGAAAATGAGTTTGGAAGCAATGTCTGTTACAACATCATCGGGTTCCATTCGGATAACGAGGAAGAACGTCAGAAATGGTTGGCTTCGGGGGGCATGGAAAAGTGTGCGGCCGTCGTTGAAAAAACCGCCAGAATGCTCTGCGATTTTATCAATGAAATCAAGTGAAGATATTGATTTTTTAGTAAAATTAGGATAAGTTATTCCATCATTATTCAGGTTTGAAGGGAATGAAATTAGTCTGGATATGGCGTAAAAGTACAAGAAGCGAATATTGCCCCGGACCTCACCATCTATAGATTAACAAAATTGAGTGGGCGAGAGGCCATGGGCAATACTCATGGCCTCTTCTTTATTAAGAGACGTTAAGCGCCTAGCGGTATGCGCATAACGGATGGAGCTAAATGATGGATCGTATTTTCAGCGGGATTCAGCCGTCAGGTGAAATTCATATTGGAAACTATGTGGGCGCTATTCGTAATTGGGTTCAATTAGTCAATCGTTATGACTGTGTCTATTGTGTGGTGGACTATCATGCGATCACCATCGAATACGAAGTGGCTTCGATGCAACAGAAGATTTCGGAAACAGCGACCGTCCTCGTGGCTTGCGGTTTGACCCCCGACCGGTGCAAGCTTTTTGTCCAATCCCATGTGCCTGAGCATACGGAACTGGCATGGATCTTCAACTGTGTCACCCCCGTGGGTGAATTGGAAAGGATGACTCAGTTTAAAGAGAAGGGAAGGCAGCACCGGCACAATATCAATGTGGGGCTTCTGGATTATCCTGTGCTCCAGGCTGCAGATATCCTTATCTATAAGGCTGGGTATGTGCCGGTGGGGGAGGATCAAATACAGCATGTGGAATTTTCAAGAGAGGTTGCCAGAAAGTTCAATGCCCGTTTCGGGGATACCTTCCCAGAGCCCAAAGTCATTCTTTCCGATGCCCCGAGAATTCTGGGCACGGACGGAAACGCGAAGATGTCCAAATCGTTGAACAATGCCATTGGTCTCCTTGATCCTCCTGAGATGATTTGGGAGAAGCTAAGAACCGCAGCAACGTGTGAGCATAGACAGCGTCGAAGCGATCCGGGACATCCGGAGCATTGCAATATCTTTACCATGCACCAGGCCTTTTCAAAACCAGATCAGATTGCTCTTGTGGATCATAATTGTCGGACGGCAGGGTTCGGATGTATCGAATGTAAAGAGATCCTTTTTAAGAATATGAGGGAGGAGATTGTCCCGATTCAGACCCGTGTCAAAGAAATCAATCAAAACCCCCAAACCATGGTCGATGTATTAAACTCCGGCGCCGCTCGATGCAAAGCCATTGTGGAAGAGGTGATGGATGAGGTGAGGACGAAAATCGGCGTCAAATCAGAGTGGATGAGTCAAGGATGATATTTAGTCTTCTACAGGAGGGAGTTGAACCGTTATTTCTTTCTTCTTTCCTTCCCGGTGGATGGTAAGAGTGATGTCTTTACCCCAGCCTTTTTGCTCAAGGGCATGGTGAATTTCTTTCACTTCTTTGATTTCTATTCCCTCAACGGCAACCAACTGATCTCCGGGGAGAAGGCCGGCTTTTTCAGCGGGGCTTCCTGGAAGCACCCGCTCGATCGATAACCCTTTAGAATCCTGTTTTGTCTTTAAAATCACCCCAATCATCGGCCTTTTTTTCTCAGGAGGGTTTGGCTTTGTGATCCAGAGGAAATTGGCGAGGGGCGAAGAGGCTCCGGTGAAAATGAAATCTCCATCCATTTTTTCTCTCCATGCTTTTAAAAGGATGGTTTGATAAGGAGTGGGAGCTCGTCGGTGAAATCGGTTCGGGATTCCAAAGCCAAAAACAATGTGCCCACTGCCAGCGAATACCAATACGGTCTTTCCTTCCGCCCGCGAGGATTTGAGAAATTCAGAAAGAGATTCTGCCATGGCTTCATCCCAGAGGCATTGAGCCTCATAAAAGTTTTCGAAGTCTTTTGCCGAGCCCTTCTCATGGCCTTTATAGATGGTGGCGATATAGGCACGATGTTGTCCATCGGTTAAATCGATCCCTGGAAGCATCTTTCTATCTTCTGGAGAAAGACCCTGCCTTCCATTCTCAGCTACCCTCCTCACTAAATCCCTTGGAGCGTTCAGACCGAGAACCTTAAGATGGTGAGTTTTTGCTGTATCGAGAATGCCTTTGTAAAGCTCATAATCCATACCCCAAGTGGTGTCCCAATGAACTTCTTTTAGAAATTCTTCTTCGGTCAGGAATCCTTGGCTCCAACGATCCAATGTGGCCTGTTGAGACCTCTCAAACATCTCCATGCCTATCACAACATCCTTCCCTTTGGCTACAAGGTCCTGGATCATTCTCACTTGAATCTGATGATGCTCAATTTGGTCATGGGATTCCCCGATAAAGATAACCCTTGTCGTATCGAGATCATTTAAAAGCTGTGCGAAGATGATCAAGTCTCCCTCAGGAAGTCTGAAAATCTCCTCTGGTCCAACAGGAGCTTTTATCATGTTTATTTTTAAAACCCAAGAAGGGACAGGTGCTTTCCCTACACAACCGGGGAAGAGAACCCCACAAGCCAGAATGGGCAACATCCGTGCGAAGAGGCTTTTCATTAAATGGAGTATACCACTCCATCTTTAAGAATTGAAGGGGAAACCGCTGCTTGCATCTGGAGGGAAGATTATGGTAATGAAAATAGGGAGTCATCTTTTGTTTTTTCAGGGGAAAGAAATGAAAACGGCAAATAGGATCGTTTCCATTTTATGGGTTGGTTTTCTTCTCGGCTGCGCCACGGGTCAATCCATACAAAAGGAACCCGAGAAGATAACGGTGCAGAGTGGATCCCCGGAGAAATACGAAGCTAAATATGATGGCCTCTCGGAGAGGTTGAAGACACTGGAACAATCTGTTTCCATCCTTCGTTCAGAGGTGGCGAATATGGGAACCCGCTTGAACAGTGGTCAAACCCGTCGTTCTCTCACCACCTATAAACTTCCCAAAGAGGTATCTCTCTGCGAAGAGCGCTTTCCCTTAGAAGACAGGAATGTCTGGGAAAATTTAGATCGGGAATTTCTCGTGGCTCTGTCCAACGAAGTCCAGGTCCTTTTATGGATGAAACGAGCACGGCGATATTTTCCTTTTATTGAGAAGAGGCTGAAGGAGATGGGATTGCCGGATGATTTGAAGTATGTGACCATCACGGAAAGCGGCCTTCGACCTGAGGCCGTCTCCTCCTCCGGTGCAGCCGGGATCTGGCAGTTCATTCCCTCCACCGGCGAGAAATATGGGATGAGGAAGAACCGAAGCGTTGATGAACGGTTTGATTTTTTCAAGGCCACGGAAGGCGCTCTCTCTTACCTAAGAAGCCTCTATGAAGAATTCAACAGTTGGACACTTTCAATGGCCGCCTATAACGCAGGAGAGAATAAAGTTCGAAAAGAGATCGATCTTCAAAAGACGAGGAATTATTTCTATCTTGATCTTCCATTGGAGACAGAACGGTATGTCTATAAGATCGCTGTGGCTAAAATCATTCTTTCCGACCCAGGGAGATATGGATATACCCTAGGGGAAAAAGAGTTTTATAATCCCCTCCGGATGGAGAGAGTTCAAATTGAATTAACCCAGCCTCTTCCCGTGATGGAGATCGCCAGGGCCATTGGTTTTTATTATAAGGAAATTAAAGAGATGAACCCGCACCTCTTTGAGGAACCGATTCCACCTGGAAATCATTTTCTTAATCTTCCCCCAGGGACCTCTGAGAGGTTCCTGGTCTTCTTTTCTGCTTGGAAAAAAGAGATGGAAAGCAAATAGTTGTGACGTCCCCCGGCTTCGCCGGGAGGGTGAATCCAGCATCTTTTGGTCGGCCTGTCCCGACGCAAGCGGGGGATGTCGCCTCACGGGGGTGTTTATCAGGAACCACGGACTCTGCCCGTGGGGCTCCATAATTTTGTTGAAATTTTTGGGGAAAAGGAATATTCTTTTTCAAAATGCCCCCTCGCCCCCCCCCCTCCTGCCTATTGCAGGCAGGTGCGAAAGGGGGGTTGAGGGGATTAGGTCTGGCCAAAAAAGGATACCTTTTGTGGATCAAGAAAGAATTTTAGTGGTGGATGATGAGGCGGACGTTGGGGAGATGGTCTCTAAAATCATCAACCTGATGGGCCATGAGGCGGTCACCGCTGTCAATGGGAAAGAAGCCTTACAGATTTTGAAGGATAAGCCTTTCAGCATCATGATCACGGATGTCAAGATGCCGGAGATGGATGGGTTCGAATTGATGAGGGAGGTGCGGGATCAATTTCCGGGTACCTATATCATCTGTATGACCGCCCATGGAGTTTCCTATTCTTATACGGATGTGGTCGGTGTGGGAGGCACGGACTACATTACCAAGCCCTTCACCATCGACGAGATGATAGCAAAATTGAATCGAGTGATCCGTGAGAAGGATCTCATCACGGATCTGACTCAGAAATCGACGGAGTTGGAGAAAGCCAATGAAGAACTGAAGCGGCTCGACCAATTGAAGTCCACCTTCATCTCCAGCGTTTCCCATGAACTTCGAACCCCGCTGACCGTCATCAAGGAATTTATCTCCCTTATGCTGGAAGGACATGTGGGAACTCTCACCGAGGATCAGGCAGAATACTTAGGCATTGCCAAAAAGAATATTATACGCTTGACGAACCTGATCGAGACCCTCCTTGATTTCTCCAGGATTGAATCCGGAAAGGGTTTGAAACTGAGGTTTGAGCCGATTCGTCTGATGGAGGCATTGGAGGATGCGGTGATGACTTTTTCTCAGCAGTTGGAGGAAAAGAGGATCACCGTTGAAAATCGGCTCGATCCGGATATCCCCGTTGTTTTGATCGATCGTAATCGAATGGTGGAAGTCTTCATCAATCTCATCGGCAACGGAATTAAGTTCACCCCTCCCGGAGGGAAGATCACCGTTGATTCGAGGGGGCTCACCGAGAAGAGGGATTATCTAAAGATTGTAGTGACGGATACAGGGGTGGGCATTTCCCCGGAAGACTTGCCCAAAGTATTTGACCGTTTCTTTCAAGGAGGGAGAACCCAGACAGGACTCATCACAGGGACAGGGTTGGGAC
>Ga0209048_10003215_pt1 | contig 15954 bp, 14 predicted proteins | sample FrelakmetCRP12CR_FD_187146 | JGI IMG/M metagenome (GOLD analysis project Ga0209048, IMG submission 187146) | Freshwater lake sediment microbial communities from the University of Notre Dame, USA, for methane emissions studies - CRP12 CR (SPAdes)... | ecosystem: Environmental > Aquatic >... | reverse complement strand
TCTCTCTCCATGAAGATTCATCATTTCCCTCATCACTTGTCACAGATCCGGTCGAGATCGCAGGACCTCACAGTCTGGTAGGTAAACCCCCGGGCATCTTTGAAGATATCCGGAGCGTGGGAATTCATGGACTCCTGATCAAGTCTATTCACCAGAACGGATAGGGCTGCAAGGGTAGATGCCATTACCCGGATATGCCTGGCTTTGTCTTGGTCGAACCGGCACTCCCGGTACAGGAGTTCGGTCTTACTCGAGAGAACCCGGACAAGATCCCTGCAGTCTTCCCATGGACACTCTTTGGACTTCACTTGGTTCAGTGGTATCCCGGTCAGATTCTGGGGCGCCCCTCCTTTCTGCTGGTGGTTTTTCATTCTCCTTCTCCACGTTCAGATACCATCCGGATCTCGAAACCGGATTCTGCCCGACACGTTACCTATTTTATTCTGTAAGTATATACTTAAAATATTTTCTATATATTATTTACATATTATCTATATATAAGTCAAGGAAAGCCCGGTCAAACCTCCTTTTACCTTTGGGAAGGTTCAGGAAGCCAACTGTTTATGCCCGTACTCCGGGACAAGGGTCGTGTCAATCCACGCGATGATTGCATCCCGGACCTGTCGGAACTGCGTGAGACATTCTTCCGGTGTTCCGGTACAGGAAGACGGATCAGGAAAACCGGTATGGATGGTCGTTTTTGCCCCCGGGAAGAACGGGCAGGCCTGTTGTGCACTGTCACAGACCGTTACGACAACATCAGCTCTCTGATCAAAGATTTCGTCGATGAGCTTGGACCGGTGTCCCGATATATCGATACCGATCTCCTTCATCACTGTAATAGCTACCGGATTCACCCCCCGTACTTCCATCCCGGCACTCTCTGCCTCGAACAGGTCACCATAACGCGTCCGCAGGTATCCCTCCGCCATCTGGGATCGGGCAGAATTGTGGGTACAGATGAAGAGGACACGGGGTTTTTTCCATGTCTCAGCCTTATCAGTCCCGGCGTTCAAAATAGTTTCCTCACGCTCCCGTTTTGTCATTTTTTATGCTCCCGGGATTATCATTCCGGTTCTCAGGACAATCCGGGAAGATCTCAGTAAGCCAGGAATCGATATCGTCCCGGAGTGCCCGGAAATCCGCAAGGATCTCCGCAGTGTTCTCCCGGATTTCCGAAGGGCTCACAAATCCCCGGTGAATCGAAGTCTCTCCCTCGGGGATAGACCCGGATGCCGCCAGTTTTGCCCGGTCGCACATCGTGATGACGTAATCGAACCGTATGCCGGTAAAGTGAGTCAGTTTCTTGGACTTCTGGGCTGAAATATCGATTCCCGCCTCTTTCATCACCGCAACGGCATACGGGTTCAGCCCCGCCGGTGCGACACCGGCAGAAAATGCAGTATAGCCCTCCTTGCATCGGGTGTTGAGAAGGCCTTCTGCTATCTGCGACCTGACCGAATTGAACGAGCAGATAAAGAGCACGGTCTTCTTTCTCATATCCTCTCCGATAATCCCGCGGTTTAATGGAACTCGATGCGTTCACCGGTATGCATATAATGGACATTCTCGGCGATTTTACAGGCATGGTCGGCGCAACGTTCGAGATAGCGTGCGACAAGAATATAGTTGGTGCAGCGGGTGATACTCTTGGGATCTTCCATCATGTAGGTAATCGCTTCGCGGAAAATTGACTGGCGCAGTGCATCTATGGTGTCATCACGGGCTGAAAACTCTGAGATCGTTGCCATCGTGTCTTTCTCGTACGCCTCGATCGAATCATCAATCATTTCAATCACAAGGTCCGCCATATGGGGGATTGTCATAAGGTTCGCTACGTGAGGCTGGTCTGAAATTTTTCTCGCAATATTTGCAATTACCTTGCCGTACCGCCCGATACGGAGGGATGCGGTAATCACTTTGAGTGTGCAGGCAATGACCCGCATGTCTTTTGCCATCGGCTGATTCAGGGCGATAAGCTGGTAGCAGTGTTCTTCGAGCCGGACCTCCATCGTATGGATATCTTCTTTTTGTGCAATTACTTTGGCTGCCAGTTCTTTGTCCTGACGGATGAGTGCGTCGACTGCTGTCCGCAGCATGAATCGCCCGAGGTGAGCCATCTCCAGTGTTTCGGTTTTGAGATTTTTGAGTTCCGTGTGGAATTTTTCTGCCATGGTACTGACCTACCCGAACCGCCCGGTAATATAATTCTCCGTCAGTTCCTCTTTTGGATGTTCGAAGATCTGCACAGTTTTTCCGCATTCGATGAGTTTGCCCAGGTACATGAACCCGGTATAATCGCTCACCCGTGCTGCCTGCTGCATGTTGTGCGTGACGATGATGACCGTATAATCCTGTTTAAGCCGCTCTATGAGGTTCTCTATCTTTGCGGTTGCTATGGGGTCGAGTGCAGAGCAGGGCTCGTCCATCAGGATTACCTCCGGTTCCACTGCAAGGGTTCGGGCGATGCAAAGCCGTTGCTGCTGTCCACCTGAGAGACCAAGCGCTGAATCATTCAGACGGTCTTTCACCTCGTCCCAAATTGCCGCATGGCGGAGGCTCTGTTCAACGATTTTATCGAGCTCGGCTTTGTCCTTCACCCCGTGCACCCGGGGGCCATAAGCCACATTCTCGTATATGGATTTGGGAAAAGGGTTGGGCTTCTGAAAAACCATCCCCACCTTTTTCCGGAGCATAACCACGTCGGTATTGGGCGCATGGATGTTCTTATCATCGAGTGTGATCTCACCAGTGATCTTTACGTGATCGATCAGGTCATTGAGCCGGTTGAAACACCGGAGCAGGGTTGACTTCCCGCAACCGGAGGGACCGATCAGGGCAGTCACCTTGTTCTTTGGGACCTTCATTGAAACGGATTCAAGTGCACGTTTCTCATTATACCAGAGATTTACGTTTTTTGTGGTAATAATTGCAGATTCAGACATTGATTATCCCCGTGATGTATTCTGGAAATGATTTCGTACGATGATTGCGACCGCATAAAATCCAATGACAAGGAGTAAAAGGACGAGGGCGGTGCCGTATTTATTTGTCGATCCGCCGGGCACATTGGTCGCAAGGATAAAGAGGTGGTAGGGTAGTGCCATGACCGGCTGGAATACCGAATCGGGAAGGAACCGTGACGAGAAGACGACGGCCGTGAACATGATTGGAGCGGTTTCTCCGGCTGCTCTCCCGATGGAAAGGATCGCTCCCGTCACAATACCCGGTACTGCAGGTGGCAGGACTACCCTGCTGATGGTCTGCCATTTGGTCGCGCCCAGCGCGAGACTTCCTTCCCTCAGTGATTGCGGGATATTTTTTAGCGATTCTTCAGTTGTGCGTATTACCGTTGGCAATACCATCAGCGCAAGGGTTATCTGGCCGGCAAGCATCGAAACACCGATCTTAAGATACAGTACAATGAATGCAAACCCGAACAGGCCAAACACAATTGATGGGGTACCGTTGAGAAGGTCAACACCGGTCCTGATGAGCCGGGTGATGCGTCCTTCCCGTGTGTATTCAACCAGGTAAATTGCCGCGCCTACACCGAGTGGAAGTGCAATCGCAATTGCACCCATAACCAGATAGAGCGTGCCGATTATTGCCGGAAAAATCCCTCCTGCCCTGCCGAGATCCTTTGGTGGCTGGGTCAGGAATTCCCAAGAGAGTGCTGGAAGACCGTTGATGATAATATCCTGGAGGATAATGAGGAGGATAGCAAGCACGATGAATGCCGCTGCAACGACAAATGAGAACGCAATTGTTTGAATGTGTTTTTGAGAGAGACGATTCCTGCCAAAATACCACGCTCCACCGGCCAGTAGTATCGCGACAGCGAGGTACCATGGTGCAGCGGCAAGCAGGAATATGATCAGTGCTATTACCACGATCATCTCCGTGATCCGTTTCAGGGAATCCCGCACGGAAGTCGAAAGGAAGGGTTTGTAGGCTTGACGTGATGGCCCCCCCTCTTTCATGCGGCGCAAAATCGCCACTGCTGAGAGATTGATGATGAGGGTAATGATGAGCAGGACAACTGCAACACCGAACAAGGCGCTGTAGTGATCACTCCCGACAGATACCTCACCCATTTCAATACCCAGCGTTGCAGTAAGTGTCCTTAAGGGGGAGAAGATATTCCAGAGGGGATCCGGGATGATCGCAGCGTTACCGGCAACCATCAGGACAGCCATGGTCTCACCAATAGCCCTGCCAATACCAAGGATTATAGCAGCAGCGATGCCGGAAAGGGCTGCGGGTACAAGAACCCGGCTGATAGTCTGCCACCGGGTAGCCCCGATAGCAAGTGACCCCTCTTTATATTCACGAGGTACTGAACTGATGGCGTCCTCAGAAACACTGATGATTGTGGGAAGTGCCATGATCCCGAGCAGTACTGAAGCTGCCAGCCATGTCTCACCCGTAGGGAGATCGAAGGTCACGCGGATAAAATTGGTAAGAACAATAAGACCGAAGAATCCGTATACCACGGAGGGGATCCCGGCAAGCAGTTCAACTGCCGGTTTGAGTACCTGTTTTACCCGAGGGGAAGCCAGCTCTGAAATGTAGATTGCACAGCCAAGAGAAAGCGGGACAGCAAAGACCATTGACCCAATGGTGACCAGAAGAGTACCAACGATAAGCGGGAAGATACCATAGAGCGGTACAACTGCAGTCGGGGCCCATGCTGTACCAGACAGGAACGTGAGTACACCAACCTTCTCAAAGATCACGTACCCGTCCCGTAACAAGAACAGGAGGATGAATACAACGACAATAACGGCAAAGAAGGCTGTGAAGAAGAATACGGTTTTAATTGCCTGCTCTTTAAGGAACGACAGGTGGGCAGTCACTTCGGAGGCGCTCGGGACACCATTCATTTTTTTCATGAATTTCTCCATGTTCACCTCCCTAAAAAAAGAAAAAATGCGGGGTGGTCCTTTTCTCTGGTTTCGATCAACCGAGGGTCACGTAGCCTTCATCAGCGACAATCTTCTGTCCGTCCGGGCTGAGGATGTACTTGATGAAGTCAGCGGTAAGTCCGCTGGGCTGACCATTGGTGATCACATAAAGGTCACGGGAGACCGGATAGGTCTTGGTTTTTACGTTATCAATCGTTGGCGCCACAAACTTCTGGGCATTGTACCAGATAGGCAGGGCTTTGACATCCTTGCTGACAAAGCCGATCGAAATGTAACCGATTGAACCCGGCGTCTGGGCTACTGTCTGGAGAACGGCTCCATTGGAGTTCTTTTCCAGCATCTTGTTCGTGGGGGTTGCTTTGAGCAGGACTGTTTCATCGAAATACGTGCGGGTACCGGATGCGCTGTCACGGCCGATGATCACGATCTGGTTATTGGTGCCGGGAACGTTCGCACCGGTTATCTGGGTCCACTTGGTAATAGTACCAAGATAGATTCCTTTCACCTGGTCAAGCGTAATATACTGGATCTCGTTTAACGGGTTCACAACAACCGCGATTCCATCCTGTGCTACCGTTGTAACAACAAAGCTTGGATATTTATTCATCTCATCTTTGGTCACTTCACGGGAAGTCATACCAATATCGACTGTTTTGGCGCCAATTGCCTGGATACCGACACCGGATCCGCCACCGGATACCTGGATGTCTGCATCCGTATGAGCTGCCATATACTGGTCAGCTGCCTTCTGGACAATTGGCAGGACGGTGGTTGAACCACTGATCTTGATGGTCTGCTTCTGGCCGGTCGAGACCAGGGCTGTAGTCATTACCGGTGCTGCAGTGATAGATACCGGAGCCTGGGATGTTGCAATAACCGTGGGGGATGCAGTCGGGGCCTGTGATACAGCCGTAGTCTTCGTTCCGTTCCCTGTACAACCTGCAGCAAACGCCAGCATGAAAACTGCGACGATGCTCAGGATAATTAACAAATAAGAACTCCTTTTTGCATTCATGGTGTTCTATCATCCATTTTACCCGGGGTAATATACCTTTTTTCGCCATAAACTATACTAATATATATATAAGAAATAGACAAATAGAGTGGCATAGGGAAATCAGTTTTCTATTGTTTTCCGGTGATGAAGATGGAGATACGGCGGGTGCAGGTGACCGGGGGTGCTTCCTTTGTGGTAACACTCCCCAAGGAATGGGCAGAAGCGCAGAAGATCAGGAAGAATGATCCGGTTGGAATGACTGTACAACCTGACGGAACACTTCTGGTTACCAAAAATACCACCGATGAGATTCTCCAGCAGATCAAGGAAATTGACTGCAGTACCATTGCAGACCCGGCATTTTTATTCCGTCTTTTAATTGGATCGTATATCATGGGTTTTAACCTGATCCGGCTTACCTCAAAACAGGTTTTTCCCCCTTTTGTCCGATCGGTTGTGAGGGACTTCACCCAGATGACGATTGGCCAGGAAGTTGTCGAGGAAACCGAGACGCTTATCGCGATAAAAGACCTGCTCAACCCGGCTGAGATGCCGTTTGACAATACCATCAAGCGCATGTTTGTAATCGTGAAGAACATGCATAAGGATGCAATTACCGCTCTGGAAACCCACAACAAGACTCTTGCAGAAGATGTGATCAAACGTGACATAGATGCAGACCGGCTGAACTGGCTGATCGCCCGCCAGACCAATATGATCATGCTGCATGCATCCCTGTCCCGGAAGATGGGGGTATCACCTGATATGGCAATGCATTACTATATACTCAGCCGGATTATCGAGCGTATTGGGGACCATGCGGTAAGAATCGCAGAACATACCCTGCCCATTATTGAGATAGATCTCGATAATAAAATCCTCATTAGTATAAAAAAAGCAAGTATATTATCGCTTGAAATTTTTGACCGGAGTATTGTATCGTTTTTCAACTCAGACATGAAAGAAGCCAACCGGAATATTGAATCGATCAATGCCCTGGAGAATATCTGTGGAGATATTAATAATATAATACTCAAGCAAGACACACTGATTGCCATATCTTTGAACTATATATCTGAAAGTGTACGCAGAGCGGGTGAATATGCGGGGGATATCTCTGAAACGGTAATCAACTTATTGGTAGCGGATGACGGGTCACTGAAGAAAAGGAAACACGAAAGGTGAATTTCGGAGTGTGCAATATCTTACATTTCCTCATTGGAGTGTGTTGTCAAGAGAAAAAAATAAAAAAAACCCGGGAATGGCCATTGGCTCTCTCTTTATCAACGCTAATCCTTTTTCCCCCCCTTCCATGCGACCGGGTACCTGATCATCCCCACTATTTTATTTACTACCTGACGGAGTAGCGCGGTAGGATTATCCTGTCTTTATCTCTACACGAATGTCAATTGAGCCAAAGGGGGTTGCTTTTGTGCTGCGGGTGACCATCCTGCCGTTTTGATACACTTCAACGGCGAGCACATTTCCCGACCCGTCCTCCTTCTGGAGTAATACTTCTACGATACCCTCAGTCATTGGTATCTGGTAATACGTATCTCCGGATCCGTTCACCTGCCTTAAATCCCCTGAGGTACCAACCCGTCCGGTAAAATTCCCTGCATAGGTTGCCTTTATCCAGACACCTGTATCCGGCATCATCACCGTGGGCTGGGGGGTGGGTACTACCGTAATCTGAGAAGTTGTCGTTTGTGGTACCATGGGTGTCGGGATCATGGTTGGTACAGGGGTTATTGCCGGTGTAACCTGAGGTACCGAAGGCTCACCGGCGTTACCCTGCAGGACAGTTGCATAGATGAACGCTCCCGCTACAATTGCAAGGATGACGATGATCGCCGTGATTGCGATGAGCTTCGGCTTATTCGATTGAGCAGGTGGCGGATGGAAACGGGAGCTTAATGGGTCTTTTTGTGTCGTTTCCGCCAGATCCTGCGCCAAAGATCCTTCTGATCCCGGTGCTGCAGGAATTGCATCGCCGGGTGATCCTGCCGTATCCCCCACATCGGCGTCGATACTCTTTAACGGGGGAGTCATGATGGGTTCGTGCGGTTCAGCACCTGTTTCAGGCAGTGTTTCACCGGCAGGGACGCTCTCGGTTCCGTTGGTGGTTATATCATCGAAAATGATGTCCGTTTCCTGGTCAGAGTGAGGTTGCGAGGAGAGGAGTGCCTGTTGGCGAACTGACGCGATCTGTTCTTTGAGTTGGGTTACCCACTCATCACATTCCTGCTTCCGCTCTCCCGTTGTCTGCCGGGAAAAGGTGAGCTCTTTTGATTGTGGTGGACTGTCGGGAGTCAGGGGGGAGATTGAGAGGAAAATTACCGGATTACCTTGTGAGTCCTCCCTGGTCATAACCGTCTCGATAGTCGCAAGGGGAATTGTCTGGTACCTGAACTGGGCATGCCTGCTGTCAAAAAGGATAAGGCGCTGGTTGGTGAATATGACCTCTGTCACGATGGAGTTGAAGCTCACGTTGTGCGTTGTCAGAATAATGGATTCATTGCGGTTCAAATACGGGCTACCCATAGTACCACTGTTCCTGCCATAATTTTCATTCTCTTTCTCTTTAGAAATATGCTTTCATCGTGTCTTGGATGTTTTCTTTTATACTGTAGTACCGTGTACGGGAACTATCGCATGATCCACCCATGGCATGATCGCCCATCGATCCTCAGACCGGAGTTTCGTGGTTCCAACAGGTCCCGGGGCTGATCCCGTGTCACCCGCCTCCGGTTACCGGGTATCAGGCCCTGGTAATGGCATATGATGGAACGCCCGTCTTCCCCCACCAGGAATCTGGTACTGGTTATCGCCCCATACCCCTTGGGGGGCAAAGTCAGAGTGGGAGTATGCCTGCTGGTGCGGTATCTTGTGAAACGAGGAGAATGCGGGTAATACTATTGAGAAAAAAGGGAGGGTGTACCCGGTGTCAGAAATACATAATCCGACTGCCATTTGATCCTGTCTGGTTTCCGGATGGTGTGACCACGGGTGTCATGCCGGGGGGATTTCCGGTTTTTGCATCAATCAGAATCTCAATTGACCCCATCGGGATCGAAACAGTACGATGGCTGATTACTTCCCCGTCCCGGTAAACCTCAACCGTAAGCGTATCTCCTGAGTTATCTGCCTTATGAATCTGCACCTGTACAATACCCTCACTTACCGGTATCTTATATATCTGGTCACCAGAACCGGATACTTCCCTTATTGATCCCGTATTACCGACCCATCCGGAATAGTTACGTGGATAACCTACCCGAACCCAGACACCCGTTGTGGGAATGATGAACGGTGTCGGCTGAGGAGTCTGTTGTATCGTTGGAGTGGGGAGGGGGGTGGGTTCCGCTGTCGGTGCCGTCTGGTTCTGTGGGTAAAAAATCATTACTCCGGTGATCCCGAGGATAATGAGGATGATCGCGGCGACTGCGATGTAGGTTTGCCGTTGGGAATTCGGACCAGCGGACGGGGGAGGTGATCCAGGAGTATAGGGGGTCGCTTCCGGAGCGCGATGTTGAACTGACGTATCTCCTTTTCCTGCTTCATGTGGCACCGGTTCTGCGAGTTGGGAATCCTGTCGGGGAATTGCCGGGGACTTAACGGATAGCGGTCCTGGTGAAGTTGACAGGTCAGGAGGTAGGGTATCATCGTGTGAAGCAACGGGTTTTTCCCCGATTGGTTCAGGTGGCAGTGGTGGTTCTGCTTTTTCTTCCTGGGTAAATGAGGACATAACAGTTTTCGGTACTTTGGGAGGCAGTATTATATCCGGTGATCCCGTCGCTCCCGGTGAAGTCACCGATGTTTTCCCCATATCAGGAAGAGGCAATCCCGGATCCGGTAAATTAGTCCTTCCTTGTAAAGAACTCAGAGATTTCACCGCAGCCAGAAGAGAAACGGTCACCGGTTTCTGCCCTCCAAAATCCGCTTCCGAAGAACCCGGTATCTCCTCGAAAGCCGGAACCAGGGATACCGTATCCTGAGCTTCTGATTCTTTTTCGTGCACACGTGCGGATTCAACGATGAGCGTTGATTCAGGATGCGATAATGTATCCGGGGATCCTGCCACCTCTTGTGAATCGACAGGTGTCTCTTTAAAAACAGGAATTTGAGGCGATAATGTATCCGGCGATCCTGCCACAACCGGTGAAGCCCCTGGTGTTTCCTCAAACACAGGAATTGGAGGTGATAGTGTATCCGGGGATCCTGCCACCTCCTGCGAAGCACCCGGTATCTCCTCCATTGTACATGATGCAGGTGTGACTTCAGATTCTGTTTTTTCTCCGGTAACAGATATTTCCGGTAATTCCTGTTTCTCTTCTGAAAAAGCCGGAGATTCAGGCTCATCAGGAATAACGATCAATTCGATCTGAGCAGGACGGGTATGAACAACTTTTGTATAGGGATGAGGAATTTCAGGAGCGATCTGACGTCTCATTGAGGGTCGTATTCCAGGCTCCGGATCAGCGGGGGTTATACTGTCGGAGCTCGTCTCCTGGCGTACCGATACGATAAGTCCCATGAGAGTTTTTACCCAGTCATCACGTTCCCTCTTTCTTTGTTCACCGGGTTGCTGGGAGAAGAGAAGAACCATTGACTTTGATTTGCTACTGCTGCCGGTATCTGTGAAGAAGAGGGTTATGACCAGCTCACCATTGGCTGTATTGCCTCCCCTCACAGATTCTATTGTCAAAAGAGGGATCATATGTGGCTGGAATTGGGCATACCTGACGTCAACAAGGATGAGGTAGCGGGTGGTGAGCAGCACATCGTACTGCACGGTCTTGATACTGATTCTGTCCGTTGTCAGGATAAGGGATTCACCGCTTTCCAGATAAGGACTGCCCATTTTTGCCATATTGCCTACAGTATTTTGTGTTCTTTGTAGCAATATGCTTTATAGCTGGATCTCATCGTTATCACTCTAGGATATCCCGTGGATAATTTTTTTCTGTCGTAATGCAGGGCGCTCAATGGTAGCATATAAAATAGGATCGATAAATACCAGATAGTTATCTGAAAAACGTTCGTTCGGATTTTATTGTTTCATAATGGTTATTCATGTAGTCCGGCACATTGGTCCTTTTTAAACCCCTTCCCTTCCACTGGAACGGACAGTATTAAAGCGCCAATCTGCCCGGACGAGCTTTTAAAAAGATTCCGGATTCCCTGTCCTGAGGCAATTACGCTCCGCTAAATGCTGATGATTACCGTAATGTTAACAATGTTAACGGGTAACTGCACATATGTTTATGGGAAGAATATCCGGGTACCGCGAGCCTGTTCTTGATATTGTTGCGGAATATAGCCGGAAATATATTCCCCTCCACTGCAGCGTAAAAAAATCATTCATACCGGTCAACCTCTGTGGAAGAAATAATGCAGGAAAACGGAGATTTGCCGGGACATAGCTTTTGGATTTATCATGATTAATTATTTATAATTCGATTACCTTTATTCATACAATGTACCAAAATTCTCTCCACACAACGATCTGGTACGGTCAGGTACATGCCCGCCATGGTAAGCGGAAGCCACTTTTCGTAGCTTAAAAAAATTGAATTTTCTACTCGGTATTCCGGTAGAAAGCGTATTGATTTCAGAACTATCGTTTTCATGGTGAAAAATGGGTATGATTGCGGAAAGGTCGATGGATGAATGGTTCAGTTCCCTGCCAAAAACGAGCGGGGTTTACCGTCTTATTAATGGAACAATGGGTGAGAGGAGCCAAAAAGACAGGATCAGTGCAGTAATTGCCCTGGGTGAGAGTGATGATCCCCGGGCTGTCCGTCCCCTAATGGACTGTTGTAATGATACGGATGCGCTGATTCGGCGACATGCAACTGAGGCTCTCCGTAAGCTGAGAAGCGGGCGGGCAGTTCATGTATTGATAGAGCGCCTGAAGGACAAGAATGAACAGCGGGCAACAAGGGAGGGTGCTGCTGCGGCACTGGCTGCGGTACGGAGTTATAGCGCGATCGAGGGGCTCAGGAACCTGTATGCTGATACCGATGAGGATCCTGCACTTCGATCTTTTGTCGCTGAGGAGATACACCGGATTCGTATACGGTGAGTACAGTGAGGATCCTAACCCGTCTCACCTCCCTTATACAGGCTCATTCCTTAGAGCACAAGTGAACGAATGCCTATGGCTGCCCAGCATCAGGCACTTTTTTTAATTGCCCAAGGGAGACCAGAGACAGAATTCTGAAGAAGTGCGAATCAGGGAGCTCGCAGCAAGCTCGCAGCATTTACCTTGTCACGGTGGTTTGTTGATGAATCGCTCTTCTGACCAGAAGAGCAGTTGACCTGCAGGAATGCCTTATAACTATCCGTGATGTCTGGCTCATCAACCAGCCTCTGTGGTTTTGATTACAATCGATCAGGGTACATGGTGGCGCTACTTATTCGGTAAAGAACATCGGTTGAACGGTAGTTTTTCATTGTACACTAACCGTTTGCACTCCGGTATTGAGCCGCTATTTCCGGTTACGAAACTTTAACAATCTTTCCTGCCGTAGCTATTGGCACTATGTGGAAGGCAGTCGGGATCGATGCGTGGCTTGAGGGCAGGAAATCAAGCCTTGAAGATGCACGAGGTACAGTCACCGAAATTATTGACCGCGTGCAGAAGAATGGCGATGCTGCATTACGGGAACTCTCACGCCATTATGAGCTGAAGGAGATTGCAGTATCAGATGAAGAGCGTGAATCGGCCTATGACGACGTTGAAACAAAAATTGTCGAGAGTCTTATCGAGGCACATGCACGCATAGAGCGCTTCCACGAACTCCAGAAACCCCGGGATCTCTGGCTTCAGGAAATGGAGCCCGGGATTGTTCTTGGCGTCAAGACAACAGCGCTTAACCGGATCGGTATTTATGTGCCCGGTGGCCGTGCACCCTACCCCTCATCCGCACTCATGTGTGCTGTGCCCGCAAAAGTGGCCGGAGTCCGTGAAATCTGCGCCTGTTCCCCCCCGCCGATCAATCCCATGACGCTGGTTGCGCTTGATATCGCTGGTGTTACCGAGATCTACCGTTCCGGCGGTGCCCAGGCCATTGCAGCCATGGCTCTCGGTACAGAATCCATACAGCCCGTGCAGAAAATTGTCGGTCCCGGCAATGTGTATGTCACGCTTGCAAAGATGATGCTGCGGGAACATGTGGAGATTGATTTCCCGGCAGGTCCCAGCGAGATTGGGATTATTGCCGACCACACTGCCAATCCCCGCATTGTTGCAGCTGATGTGCTTGCACAGGCAGAACACGACCCGAATACTGCCTGCATCCTGATTACGACTGATAAAAACCTTCCCGGAAAAGTGGGACAGGAAATAGCAGCACTCCTCACCACGGCGCCCAGAAAGGAGATCATCGAACAGGCCCTCAATAATTCAGGGTATGTCATTGTTGCAGACATGGAAGAAGCGATTGCTGCATCCGACAGGGTTGCACCGGAGCACCTCTCGATCCAGGTGGCAGATCCCCTGTCGGTTGTCACCCGGGTAAAAAACGCCGGTGCAATTTTTGTTGGTAAGTATTCAGCAGTTGCCTGCGGGGACTATGCAGTTGGTACCAACCACGTCCTGCCGACTGCGGGTTTTTCAAAGATGTATTCCGGACTCGATGTCTCGCATTTCTGTAAGACCGCCTCGGTAGAGATAATTGATAAAAACGGTCTTGAAGCAATCGGGGATATTGTAGAGACCATTGCAGAAGCAGAAGGGCTGCATGCCCATGCCCAGTCTGTGAAGATCCGGCGACAGTGTTAGAATAAGAATTAGTCCCAATTCCGTTTTTTAAATAATTCTTTTTTAGTAACAACGGTTGATTGTTACCACTATATCTGTCACTCACGATGAATGCCACCGTCCCCGACGGGGCGCCCCCACGGTGGATCGTGACAAGATTCAAAAAAACTCCCTGCCCGCCGTGCCTCTGAGAGGCCCTGAGGTGGGGATCCTTCGTGTAAAATAGGTAGTGTAGTGAATTTTTTTCGGGGTAAATTAAAAAATTCCACAATCTCAAAAAAAAAACGCTTCCTATCCCATCTTTCCCTGCATCCGTGACATACAAAATCCGAGGACACCGGCAATGCACACCGCAATAACCGGGATAACTGGTTCGAGTGGTGTTTCAGCTGCGGGTTTGTCAGATGCGAGAAACTCCACTTCAGCGGTAGCATAATCTCCTGATACATATCTCAGACGATCAATAGGGGAACTTACGACATACACGGTATATAGTCCCGGGTTCATCTCTCCAAGGATCACCGACGTATCCCAGGTATACGTCCAGCTGCCATCACCCAATCGCACCGGTGCAGTGGTAAATAATCCCCGACCGGCAGGGATATTGAGATTATCCAAAGTCACCCCCCGGGTGTCAAGATCAGGGCCTATCACAAAGAGATAGACTGCGATAGTTGTAATTCCCTTTACCGTTCCGTTGAGGGTGACAACATCCCCGATGTGCACCTGGTGCGGTGATGCAGAGATGGTAAGAACTGGTGCTGCTGCGACAGGCATGGCAATAGTTCCCAGTAACGCAGCAGTAATGACCAGAAGGCATATCCATCTCATACCGGTACCTTGTAATTTTGATCCATAAAATCTTGTCAGGCCGGGTTTTTTAGAACCTGACCACCATGACCGCCTCTTCTTCTTTCTTCAGTTCGCCCTTGAGATGCTCGGTATCGAAATCATAGGTATCTGCTGGATTATAATCCTCGTAGAGTTCACACTTGTCGAGCACATCGACAAACTCTTTTAAGAATATCCGGGGGATCACGTCCACCCGCCCGCCAAACCGTGTGGTGATCTTTTTAATCATCGCACGGATGAACCGGTGCGAGACCCTCTCCCGGTCCGGCTCTGCGTATGCCTGTGCGTAGACATCCACTACCTTGAGGGCAACCAGTTCGAGTTTCGAGGTATCAAACTTCGAAAGCATAATCTGGGGCTGCCGTGGGTTCCGGTACGCATCAGTCTGCACCACGCTGATCCGATCATAGAGCGGGGGAACGGACCGTATGCCCCGCGAACCATCATACATGGCAGGAGTTCCGGTAAAGAGGAAGTAGCAGCGTGGCATATCGCCGCGGTCAAGTGCATCAATAATCTGCACGAGCGTCTGGTACCCCTTTTCCCGCTGGTTGCGCTGGAGTCCCTGCGTTGTTTCCATCTCATCAACGGCAATCGCGATGCCCCGGTATCCAGCCCCGTGGATGATCGCAACGAGTCCGCGGAGAAAAATAAAGGCGATGGTATCGTCGATATCCCCCCGGATCCCTGCCTTCTGCTTAAAGTCCCTGCCGATATTGGGTTCTGCGGAGATCCACCCCAGTGCTGACTGGGCAAGCTGGAATTCACCGGCATTGTTTGCCTTATAATACATGCGTAATGCAGCGGCAAGTGCGGTGTTTACTTCGCTGATCCCCGACAGTGCTGCTTCGATCTCCCGTTCGGTTGCCGCTACAAGAGTGGAGTCATCAGCTTCGCTCCCGCTGACAGAAATCAGGCGCTCTTCAATAGAAAAGAGCCAGTTGTCGATGATGGTTTTGATTGCATGCTCTTCATCGATCGTCCTGAGGTTCGCACAGATTTGCTGGTAGATCCCCTTGAGTTTATAGAGCGGTGTTGAGGAAGATATGACCACATGGGAGGTGACAAAACCCTTGGTGCGTGCGATCTCAAGAGCACGGGCAACGAGAAAGGTCTTGCCGCTCCCGTACTCTCCCCGGATGAATTTGGTGTCGCCACCACCCTGCGATACATAATCCAGCTGTTTCCCGATTACACCCTCTTCCACATCGAGCCCGACAGCGATCCGCTCAAGTCCGCTTGCGGGAACCGTTCCCCGACGCAGTGCGTTGATGATGTTGATACTTTCAAGCCGGCGCCGGTCCATCTGTTCAGGTTCCGGTATATTCATAGACCTCTCCATCCTCTCCAACCCCTTTCTTTTCGATAATCGATACTCCCTGCAATGCCGCCTTCTGGATCAGCTGGTT
>Ga0209048_10003214_pt1 | contig 15958 bp, 13 predicted proteins | sample FrelakmetCRP12CR_FD_187146 | JGI IMG/M metagenome (GOLD analysis project Ga0209048, IMG submission 187146) | Freshwater lake sediment microbial communities from the University of Notre Dame, USA, for methane emissions studies - CRP12 CR (SPAdes)... | ecosystem: Environmental > Aquatic >... | reverse complement strand
CCCGCGTCGGCGGCCCACTATTGTCGTGGGCCTATGGCCCGAATCCCGATCAACATTGCGGAGCTCGTTGGGGGCACCCCGCTGGTCGGGCTTCCGCGAATGCTCGACGGCGCAGCGGCGGACAATGGCGTCGAGTTGCTGGCGAAGGTCGAGTCGTTCAACCCCGGGGGGAGCGTCAAGGACCGCATCGGGGTGGCGATGATCGAGGCGGCAGAGGCGGAGGGGAGGATCGAGCCGGGGCGGACGACGATCGTCGAGGCGACAAGCGGGAACACCGGCATCGCGCTCGCGTTCGTGTGCGCGGCGAAGGGCTACGAGCTCGTGCTCACGCTGCCCCAGGGGATGAGCCGCGAGCGCGAGGCCCTGCTGCGCTTGTACGGGGCGCAGGTGAGCATCACGGAATCGCTGGGAGGCATGAACGAGGCGGTCGAGGCCGCCCAGGCGATGGCGCGCGAGGATGACGTGTTCCTGCCTGACCAGTTCTCCAATCCCGCCAATCCCGAAGCCCACCGGCGCACCACGGGTCCTGAGATCGAGCGCGCAGTGGATGGTCCGGTGGACGTCCTGGTGGCCGGCGTGGGCACAGGGGGCACGATCACCGGCGTGGGCGAGTATCTGCAACAGCGCAACCCGGAGTTGCTGGTGGTGGCGGTCGAGCCGCGGGACTCCCCGGTCCTGTCCGGCGGACAGGCCGGTCCCCACCGCATCCAGGGTATCGGCGCGGGGTTCGTCCCGCCGGTGCTCAATCGGGATCTGCTCGACGAGGTGATCACGGTCTCCGACGACGACGCGATCCAGACGGCCTGGCGTTGCGCTCGCCGCGTGGGCCTGCTCGCGGGCATCTCCTGCGGTGCGGCGCTGTGGGCGGCCCTGCAGGTCGCCGGCCGTCCCGAGTCCAAGGGGAAGCGGATCGTCGTGATGATGCCCGACTCCGGTGAGCGCTACGTCTCGCAGGCGTTCTTCGCGCCGTAGAAGAGCCCTGTTCGGCGTGGCGGGCGGTCGCTACGCTGTCTCCATGCCCCGTTTCGGTACCCTCACGCGGGTTGCGAAGGAGCTGCGTCGCGATGTGATCGCCGCGCGCGACCGCGATCCCGCCGCGCGGGGGGTGGGGCCGGTCGAGATCCTCGCCACCTGGCCGGGCATCCACGCGCTGCTGGCCTACCGGGTGGCGCACGCGCTCGATGGTGCCGGCGTACCGATGGTGCCACGGTCGATCTCGATGCTGACAAGAGCGCTCACCGGCGTCGAGATCCATCCCGCGGCGCGCATCGGGCAGGGGCTGTTTATCGACCACGGTGCGGGCGTGGTGATCGGTGAGACGGCCGACATCGGAGACGACGTGACCCTCTACCAGGGGGTCACGCTGGGTGGCACGGGCTTCGCAACCGGCAAGCGCCACCCGACGGTGCAGGACAACGTGACGATCGGCTCGGGAGCCAAGCTGCTGGGGCCGATCACGATCGGCCACGGCGCGAAGATCGGCGCCAACAGCGTTGTGATCACCGACGTGCCGCCCAACTCGACCGTCGTCGGCAACCCTGGCCACCCGGTGCGGGTGGATGGACGTCGAGTCGAGGGTCCCGACGCCGACTGGATACACCTACCCGACCCGATCGCCGAGGCGATCCAGGGGCTGGCCAGTCGCATCGGGGCCCTGGAGGCGGCCGTCAGCGAGCTGTCCGAGAAGGAGCAGGCGCCCCCCGCCGAGGTGAGGCCGCTGCGCACGGTCAGAGGCCCCAATCCGGCGGGAGGCTGAGCGAGGGAGGCCGAGCCCTCTTCGACAACCGGCGTCGCATCTATGCTGGAGCGATGCCGGTGAACCCCCACGCCGAGCACCTCCAGGAGCTGTTGGAGGGGCTTAACGAGCCACAGCGCGAGGCTGTGACCCACGGTGAGGGGCCGCTACTGATACTCGCCGGCGCCGGCAGCGGCAAGACCCGCGTGCTCACCCATCGGGTCGCCTTCCTGATCTACACCGACCAGGCGCAGGCGGGGGAGATCCTGGCGATCACCTTCACCAACAAGGCGGCCCAGGAGATGCGGGGGCGGGTGGAACGACTGCTGGGCAGGGGTACGCGGGGGATGTGGCTGATGACGTTCCACGCGGCATGCGCGCGGATCCTGCGTGCGGAGGCCGAGGGCCTCGGGTACACGCGCCAGTTCACGATCTACGACCAGGCCGACGCGCGCCGGCTGACCAAGCGGTGCGTTGATGAGCTGGGCATCGACCCCAAGCGGTACACGCCGGCGGGTATCCACAACCAGATCTCGGCCGCCAAGAACAGGCTGCAAGCGGCTGCGGACATTCGCCAGGCGGTGGGCTCCCCGTTCGAGGAGATGGTGGCCGACGTGTACGAGCTCTACGAGCGCGACCTGCATCGCATGAACGCGATGGACTTCGACGACCTCCTGTTCAGGACCGTCAACCTGCTCGAGCTGTTCGAGGAGGTTCGCACCCGCTACTCCTCGGCGTTTCGCCACGTGCTGGTGGACGAGTACCAGGACACCAACTATGCCCAGTACAGGTTCCTGCAGCTGCTGGTCGGGGGCGGACGCCGGGGGCCCGAGCGCGGGGAGCGCGTGCAGCTGCTCGGTCATCGCAATCTCGCCGTCGTGGGCGACGATTCGCAGTCGATCTACGGGTTTCGCAGCGCCGACATTCGCAACATCCTCGACTTCCAGGAGGACTTCCCGGACGCGAGGGTGGTCAAGCTCGAGCAGAACTACCGGTCGACCCAGACGATTCTGTCGGCGGCGAACGCCGTGATCGCCAACAACCGCGGCGGTATCGCCAAGCGGCTCTGGAGCGACCTGGGGTCGGGGGAGCAGATCCACGTCCGCGCTCTTGAAGACGAGCATGCGGAGGCACGATTCGTTGTGGGCGAGATCGAGCGGCTGGTGGACGAGGGCGCCGCTCGCGCGGAGATCGCCGTCCTTTACAGGACCAACGCGATGTCGAGGGTCATCGAGGACACGCTCGTGCGGCGCGAGATCGCCTACCAGGTGATCGGTGGGACGAAGTTCTACGAGCGTGCCGAGATCAAGGACGCGATCGCCTACCTGTGCCTGCTGGCCAACCCGTTCGACGTGGTGAGCTTCACCCGGGTCGCCAACTCGCCGCGTCGTGGGCTCGGGCAGACCTCGCTCGCGCGCATCACCGCGCACGCCGCGAGCGTCGGCATCTCGGTCTGGGAGGCGGCCTGTGCTCCTACCGAGATCCCCGGTCTCGGGGCCGCCGCGGTGAAGGCCTTGGGGCGCTTCATGGACACGATGGGCGACCTGCGCACGCTGGCGGCGGGCTCCCTCGACGATGGGCAGACCGGCGAGGGTGATGTTCGGCAGGGGGCCCAGGCGGTCCCCGTCGGCGACCTGCTGGAGGCCGTGCTGTCACGGACCGGCTACATCGAAGCGCTCGAGGCCGATAGGACGATCGAGGCCCAGGGTCGGATCGAGAACCTCGAGCAGCTCGTGGAGGTGGGGCGCGAGTTCGACGCCGGCGCGTCGCCTGAGGAGGACACGCTGAATGCGTTCCTGCAGCAGATCGCGCTCGTCGCCGACGCCGACTCCCGCAGCGAGGACGAGGGCCTGGTGACGCTGATGACGTTGCACAACGCCAAGGGGCTCGAGTATCCGATCGTCTTCATCGCCGGCTGCGAGGAGGGGGTCTTTCCGCACTCCCGCGCGCTCGATGAGGGTGGGCTGGAGGAAGAGCGGCGCCTGTTCTACGTTGGCGTCACGCGCGCGATGCGCGATCTGTATCTGACCTACGCGCTCCGGCGCGCGGTGTTCGGCGCACAGACCTACGGCATGCGCAGCCGCTTCCTGGACGAGATTCCGGCCGAGCTGCTCGACGAGGCCGAGCGGACCGAACGCATGAGAATCGGCCGGCGCCCTGGTGGCGTTCCCGTGGGGGCGGGCGTCGCGGGCAGCGCCGGCGCCTTGAGCCGCAACGGGCCCGGCGCGGGGGCGTGGGCGAGGTCGCGAATGGAGGCTGCGCCCGCCCAGAACGCGTTTCGGCTGGGAGAGGACGTGGTGCACGCCGCCTTCGGCGAGGGTGTGGTGACCGGCGTCGAGCCCGACGGGGTGATCGTGGTGCGCTTCGCCGGGGACGGGTCCGAGCGCAAGCTGATGGCCGAGTACGCACCGGTCAGCCGGGCATCCGGGCGATGAGCGCGAAGGTAATAGACGGCAAGGCGATCGCCGGCCGGGTCCGTGGTCAGGTCGCCGAGGAGGTGGAGGCGTTCCGGCGGCTGACTCAGCGCACGCCGGGGCTGGCGACGGTGCTGGTCGGCGAGGACCCGGCATCAGCTGTATATGTGGGCGGCAAGCAGCGGGCCTGCGTAGAGGTGGGCATGGCCGCCGTGGACAGGCGTCTGCCGGTGGACGCATCGTTTCAGCAGGTGGCCGAGGAGCTTCAGGGTCTCAACGAGGATGAGGCGGTGAGCGGCGTGCTGCTGCAACTGCCCGTGCCCGGGCACCTGGACGGGCCCGCGCTCACAGCGATGATCGCTCCGGATAGGGACGTGGACGGATTGACACCGATGAATGCCGGGTTGCTCTCGCTGGGGCGTCCCGGCCTGCGGCCGTGCACGCCACTGGGCGTTATGGAGTTGCTGGCGGACACAGGCGTGCGACTTGAGGGCGCAGAGGCCGTGGTCGTTGGCCGTTCGAACCTGTTTGGCAAGCCGATGGCCCAGTTGCTGCTCGCCGAGAACGCGACCGTTACCGTGTGTCATTCGCGCACCCGCGACCTGCCCGACGTTTGCGCTCGCGCGGACGTCTTGATCGCCGCGGTGGGCCGTCCGCGGCTGATCGAGGGCAGCTTCGTCAAGGGGGGGGCTGTCGTGATCGACGTCGGCATGAGCCGCCTCACGCCCGCGCAGGCCGGGAACGCCAGCGGCCTGGTCGGCGACGTTGACTTCGCCGCCGTGGCGGAGGTCGCCTCCGCCATCACCCCGGTGCCGGGAGGGGTCGGTCCGATGACGATCGCCTGTCTGCTGCGCAACACGTTGCAGGCCGCGCGAGGTCAGGCGGGCATCGAGGCTTAGCGTTGGCCCTCCGATCGGGATAATGCACGGAGGAGATGGAGCGTCGGGAGGAATGAGCTTGAAGCGGCTTCGCGCGGGTGAGCTACTCGCCCTCGTGGGTGCGGTCTGCGTGATCGTCTCGCTGTTCGAGCCCTGGTATGAAGGTCCGCAGGGCCAACTCGACGCGTGGGACACCTTCGGGCCCGCGATCGTGCTGCTCATGCTGACGGCCTGCGCCGCCCTTGTGCTCGTGGTCGCAGCTCTCACCGAGCGCAGCATGGCCCTGCCGGTCGCCACCATCGTCTGGACGGTCCCCTTGGCGCTGGCGGCCGTAATCGCTGCCTTGGTGAGGTTGCTCGAGCGACCCGACCACGCCACGTCGCTGTGCGCAGGCGCCTGGTTGGCGCTGGCCGGCGCCGTGACGATCCTCGCCGGGGCGTGGCAGGCGATGCGCGACGAACACACATCGCTGTACGAGCCCGCCACGCCCGAGCCGCGGCCGCGGCCGTAGCGGGCGGTCGCGAGCGGTGACCTGTGCCGCCGCGGGACACCTCAAGCGCCCCGTAGACTCCTCGCAACGATGATCGAACGCGACGAGGTTCTGCACGTGGCCCGCCTGGCGCGCCTGGCGCTGAGCGAGGACGAGATCGAGCCGATGGCGCGGGAGCTTTCCGCCGTGCTCGACCATATCGCCAAGATCAGCGAGCTGGATCTGGCGAACGTCGTTCCGAGCACGCACGTGGTCGAGGTTTCGGGTGGGCTGCGCCCGGACCGGCCGCGCGCGTCGCTGCCGCGCGAGGTGGCTCTCGACCAGGCGCCCGCGGTCAGCGGCGAGGGCTTTCTGGTTCCGAGCCCACAGGCATGAACGCAACGGATCCCCTCGCGCTTTCCGCCGGCGAGGCGGTCGAGGCGATCTCGGCGGGGTTGCTCTCCAGCCGGGAGCTGTTCGAAGCCTATAGAGCGCGTGCCGAGGCCGATCGTGCAGCCGCCGACGGCGGATTGAACTGCTTCACGTGGGTCGCCGAGCAGCCGCCGGGTGAGGATCAGCCGCCGCCGCTGCATGGAGTTCCGCTCGCGATCAAGGACCTGTTCTGCACCGAGGGGGTGCCGAGTCAGTCTGGGTCACGGATGCTCGAGGGCTACCTCCCGCCGTACACCGCAACCGTCGTATCCGCCCTGGCCGGGGCGGGCGCCCCGCTCCTGGGCAAGACGAACCAGGACGAGTTCGCGATGGGTTCCTCGACCGAGAACTCGGCGTTCGGTGCGGCGCGGAACCCCTGGGACCGCGAGCGGGTGCCCGGCGGCTCATCGGGCGGCAGCGCGGCGGCGGTCGCCGCGGGGCTGGCACCCTGGGCGCTCGGCACCGACACGGGCGGATCGATCCGACAGCCCGCGGCGCTGTGTGGAATCGTCGGCCTGAAGCCGACCTATGGCGCGGTGTCGCGCTACGGGATGATCGCATTCGCGTCGTCGCTGGACCAGGCCGGGCCGATGACGCGTAACGTCGGCGATGCCGCGCTGATGCTGCGCCATATGGTCGGGCGTGATCGGTGCGACGCTACGTCGCTGGCCTTTCCGGAGGAGATCGCGCTACCGACCGGCGAGCGGCTGGACGGCGTGCGCCTGGGTGTGCCGGAGGAGCTGACCGGGGAGGGGATCGAGGGCGGGGTGCTCGAATCGTTCCATGCCGCCTTGGCTCGCGCGCAGGAGCTGGGGGCGGAGGTGCAGGATGTACACCTGCCCCACGCTCCGCACGCCCTGTCCGCCTACTACGTGCTGGCGCCCGCGGAGTGCTCGTCCAACCTCGCGCGGTTCGACGGCGTGCGTTACGGGCTGCGGGCGGCGGGAGCCGATCAGCTGCTGGACATGTACACGCGGACGCGCCACGACGGCTTCGGAGCGGAGGTCAAGCGGCGGATCATGCTCGGGACCTATGCACTGTCCTCCGGGTATTACGAGGCCTACTACGCGCGCGCCCAACGCGTGCGGACGAAGATCGCCGATGACTTCAGAACGGCGTTCGAGCAGGTGCACTTCATCCTCGCTCCCACGTCTCCGAGCGTGGCCTTCAAGCTCGGCGAGAAGACGGGCGATCCATTGGCGATGTACCTGAACGACTACTGCACGGTGCCGATGTCGCTGGCGGGGATACCCGCGATCTCGATCCCCTGCGGGCTCAGCGAGGGGCTGCCGGTGGGCCTGCAGATCGCCGGTCCGGCCTTCAGCGAGAACCGGATGCTCGATGCGGCCCATGCAATGGAGCAGGCGCTGGACTTCGATGCGGCAGCGGCCCGTGTCTGAGGCCGGCCGAGAGGGGGGCGGGACGGGGAGGACCGCCGGCGAAAGCACATTCGAGCCGGTTATCGGGCTCGAGATCCACGTGCAGCTGGCGACCTTGACAAAGATGTTCTGCGCCTGCGAGCCTTCGTTCGGGGATCCGCCGAACACGCACACCTGCCCCGTCTGCCTGGGGCTGCCGGGCAGCCTGCCGGTGGCGAACGAGCGCGCGGTTCACTTCGGCCTGATGATCGGGCTGGCGCTCGGTTCGGAGTTGGCACCACGGTCGGTATTCCACCGCAAGAACTACTTCTATCCCGACCTGCCGAAGGGGTACCAGATCTCCCAGTACGACGAGCCGCTGTGCCGCGGAGGCACGCTGGGGGAGGTGCGCATCCACCGTGTCCACCTGGAGGAGGACGCGGCGAAGCTGATCCACGTCGGCGCGTCGGGCCGGATTCACGGCTCGGACGCGAGCATCGTCGACTTCAACCGCGGCGGGACGCCCCTGGCGGAGATAGTGACCGAGCCCGACTTGCGTTCGGCCGAGCAGGCGAGCGACTGGCTGAAGCTGCTGCGCACGACGCTTCGCCAGCTGGGGGTCAGCACCGTGAACATGGAGGAGGGGTCGCTCCGGTGCGACGCGAACATCTCGCTGCGGGTGGCCGGCTCGAGCGCGCTCGGGGTGAAGACCGAGCTGAAGAACATGAACTCCTTCCGCTTCATCGAGCGTGGCATCAGGGCCGAGATCGCCCGACAGGAACAGCTCCTGAAGGGCGGTGGGCAGGTCGTGCAGGAGACGCTCCACTTCGATCCCGCCTCCGGTGCGATCACCTCCCTGCGCTCGAAGGAGGAGGCGCACGACTACCGCTACTTCCCCGAGCCTGATCTCCTGCCCGTGGCGATCGGCGCCGACATGATCGCGACCGCCCGCGCGGCCATGCCCGAGCTGCCCGCCGACCGAGCCGAGCGCTATCAGCACGAGATCGGGCTAACCGAGGAGAGCGCGCGGCTGCTCGCCTTCCGGGCCGACCTTGGGGACTACTTCGAGACCGCGCTCGCATCGGGCGCCGAGCCCGCGCCTCCGCCACAGGCGCTGGCCAACTGGATTGCGACGGACCTCGTCGGACGCCTGGAGGAGGGGGAGGACCCCGCGGACTCCCGGGTCCAGGCGCATGCGCTGGCGGCGCTCGTCGGCATGGTGTCGGCCAAGCGGGTGAGCGTCGGAGCGGGGCGGCAGGTGCTCGACAAGCTCGTGGCCGACGGGGGCAGCGACCCGGCGGCGATCGTGGAGGCCGAGGGGCTCAGGGCCCTGGACGGGGAGAGCGAGTTGTCCTCGCTGGTCGCGGCCGCCTTGGAGGCCAACGCCGACGCCGCCGAGCGTGTGCGCGCCGGCAATGCAAAGGCGATCGGCCCGATCGTCGGGTACGTGATGCGCGAGAGCAAGGGCCGTGCCGACGGGACCGAGGTGGCGCGGCTCGTGAACGAGCAGCTGGGGGTCTGAGTCGCGCCGTTCTCGCCCCTCGCAAAGCGTCTCGCCGCCGCCCGGTCGCGTGACGTGTCACGCGTGCTGAATCGCCTCGCCCCGAATCGGATCACCGTCGAATCGCATCACAGAGAGGCTCCACCGAATCGAATCACGCATCGCATCAATACGCACAACGCGCATCGGACAGGCGTGCCGGCCTGTCACCCGAGAGACGCATGCGCGCCACATTTTGGACCGCAGGCCAAGGGCATCGCGCGCCCGGCGCGCGAGCATGCCTGTCATGAACCCTTCAGCCCAGCATCCCAGCGCCTCATCTCCTCGGCGGTTCATCCTCCTGCCCGAGGAGCCAGTGGACGTGCCTGGCCAGGCCCTTCGGATCCGCCGCTATCAGCTGTCCAGCCTGGGTAGACGGCCGGGTCCGGCGAGGGTGGCCCTAGCGACAGGACAAGCCGCCCGCGACAGCAGCCGCCCGGGCCGTATCTAGGCAGCCGTCGGCACACCGACCTCGTCCGCCTTACCGGCCGGGACGGGCTTGTGCGGCCGGGCAGGGGGTAGCGCTTCCCTGCCCGGCCGCACCCGCCCGCACGGAACGTCAGACAGGATACCCTTGGGTCATGAGCCAATCTCCGCCCGAGTCGTCGTCCGGATCGTTCGCCCGAACCGCGGTGGCGGCGCTTGTTCTGCTGGTGGCCGCCTGGGTGCTGCTGGGCCTGATCATCCACGTCGCCTCGTTCCTGTTCAGCACCCTCATCTTCGTTATTGCGGTCGTGGCCGTCGTTTGGGCCCTGCGCGTGCTGCTGTAGGCGCGGTGCGCGAGGATGGGCTATATCGTCATCGCCCTCTGCTTCGGCCTGGCGGGTGGCATGGTCGGCAGGAGCAAGGGCAGCTCGTTCCTGCTGTGGTTCCTGATCTCGGGCATCGTCCCCGTCTTCGGACTGCTGGCCGCGTTCGCCTACCGCTTCGACGCCGACGAGCTCCGTCGCCATTGTCCGAACTGTGGGCGGGTGACGAAGATCTACGACGCGCTGTGCACCCGCTGTGGGGCCGAGCTCGACTTCCCGAGCGTGGCCCTGGCGCCCGAACGCCGAACGGGCGGCGATCCGGCCGGCGCACGCGGCGGTCGCGAGCGCACGCCGGCGCCCCGGCGGTAAGCGTCCCCTAGCGCGCTTTCGGCTCGCCTAAGCCGGTTGTTCGCCTACGCTCTGGGAGGCGAGCATGGGTATCGAGACTGAGACAGCGCCTCCGCCGGGGGCCTCACTGATAGCTCGGTTGATCGAGCGCGCGGGCTTCGAGAGCGAGCCCGCATTCGTGCTGCGCGTTGTGCAACCGGCGCTGGTCGGCATGATCGACGGCACCGTCTCCTCGCTTGCGCCGATCTTCGCGGCGGCGATCGCCGCGGATTCGCATACGGCGCTGCTCGTCGGCTTCTCCACCGCCCTGGGAGCCGGCGTGAGCATGGGCTGGTCGGAGGCACTGTCGGACACGGGCGAGGAGACCGGCCGTGGCTCGGCGCTCGTGCGCGGGTCCATCACGGGCGGGATGACCACGCTTGGGGGCCTCTTCCACACGCTGCCATTCCTTATCTCGGACGTCAACAAGGCCCTGATCGTGGCCGGCGGCGTGGTCGCGGTCGAGCTGTTCGCGATCGCATGGCTGAGGAACCGCTTCCTGCATGTCTCGATGCGCTCCTCGCTGCTGGTGGTGACCGTGGGGGGCGTGATCGTGCTGGCGATCGGCGTCGCGATCGGGTCATCCTGAGGCGGTTTAAACCCGCTGTTACACTGGGATTTTCCCGAGATGAAGGAAAGGGGGTCGGCGAGAATGCGCGCGGTCGACGCCGTGATGGAATGTTTGAAGGCGGAGGGCGTCGATGTGGTCTTCGGCCTGCCGGGCGGCGCCAACCTCCCCACCTACGACGCGTTCGTCGACGGTGCTATCCGTCACATTCTGGTCAGGCATGAGGCGGGCGGTGGACACGCGGCCCAGGGCTACGCCAAGGCGACGGGCAGGGTCGGCGTCGCGTTCGCGACGAGCGGGCCCGGCGCGACGAACCTGGTCACGCCGATCTGCGACGCGATGATGGACTCCGTGCCGGTCGTGTTCATCACGGGTCAGGTGCGAACAGAACTGCTCGGGACCGACGGCTTCCAGGAGGCCGACACGATCGGGATCACGATGCCCGTGGTCAAGCACTCCTTCATGATCCAGCACCCCCAGGAAATCCCGCGGGCGATCCACGAGGCCTTCCACATAGCGCAGACGGGGCGCCCGGGACCGGTGCTGGTGGACATCCCCCAAGACCTGTCCCGCGCCGACATCGCGTACGAGCCAATCACCGATGTGCGTCTGCCCGGCTATCAGCCAAGGGTTGAGGGCAACCAGAAGCAGATCCGCCAGGCGGCCAAGGCGCTCGCGGCTGCGCAGCGTCCGGTGATCTACTCCGGGGGCGGCGTGGTGAATGCCAACGCCTCGCAGGAGCTGATCGAGTTTGCCACCTCCGATCGCTTTCCGGTCACCTCCACGCTGATGGGCCTCGGCGCGTTCCCGGCACCGCACGAGCAGTGGCTGGGGATGCTGGGGATGCATGGGACGAGGGCCGCGAACTACGCGATGGACGAGGCGGACCTGATCTGCGCGGTGGGCGCGCGGTTCGACGACCGCATCACCGGCAAGCTCTCGGAGTTCGCGCCGCGGGCCAAGTTCATTCACATCGACGTCGATCCCGCGGAGATCTCCAAGAACGTGCCCGCGCACATTCCGATCGTCGGGGACGCCAAGCACGTGATGGCCAAGCTGGTCATCGAGTACCGCGCGATCGGTGCGGATCCGGCGCGGCTGGGTGCATGGTGGAGCAGGATCGACGGGTGGCGCGAGAAGTATCCGCTCAGCTACGAGGACAGCGCCGACAATGAGATCAAGCCGCAGTACATGATCCAGGCGCTGTATGAGGCCACGGGGGGTGAGGCGATCGTCACCAGCGATGTCGGCCAGCATCAGATGTGGACGGCGCAGTACTACGACTTCCCGGCGCCTCGCCGGTGGATCAACTCGGGGGGTCTGGGCACGATGGGGTTCGGCCTGCCGGCGGCTATGGGCGCGGCGGTCGGCTGCCCGGACCGTCTCGTGTGCTGCGTGGCGGGTGACGGATCGGTGCAGATGAACGCCCAGGAGCTTGCGACCTGCGCTCAGAACAAGATCCCGATCAAGGTGTTCATCATGAACAACGGCTATCTCGGGATGGTCAGGCAGTGGCAGGAGCTGTTCTGGGACGGGCGCTACAGCCACGTGGAGACGGGCGAGTTCCCCGACTTCGTGAAGCTCGCTGAGGCCTACGGCGCGACGGGCATGCGCTTCGAGGACAAGACGACGCTCGTCGAGGACATGAAGCGGGCGATTGCGACCGATGGTCCGGTGGTCGTGGACGTGCGGGTCACGCGCCAGGAGAACACCTATCCGATGATCCCTGCCGGCCAGGCCGCGCGAGAGATGGTGGGCTAGCGGATGGGCGAGCCGGGGACCAAGGACCCGCTCAGCCTCGCAGAGCTCGAGGCGGCCACGAACCTGCGCACCGGCCGCAAGCACGTACTCTCGATCCTCGTCGAAAACAAGTCGGGCGTGCTGACGCGGATTGCGGGGCTGTTCGCGCGCAGGGGCTTCAACATCGACACTCTCACCGTCGGCCCGACCGACGACGAGCAGATCTCGCGCGTGACGCTCACGGTCGACGGGGCGATGCACCCGATCGACCAGGTGACCAAGCAGCTGCACAAGCTGATCAACGTGCTGAAGATTCGCGACCTGGAGCCGGCCGACACGGTCGCGCGCGAGCTTGCCCTGTTCAAGATCTCCGCCGACGGCGCCCAGCGCGGCGAGCTGATGCAGATCGCCGAGATCTTCCGCGGCAAGGTCGTGGACGTGACTAAGCGAGCGGTGATCATCGAGGTGACCGGCACCACGGAGAAGATCGAGGCGTTCGAGGGCATGGTCCGCCCGTTCGGGTTGATCGAGATGATGCGCACGGGCGAGATCGCGATCTCGCGGGGGCGCACCGAGACCTAGCCGGTGCTCGACACCAGCTCACGCTCACCCTTCGCACTTGGGCGTGCCGACCGCGAGCGGCTGGGCGCATGCTTGGATCTCGCGGTCCGACGCGCGCGCCGCAGCGGCTCTGCCACGCTGGCCACGCTGTCAGTGGCATTGCCCGCCGATGTCGACCCGTCTGCCGTCGTGTGCGCCTCGCGGCGGTCAGGCGAGGACTGGTTCGCGTTCGAGCAGCCGGACCGCGGTCACGCCGCGCTTGCCGGGCTGGGCGAGGCTACGGTCCTGCAGGCGGCAGGCGTCGGGCGCTTTGCCGCCGTCGCCGACCGCTGGCGCGCGCTGTCGGCCGCGGCGGTCGCGGATTCCCCGGACGATCCCGGCGCGGGCGGGCCATTGGCCGTCGGGGGCTTTGCGTTTGCACCCCACGGCGGCGGTTCGCCGCACTGGGCGGGGTTCGAGCCGGCTTCGCTCGTCGTGCCCGAGCTAGCCCTTACCCGCTCCGAGCACTATGGGGAGCGCGCGGTGCGCCTGACGTTGGCGGCGCTCGTCTCGGCCGACGACATGCCCGACGAACTGCTGGCGCGCCTGGAGCAGCGGCTGGGGGAGCTCAAGACCTCGCGGCTGCCGCTGCTCGACCCGGCGCCGGCTGGGCGCTTTCAGGTCGCCAGCGCGATGCCCCCCGAGCACTATGAAGCCGCGGTGGCACGCGCGGTGGAGCTGATCGGCGCCGGGGATATGGAGAAGATCGTGCTGGCCCGCGAAGTCCAGGTGCACGCGCCGAGCGCCTATGACCCGGCGGCGGTGTTCGGTGTGCTGCGCGAGGAGTTCCCGTCCTGCTTCGTGTTCTGCATCGGCCGGGGCGATGCGACCCTCGTGGCGGCCAGTCCCGAGCTGTTGGTACGTCGCGAGGGGCACCGTGTCAGCACGCTCGCCCTGGCCGGCTCTACGCGTCGCAGCGCCGATCCGGCCGTCGATGACCATCTGGGCGAGCAGCTGTTGCGCAATCAGGGCCATCGCGAGGAGCACGCGATCGTCGCGCGGCGGATCGAGCGCACGCTTCGTCAATATGCGATCTGGGTCGCCGCCGCGCCCGAGCCGACCCTGGTGAGGATGGCCAACATCCAGCACCTGGCGACCCCGATTCGCGCGCAGCTGGCGGCACCGATGGACGCGTTGGAGCTCGCCGAGCTGATGCATCCGACACCGGCGGTCGGAGGCGAGCCGCTGCGCCGAGCGGCCCCCCTGATCCCGGCCCTCGAGGGGCTGGACCGGGGCTGGTACGCGGGTCCGGTCGGCTGGACCGACGCGACCGGCGACGGAGAGTTCTGCGTTGCGCTGCGCTGTGCGCTGCTGCGGGGGTCGGTGGCCCGCTGCTACGCCGGCAACGGGATCGTCAGCGACTCCGACCCGTCGGCAGAGCTGGCCGAGACGGAGGTCAAGCTGGCCGCCCTGCTCCCCCTGCTGGCGGGCTGAGCGCGCGCGACACGGCGTCCCACACGCGCCGGTGCAGCTCGACGTTCGCGGCGCGCTCAGCGCGTACCTCGACGATGCTCGAGCCGTCGTGGGCAAGCGCCCGCTCGAGCGCCGCCCGGAATCCGTGGACGTCGCCGGTTCGCTCGTGCCTGAGCCCGTACATGGCGGCGGCCTTGGAGAAGTCGAGGCCGGTGGGCGTGGCCACATGGCGCGTGTAGATGTCCTCGGTGCGTGCCAACTTCGCGCCGGCGACGGGTAGGAAGTCGAAGATGCCCCCGCCGCCGTTGTCGAGCAGCACGATCGTCAGCTTCAGCCCCAGCCGTTGTGCCGCGAGCAGCCCGCCCACGTCGTGGGCGAGCGCCACGTCGCCGATCAGCAGGACGACCGGACTCGGCCCGTCGGCGGCCGCCCCGAAGGCACCGGAGACGGTTCCGTCGATGCCGTTGGCGCCCCGGTTGCACAGCACGCGCGGCGGGTCCGAGCGCACCGGCCAGAAGGTCTCGATGTCCCGGACCGGCATCGAGGAGGCGACGAACAGGGTCGCCGTCTCGGGGAGGAGCACGCCCAGCTCGGCCGCGACCGCGGGCTCGCTCAGCGACCCTGCGGTCAGCGCTCCGAGGATCGCCTCCGCGGCGCGCTCGTCGGCGCTCCTCCAGCCCGCGAGCCAGTCGCCTTCCGTGGCGGGCGGTGCATCGGAGAGCTTCGACAGTTGCGCGGCCGGGTCGAGCGCGAAGCTGTCGGCCAGGACGGATGCGGGATCCTGCCAGGCCGCCTCCGGGTCGAGCGCCACCTGGCGCACGCCGTGTAGCCCGGCGAGCCATGACCGCAAGGGCTTGGACACCGGCAGGTCGCCCACCCGCAGGACGAGGTCGGGCGTGGCCGATGCGGCGAACGCCTCGTCGCGCAGGATCGCGTCGTAGTGCGCGACGGCGGCGTCGCCCCGTCGGGCGCCTGACAGCGGGTCGGCGAGCAGGGGCCAGCCGGCCGCCACACAGAACCTCGCCGCAGCCCGTCCCGGCGACTGGGGCCCATCCGACCTCGCCCGCTCGTTGCGTCCGGCCACCACGACGCCACGCTTGGCCCCCATGACCAGCCGGGCGAGCACGGCGGACCCCCCGCCCGCGTGCAGGCGTCCCGGGGCCCGCTGAACGTAGGGCTCGTCAAGGGGTCGGCCTGTCGGATCGGCCGGCAAGGGCTCGTCGCTGACGAGCGGATCGCGCAGCGGGAAGTTGAGGTGCACGACTCCCGGCCGGCCCTCCATTGCGGTCGACCAGGCGCGGCAGGCGAGCGTGCGCATCCAGCGCAGCCGCTCGGGGCTCGCGTCGTGGTTGCCCACCTCGAAGAACCACTTTGCGGCGCCACCGAACAGCTTCAGCTGGTCGATCGTCTGCCCGGCCCCGATCTCCCGCAGCTCGGGGGGCCGGTCGGCCGTCAGCAGCAGAAGCGGCACCCGCGCCTCGTGGGCCTCGATCGCGGCCGGCAGGAGCTCGGCGGCGGCTGTCCCCGAGGTACAGGCGACCGCCACTGGGAGCCCCGAGGCCTTGGCCAGACCCAGGGCGAAGAAGCCCGAACAGCGCTCGTCGATGTGGGAGAAGCAGCGCAGACGCGGCTCGTTTGCGAGCGTGAGCACGAGCGGCGCGCAGCGCGACCCCGG
>Ga0209048_10003213_pt1 | contig 15959 bp, 17 predicted proteins | sample FrelakmetCRP12CR_FD_187146 | JGI IMG/M metagenome (GOLD analysis project Ga0209048, IMG submission 187146) | Freshwater lake sediment microbial communities from the University of Notre Dame, USA, for methane emissions studies - CRP12 CR (SPAdes)... | ecosystem: Environmental > Aquatic >... | reverse complement strand
ATTGCCGACAACGTTGGCGCGCTGGCAAGAGATCTGTCGCGCCTTGGCCGACTCGCCACGTGCCAGAAAAAGGGCAATATTAAGTTAACGCTTATGGGGTCAAGCCCCTCATCCGGACGCTAACGCAGCGCGGCTGTTCGCCGCGGCGATCTTCGGGGCGCCAAGCGCAGCACTTGAAACTTCTCGGCTCGTGATTACCGAATCTTCAGCGACACTTGCCGAAGGGAGGTGACGAAGATGAGAATGTTGGCACCATGGCGGCCTGTGACTCCGCTGGCCACGCTCCCGCATGAGATCGATGATCTCTTCACCCGCTTCTTCGGTAACGAAGAGGGATGGTGGGCAGGTCCGTGGGAGAGGGGCTTGATGCCTGCGGTCGAGTCGTTCGTCCGCGGCGACGAGTTGGTGGTACGCGCTGATCTGCCCGGCATCGATCCGAAGCACGTGGAGTTGGCTGTCGAAGGGAATCGGCTCACCATCAAGGGCGAGCGGAAAATGATGGACGAGGGCAAACGCGGCAACGAGTTTCACCGCGAGGTGAGCTACGGCCGTTTCGAACGAACCATCGCGCTACCCGCTGGTGTGGATGCCGAGTCGGTCAAGGCCACCTACCACGACGGTGTGCTCGAGGTGACCATGCAGGCACCAAAAGGAGTGACCGCAAAGAAGGTTGCCATCACGGTCCACTAACCGAGCAGCGCATCTGAGCCCGAGGGCACCTCGGGTCGATTGCCCGGCCGCCCGCCGGGCGGAGAATCTGGAACGCCCCGGTCCTTTCCGGGGCGTTCGTTGTCTGCGGCAGGCCGGCCGCAGGCCCTTAGCGGCCTCTCGGGCTTGGAAGCCTGCAGCGACCCATCGGGGAGCGGGCCACAGAAGTGGCGCTGGCCGCAGGCCCTAGCGCGGCAGCATTCCTACATCGCTCTCTGCCGTCAGATAGGTCCAGGCGAACCACGCCGCGATCGTAATCAACAAGCCCACCGCCAAGATCCATTTGTGTCGCCTCTTCATGCGGCCTCCTCTGCGGGCGGCACCATAGCCAGACCGCAGGTGCGGCAGCAAGTGGCTGGGGCGCCGCTGTCACTCGTCTCGATCAGACGTAAGGGCTAAGCCGGCTTGGTACACTTCGCGTCGCGGCAGGCCGCGCTCGCGTGCCAGGACGCGGGCAACCTCTTTGAGGCTCATGCCCTCGCCACGCAGCCGTCCGATGGCGGTGGTGAGATCCTCGACCACGGGCGGCGCCGGCGCTACGCCAGCGGCAATCAGTAACGTGATCTCCCCTTGCAGCGCCCGTCCGGCGGCGCGTGTGCGCAACTGCGCAGCAACCTCACTGACTGGACCGCGCACGATCTCCTCGAACATCTTGGTGAGCTCACGCACCATCACCACCTGCCGATCGCCAAGCACCGCTTGCAAATCCTGCAGGCACACATCGAGCCGCCGTGCTGCGTCGTACACCACCAGCGTGCGTGGGTCGTGTGCCAGCGCGGCGAAGAACTTACGCCGCGGTCCCGTCTTCGCGGGCACGAAGCCGTCGAACGCGAAGCGATCCGTCGGCAGGCCGGCCACGCTCAGCGCCGCGGCGACGGCGGAGGGACCAGGGATCGCCTCGACGCGCACACCTGCGGCGATCGCCGCGCGCACCAAGTGGTATCCGGGATCCGCAATCCCGGGCGTGCCGGCGTCGGAGATCAGCGCCAGACTCTTCCCCTGCTTGAGGTGACCGATGAGCGCCGGCGCCTTCTCCCGCTCGATCTGGTCGTAGTAGCTGGTGAGCGGCGTCGCGATGCCGTAGTGCGCCAGCAGCTTGCGGCTGTGCCGCGTATCCTCCGCCGCGATCAGGCTGACCTCCTTGAGCACGCGCAGGGCTCGTAAGGTGATGTCCTCCAAATTCCCGAGGGGCGTCGCCACCACGAAGAGCGTGCCGGCTTGAACCATGAGCTGCAAGCTGAAGGCTCAAAAGCGCAAGCCAGACGGACGATTGTTCTGGCTTTCAGCTTTCACCTTTTCGCTTCCCACTGTCCACTGTCGTCAGAGCCGGAAGAACGCTTTGATGCGCTCCCTCAAGCGCTGCGCCTGCTGCCGGTCGACCTCGGGCGGGGACATCGACGCCAGCGAGCGGCGGTGCTCTTGCTGCTCGGCCTGCCGCCGCGCGGCGATCTCGCTCAGCGGATCGAGGATGGCCGGGTCGGCAGTGATGATGTCCTTGAAGGCGTCGCGATCGACAATCAGCACGACCATATCGGTGGCGGCACGGACCGTCGCCGTCCGCGGCTCGCCCATGAGCAGTGACATTTCGCCGAAGATGTCAGACGGGGCGAGGCGGCCCACGACTCGCCCCGCGCCGTCTGAGCCGAGTATCACTTCTGCGGAGCCTTGCACGATGACGTAGAACGAGTCGCCCAGCTCCTGCTCGCGAACGATCACCTCTCCAGCGCCGAAGGTGATGCGCCGCGCGCGCCGGGCCAGCCGTTCCAGCGCTGCGTCGTCGAGCGGTGCCAGGAGCGGAACACGCCGGAGCATGTCGACCGCGTCAGTCGGTGCGGCGGCAAGCAACTGGGGCGCTGTCCCCTGGTAGACGAAGAGATCGCGCGCCGGAAACGGGATGCGTACGTTGGCGCGCTGGAAGGCGTACCACAGGTTGGTCATGATGCGATTGCGGATGCGCTCGAGGTTGTCGAAGTCGGTGATCCAGTAGCGGATAGCGTAGGCCACACCACTCTCCGCGTATTTGGTCAACCGCACTTCGGCGCGCGGCATCCGTAGGACCGCGGCGTCGGCGTCCAGCACACCCAGCACCGCATCCTTGACAACGTTCGGTGGCGCTTCGTACGCCGCGTCGAAGTGCAGCGTGTCACCGAACGACGGGTCGGGGCGCGAGTAGTTCACCAGCGCCTCCTTCGACAGCATGGCGTTGGGTAACGTCACCAGCTCGTTGACCCGTGTGCGCAGCTTGGTCGTGCGCCAGCCGGTTTCCTCGACTTTGCCTTCGAAGGCACCGATGCGCACCCAGTCGCCGCGATTGAACGGTGCTTCGAGCTCGATCACGAGACCGCTGAACAGGTTGCTCAGCACGTCTTGCAACGCCAGACCGACGATCACCGTCAGCGCTGCCGAGGTCGCAACCAGCGACGCCAGATTGATATCGAGCGTCGACCGCAGCACCGCGACGATGACGAGGAAATAGGCGATCACGCTGGCGACATCGCGGAAGATCGCGGACATCGCGGCCCCGCCCCGCTGCCGCAGGTAGAAGTCGACGAAGAGGGTGAGCGCGACGCGTGCGATGCCGATGGCGATGCCGCCGAAGAGCACCGCCTTGAGGTACGGCGTGACAACCACCCAGCCCATGCTCGCCACCGCCAACTCGATCGTGCCGACGAGCAGACCGAAGACGATGAGCGTGAACGACGCATCCAGGCGGCGGTCCAAGCGTGTGAGATGCACGAGCTGGCGCAGCACCACGCATCCCAGCGCGAGTAGGACGTATAAGCTCGAGCCGAGAATCGGGTGCGAGCTCAGTTCCTGGAACCAGGCCATTGGCTCACATCCGGGGCTCAGCGGCCCCAGTCACGCGCGTAGCGGAAGTCGCGATCGATGGTGCGGTTGGAGAGCTTGGCAATCACCGGCATGCGCCGTTTGAACTGCGAGTTGCGCACCATATCGCCGACCCGGCGCACAAAGGCCGCGGCGAAGCCGGCGGCGTGCAGCTCGGCACGCGCGTAGCGCAGGTCGACCATCATGTAGAGCAGCTCGTCGACCTCGTGGTAGCCGAAGCCCAGCTCTTGCTCGTCCGTCTGCCCTTTCCAGAGATCGGCCGACGGCTGCTTGCGCACAATCTCGTCGGGCACGCCGATGTGCGCCGCCAGAGCCCACACCTGCGTCTTGTAGAGATCACCGATGGGATTCAGGGCCGAGGCCATGTCGCCGTACAGGGTACCATAGCCGAGCAGCAGCTCGGTCTTATTGCTGGTCCCCAGCACGAGCGCCTTCCAGCGCGCCGAGTGGTCGTAGAGAATCGTCATGCGCTCGCGTGCCATCTTGTTCCCGCGTCGCATGTGGTCGGCATCTGGGAAGCGCTCGAAGTAGGCATCGATCTGCGGCGTGATCTCCACGTGCAGCGACTCGACACCGCTACGCGCGATCACCAGGTCTGCATGCGCCAGACTCTCGGCGCTCGAGGCGCGGTACGGCATCTTGATCGCCAGGACATTTGAGGCACCGAGCGCCTCCGCGGCGAGCATGGCGCTAACGGCGGAGTCGACGCCACCCGAGAGCCCGACGACGACCCGCTCGACGCCCACCTTGCGCACCTCATTAGCGATGAACGCTTTCAAGACGCGCCGCACCAGCGGCGGATTGGTCGGGATGCGAGGACGGCTGGTCCCGGCAGGAGCGGCGGCTTGCCGTTCCGGGGCGGCGCTCATTCAGGGTTTCCTCGCCACGCGCCGCATGCGCCGCACAGGCCTCGCAGCCGGCGTGGACGCCGCAGCTGCCTCGACGTCGCGGCCACGGATGCGCAGCAGCTCGTTGATGGTCAGGTCAATGTCCTCGTCGCGCAGCAAGGGTGATACGATCCGCTGCCGCCGCGCGCTGCGCAGATTGATCTCGGCCACGATCAAGTCTTCCTCGTAGTACTGCGCCTTCGCCAGCCGCACGCCGCTGGGATCGACGATCTCCGACCCGCCCCAGAAACCGACGCCGTCCTCGAAACCGACGCGATTGGCGTACACCACGTTCAGTGAGAACGTCTGCGCGTACATGGCGGTCAGCATCTCCCAGTAGCGCGCGTTGTTGTCCTGCTCCTGGCCATCGCTGAGGCCGCGCAACGGGCTGACGGACGGGCAGAAGACGGTGAGCGCGTGATCCAGCGCCGCCACATAGACGGTCGATGGGTGCCACATATCTTCGCAGATGAGGATCGCGCTGCGACCGAACTTGGTGTCAAAGCTGCGGATGCGATCACCGCGGCCGAAGTAGCGCCCCTCGTCGAACAGACCGTAGGTCGGCAGATACACCTTGCGGTGCACGTGGGCGATCTCGCCGTCCTCGAAGTAGACGGCGCTGTTAAAGAAGCGGAAGTCGCTGGTCTCCTCAACCAAGCCGGCGATCAGCGCGACGCTGCGGCTCAACTCTTTCAGGCGCGTCACCTCGGGCGCGTCGAGTCGCAGCGCCACCGTCGATACCATGTCTTTGAGGAAGTAGCCGGTGAGCGAGAGTTCCGGGAAGACAACCAGATCGGCGCCGACGCCGCGCGCCGCCGCCACACGCTGCTCGTAGAGTGCGAGGTTGGCGTCGACATCACCCAAGCGCGGACTGACCTGCGCCACAGCGATGGAGAACTCCGTCTGGGCCATTGCCGCGAGTATTCACAACGGCGGGATCAAAGACAAGGCGGCGTGAGGGTCCGTCCCAGCAGCAGATCAATCACACACCGCACCACCGCGACAAACCAGCGCGTCACTGCGTGAGCTAGCTCATTGGCGTCAATCGGAAGCGCGGGCCAGGCGCAGCACGCCTGGCCCGTGAGTTGGCGATTCAGCCTCATCAACGCGATGCCGCGCTAGCGAGGCTAAAACCCGTTCTGACCCCGAATTGTCCAGAAGTCGTCCGACAGATTGCGGTCGCCGACGTAGCCGTAGGGAATGGTGAAGTATCCCTTCATCCCCCAGCCAGTACCCCACGAGTTGCGCACCAGGAAGCGCTTCGCCGCATCGTCGTAGCCGACCGCGAGCACCGCGTGGCCGCCGAGCACCTTCTCCTTCGATTTGTTCGGCATCGGCACGACGCCGGTTTTTGCCACGGTCGGGGACTCAAAGCTCTCGTATACCGTGAAGCCGAAGACGAACGGATAGCCGTTGGCCAAGCAGGCGCGCATGTCGTCGATGGTCTGCAGCCGCGCGTACGCCGTCACCCGGTGGTTGCGAGCCTCTTTGTAACATGTCGGGCTGGGCTTCGCGGCGAACTTGGAGATGTTGTAGGGCCACTTCTTCTCCGAGCACACGCCCTGCTTCACCAGCGTTTTGATGCCGTCGCGGATCATCGCCCCCGCATCGGAATTGACGGTGTGCTCGATCACGCGCTCGTTGTAGTAGATGAACAGCCGGCTCACGTTCACGAAGGGGACCTTGTCCTTCTTCTCCAAGAACTCGACGCCACCGGCGAGCGCATTGCCGGTGCAGCTACCGAGGTTGCCCTGGTCCTCCACCGGCGAACAGTCGGCCCGCAAGTCCACAGCCGCCGGCAGTTTCGCCGGCGGCTTGCTCACCGCACCGTAGAGGTGGTCCCGATGATCAGGAAGATCGGGCGTCCAGCCGTAGCCCTTTCCGGTCCCCAGGCGTCGTGCGCCTTTGATGACTGCAGCCATAGTGTCATTCTCCTTTCACGTTGAGTGTCGTTGACCTTTCGATGACGATTGCGGTCATTGTCAGGGAGGCGTGCACACCCTCTACTCGCCTGCGGCCCAAAATCAAGACACCAGCCCAGGACGTGCTGGTCTACAAGTGGACATTCGAGAATACGTTGCCGCCTGAGCCGAACCGACTCGCCCGCTCGCAATTCATGACCGGGTCCCTCGAAGAACAGACGTAGCCGGAGTGATCCGTCAAGCTTTGCAGCTTGCAGCGCTCAGCGCCTGTAGGCCCTTAGCCAGGCGGGCGCTGGCGTGGACGAGCAGCCGCTCCAGGTGGCGGCGCTCTTCGCCCTCGACGGAGGTGAGGTCAATGGTGCGCAGCTTGCGGCCGAGCCGGCGGATGAGCCGCGCCACGTCCCGGATGCTGTCCGCATTGGGGCTGGCCCCTTCCGCCTCGGCACGAAAGGTGCGCACCGACGGCTTGCGCAGATGCGCTAAGCGCCACAGGGTCGCTTGGCGTTCAGGTGACTCAGCGCGTGCGATGCTGATGAGCACCTCGCGCGAGACTTCCGGCGCGGCGTGGTACTGCGCTTTGATGTCATCAGGCAGCCGGAGCAACGCCAGCGTATTGCTGACGTACGGACGGCTCTTGCCGAGCAACCCGGCGAGCACCTCATGCGTGTAGCCGAACTGCTCGACCAGTCGGCCCAGCCCCTCCGCCTCTTCAAGTGGCGTCAGATCCTCACGCTGGAGGTTCTCGATCATCGCAATCTCGAGGGGATCGTCGTCGCGCACCAGAGCAGGCACCGTCTCCAGTCCGGCAAGCTGTGCGGCGCGCCAGCGACGCTCGCCAGCCATCAGCAAGTAGCCGTTACCTTCGCGCTTGACAACGATCGGCTGCAGCAGCCCACGCGCTTTGATGGATGCGGCCAGCTCTGTCAGTCCGGACTCATCGAAGTACCGGCGCGGCTGCTGGGAGTTGGGTCGCACGGCCGCCACCAGCACTGCCGCCAAGACCGTCCGGTTGCCGGACCGTAGTTGGCCCGCAACAGCCAACGATCGCACCTGTGCTCCATCCGCCATGCAACCCTCCCCACCAGCCACCAATCATAGGGGGGATCGTTGCGGAATGCCAGGAAACACACGGCGCCGCTGAGCCCGGCGCCACCCCACCGCCTTGGTTTGACCCTTTCGTTATGCTTTCATACGATGTTGAAAGGCATGATCCAACCACCCTCAACCTTACGAGCGGCGCACACCGTGCAGCATCCGCACCCCAACTGATTTGAGCCCCTCCATGGTCCGGCGAGCCCGATTGAGCGGGCTGGCGCTGCTCCTCACCATCGTCGTGGTGAACGCGGCGCCGGCACGCGAATGGACTGACGAGATGTTCAACACTAAGGTGAGCGCCGGTCGCCCGTTTCTTGCGTTCGCCAGCCCTGACGCCAGCCGCGCACACAGCGTGATCGGCTCGACGCGCTTCTATCAGGCACAAGCCAAAGACACGTTCCTCGACATCGCTCGCTACTACGACCTCGGATACAACGAGCTCGAAGAGGCGAACCCCGGCGTGGACCCGTGGGTGCCACCGCCCGGACAAGTCATCCTGCTGCCAACCGAGTTCGTCCTCCCGGACGCCGAATACCGGGGCATTGTCGTGAATCTGCCGGAGATGCGCCTCTACTACTTCAAGACTGGCGCCGACGGCACCAGCATCGTCACGACGTACCCGGTCGGCCTGGGCCGCGATGACTGGCACACGCCGATCGGCAAGTTTACTGTCAGGGAAAAGACCGTAAACCCGAGATGGGTGCTGCCCGCATCGATCAAGGCCGAGCACATCCGTGACGGCAAGCCGGCGCCGGACTTCATCGCCGGCGGCGATCCGGAGAACCCGCTCGGCAAGTATCGCTTGCGACTCAGCTTGCCACTGTATGGCATCCACGGCACCGACATTCCGTGGGGCGTCGGGATGCAAGTGAGCCATGGGTGCGTGCGCCTCTACCCCGAGGACATCGCGCGCTTCTTCCCGATGGTACCTGTCGGCACGGTCGGCGAGTTCGTCTATCAACCCGTGAAGGTCGGCGCGCGCGACGGCCACATTTTCATCGAGGTCCACAAGGACATCTACAATCAGCTGCCGGGTCCATATCGCGAGGCGGTGCGCCTGATCGACAAGCCCGGATGGCACAATCGCGTCGACTTCGACCGCGTACGCCACGCGGTGCTCGAGCAGTCAGGCGTGCCGACCGACGTGACCCTGCTCGAAGGCCTCGACGGTGTCAAAGACGAAGTGCTACCGCCGGTGAGTGCGCCGCGCCAGTCCACCGCCGCGCAGGTACCGCCGGCACCGCGGCGTCCATAGCGCTGACGCAAGACCTGCCAGACGACAGACAACAGACGCACAGACAACAGATACAATCCCCTTGTCAGCGTCCGAGATTGGTTTGTTGTCTGTCCTCTATTGGTCTGTTGTCTGTCCTCTGTCGTCTGTCCTCTCTTCATCCACCCCACGAGTTTCCCGCACAGAAACAGACCGAGGCGGAGGTGGGATCATCGCGCCGCACGGTTTCGCACTCCAACTGGCCGCGAAAGATCCGGCCGACGGTATCGCTCACCATGAGGATACGGCGGGTCACCGGTAGGGTCTGCGGCCGTGGGAAGCTGTAGTAGCCCCAGACGGTGCAGGGCACGACGCTACTGAGGCGTTGCCGGACAAGAGCATTGTCGTTGGCCAAGGCCCGATTCGCTTCGGTGAGTTGGGCCAGTCGCCGTTCCAGCTCCTCCGCATGCGCGGCGTCTTCTTCCTGCGTTTGCGCCAGGGTTTCCACTTGTTTGGTCAGACGTTCATTCTCGCCGCGGAGCACGGCGTTCTCGTCGCGCAAGCTCTTGCTGCGCTCCTGTGCTTTGTCGCGTGCTGCACGTGCCATGCTCAGGGCGCGGAGCATGTCGCGTCTCTCCGGGCTCTCCGGTCGGCTCTCCGGGCGCGCCTCGGGCGCCGGCTTCGGCGGCTCGGTGGTGTGCACCTGGAACCAGCGGGTGGCGCGAATCCAGTTGCCGAAGCTGAGCGCCTCGAGATCCACCCGGTAGCCACCTTCGCGCGGAAACTCCCTGGCGCCTACGACAAACGGCGATTGGTGCACACCCAAGTCGCGCGGCTGATCTCCCACCGCGGTGAGGAGCACGCGCATGCGCCGCGGGCCGTCCCAGTATATCTGCACCGGCGGCTCGACCACGGCGCGCGTGATCGGCACCAAGATGACCGGCCGGACCCACCGCAGCAGGCTGGTACGGAATACCAGATCGCCGGCCAGGATAGCGGCAGCGCAAAGCATGGCGATTCCAATGGCGCGAATCATTGTGCTGACGGCTGCTCCGGCATCGTGGCGCGCTCCTCTCGCGACCTTCCAACCTGCATCTGACCGCGCCGATTATAGGCGAAAGCGGCTCCGAATTGATATCACTCGACGACGAATTCCGGCCCTGTTTCGCTCGCCGGCCTGAGACTGTGCCGCAATCGACGCGCGCAGCGGAAACCTTACCTTGCCCTGCTAACGGAATTCTTGTACACCCACCACGATGATCCTCGATTTTCTCCTCGGCATGTTCTCCAACGATCTCGCGATCGACTTGGGCACGGCGAATACCCTGATCTACGTCAAGAGCGAAGGCATCGTCTGCAACGAACCGTCGGTCGTAGCGGTTCAGAAAGACGCGCGCGGCGGGCGCCGCGTTCTGGCGGTTGGGGCGGAAGCGAAAAAGATGCTGGGCCGCACCCCAGGCTCGATCCTCGCCATTCGGCCGTTGAAGGACGGCGTGATCGCCGACTTCGAGATCACCGAGGCGATGCTGCGCTATTTCATCCAGAAGATTCACAACCGTAAGGCGCTGGTGCGGCCGCGCATCATCATCTGCGTGCCGTTCGGCATCACCGAAGTCGAGAAGCGGGCGGTGAAAGAGTCCGCCGAGTCGGCCGGCGCTCGCGAGGTGTATCTGATCGAGGAGCCGATGGCGGCCGCGATCGGCGCTGGATTGCCGATCACCGAGCCTACCGGCAACATGATCGTCGACATCGGCGGCGGCACCACCGAGGTCGCCGTCATTTCCCTCAAAGGCGTCGTGTTCTCCAAGTCAGTGCGCGTCGGTGGCGACAAGATGGATGAAGCGATCGTCCAGTACATCAAGCGGAAGTACAATCTACTCGTCGGCGAACGTACCGCCGAGCTCATCAAGATCACCATCGGCTCCGCTTACCCGGGCAACGAGATTCAAACGATGGAAATCAAGGGCCGCGATCTGGTGGCCGGCGTTCCCAAGACCGTCGAGGTATCGGACGAGGAAATTCGCGACTCGCTGCTCGAGCCGATCAACCAGATCGTCGACGCCGTGCGCATCGCGTTGGAGCGCACGCCGCCGGAGCTGGCCTCGGACATCGTCGACAAGGGCATCGTCCTCGCCGGCGGGGGCGCGCTGCTGCGCAACCTCGATGTGCTGTTGCGCGAAGAGACGGGACTGCCGATCATGCTCGCCGACGACCCGCTCACCGCTGTGGTGATGGGTGCGGGGAAGGTCCTCGACGAGCTGTCGCTGTTGAAGGATGTCACGATCCAGTAGCCTCAGGGCCCTCGCGGACCCTGCATAGTCGCTCCGCATGCTGGAGTTTGTCCGGAGAAATCGCGTTGTCCTCACCTCCGGCTCGCTGTTATTGATCTCGCTGCTCCTGCTCTCCGCCGGCTCGCGTGAGCGGCGGCGTGGGGATCCCGTCGCCGGCGTTGTCCTCGACAGCATGCGCCCGTTGCAAAGCACCGTCGCCGGGGGACTCGACGCGCTCGCCAGCGTGTGGCGTGGCTACCTCGCGCTGGTTGGCGTGAAGCAGGAGAACGAGCGCCTGCGCCTGCGCATCCTGGAGCTCGAACACCAGGCGATGGGCGTTGCCGAGATCGAGGAAACCGACAAGCGCCTGGCCGAGCTGCTGCACTTCCGCTCCACCCTCGACGGCGATACCGTCGCCGCACAGATCATTGGTCGCGATCCCCTCCCGTGGTTCGGGACCGTCACCATCAACAAAGGGGAGGTGGACGGTGTGCGTAAGAACATGGCGGTGCTGTCGCCATTCGGCGTCGTCGGCCAGACCATGAGTACCGGCGCGCATTCGGCCCGTGTGCTGTTGCTCACCGACCACAACAGCGGGATCGACGCGGTCGTCCAGCGCAGCCGAGCCCGCGGCATCGTCGAGGGCGCACTCGATGGCGGCTGCGTGATGAAGTATGTGAAGCGTGAGGAAGACGTGGAAGTGGGCGACCGCATCGTGACCTCCGGCCTGGACGGCATCTTTCTTCGGGGTGTGATCATTGGCGAGGTGACGCACGTCACGCGCGGTAACCGCGGCCTGCTGCAAGTCGCCGACGTCAAGCCCGCCACTCCGTTGGACCGCATCGAAGAGGTGCTCGTCGTGCGCGGCCCGGCACAGCTCAAGGAGAGCACGCCGTGAAAGGGCGGTCGGCACTGCTGTTCGGCGCCGTCGCCATTGGCGCGCTGCTCTTGCAGACCACGGTGCTGCCGTTCGCCGCCATCGGCCGTGCGACGCCCGACCTGCTGCTCATCATGTGCGTCTACCTCGGGCTGCACCAGCACACCGTCGGCGGCGCGATCGGCGCATTCTCCCTCGGCTACCTGCAAGATGCGTTTTCCGGAAGCGTCGCCGGGCTGAATGCCTTCGGCATGTGCTTGGTGTTCACCGTGGTCTATCTCACCTCGCGTCGCCTGTGGGTTGATAACACCATCTCGAAGATCGCCGTCGTGTTCCTCGCTTCCGTGCTCAAGACCGTCGCCATCCTGGCGCTGGTGGCGCTGTTCCTGTCGATCGAGGGCCTCTGGCGGACCATGCTGAGCTACTTGCTCATCGAAGCGCTGTTGGCCGCCCTCTTGAGCCCCGCGGTCTTCGCGGTGCTGGCCCACACCCAACGGCTGCAGGAAGCGGAGGAGGAGTAGGATGGTGCCGCTCAACCAACGCGAGGTGGTGCCGGTGGTGTTGCGCCGGCGGGTCAGCATCGCGCTGGGCATCGCTCTCCTCGCCTTCTTGGCGCTCTTGGCGCGGCTCTGGGATCTGCAAGTCCTGCTCGGTGACGAGATGCGCACGCTGTCGGAGAACAACCGCATCCGACTGCATCGTACGCAGGCAACGCGCGGCACGGTGGTTGACCGTGCCGGCCGCGTGCTGATCGACAGCCGGCCGTCGTTCGACGCCGTCATGGTGCCGGAAGACTCTCCCGACGAAGAGCTGACCATCGAGAACCTGTCACAGTTCCTCAAGCAGAGTGCGTCCGAGATGCACACGCTGCTGACGCAGATGGACGCGCGCCCGCCGTTCGAGGAAATCACGGTGAAACGCGACCTGAGTTGGGACGAAGTGGTCGCCATCGAAACCCACCAACTCGACCTTCCAGGAGTGAGCCTGCGCATCACGCCACGGCGCAGCTACCCGCTCGGTCCGCAACTCTCGCACCTGCTCGGCTACGTCGCCGAGGCGAGCCCGCAGGAGATGGTCGCCGATGCGCACTACCGGATGGGGGATCTCGTCGGCAAGACCGGTTTGGAGAAGCGCTGGGAGAAATACCTGCGCGGCGTCGACGGCGGGCAGCAAGTTGAGGTCGACGCCGTTGGCCGCAAGTTGCGGGTGCTGCGCGAGGTCGAGGAAGTGCCGGGTGACATCGTCAAGTTGACCATCGACCTCGACTTGCAGGAGGCCGCGTCGCACGCGCTCGGCGAGCGGGACGGTGCGGTGGTGGCGTTGGACCCGAACACCGGCGAGGTTCTCGCGATGGTGAATGGCCCGGGGTTCGACCCCAACGTCTTTGCGCGCGGCGTACATCCGGACGAGTGGCACGCGCTGCTCGCCGACAAGCACCACCCACTCAACAACCGCAGCATCCAAGGGCAGTATCCGCCAGGGTCGACGTTCAAAGTCATCGTCGCCACCGCCGCGCTGGAAGAGGGAGTCATCAACCCCTTCACCCGCATCCACTGCCCGGGCGGGCTACAGTTCGGCAACCATTACTTCCGCTGCTGGAAGAAAGGCGGCCACGGAGCGGTGAACCTCCACGAGGCGATCGTCCAGTCGTGCGACGTGTTCTTCTATCAGGTCGCGCAGCGCCTCGGCATCGATACCATTGCGCAGTACGCACGCACTTTCGGGCTTGGCATGCCGACCGGGATCGATCTGGAGCACGAGAAGGCCGGCACCATCCCGGACAGTGCGTGGAAACGCAAGCGCTTCAAGCAGCCGTGGTACGCCGGCGAGACGCTTTCGGCCGCCATCGGCCAGGGCTACGTGACAGCGACACCGCTGCAGATGGCGAACATGATCGCGACTGCCGCAGTGGGCAAGCGCTTCCGACCACACTTCGTGCGCCAGGTGGCGACACCAGAGGGCGAAGTCGTACACGTCGAAACACCGGAGGAGACTGGCGCGTTGAAGGTGCGGCCGACGACGCTCATGCAGGTGCGCGAGGCGTTGCGCGACGTCGTCAACACGGATCGAGGCACCGGCAAGAAGGCGCGACTGACCGGCGTCGAAGTGGCTGGCAAGACGGGCACGTCACAGGTGGTGAAGCTGGGGCAGACGCGCCTCAAGGCGAGCCAATTGCCGTGGCAGCAACGCGACCACGCCTGGTTCGTGGCGTACGCGCCGGTCGATGCGCCAGAGATTGCTGTCGCGGCGCTGGTGGAGCACGCCGACGGCGGTGGCGGCGCGATCGCCGCGCCGGTTGCCCGCGAAGTCCTGGCACGGTACTTCGAACTGAAGAAGCAACGCGAGAACGCCAATTATGCTGAGAATCGATCGCCGACTCGTCGCGCATATTGATTGGCCGCTGCTGATTTGCACGCTGCTGGTCATCGCCGGCGGCCTGCTGACGGTGCTGAGCGCCACGCACACGCACGACCGGCTGCTGAGCGGCCTGCTGGTCCGCCAGATGATGTGGGCCGGCCTGGGCCTCATCGGCCTGGTTGCCGCGCTGAGCTTCGATTACCACTGGCTCGAACGCTACGGCTACTTCATCTATGCCGCGGCCATGCTGTTGCTGGTCGCGACCGGCGTGATGGGATCGTCCGGCGGCGGCGCGCGCCGGTGGATCGCGATCGGCCCGATATCGCTGCAGACATCGGAGTTCGCCAAGCTGGCCCTGGTCATCGGCCTGGCGCGCTACCTCCATCGGCAGGTCGGCGATCGGACGCTGTCATTGCGGTCGCTCATCGTCCCCGTCTTGTTGGTACTGCCGCCGGCGGCGTTGATCTTGAAGCAACCGGATCTCGGCACGGTTGTCGTCCTCGCCTTCACCGCGGGTGCCGTGCTGTGCATTGCCGGACTGCGTTTGCGCTGGGTGCTCGTCGTCGCGGCGATCGTGTTGCCGGTCGTGCCGCACCTCTGGCACCATTTGAAGCCGTATCAGCAGCGGCGCATTCTGACCTTCGTCGATCCGCAAGCCGATCCACTGGGCGCCGGCTATCACATCATTCAGTCGAAGATCGCCATCGGTTCGGGGGAGCTGCAGGGCAAAGGGTTCCTCAACGGCACGCAGAACCGGCTGAACTTTCTCCCCGAGCAGCACACCGACTTCATCTTTGCCGTGTTCGCCGAAGAGTGGGGGTTCATCGGCGGCTGCGTTCTCGTTTGTCTCTACGCGGCGCTGCTGTTGCGGTGCTTCATGGTCGCAACGCGGGCGCGCGATGCCTTCGGCCTGCTGCTGGCCTTTGGCCTGACCGCGGCGATCTTCGGCCAGGTGTTGGTGAACATCGGCATGGCGACCGGCTCGCTCCCGGTGGTGGGCATCACCCTCCCCTTCTTCAGCTATGGCGGCTCGTCGTTGCTCGCCTGCATGATCGCCATCGGCCTGCTCATGAACGTCAGCATGCGGCGCTTCACGTTCTGAGATGAGTGGCCCCTGGTCGCTAGTTGAGGGAATGGAAGCGCGAACCATCGGCCAGAGACCAGAGACTGAATTCTTGGAACCGTTTAGTGATGTGAAGTGGGAAGGCAGCAAACGTCCGGTGTCCTCTCCCGCGCGGAAGAGATGCGCGGGAGAGGACACCCTGCTTAGGGCTTGCGAGCCTGTGTTCGGCATCCGCTTCACCGCTTCACCGGACTAAACGGTTACGAATTCTTCAACCAGAGACCGAGCGGCCGTGACCTCGCAGGAACGCTACGTCAACGACTTGATGGCCATCGCGCAGGAGCTGCTGCACGATGGCGCGTCCGTAGGCGATCTGAAGATCGCGACCGGTGCGCTGCGTGAAATGCGCGAGGCCTTCAAGGTGTTCGCGGCATACCGTGGCGCGCGCAAGGTGAGCGCCTTCGGCTCGGCGCGCACCCGAGAGGGCGATCCGGTGTTCAAACTCGCGGAGGAGTGCCCGCACGCTCATGGGCCACCCGGCGCGCTCGGTCTCTCGACGCATGAGGCGGGCCACCATCAGGGCGAGGACGCAGTAAAAGACGTGGACACGGATCTTTTGATCGGTCCAGTGGAACATCGGGCTGAACGAGACCACGCGGCGATCCTTCATCTGGCGGAAGTCCGCTTCGGCCTCTGACTGGGAGCGGTAGCCGGCCACG
>Ga0209048_10003212_pt1 | contig 15962 bp, 16 predicted proteins | sample FrelakmetCRP12CR_FD_187146 | JGI IMG/M metagenome (GOLD analysis project Ga0209048, IMG submission 187146) | Freshwater lake sediment microbial communities from the University of Notre Dame, USA, for methane emissions studies - CRP12 CR (SPAdes)... | ecosystem: Environmental > Aquatic >... | reverse complement strand
CCAAGGAGGTCTGACGAACGGCCGTGGGATCGATCACTAGGCCGGTGCGGCGACCTCGGACAGTTCATCCCGGGCTACCGGTGGATCCGGGGCCGCGGGGACCGGTGGCCGTCGGCGGGCAATCTGTCGGCGAACGAGTGCGTCGACGGCGACGGCGGCGAAGATGACGATCGCGACCTCTGAGATCGCCCGGTAGCGGGTGTTACCGAACGCCGTCACCGCCATGATCGTCGAGGTGATGGGCAGGGCCACGAGGGGAGCGATCGTGACGCGGCGACGCCACAGCACGATGGCACCGGCGATGGCGAGCGGCGCCAGCAGGTAGAACTGCGCGAGGGCAAGGCGGGCCGCCTTCTCGGTCCGACCCTCGACCTGATCCAACGCGAGCTTCTGGTCGCGGTGCACGTCGCCCCACGGCGATCCCGGGCGGTACAGCTCCCACATGCGCCCGACCCGGGCCAGCGCAACGACGGGAAGACGGTCCAGGTGACTGCCGATGTAGTCGAGTGCCCGGTTGCGCCAGACCTGATCCTGTTCCGAAGCGTCACCCTTGGGAAGCGGCATCGACGACACGCAGCGCGGGCTCCACCATCCGAGAACGTCGCCGGAATACGCGGCGTCGCAGCTGCCCGACATCAGGCTGAGACCACCGCCCGTCGCAAGGAGCTCCGGGTGCTTCCACGTCGTCATGTTCCGGATCACCCAGGGCGACATCACGAGCACCGCGGCCGCGCCGGCAACGGCCAGCACCCCCAGACGCTGTCGCCACGACCGATCGCCCAGACGACGCACCACGAACGGCACCAGCACCAGCGGCGTCAAGAACAACATCTCCACTCGCGCCAACGCGGCGAAGCCGCACACCGCGCCGAACGCGATGACGCGGGACAAGGACGGCTGCTCCCACATCCGATAGGCGAGGAGTACCAGGACCGCCGCCAAGAAGATCGCCATCGTCTCGGACATGACCAGCGCGTCGTTGACCCAGAAGTTGGCGTAGACCGCCGCGATGGCGGCGGCCACGAGGCCGACTCGTGGTCCCGCAACCTTGCGCGCCGCGAGGCCCACGACGAACACGGACGCGGTACCCAACAGGACCGAGGCGATCATGTGGGCATGAAAGCTCCGCAACCCGACGATCGTGAAACCAGCCAGGTACAGCGGGTACAACGGCCCGTGGTCCGCCGACGGACCCAACGCGACGATGTGGCGCGTCGGCTGCAAGATGTTCGCGGGGAGCCAGGTCTGGAACCCGAAGCCATCCGCGATCCCGTTGGCGGTGTAGTGGTACATGAAGGCGTCGCCCCAGATGTGCTGATTCCACTCCGTGTGCAGCGCGTAGAACAGACGCACCGCCAACGCGAGCAGCGTGATCAGGCCCAACCAGAAGTAGAAACGCCGCGTCGAGCCCTGCACGGCCTCTGACGCTACCGGCACCGCCGGTGCTCCCGCACCATCACACGTCGCGACGGAGATGCCCCGATATCGTCCGGCAACGGGCTGACGCGGCTTGAGCGGTGGTGCGGAGTCAGTCAGAATCGCCGGCACCCTGGGGGTCCGAGAACGCGCCGCGAACCTCACCCTCCAGGTCGGCCCGCCATTTTCGGAGATCGCTCAGGAGTGCTCCCGCGCGGCGAGCAGCCGCCGGGAGCTCCTTCGGTCCGAGGACCAGGAGCGCGATCGTCCCGATCACGAGGACGTGCCAGGGAGCGAAGAGGCCTTCGAGCATCGGTCAGCGGGCGCCGAACCGGGTCGGCCTACTTCTCCCGCGCGTCGCTGGACTCGTCCGGGGCGCTCTGATTGATCCCGGCTCGGAACTCCTTGGCCGCTTCACCCATCGACCGAGCCAACTTCGGGAGTCTGGAGCTGCCGAACAGGAGCAGGGCGATCATGAGCACGATCAGCAGTTCCGCAGGTCCAACGTCCACAGGGCGGCTCCTCTGGGTCGACGCTCACTCTCTGACTCTCTGACTCTATGACTCGCGCCCGGCTGCAGGCGCGCGGCGCACCGAGGAGGAACGCCGTCGACCCCCCGCCCTCTTCGCCGAAGGCCAGTCCGAGGGGCTGTTCTCGCCAGGAGGAGCCACGAGCGACCCCGAGGAGTCCGATGCCGAGACGCGAGATCCGCGGGATCAAGCGTTCGCGGTTTCTCGGTCGTGGGCGACGGCGTCGAGCAGGGCGTACTCGACCTCGGTGTCGGGCGCGTCCTCGTACTCGATGACGCCGATCTCGGTGAAGCGGTCGCGGAGCCAGCCGTCGCCGGCGTCGAGGAGTCCGAGCTTCTTGCAGTTCGGCACGATCTTCGAGAACAGCGCGGCCTGGAACGGGTTCACGCCCGGCTTCTTGACCTCGAAGAGCATTCGCGTGATCGCTTCGCGCTCGATCCCGCACTGCTCCCACACGGCATGCATCATCAGACGGTCACGCATGCGCAGCGCTGCCTCGAACGCAAACTCCTGACGCTCACGGATCTCATTGCCGTCGAGGCCCTGGTAGTACTCCTGCAGTGACAGCACGCCGAACGCAACGTGGCGGGCTTCGTCGCTCATCACGTAGCGCAGGAGTTGCTTGAGCAGCGGCTCTTCGGTGAACGCGTGCATGAAGCCGAACGCGGCGAGGGCGAGACCCTCGATCATGATCTGCATGCCCATGTAGGTCATGTCCCAGCGGGAGTCGGCGATGATGTCGTCGATCAGGAGCTGCAGCGCCGGGTTCACGGGGTAGTGACCCTCGAGCTTGGTGTCCAGGTATCGGGCGAACACCTCGACGTGACGCGCTTCGTCCATGACCTGCGTCGACGCGTAGTACTTGGCATCGATCCACGGCACGGTCTCGACGATCTTCGCGGTGCAGATCAGCGCGCCCTGCTCGCCGTGCAGGAACTGGCTCATGCGCCAGTTGAACGCCTCGATCGCGAGCTTCGTCCACTGCTCATCGCCCCAGCTCTTCAGCGGCGAGTTCGGCAGGCTGACGAGGCGCTCGCGCAGCTGAGCGATGGCAGCCTGCATCTCGATGGCGACCTTCTCGACGTCGACGTCGATCGACCAGTCGAGGTCGTTCGATCCGTTCCACTGCGAGGTCTTCGCCCGCTCGTAGAGCTTGCCGAGGCCCTCGCGCGTGCGCTCGTAGTCCCACGTGAAGATGGCGTCGCCACCCACGCGGGTCGCGTGCACGGCCGTCCCGAAGTCGATCGCGTCGTCGGCGAGGATCGACTCGACGCTGTTCGCGTCCTCACGGCCGAGAACCTTGAACTCACTCATGCGTTCCTCCGGTCTTGCCGGGCGGGTCGGCCGGGATAGGCCGGCCGTCGTGCCCAACGGTAGCCTCGGGGGCCATGGAGTCGGTTCAGGTGTTCCACAACCCGCAGTGCAGCAAGTCTCGCGGTGCGCTCCAGATCCTCGCCGATCGGGGCGTGTCGGTCGATGTGGTCGAGTACCTCAACACCCCGCCGGAGCGCGCCACCATCGAGCGCATCGTCGACGCGATTCCCGACGACCCGGCGGCGTTGGTGCGCCACGACCAGCGCTTCGCCGAGCTCGGGCTCGACCCCGACGGCTACACGGGCCGTGAAGCGGTGGTCAGCCTCCTGCTCGAGCACCCCGAGCTGATGGAACGCCCGGTGGTCTTCGTCGGCGAGCGTGCAGTCATCGCCCGTCCGTCGGAGAAGGTCCTCGAGCTGCTCGCCGAGCCGGGAGAGGTCACCGAACCAGGAGCGGTCCCTGGACGAGGAGCACGCACATGACGAAGGTCACCCCCGAATCGGTTCGCCATGACGTGCGGGCCTTCCTCGCCGAGCGCTGGGACCCCGACCTCACGGTTCGCGAGTGGTGGGAGCGCCTCGCCGACGGGCGGTGGGCCGTCCCGACGTGGCCCGAGACCGCGCTCGGGCGCGGCTTCGCCGGTGACCTTGGGCGTGTCGTCGCCGACGAGCTGCGCGCCGCTGGCGCAGTCGGAGGCCCGGCCGGGCTCGGCATCCTGCTCGCGGGCCCCACGATCTACACCCACGGCTCAGCGGAGCAGCAGCAGCGGTACCTCCCGCCGATCGTGAACGGCGAGGAGGCGTGGTGCCAGCTGTTCAGTGAGCCGGGCGCAGGCTCGGACCTCGCGAGCCTTCAGACCAAGGCCGAACGCGACGGCGACGAATGGGTGATCACCGGGCAGAAGGTGTGGACGTCGGGGGGCCAGGTCGCCGACCTCGGCATGCTGCTCGCCCGCACCGACCCCGACGCCCCGAAGCACCAGGGCATCAGCTACTTCGCGTTCTCGATGGACCAACCCGGGGTGGAGGTCCGCCCGTTGCGCGAGATGACGGGACGTGCGCTCTTCAGCGAGGTCTTCCTCGACGGCGCCCGGGTGTCGAACGACGCGTTGATCGGCGGGCTGAACAAGGGTTGGGCCGTGGCGAACACGACCCTCGCGTTCGAACGCGCCGGATTGGGCGGCGGGGGGAGTGGGGCGGGTGGTGCGGCGTTCCCCGGGCGCAAGGCAGGCGCGCTCACGACTCGGGTCGGCGACCTCGTGAGCGGGATCGGGAGTGGGCGGTCGGTGCAGCCGAGTGCGTTCGGCGGTTCGTTCGGGCTCTTCCGCGACCTCGCGGAGAAGCTCGGGCGAACCGGTGACCCGGTGCTGCGCCAGGGTCTGGCCGAGCTCTATATGTTCAACGAGATCGGGCGGATGACATCACTGCGCCTGAGGGCGGCACGGGCGGCGGGTCGCGACATGGGCCCCGCGGGGAACCTGGCGAAGCTGCTCATGAGTCGGATCACTCGCCTGACCCGCGATCTCGGACCCGCGATCCTCGGCCCCGAAGCCATGGTGATGGGCGAGGCCACCACCGGCGGGGGCGTCGTGCAGGAGATGACACTGTTCGCTCCCGCACCGTCGATCTACGGCGGGAGCGACGAGATCCAGAAGAACATCATCGGTGAGCGCGCGCTGGGTTTGCCCAAGGAGCCCGGGCCAGACAGGAACACGCCGTTTCGCGAGCTCAAGGTCGGCACGCAGGCCTGAACTCCACGCGATGACCGGGCTGTCATGTCGCGTCGACGCGACGGAGCCGGAGTTCGCTCTTGGACCGCGGCCTACTCGATGGTGATGCGGGGGAGCAACCGCTCGAGCCAACCGGGGAACCACCAGTTGGCCTTCCCGAGGATCTCCATGATCGCCGGAACGAGCACCATGCGGACGATCGTGGCGTCGACGGCCACCGCGACGGCGAGCCCGAGGCCGAACATCTTGATCTCGGCGACGGGACTCGCCACGAAGCTGAGGAACACCGCGATCATGATCAGCGCAGCCGAGGTGATGACACGCGCCGTGCGCGAGACGCCTTGGACGACTGCGGTGCGCGTGTCGCCGCTCTTGTTGTACTCCTCACGGACCCGTGTGAGCAGGAACACCTGGTAGTCCATCGAGAGCCCGAAGAGGATCGCGAACATCATCATGGGCACGAAGGAGATGATCGGTACGGTGCTCGTCAGACCGAGCAGCCCCTTGGCCCATCCCCACTGGAACACCGCGACGGTGACGCCGTAGGCGGCGCCCACCGAGAGCAGGTTCATCACCGCCGCGGTGGCGGGGATGGCGATCGAGTGGAACACGAGCATCAAGAGCAGGAAGCTCAGGAGCACGACCAGCCCGATGAAGTAGGGGAGGCGCTCCGCAATCCGATTCCCGAGGTCGATGAAGGACGCGGTGATCCCGCCCACGTAGGCCTGCGCGTCGGTGCCGCGCAATGCGGTCGGGAGCGTGTGCTGGCGGAGTCGGTCGACGAGATCGGTGGTCGCCTGTGCATCCGGTGCGGTGCTCGGTATGACCGTCACGATCGCCGTGTTCCCGGCCGGGTTCACCTGCGCAGGGATGACGCCCGCCACGCCGGGGGTCGCCTTCAGGGCGTCGGTCAGTGCCGTCGGCAACTGTTGGCCCGTCGGGAAGGTCACGACAATGGCGAGCGGACCGTTTGCGCCCGCCCCGTAGCCGTCGCCGATGAGGTCGTACGCGATTCGTTGCGTCGACCCTTGCGGCGCGGTGGCGTCGTCGGCCTCGCCGTAGCGGATCGACAAGAACGGTACGGCCAGGGTCATGAGGACCATGATGCTGGCGATCGCGAATGGCCACGGGTGCCGGGCGACGCGCGTCGCCCACCGCTCCCAGAACGGCGGCTGAGCGCTCGCGTGCTCGCCCGGGTCCGCAGGGTGGCCGTGTCGGCCGAGGCGGAGGCCCCGGACGCGCCCCATGTCGATCCGCGTGCCGACGAGGCCGAGGAGCGCGGGAAGCAGGGTGAGCGCCGCCAGCATCATCACCGCCACGACCATCGCGGCGGTGAAGCCGAGCACCGCGACGTAGGGGATCCCGGCGATGAGCAGACCGCAGATCGCGATCACCACAGTGGTTCCGGCGAACAGCACCGCTTGTCCCGCCGTCGCCACCGCGTGCCCGATCGAAGCCTCGACCTCCATGCCCGCGGCGAGGTTCTCCCGATGACGCGTCACGATGAACAGCGAGTAGTCGATGCCGACGCCCAGGCCGATCATCGCTCCCAGCTCAGGCGCAGCGGAGCCGACATCGGTGAACGACGCGAGTAGGAGGATCGACGAGATTCCGACTGCGAGTCCGAGGAGCGCCGTCCCGATCGGCAGTCCGGCGGCCATCAGTGAGCCGAACGCGAACACGAGGATCACGACGGCGAAGAGCAACCCGACGAGATCTGACGACGAGCTGTGGGGCTGCTCGGCGTAGTCGGTCAGCGGTCCGCCGAAGGCGACCTCGATCCCTGCGTCGCGTGCTGGTGCGACTGCTGCGTCGAGCGCGTCGAACCCGTCAACGCCCAGCTCTGGCGCCTGCTGGGTGTACTGCACGGAGACGACCGCGATGCGCGGGTTCTTCGCCGGCAGTGGTCCGCTCACCCGGGGTGCCTCAGGAAGCGCCTTGACGTTGGTGAGGCTCTGCTCGAGCGCGGTCTCGAATCCCGAGGTGGCGAGTGAGCCGGCAGGAGCGTGGAAGACCACCGTCGCGCTGGCACCGGACTGCTGGGGGAATCGCGACTCGAGGAGGTCGATGGCAGTCTGGGACTGCGTACCCGGGATCGTGAAGTTGTCGAACGTGCGACCGCCATTGGCGATCGCGAGCGTTGCGATCGCGATCGCCCCCAGCACCCAGGCTGCGATGAAGATCCGATGCCGGCGCGCCGCAGTGCGGCCGAGCCGGTCGAGGAACGCTGCCACCGGACCCGACGCTAGGCGTGCGCGACGATGCTCGGGTGGATGGGACACCGCAAGAGTTCGCCGACTGCCCGCCCGGGGGTCGACGCGTCACTCGCACGCGCCCGGTCCGCCTGGGCGACGTTACGGTGTCCGGTCGTGTTCGCCTCGACGCGCTCGCGCGGTACCTGCAGGATGTCGCCGCCGACGACGGTGACGAGGTCGGGCTCGGTGGCGCAGGTGCGTGGGTGCTGCGCCGTGCCGCAGTGCGGTTCCACGAGCTCCCGCGGTTCCGGGACACGCTCGAGCTCACGACCTTTTGTTCGGGTGTCGGCCCGCGGTGGGCTGAGCGGCGCACCACGATCCGGGTCGCAGGCCGCGCCGTCGTCGAGTCCGCCGCGGTGTGGGTCCACGTCGACGACGCGGGCCGCCCGGCGAGCCTCGAACCGTGGTTCCACGAGCATTACGGGGCATCTGCCGACGGTCGCCGGGTGAGCGGGCGCCTCCGCCTCCCGCCGCCGCCACCGGGAGCGAACAGCGCGGCGTGGCCGCTCCGGACGGCCGACTTCGACGTCCTGGGCCACGTGAACAACGCGGTCGCGTGGACTGCCGTCGAGGACGAGCTGGCCCGCCTCGGTTCGCAGGCCACGCTCGTCGGAGCGACGCTCGAGTACCGGGCCGCGATCGATCCCGGGGACGCTCCCGAGCTCGTATCGACGACCGGTCCGGGGCTGCTCTCCTGCTGGCTGCGATGCGACGGCGACGTGCGGACTGCGGCAGTCGTGCAGCTCGACCCCGCGGGTCGAGCGCAGCAGTCACCGCGAGAGCCGCCACCGTGAGCAGTGTCGTGCTCAGTGGGACCAGTAACGTGGCAGGCTTGACTGCACCGGAGGCGTTCGCACCACGGGCTATCCCGCTGTTCAGCGTGGTCATCCCGATGTGGAACGAGGAGGCCTCGTTCCACACGACGGTGGGTGTCCTCATCGCCGCCTGTGACGACCTCGTGGCTCGGGGCGCGATCGAGACGTTCGAGCTCGTCCTCGTCGACGACGCCTCGGGCGACTCGACGGGCGCGCTCGCTGACGCAGCCGGAGCCGCGGACCACCGCATCCGCGCCCTGCACCACGAGCACAACCTCGGACTCGGCGGTTCGATCAGGACTGGCCTCGCAGGCGCCCGCGGTGATGTCGTGCTCTACACGGATGCCGATCTGCCCTTCGACCTGTTCGAGCTCCCCCGGTTGGTGCGACTCCTGCAGGTCTACGAAGCCGGGATCCTGAGTGCATGGCGCACGGACCGGCACTCCGAGGGCTTTCGACGCACGATCTACTCGGGGTTCTACAACCTGCTGGTGCGAGTGCTCCTGCGGCTGCGCGTCCGGGACGTGAACTTCGCCTGCAAGATGATCCGCCGGGAGGTGCTGGACGACATCGATCTGCGCAGCACCGGGTCGTTCATCGACGCGGAGCTCATCGCCCGGGCGAACGGGCGCGGCCACCGGATCATCCAGGTCGGGCTCGACTACTTCGCGAGGTCCGTCGGTCTCAGCACGCTTTCGTCGTGGCGGACGATCCGCGGGATCCTGCGGGAGATGTTCTCGATGTCCCGTGAGATCCGCCGGTTGCGCCCAGCCGCTCCGCCCGAGGCCGGAGACGCGTCGTGAGTGAGCGCGTGCTCGTCGTCAACGCAGATGACTTCGGCCTCACATCCGGAGTGGACCGTGCGATCCTGCGCTGCGGCGCGGACGGGATCGTCACCAGCACCTCGGTCCTCGCGACCGGTCCCACGTTGGCCGATTCGGTCTCCGGTCTGCGGGCTTCTGCGCTGGGCATCGGCGCGCACCTCAGCGCGGTCGGCGGTGCGCCACCGCTGCTGTCGGCGCGCGAGGTGCCGAGCCTCGTCGACCGGCATGGACGGCTCCCGGGCTCGTGGCGCGTGTTCGTCGGTCGCGCGGGTCGAGGTGCGATCGATCCGGACGACCTCGAGCGGGAGTTCGCGGCACAGATCGAGTCGCTCATCGGTGCCGACCTGAGCTTGACCCATCTCGACACGCACCAGAACATCCACCTCTGGCCGTCCGTTGCCCGCGTCGTTGTGTGCCTCGCCCGGCGCTACGACATCGGGTTCATCCGGATCCCGCGCACCAACGGGCGCTCGCCGATCGCGATGGGTGTGCGGATCCTCTCCGGGCGACTCACGCGTCGGGTCGGGGGGGCGGCCCTCCCCACGACCGGAGCGACGGTCGGGCTCGACGAGGCCGGCGCTCTGCACGAGACAGCTCTCCACAGTGCCATCGGGCGCCTCGGTGCGTCAGGCGTCGACGCGGCCGACATCGTGTGCCATCCCGGCGAGGCGGGAGACGCCGAGCTCGAAGCCACGGGGTGGGGCTTCGCGTGGGCAGACGAGGTCGCCGCGCTGACGTCCCCGGCGACGTCCGAGGCAGTGCGAGCGGCCGGCTTCCGCCTCGGCACCTACGCCGACGTGACCCGAGCCGAGTCGACCCTGCGGCCCGGCAACCACAGCTAGCGTCCGGCCGTGGTGAACAGGCCGTGGTGAACCCGACGACCGCGGGTGATGCGGGACCCCGAACGTCGGTGGCCGAGCCGACACCACCGAAACGAACACTGAGTCGTTCCCCGACGCGCGACCTGCTCGCCGGCGCAGCGCTCGCGTACGTCGCGATCGCCGGGATCCTCACCGGCATCACCGCGTTGGCGATCCACCTCGCCGGTGCTGCACCGACCTTGACGTACCGCGGTTCGAGCATCCTCGGCGGTTGGTGCAGGTTCGACTGCACGTGGTACGTCGACATCGCCCATCGTGGGTACTCCTACACCCCGGGCAAGCAGTCGTCGGTCGCGTTCTTCCCCGGCTACCCGCTCGTCGTGCGCGCCGTCGACAGCCTCGTCGGTAGCCCCGTCATCTCCGCCGTGCTCGTCACCTGGGTGGCAGGCCTCGGTGCCGCGGTGCTGTTCGCGCTCTGGACCGTGGGACGCCTCGAGGCGCGCGTCGCGGGCTGGGCGGTCGCAGTCTTCCTGCTCTACCCGTACGGGTTCTTCCTCTTCGGTGCGGGCTACGGCGATGCGCTGTTCGTTGCACTCGTGCTCAGCGCGTTCCTGCTCGTCGAGCACGACCAACCGGTGCTGGCCGGTGTCGCCGGGGCGCTGGCCGGGGTCACGCGCCCGATCGGGGTCGCCGTGGTGGCGGGCCTCGTTCTCGTTGTGCTCGAGCGGCGGGGCGGCCTCCCGCGTCGCACCGGCACCACCGGCGCCCTCGCGCGGCTCGGTGTGCCCGCCCGCATCGACCTCGGCCGGTTCCGGCCGCGCGACGCCGGCGTGCTCCTCGCGGTGCTGGGCCCGGTCGCCTGGTCGGCGTGGCTGGCCGACCGCTTCGGTGACGCCTTCGCGTACGTGACCGTGCAGCAGGCCTGGGATCAGACCGAGGGTCCGCACACCTGGTTCAAGGTCGGTTTCGGGGGTCAACTCCTGCATGCTGCGGACACCGGATACGTGGTGGGGCTCGTGATCCAGGCCGTCCTCACCCTCGTGGCCCTCCTCGCGGTGCCCGCGATCGCGCGGCGGATGGGTCCGGGATATGCCGGCTACACGGCCGTGGTCATCGTGCTCGCGGCATTGGGGACGAAGGACTTCCAGGGCATGGGCCGCTACCTCCTCGCCGCCTTCCCGCTGTTCGCTCTCGTCGGCGTTGTGATCGCCGACCGACCGCGCGTGCGCGTGGCCATGGTCGGTGCATGCGCCGCACTCCTCGCGCTCGGTGCGTTCGGTTTCGCTCGCAACTGGTACCTCACGTGAGCGATGCCGCCGGGAGGACCGCTCGGCGTGCGTATCGCAGCGCGCCGCCGACTGTTCGGGTCCATGTGATGGGTCGATGGTGGACGTGCCCGTTCGCCCCGATCGCTGACGCGTTGACGGGGGCGGACCGGGTCCTCGACGTCGGCTGTGGACACGGGCTGTTTCCGCTGTACCTCGCGACGCGTCATGTCGCATCCAAGATCGTGGGCGTCGACATCGACCGGGAGAAGCTGGTCGCCGCACGCGCGGCAGCACACGCCGCCGGACTCGACGGCCGTGTGAGCTTCGAGGACGTCGACGTCAGGTACACGCCCGCCGACGAGCCCCCGGTTCGACCCACCGAAGGTTGGGACGGGATCAGCATCGTGGACGTGCTCTACCTCATGGGGCAGGAGCGCGCGCTGCGGCTGCTCCGTGCTGCAGCGAGCGTGCTAGCCCCCGGCGGCAAGCTCGTCGTCAAGGAGATCGATACGACTCCGGCGTGGAAGCACCGGATCAGCGCGGCCCAAGAGGTCGTCGCGACGCGCGTGCTGCGCATCACCCAGGGTGATCACAACCAGCAGGTCGCGAGCGCGACGGTTGCCGCCGAGTTGACGTCAGCAGGCTTGGACGTCACGACGGTGCGGCTCGACCGGGGGCGGATCCACCCCGACTACATGGTGGTGGGGACGCGCAGCTGAGTTCAGGGCTGCGCAGCGCGGAAAGCCTCGACGGTGAGCTCTGTCGTAGCGCCCGCGTGCACGCCGAGCCCGGCTCCTCGACAGGGCTCGCGGCCGAGGTCGATCGAGGCTCGCGAGAGCGCGGCGACAGTCAGCACGGTCTCGGCGTCGACGCAGACGGTGAGGCGGTCGCCCTGCACGGTGAGGGTGATCGTGTGGCGACCGTAGAGCCTCGTCGGGTCGGTCATCGGCGCCTGCACGAGCGGGCGCCAGTGCGGTCGGTTGTCGGCCCACTGCTGAAGCAGATACCCACCACCACCGGTGGAAGGGTCGAGGTCGAAGGAGTAGCCGGTCACGCGCTCGTGTTCGTCGACGCTCGCGCGGAACAACACGCCGAAGCCTGCTCCCGCGCTGTAGTCGAGGACCACCTCGATCGTGAGGTCGCCCGCGGCGGAGAGGTCCGAGAGTGCCCAGCGCGTGTCGGCGCGGCGAAGGGCGAGCGCGCCGTCGTCGGCCATCGAGGTCGCCGGGAACAAACCACCGACCTGCCAGCCGGACCCGGCCGGTTCGAACGGCGTCGGCCGGTCGTGTGCGTCGTGCTCGGCGGCCCCGAGGGTCGTCGAGGTCGTGTCGTGCTCGGCATGCCACACGATCGGAGTCGCGTCCGAAGGGGTTGTGTCGATGGGGGTCGTGTCGATGGGGGCGGTGTCGATGGGGGCGGCGATGATGGGTTTCGGCGAGAGCCCCGGGGCGGTTTGGGGCTCGGAGTCGCGCGCTTCGAGGGTGGGCGACGCCGGCGGTTCGGGCGGGGCGGCGTCGATCGTGGGTTCGGCCCAGCCGCCGTCGCGCAGGGCCACCGCGGGCGCCGCGTCTGCGACCGCCGCCGCGTCGCGGAGGCCGGCCCAGTCCGTTGGCGTGTCGTCGGGGACGGCGTAGGCGGTCGCCGCGTCCGCAAGCGGCCCTTCGAGCACGTCGACGACGAAGCCGTCGATCCCGTCGTGGCCGTTCGGCGCGGGTGGCGTGAGGCCGAACGGGTCCGGGCGCAGCGTGGGCATCGGGACGGCGAATGGATCGGACGCAGGTTCGGATGCTTCGCCAGGCACCATCGAGCCGAAGGGGTCGGGGCGTGCGTCGTCGAGCTCGGCCCCGTAGGCGGTCGACTCCGACCCGGGCACCGCGAACGGGTCTTGGGGCAGCGTCGAGAGTGGATCGATCGGTGCTCGAGACGAGTCCATGGCCGGGGGGCCCGGAGCCGGTGCTCCCGGTGCGGGCATGTCGGCTGGCATCGCGGGTACCGGCGTCCCGACGGGGGAAGGCTGGACTGAGAACGGGTCCTGGGCACGCGGCGCCGAGAAGAAGTCGACGACGGGCGCTTGGAGATCGTGCGCCCCGAGCGAGTCGTAGACGTTCATGTCGCCGGACTGGCGTACGGGGGGGAGGGACAGCGGAGGGAGGATCATCGCTCGGAGGCGGGCTGCCTCTTCGTGGCTCGCGCCGATCAGCTCGACGAGTCGAGCCTCGATGGCTTCCGGTGTTCCGCCGAGGGCTTCGGCGAGCGCGACCAGATCCGGCTCCCGTAGCGGTACACGACTCCCGGGCGGAAGGTTACGAAGCTCATAGACCATCGACAGGTACTCGCGCAGCAGACCGTCGGGCCCTTGCGGGTCGCGCAGGCGTCGGATGCTGTCGCCCATCGCGAGCGACGAGAGGCCCGAGCCCACTTTGAGTGGCTCGCGCTCGGGGAGGAGCTCGTCCACGTCCACGCCGCACGAACCAGCGAGGCACCAGAGATCGCTCTCGGGGATCACCATGCGGCCGCGTTCGTACGCGGCGAGCTCGCGTCGGGTCAACCCGGCCGAGCGAGCGACATCGGAGCGCGAGAGGCCCTGCCTGCGCCGTACCTGACGGAGCTGACGGCCCACGTCCTTCGACGACTTGCCCCCAGCCTGGTTCCGTTCGACAGTCTTCGCCACGCGGGACGTATCGACACGCTCGCCCGCTCTCTAAAGGGCAGAATGCTTCCCCTGCCCCAAGCAGGGCATGCGGAGCGAGCGAAGCGGATCAGAGCGCGGAGCGAGCCAAAGCGGATGGAGCGGACGGCGTGAGCGCAAGCAGCGAAGCGGGAGCAGAGCGGGTCGAGCGGGATTTCGCGGGGACGGCGGCGCTCGTCACCGGTGGTGGTTCGGGGCTCGGCCAGGCCGCGGCTCTGCTCCTGGCCCGGCGGGGGGCCCGGGTCGTCGTAGCGGACGTCAACGAAGTGGGCGGGGCGGAGACGGTGCAGCAGTGCGTCGATGCCGGGAGCGAGGCCGTGTTCGTCCGCACCGACGTCACCATCGAGGCCGATGTCCGGGCCGCGGTTGCGACTGCGGTCGATCGTTGGGACCGCCTCGATGCTGCGATCAACAACGCCGGGACGACGGGACCCACCAAGGCGACCGCCGACTACACGCTCGAGGAGTGGAACCAGGTCGTGGCCTTGAACCTCACGGGCGTGTTCCTGGGCCTCAAGTACGAGATTCCCCAGATGGTGGCCCAGGGCGGTGGCGCCATCGTGAACACCTCTTCGGGTGCCGGGCTCATGGGGTTCGCCGGGCTCCCCGCCTATGTCGCGACGAAGCACGGTGTGCTCGGGCTCACCAAGGCAGCCGCGCTCGAGTACATCAAGGCCGGCGTGCGGGTGAACGCGGTTTGTCCGGGGAGTACGCGCACGCCGATGCTCGAGGGTTGGATGAACGGCGATCCCGCGATCGAGGCGGCGATGGCAAACTCCGCGCCAATCGGTCGGTTGGCACGACCCGAGGAGATCGCCGAGGCGATGGTGTGGCTGCTGTCGGACGCCGCGTCATTCATGGTCGGTCATGCGCTTGCCGTCGACGGCGGTGCGGTGATCATGTAGCTCGCGCCTGCCCCAGACCATGGTGCTCTCGGGAGGCGCGTCGCTTGGGGGAGCCAGGCCGAGCATCGCGACGGGGTCGTGCTTGTCGATGTGGCCGATGAGACCGGCGTAGATCCCGTACCCCACGAGCCTGCGCAACCGCGGCGAGAAGTTGGCTGCGACGTGGCGCGGGATGCCGAGCTGCTGGTTCTCTTGCTGACGGACGAAGCCGGCGCAGTAGTTCATCGCGAGTCCGACCCGTGCCTCGCTCGTGGTGTTCGCGCCTCCCCCGTGCCAGAGGCTGCCGTGCCAGAGCAAGACGCTGCCCTTGGGCATCTCGGCGGCGATGCTGTCGTAGGGGTGCCCGTACTCCGGATTGCGGTCCGCGAGATGCGACCCCGGGATCACGCGAGTCGCACCGTTGGCTTCGGTGAAGTCGGTGAGGGCCCACATCGTGTTGCAGACGAGCGGCGGGTGCGGCTTGGGGAGTGGGATGAGCTGGTCGTCGGCGTGGATCGGTTGCGCGTCTTCGCCGGGCCTGATGCTGATGGACGAGAGGGACGAAACGAGGCAGCCCGGGTCGAGCACCCGCTCCACGATCGGCAGCACCCGTTCGTGCACCGGGACCTGCTCGTAGATCTTCCCGAGCGCGAGGAGGTTGTAGATGCGGAGTGTCCGCGTCCCCTCGAAGCTGTTGTCAGCGGGCTGGATGTCGTAGGTGGACTCGAGCCGCAGCAGATCGTCGGCGAGCGCCTCGACGAGATCGGGTGCGACGACACCCTCGAGCACCGTGTAGCCGTCACGCTCCACGGCTGCGACGTGCGCCGCGACGTTGCTCACGGGTGAAAGGCTACCGTCGGCGTCATGTCCATCTACGCGCTCGGCGACTCCGCCCCGACGATCCATCCCGACGCCTTCGTGCATCCCGACGCGACCGTGATCGGCAACGTCACCGTCGGCGCCGAGTCGACCATCTGGCCCCAGGCGGTGCTGCGAGGCGATTACGGTCGGATCGAGATCGGAGCACGCACCTCGATCCAGGACGGCACCGTCGTGCACTGCACTGCGCGGCATCCCACGCTGGTCGGCGACGACTGTGTGGTGGGCCATCTTGCGCACCTCGAATGCTGCATCGTGGAGCACGGTGCGCTCGTCGGCACCAACTCGGTTGTGCTGCACCGCGCGATCGTTCGCACGGGCGCACTCGTGGGTGCCAGCGCCCTCGTCCCGAACGACATGGAGGTCCCGCACGGTGCGATGGCGCTCGGCGTGCCGGCCAAGCTGCGTCTCGACGCGGTCGAGCCGGGCATGATCGCCGATCTGGCCAAGGGCTACGTGATGAACGGCCGACGATTCCGAGCCGAGCTCCGACGCCTGGCCTGATCGCCTGGCCTGATCGCCTGGCCTGATCGCCTGG
>Ga0209048_10003211_pt1 | contig 15971 bp, 12 predicted proteins | sample FrelakmetCRP12CR_FD_187146 | JGI IMG/M metagenome (GOLD analysis project Ga0209048, IMG submission 187146) | Freshwater lake sediment microbial communities from the University of Notre Dame, USA, for methane emissions studies - CRP12 CR (SPAdes)... | ecosystem: Environmental > Aquatic >... | reverse complement strand
GGCATGCCGTAGCGCGCCAGCCCGCTGTAAAGATGCGTGTGCGCGCAGACCGCGCCGGCAGCAATCTCGCCGCTGCCGCAGGATAACACGCGCGCGCCTTCCGGCGGCGACGCTACGATTAACCCCTCCGCTACGGCGATACGGCGGCCGTTGCGGTCGGGGCCGATCAATAGCGGTTCGGTCAGTGCCATTGGTCGCGGTCGGCGTCGGGAATGCGGCCCACATTGACGGCGCGGGCGGCGGGCGAATCTTTCATCGGCAGGGTCATGCGCCGTTGGCCGTCGAACGCCTCGAGCGCCGCAGCAACTGCGCCTGCAGTCGGCACCAAGCCGATCTCGCCGACGCCTTTGGCGCCGAAAGGCCCTTCGGGCTCGCGCTCCTCGACCAGGATCACCTCGACCTCAGGCATATGCTGGGCGCGCAACACGCCGATCTGGCGCATGTCGAAGGTCACCGGTACGCCGTCGCGGCAGGGAAGCTCTTCAGTGAGTGCGTAACCAAGTCCCATATGCACCGCGCCCTGAACTTGCGCTTCGCATTGCTGCGGATTGATCGCGCGCCCGACATCATGCGCGGCCACCACGCGGGCGACTGCCCCCTTGTCGTCGAGCACGACCATCTGCGTCGCCCAGCCGAAGGCGGTGTGGGTCTTGATGCGCCCGTCCTTAGGGGCGTTGAGCGCGGTGGTGTCGTCGATCGTCACTTCGCCGGCATAGACGCGGCCGGCGAGATCGGCGAGCGACAGCCCGCGATCGAGATCGGCCTTGAGCTTGGCTGCCGCGTCGGCGGCAGCGCGGCCGGCCAGCAGCGTCGCGCGCGAGCCGGTGGTCTGTCCGGCGCCGAGATCGAAGCGGGTATCGACGCGCGGCCGGAATACGCTTGCCGGCAGGCCGCTCACTTCCACCGCGCATTGCGTCAGCACCGTAAGCAGGCCCTGCCCCATCTCGGTGAAACCGGTATAAAGCTCGACGCTGCCGTCGGCCTCGACTTCGAGCCGGCATTTACCGAATTCGATGGCGCCGTTGCCGAGCCCGGAATTCTTCACGCCGCAAGCGACGCCAACGGCACGCCCCGCGCGGCGCGCGGCATAGTAGGCGTCTTTCACCTTCAGCAGCGTCTCTTCGACACCGACACCCTTTTCCAGCACCTGGCCTGTGGTGAACACGTCGCCCGTGCGCAACACGTTTCGCCAACGCATTTCCCAGCCATCGATGCCGACTTTTACGGCGAGCATGTCCATGCAGCCCTCAATGGCGAAACTTGTCTGGTTGACGCCGAAGCCGCGCATGGCACCGCAGGGCGGATTGTTGGTATAGGCGGCGGTCGAATGAACGGCGACCGCCGGCACGCGATAGGGCCCGCAAGCATGGCCCGCAGCGCGCTCCAGCACTTTGCCGCCGACAGAGGCATAGGCGCCGGAATCGCCGAGTAGCGAGGCTTTCACGGCGGTCAATCGGCCCTCGGCATCGCACCCGACCGTGTAGGTCATGGTGATGGGATGCCGCTTGGTGTGCATGCGGATCGACTCTTCGCGGTTCAGCGTGACGCGGACAGGCCGTTGCGTGATCTGCGCCAGGAGCGCGGTTTGCGCCTGAATCGTCATGTCCTCGCGGCCGCCGAAAGCGCCGCCATTGGGCACCAGTTCGACGTACAGCCGGTCTTCGGGAATGCCGAGCACCGCCGCAACCTGCGTGCGGTCGTCGAATATCCCCTGCCCCTGGCTGTAGAGATGCAACCGCCCGTCCGCTTCTGGAACCGCCAGGGCCGATTCCGGCTCGAGATAAAGCTGCTCGATGCGTTGCGTCCGCCACGTGCCGGACACCACATGCGCGGAAACCGCAAGCGCCGCCTCCACGTCGCCGCGTTCGATGCGCGTCACTTGCAGCGTATTGTCGTGCTTGGGGTTGACCTGCGGCGCCCCCGGCTTGATCGCCTCCGCCGGATCGACCACGGCGGGCCGCACTTCGTATTCGACATTGACGAGTTTGGCGGCAGCGCGCGCAGTGTGCGGGCTATCGGCGGCGACGGCTGCAATACAATCGGCAACCGTGCGAACCTCCTCGCCCTCGGCGACAAAGCATGGCCAATCCTTGTAGATGAGCCCAACCCAGCGATTGCCCTGAACATCCTTGGCGGTCGCGACGGCCGCGACACCCGGTAATGCGAGCGCCTTCGATACGTCAATTCGCTTCACCAGCGCCCGCGCATGACCCGACAGCACCATCGCACCGTGCAGCAGTCCCGGCACATCGATATCGGCGACGAACGGCCGCGACCCGAGCGCCAGCTCGGCGCCCTGATAGCGCTGCAGCGAGCGCCCGACGCGGCCGTCCAAGACCGGGGCGGGCAGCGCGCCGCCATTGTGCTTGGCGGAATGAATCAACTCAATCGCATCGATGATCTTGGTGTAACCGGTGCAGCGGCACAAATGCCCGTCAATAGCGCGGGCGATTTCGCTGCGCGAGAGCGGACGATTCTGATCGGTCAGCCATTTGGTGCGCAGCACGATACCCGGCGTGCAAAATCCGCATTGCAGTCCGGCGGCGGCCTGGAACGCGTCGGCATAAAGTTTGCGTTCGTTGCCGGAGACGCCTTCGAGCGTGACGATCGAACGGCCGGCGATCTTGTCGGCTTTCACCATGCAGGCGTTCTTCGGTTGGCCGTCGATCAGGGTCAGACAGCAGCCGCACAAGCCTTGCGGCGAGCATGCATCCTTGGCCGAGGTCAGCTTGAACGTCTGTCGCAACAGGTCAAGCACAGTCTGTTCCCGCTGTACCTCGGCTTGCCGTGGCGTCCCGTTGAGCTTGAAAGTGACTGACGTCATCGCGCAACTTTCTCGTTAGCGCTCGAGATCGCTGAGTTCGTCATGCAGCGATTCTATACGATGTAAACGCTCCTGCGCCCGCGCGCCAAGCGCCAACGCAACACCGGAGCCGAGGTAGTTCACGAGGCTCATGGCAGCAACGTAGGAATCGAACATACGCGCCCCGCGGTTGAAACAACGGAGCACGATATTGGCCGATTTGCCGAACTTGCCAATCGAGGAATCGCCCAGCAGCACGGTGCGTGTATTAGCGGCGGCGGCTATGCGGAGAATTCGTCCCAGCACCGGCGGACGCCGGCGGAAACCAAAAGCCAGGATGGCATCGCCCCGCCCAAGGTCGGACAATTCCTCCGACAAGGTTTGCCCAGAGACCGGCAGAAGAACTACGTGGGGTCGCACCTGCACCAGCAACTCGCGGGCGTAAAAGGCCGGCGCATAACTGTTGCGAAAACCGACCACGATCACGCGCCGCGCGCGGGCAAGGATGCCCACCGCGGTTAGCACGTCGTCGGCAGGGATCGTCTCCATGGTGCGCGTAAGACCGGCGACGTCGTGCGCCAGGTGCTGGGCGAGCGTCGCCTCCAGACCCATCGTAGTGGACAGTTCGGCGAGCGGCGAGCCATTGTGATATTGATTGCGCGCCTGCTGGCGCATTTCGTGGAAATCCGCATAGCCGAGACGGCGCACCAGTCTTGCGGCGGTGGCCTTCGACACCCCGGAGCGGGCCGCCAATTCGGTAGCGGAGTAGGCCGCAAGGTCCCCCCGCATCTCAAGAATCAGCTCTGCCAGCTTCCGCTCGCCAAGCGGAAGCGCCTCGTATGTCTCGCGGATTCGGTGAACCAGCGGGTCCATGGCGGGGAAGAAACACATGTTTCACAGATATGCAATAAGGAAATATACGTTTCATTCCTTATTGACCCGCCATTTTCGCTCTGATTTTGTGCACGCGCCATTCTGCTTTTACTGGAGAATTTCATGTCCAACCTCGATGCGCGCGTGGCCGAACTGGCCGCCAAATATCACCCCCTGGCGATCGAAATACTGAAGGAGGCCATCCGCATCCCGGCCGATTACGTCGACCGTCCGGCCGACAAGGGCGGCGACCCTCGCTGCGGCACCTCCAATCACGAGTTCCCTCGGCTCGACTACCTTCGCAAGAAGATCATCGAGATCAAGGCGGTGCGCCGTCCCGAGGATGTCGACTTCGACGCGTTCGGCAATCTCGTCTGGATGGTCACCGATCCGGACGACGGCGTCCCGGCGGACCAGAAAAAGGTCATTTATCTCGACGGCCACACCGATACGGTGAAGCCGCTGCGGCCGGTGTGGCTCGAGAAGACCAATGGCGGCGTCGACGTCTACGACGGCCTGATCAATCGAACCAAGATCAACAAGGCCATGCTCGAAAAGGAACTCGGCTGGGTGCCGCCGGAGTCCGAGTGGGAGCATCTGCTGTTTGGACGCGGCTCGGCTGACCAGCTCGGCGGCGTCATCTCCCAGATCGTCGCCTCGAAGATTCTGCTCGAACTTGCGCCGGAAGGCGCGCTGAAGGGCGTGATCGTGCGCTCCTACGCCACCGTATGCGAGGAGGACAATGATGGCGCCGGCCCGATGTACGTCATGCGTAACGTACTACCGGGTGCGAAAGCCGAGCTCATTCCCGATGTCGTCATTCTCACCGACTCGACCGGCGACGCCAAGAAGGGCGCGCTCGGCATCTACCGCGGCCAGCGCGGCCGCATGCAGATCGAGGTGACGGTAACGGGCCGCTCGTCCCACGGCTCGATGCCGTGGGAAGGCCTCAACCCACTCGAGTTCGGCGGCGCCATCATCAAGGAGGCGGCTGAGAAATACGAGAAGCGCGAGGGCTTCCTCGACAACACCTTCCTGGGTCATGGCACGCGCACGGCGTCCTGGTCGAATCTCGATACGCCCAGCGACTGCGCGGTGCCGGCCCGCTTCGTATTCCGCTTCGACCGGCGGCTCACCATTGGCGAGACGCCCGAGCAGGCGGTGGCCGATGTCGAGAATTTGTCATCGGTCGCCAAGGCGCGCGCCGCGCGCCTCAAGGTCGAGGTCTGCGTGCCGATCTATCCGGATGCCAGCTGGAAGGGCTACGTTCTGAACAATCAGCAGATCTATTTGGGCTGGGTCACGCCGGAGGAGCACCCCGCGATCCAGGCGGCGGTGACGGCCTACAAAAGCGTCGTCAGCCCGCATGTGAACGGCAAGAGCGGCACAGGCGGCGGCATCCCGAAGGAGCCGCGCGTCGATCGCTGGATTTTCTCGACCGACGGCGTGGGCTATCCGGTGCCGAAGGACGACACCAGCATTCCGGTCGGCAAGGCCAAGCAGTGGGTGGTTTCCGGCGCTTACAAGCACCCGGCCATGTTCGGCTTCGCGCCCGGCATCGAGCAGAACACGCACAAGATCGCCGAGTGCGTCGATGTTCGCGAGGTACGGCATGCCATCGCGTTCCTGGCGCGCTTCCCCAGCGTGTTCGCCGGCGTGCGCTGATCAGAACCTCACCTATTACGCAAGGAGCCATTCATGCCCAGCGCCGCCGTCGAGAAGCAGCTTGCCGCGTTCAACGCCCTGAAGACCGACCTCTTCCACAAGGACTTCCTGCTGACGTGGGAGCACTCGACCGACGAAATCGAGGCCATCCTGACGCTGGCCGAGGCGCTCAAGCTGCTCCACCAGGAAGGCATCTCATACCGCGCCTTCGACTCAGGCCTCGCCATCTCGATCTTTCGCGACAACTCCACCCGCACGCGCTTTTCCTTCGCCGCCGCGGCAAGCGCGCTAGGGTTCACGCTGTCGGATCTCGACGAGGAGAAAAGCCAGATCGCGCACGGCGAGACCGTGCGCGAGACCGCCAATATGATCAGCTTCCTGGCGGAGGTTATCGGCATCCGCGACGACATGTTCCTGGGCGAGGGGAACAAGTACATGCGCGAGGTCGGCGACGCCCTCACCGAAGGCAAACAGCAAGGCGTGCTGCACAGGCGGCCCAGCATCGTCAATCTTCAGTGCGACGTCGATCACCCGACGCAGTCGCTCGCCGACCTTGCATGGCTGAAGAAACACTTCGGCAGCCTCGATAACCTGCGCGGCAAGAAGCTCGCCATGACCTGGGCCTACAGCCCGAGCTACGGTAAGCCGCTCTCGGTCCCCCAGGGCGTCATCGGCCTGATGACCCGCTTCGGCATGGACGTGAGTCTGGCGCATCCGGAGGGCTACGGACTCATTCCGGAAGTGATCGAGGTCGCCCGCAAGAACGCGGCGCAGAGCGGCGGCAAGTTCGAAGTCGTGAACAGCATGGAGCAGGCCTTCCAGGGCGCCCACATCGTCTACCCCAAGTCCTGGGCGCCGTATCACGTCATGCAGCGCCGCACCGAGTTGCTCAAGACGTCGGACAAAGACGGGCTCAAGACGCTGGAGAAGGAGTGCCTCGCCAACAATGCCCGTTTCTCAAGCTGGGAATGCGACCGGGCCAAGATGAACCTGACCCACGATCGCTCTGCGCTGTACATGCATTGCCTGCCGGCCGACATCACGGACGTAAGCTGCAAGGCCGGCGAGGTCAGCGCCGAGGTCTTCGAGCAATACCGCATCCCGACCTATCACGAAGCGAGCTACAAGCCGTTCGTTATTAGCGCCCTCATGTTCATCACGCGTCTGCGTGATCCGGGCGCGAAGTTGGAACAGATCATCCGCCGCGCCAAAGGTCTGAGTATCTGACCATCGGCGTGGTCTTCCCTCGCCGGAAGGGGGGCGTCATGAAGAAGACAGTGATCGTAGCGCTGGGCGGCAATTTGTTCGTCTCGGACGCGACGCATCAATCGGTGCCCGACCAATACCGGGCGGCGGAGCGCGCCTGCGCGCACATCGTCCCGCTGCTTCGCGATCCGGATCTGCGCCTCGTTGTGACGCACGGAAACGGCCCGCAGGTTGGGTTCATCTTGCGCCGATCCGAGATCGCCGCCCCTGAACTGCACCAAGTGCCGCTCGACGCCTGTGTGGCCGACACACAGGGCGCACTCGGCTACCAGTTAGAGCGCGCGCTGCGCAATGAACTGCGGCGCCACCGTCTGGCCAGGTCGCCTGCTGCCGTGGTCACGCTTGTGCTGGTCGATCGAGACGACCCTGCCTTCAGCCATCCCACCAAGCCCATCGGCGCCTTCCTCTCGAAAGAGCGCGCGGAGGAGCACCGGCAGAAGGACGGCTGGAACGTGGCCGAGGATGCCGGGCGCGGCTGGCGTCGTGTCGTGGCCTCTCCCATCCCCAAGGCCATCCTCGACCTTGATGCGGTCCGCAGCCTGCTCGACGCCGGCTTCGTCGTGGTCGCAGCCGGCGGCGGCGGCATCGCCGTGATCGAGGAGCCGAACGGCGATATCTATGGTGCGTCCGCGGTTGTAGACAAAGACCTCGCCTCAAGCCTCCTTGCGCGCCAACTGAACGCCGATGTGCTCGTAATCACGACACATGTGGAGAAGGTCTATCTCGACTACGGCAAGCCCGGGCAAAAGGCCATTGACGTCATGACGGCGACAGAGGCGAAACGATACATCGCAGAAGGGCACTTCGAGCCCGGCAGCATGCTGCCCAAGGTGCAGGCGGTCATCGAATTCCTGGAAGGCGGCGGCAGGCAGGCCATCATCACCGATCCGGAGCACATCGCCGCGGCGCTGGATGGGCGAGGGGGTACATGTGTCACGCAGTGATCGGGTATCTTGGGCGCGGCGGCAGTTTGTTCGCCGGCGTTAGATTGCATCCGCGTAGGCCGCGCCGAATGGCTTGCGTGGCAGATAGCTCCCGGCACTTCGTTCGGCACGCAAATCGCCGTCCGCCCATATATGGCGTCCGCGCGCGAGCGTGTGGGTCACCACGCCCTTTATCTGCATCCCTTCCCACACCGAAAAGTCGGTGTTCTGATGCTGGGTCGCCGCGGAGAGGGTCTTGGTGCGCTCAGGATCGAGCACGATGAGGTCGGCGTCGGAACCGACCGCCAGCGAGCCCTTGCGTGGCCACAAATTGAACGCCCTGGCCGCGTTCGCCGAGGTCAACGCAACGAATCTTTCAGGCGTGATCCGCTTGCTGTTGACGCCAAGATGCCACAGCACGTGCAGCCGCTCCTCAACGCCGCCACAACCATTGGGAATCTTGGTGAAGTCGTCACGGCCGAGACGTTTCTGCTCCTTGGTGAAACAGCAGTGGTCGGTCCCGGTCGTGCTGAGCGTTTCTGATTCGATCGCCCGCCAGATCGCTTCCTGGTGACCCTTGGGTCTATAGGGCGGGCTCATGACATGGCCGGCCGCGATGTCGAAATCTTCCGCGCGATAGACCGAATCGTCGATCGCCAGGAACCCGGGCAGCGTTTCTCCTATCACCTTTGCACCGCGCTGCCTCGCGCGTGCGATCGCCTCGGCCGCCTCGGCGGCGGAGACATGCACGACGTAGAGTGGCACATCGAGAGCTTCCGCCATGATGATGGCGCGCAGCGTCGCCTCACCCTCGCATTGCGGCGGGCGCGAGAGCACATGGCCGAGCGGCGACCTTACGCCATCGGCCAGCATCTTCTGTTGCAGATAGGCGATCACCTCGCCGTTTTCCGCGTGGACCTGAACGAGCGCGCCGAGTTCGCGACAGCGGCGAAAGCCGGCAAAAAGCTCCTCATCCGGCAGCATCAACCGGCCTTTGTAGGCGAGAAAAAATTTGAAGCTGACAATGCCGTGCTCGTTGACGAGGCTCGCCATCGCATCGGCGAACGCTGCACCCCACCACGACACGGTCATGTGGAAGCCGTAATCGACTACCGCCTTCCTCGCGCGAGCGTGCCAGATGGCAAGCGCCTCCATCGGGGATTGTCCCGGCTCGGGTCCGACGAAATCGAGAATGGTCGTCGTTCCGCCCGCCGCCGCCGCCGCTGTGCCGGTGAAAAAATCGTCCGCCACAACCGTTCCCATCATCGGTAGCTGCATGTGGGTGTGCGGATCGATGCCGCCGGGCATCACGTAGCAGCCGCCGGCGTCGATGATCTCGGCCCCGGCCGGCGCCGCGATGGCATCCTTCACCGCGGCGATGCGCCCTTCATGGCAAAGCACGTCGGCGCGGCGGCGCCCAAGCTCCGTTACCACGGTACCGCCGCGGACCAACGTCGATGCCATGAAACCTCCGTCGGATGCTTGTACACAAGCCGTGTCGCGCAACCAAATCTTGCCGACCTCGGCGTCCTGTCACCGCAATGCGAGACATGATGCACTGCACCGCACCACCGGCAAACCCGTATCCGGGCACTGCCCGCCCAAACAATGGGCGCATTGGCGGGTTGCCTTTGCATTAATACTGGTTGCTGAGGCGCTATGGGGTGCAATACCTTCGGCCAATCTGCGGCCGGGCGCGCACGGTAAAATGGGGGCTCAATATGGCATCTGAGGTAGCGGCGACAGTTGCGCCGGTCGATGAAATCTTGCCTGCGCCAAAACTTGCGGCGCTCGGTTTTCAACACGTTCTGGTGATGTATGCAGGCGCCGTCGCGGTGCCGCTGATCATCGGCCGCGCACTCAAACTCGCACCTGAGCAAGTCGCACTGCTGATCAATGCCGACCTCTTCGCCTGCGGCGTCGTCAGCCTGATCCAGTCGTTCGGAGTCACCCAATGGTTCGGCATTCGGCTGCCGGTCATGATGGGCGTCACGTTTGCGGCCGTCGGCCCGATGCTCGCCATGGGCGCCGATCCGAATGTCGGCATCCTCGGCATCTTCGGCGCCGTCATGGCCGCCGGTGTGTTCACCATGATCGTGGCGCCGGCAATCGGCTATTTCCTGCCCCTATTCCCGCCGGTCGTCACCGGCTCGATCATCCTGATGATCGGCATCTCGTTGATGCGCATCGGCGTGAACTGGGCGGCCGGCGCCGCGGTGCCGACGCTGCCCGGCTACGGTGATCCCTTCAACCTCGGCATGGCCGCTTTTGTCTTGATTTGCGTGCTTGTTTTCACGCGCTTCGGAACCGGCTTCATCCGCAATGTCGCGGTTCTAATTGCCGTCATCATCGGCTGCATCGCCGCCTGGGCGCTCGGCCATATGAGCTTCGCCAAGGTCGCTGCCGCGCCGTGGTTCTCGCTCATCTATCCGTTCCAGTTCGGCGTCCCGACTTTCCAGGTCGTTCCGATCATCACGATGTGCATCGTCATGATCGTGGTCATGATCGAATCCGCCGGCATGTTCCTCGCCCTCGGTGAGATGACTGGCAAGAAGATCGAGCCTGCCGATATGGTCCGCGGTCTGCGCACGGACGGTCTCGGCACTCTCATCGGCGGGTTGTTCAATACTTTCCCGTACACATCGTTCTCACAGAACGTCGGCCTCGTCGGCGTCACCGGCATCAAGAGCCGGTTTGTCTGCGTCGCCGGCGGCATCATTCTGGTCGTCATGGGGCTGGTGCCGAAGCTCGGGGCGCTGGTCGAGGCGGTGCCGTTGTTCGTGCTCGGCGGCGCGGGAATCGTGATGTTCGGCATGGTCGCCGCTACCGGCATCCGCATCCTCGCCGGCGTCGATTATCAGACCAGCCGCAACAATTTGTACGTGGTCGCGATTTCCGTCGGTTTCGGCATGATCCCGCTGGTCGCGCCGACGTTCTTCGCCAAGCTGCCGCCGCAACTCGGCCCGCTGCTCAATTCGGGCATTCTGCTGACGGCGATCGTCTCCGTTGTGCTCAATCTCTACTTCAACGGCGCGAGCACCGTGGGGAATGCGCCGGCCAAGGCAAAGTAACGTATAAAAATTGGATGCTGCCGAGTTTTAAGCCCGGCAGCATCCGGTTTTACCAAAATCATCCGTTCAATTGACCGGCGCCCCGGCCGCAAGCCAGGCACCGATCATTTGGCGTTCCTCGGCAGTGATCTCGGTGATATTGCCCGGCGGCATCGCGCGCGAGCGCACCGCGTTGAGCCCGATCAGCCTTGCGTGCCGCTTGATCGCTTCAGCCTCGTCCAGGCGGATGCCATTCGGTGCGGTCGGAATGCCAGCCCAAACCGGCTCGACGGCGTGGCACATGCTGCAGCGGGAGACGATAATGTCTTGCACCGCGGCGAATTTCGGCGTCGCCGGGACGGAGCCGGTTTTCACGCCGAAGGGACCCGCAGCTGATAGCCATGCGATGGCGCCCATGCCCGCGGCCGCCGCGATCCAGGTCCACCATGGAGTGCCCAGGCCGGCGTGGCGCGAATTGAAAAAATGACGGATGACGGGCCCGGTGAGCAACACGATGGCGACGATCAGCCAGTTGAAGCGCGTGGCGAAGAAAAGCGGATAGTGATTGCTCAGCATCAGGAAGATGACCGGCAAGGTCAGGTAATTGTTGTGCACCGACCGCTGCTTGCCGTAGCCGCCCCAGCGCGGATCGGGCGCCTCGCCCTTGAGCAAACAGGCAACGGTCTTCTTCTGATAGGGAATGATGATGACGAAGACGTTGGCCACCATAATCGTGCCGATCAGCGCGCCGATCTGCGTGAATGCGCCGCGGCCGCTGAACACGTGTGTAAAGCCGTAGGTCATCGCGACCAGGAAGACATAGCCGATCAGCGCGAGCGCCACTTCGTGATTGCCGAGCGGCGACCGGCACATGGCTTCATAGGCGAGCCAAGCTGCCAGCAAGCTAAGGAAGGCGATCGCCGCAGCCGTTGACGGGGCGACGTCGAGCACCGCGCGGTCGATCAGAAATAAATCGGCGTTCAAATAATAGACCAGCACCAGCAGCGCGAATCCGGAAAGCCACGTGGTGTATGCCTCCCACTTGAACCAGGTCAGTTCGTCGGGCATGCGCGCGGGCGCGACCAGGAACTTGATCATCTGATAGAAGCCGCCGCCATGCACCTGCCAGGCCTCGCCTTTGACGCCGTCCGGCTGGCCGGCACGCGCCTTCAGGCTGAGATCGAGATGGATGAAATAGAATGAACTGCCGATCCAGGCCATGGCCGCGATGACGTGAAGCCAGCGGACGATCGCGCTCAGCCATTCGGTCAGGATATCCAAGACAGGCAACCCCATTTGCGTCGGCGCGGTCAGGCGGCTTCGATGCGGACCGTCTTGGCGCCTTCATAGAGGACCGCACGGCCTAGCTCGTAAAGCCTGTCGAGACCCGACGTTATCGTGACGAAATGGTTGCCAGCGAGTTGGCCGACCTTGCTGGCAAAATGCACGCTGCCGTAAGCGAGCAGGATTTCGGTTTCGCTGATGCCGCCCGGATAGACGATCATCTGCCCCGGCGCCGGATAGCTTGTGTGGTTTTCGTAAGTGAGACCCAGATTGAGCTCACCGAGCGGGATCCAGACTCCCTCGCCGCTCCAGCGCACATGGATGATCTTGTTCTCGTAAGGCAAGAGCTTGCGAAAGACCGCGCAGGTCTTCGGCGCCGCCATGGTCTCGAAACGCGCGTCGAATGTAAATGACCCTGCAGTAATACGAAGCTTCTCCGTCGGCGTGCTCATGCTTTACATGCCCCGTTCGTGTGCTGGAATTGGTTGAGGGTGCAACCTCCATGGCACACTAGATTCCGGGCGCGATCCGGCCAAGAGGCCGGACGTCAATTCCGCCAAATAATGTCCGCGCCACAGTTGAGCCCGCCGCAACCTTGACGCATGCTCACAAGACACATAGTGGAAGAAAGCCCCGCATCTCGTGATGTCCCGTCCTGCCTATCCCCGTGATCTCATCGGCTACGGCCGCAACCCGCCCGACCCACGCTGGCCCGGCGGGGCGCGGATCGCAGTCCAATTCGTGGTCAATTACGAGGAAGGCGGCGAACGGTCGATCCTGCACGGCGATCCCGAATCGGAAGCTTTCCTGTCCGACGTGATGGGAGCGGTGCCCTGGCCGGGCCAGCGCCATATGAACGTCGAGTCGATGTTCGAATACGGCTCGCGCGCCGGATTCTGGCGGCTTTGGCGCATATTCAAAGAACGCGGCATCGCGGTCACCGTCTTCGGCATTGCCACCGCGCTTGCCCGCAATCCACAGATCGTGGTCGCCATGCGCGAGGCGGAATGGGAGATCGCCAGCCACGGCCTGAAATGGATCGACTACAAGGAGATTGCCGAGGCGGACGAGCGCGCGCACATGGCACAGGCGATCCGCATCCACACCGAGGCGACCGGCGAACGTCCGTTCGGCTGGTACACAGGACGCAGCTCAGCCAATACGCTAAAGGCGGTACTCGACGAGGGAGGCTTTCTCTATTCGTCCGACGCGTATGCCGACGATCTGCCCTATTGGGTGAAAGGCCCCAAGGGGCCGCATCTAATCATCCCATATACGCTCGATGCCAATGATATGCGTTTCATTAATCCCCAGGGATTTAGCTCTGGCGACGAGTTCTACGCCTACTTGCGCGATACATTTGATGTGCTTTACGCGGAGGGCGCGACGGCGCCGAAAATGATGTCAGTGGGCCTGCATTGCCGTCTGGCCGGCCGGCCGGGCCGCGCCGCGGCGCTGATTCGTTTCCTCGATCACATCGCCGGCCATGACCGCGTCTGGATCGCGACACGGCTCGCGATCGCGCGGCACTGGCACCGCGAACTACGCGTGCTCGCCGACCATGCGCCGGTGATGTCATGACGCCGGTGCCGCTCGCCGAGCTCAACGCGATGGATAAGGCGCGCTTCGTCGCCACGCTCGGCGGCATCTACGAAAACTCGCCCTGGGTGGTCGAGGCCGTGTCGGCACAGCGTCCATTCGCGAGCCTCACCGCGTTGCATGAGGCCATGAGCCTGGCGGTGCAAAAAGCTTCCGATGCATACAAACGCGCACTGATCGACGCGCACCCCGATCTCGCCGGCAAGGCCGCGCGCGCAGGAACCATGACCGCGGATTCGGAGCGGGAGCAAAGCAGCGCCGGGCTCGACCGGCTGAACCAGGCGGACTTCGACGCCCTTCAACGATTGAACGGCGCCTATCGCGAAAAGTTCGGTTTTCCCTTCATTATTTGCGTGCGCCGGCATTCGAAAGATTCGATCCTCCGACAATTTGAGCTGCGCCTTCACAACGATGGCGCGCGTGAACGCGACACCGCGCTCGGCGAGATCGTCCGGATCGCCGCGCTTCGCCTCGACCAGCAGGTGAGCGCGGCGGACCGGCTGAAGGTGCACGGACGACTGTCCACTCATGTGCTCGATACCTATAGCGGCCGTCCGGCGGCGGGCGTCGGTTTCGAGCTCCACGAATTGTCATCGACGGGCGAAGGTCGGCTGGTGGCGCAAGGAACGACCAACGTCGAGGGGCGCACCGATGCGCCGCTGATCAGCGGGCGGCCGATCCCAGTCGGGCGCTACGAGCTGCGCTTTGCGATCGGCGCTTATTTCGGCGGTACCGGCGCCGCGCTGGCCGAGCCGCCCTTCCTCGACGTCGTGCCGCTGCGGTTCGGGGTTGCCGAGCCGGAAGGGCATTACCACGTGCCGCTGGTAGCGTCGCCCTGGAGCTACTCCACCTATCGTGGGAGCTGATGTTTCCAATGCATATTCGACCCGATCGCCTGCTCGCAGATATGCGCGCACTTGCGACTATCGGACAACATATGACCGGAGTGAACCGCCCGGCATTCAGCGACGCTGATATTGCCGCGCGCGAATGGCTGCGTAACAAGATGATGAATGCCGGTCTCGCTGCCGAGATCGATTGCTATGGCAATGTCTACGGCCGCGCGATCAATGCGGACCGCACGGTATTGATTGGATCGCACAGCGATACCGTGCCATTCGGCGGCTGGCTCGACGGCGCCATGGGCGTCATCTACGGCTTGGAAATCGCGCGCTGCGTCATCGAAAGCGGCAGCCAATCCTGCGGAATCGACGTTATCTCGTTCCAAGACGAGGAAGGGACCTACCTTCCCTTCCTGGGCTCACATGCATTTTGCGGCGACGACCTCATGGCGGAGATCGAAACCGCCAAAAGCAAAGACGGGCAAACGCTTAAAGATGCGATGAGCAAGGCCGCTTTGCCCGGCAACGCTGCTGTGCGGCTCGATCCGCGGCGACATGCGGCCTATTTCGAAGCCCACATTGAACAAGGTCCCCGGCTTGAAAGCAGCGGACGCAAGATCGGCGTCGTCACCGCCATCGTTGGCATCAAGAGCTTCCGCTTGTTATTTCGCGGGCAAGCCAATCACGCCGGCACGACGCCAATGGATATGCGCCGTGATGCCGGCGGCGCTGCGATGTGTCTCGGTAACCTATTAAACCAGCGCATGCCCGCGATCGGCGGCCCACAGACGGTGTGGAATGTCGGCAATATGAGATTCGAGCCGGGCGCCATCAATGTCGTGCCGGCGCTAGCTGAAGTCTTCCTGCAGGTGCGCGACATATCTCCCGCCGTGGTGGCCGAGGCAGAACACCTGGTGCGCGCGCTTGCCGCCGAATGCGCCGAAAGCTTCAAAGTCGACGTCGAGGTTGAATGCCTGCACGATACAGAACCGGCGGCCATGACGCCGGCACTTGCCAAGCTGATCGAAAAGGCGGCAGCCGAGCTTGGCGCACCTTCGGCCTCCATGCCGAGCGGCGCCGGCCATGACGCAATGATCGTGGTGCGGCACATCCCGTCCGCCATGCTTTTCGTGCCCAGCATCGGCGGCCGCAGCCATCACATTTCCGAAGACACCAGCGACGCCGACATCGTACTCGGCGCGCAGGTGCTGCTGCGGGCCATCGAACTATTTATGGCGAATGGCGCCCGTTGAATTGGCCGTTGTCAGCACTGGGTAGACTGGCGCTGAGTCCAGGGAAACACTTCGGTGATCTATCGCGCCAGCCATGCGGCCGTCCGGCGCCACGTCACCTCAAGAGTCATATTCATGGACCGACAGCAATTGCATTAATGCAATAAATGCATGGCCCGTCTTCGACGGTGATTATTGCGGCACTTGTGCTGCGAAGCCGTGTGAGGTGCTTGCGAGCCGGCGAATGGAGTGTGGGCGGCGGCATGACGAGATCGCAAAGCATCATGCGAAGTTGCTGCAGGACGACTACAAAAAACGTTGGGGGAACATCCAGTTTTGCTGCTTAAATAAGGTCAATCGACCGCGTTTCAAGTGACTGCGGAGCCCCGCCTAACCCCCTCACGGAAAATACGAAAAACGGGTCAGTGGTGCTG
>Ga0209048_10003210_pt1 | contig 15972 bp, 12 predicted proteins | sample FrelakmetCRP12CR_FD_187146 | JGI IMG/M metagenome (GOLD analysis project Ga0209048, IMG submission 187146) | Freshwater lake sediment microbial communities from the University of Notre Dame, USA, for methane emissions studies - CRP12 CR (SPAdes)... | ecosystem: Environmental > Aquatic >... | reverse complement strand
ATATGCCTCTTCCAAGGCGGCGAGCACCAGGCGGACGGCATGACCGTCCTCGGAGTCAGCGAAGCTCACACGGAAGTGCGCACTTTGCGTTTGGACGAAGTCCCATTCGGCATCCACCTCACGGCCCAGCTGCTCGACTTTCTGGTCCAACTCCCGGCTGCGCACTCCCGCTTCCTTGGCGCGGTGCAAGAGATCGAAGGCCTGCGCACGCTGGTCCTGCTTCAGGTAGACCTCGGCGAGCGCCAGCAGTGCGTTCGGATCATTCGGTGCCAGCTGCAGTGCTCGCTCCAGCGTGGTCGCGGCGGCGGGATAGTCGCCTTCGCGGAGGTGCGTGATGCCGAGCGCGCGCAACACCTCGGCGCGCTCACCCAACTGCGCCGCTGCTTCCAGCCGCTCGGCCGCATCGTCCAGCCGCTCAGCGGCGAGGTTCGCGATGCCCCAGTTGAGCAGCACCGTCTGCAAGTTGAGCGTCAGCATCGGGTCACCCGGCGCCAAGCGGAGGGCGTTTTGTAGTCGTGCGACGGCGTCGGGAAAGTCGCGTGACGCCGCCAGCGCGGCAGCGTCGGCGTTCAACTGCGCTGGCTCGCCTTGCGAGGGCTGCATGCCGTTAACCGACAGCGGCGCGGCCGGCACCGTGGCGCGCGGCGGCAACGGCGGCCGGCGTGGTAGTGGCTCGCGCCACAGATACGCAACCACACCCAAAGCCACTAGCAGGACGAATGTGAGCAGACTCGGGGCATGTGATCGCTGCCCGGCCACCTCGGCGAGGACGGCAGTGGCCAGCGGCCGTGCCTCGACAGGACCGACCTCGACCAGCATCACCTGGGCGCCGCACCCCTCGAGCGCCGCGCGCAACTGCTCCGCGTGCTCACGAGCGACTGCGGTAAAGAGCCGTTGCGGCAAACCGGTGGGGCGATCGACGGGCGCCGGCCCAAGTGCCGCCGGCAAGCAGTCGAGAAATTCCAACGTGCGCGCGCGGGCGATATCGTTGCGGTACCCCAGGAGGACGACGTCGAATGTACTCCCGCCAGCCATGTGCGGAGTAATAGTACCGGTGGATCAACGTCACTTCCACCGGGTTCCCACTCCCCCGGCCTGGCCGCCCAAGGCGCGAGGGCTCAGTGCATGACCTTGGGCATGTCGGTGGCGGCCTGGATCGCACCGAAGGCCTGCTCGTAGCGGCCGACGTTCTCCTCGATGGCTTTGAGGATGCGTTTCATGTGCTCCGGCGTCGTGATCACCCGCGACCGCAGGTTGGCGACCGCCTGCCCTTGCGGTGTGCGCTGCGGCTGCACGAACAGGAAATCCAGAATGAACTCTTCCTTGCGGTGACTGATCATCATCAGGTTCGAGTACACGCCGGTGGCGTTCTGGGTATCCATCTGGATCGAGATCTGGCTTTGTTGCTCCTGCGGTTCGTCTGCCATGGTGTCCTCCGTGGATGTTGTGGTCCGCGCCGCGCGATCAGCTCGCGGTCAGTCTTGCCAACCACTCGGCGCTGATCCGGACGATTTCCTCCCACACGTCGCGCGCCTCGCGCTGCATACGCTTGGGCATCGCGAACGAATGGTCACCGCCGTCGATGACGTGTAGCGTCGCCGGTGCACGCAACTGCTTCAGGGTCTGTTGCAGCAAATCGAGCCGGCACAGCGGATCACGCGTGCCGGCGAAGAACAGCATCGGCACGCTGATCTTCGGCAGGTGCGCGACTCGCAGCTGTTCTTCCTTTCCCGGCGGATGCAGCGGGTAGCCGAGGAAGAGCAGACCGGCGACCGCCTCACCCTGCGCTGCCAGGTGCGACGCCATGCGCCCACCCATCGACTTGCCGCCGATCACCAGGCGGCCGACTGCGATGCCTGGGTCGCTGCGGATGGCGGCCACGACGTGGCGATAACAGTCCTCCAGCACGGGCGCACGATCCGGTGCCCGGCGCCCGGCTTCCGTATACGGGAAGTTGAACTTGACACTCACATACCCCCGCGCCGCCAAGCCTTCGTGCACCGCCGACAGAAAGGGGGCGTTCATGTCATTGCCCGCACCGTGAGCCAGGATGACGACGGTGGGCGAGGAGACGCGCGGCTCGGGGTGTGCGACGACTGCGGACACGCTCTCGCCGCCACCGAGCCGAATCTGCCGGCGCTCAAGGGCCATGGCGCAGAGTGAACCGTCAAAGAGGGGAGGCGGAGGATTTATGCTTTACGCATTCCGTTTTACGCACTCGTCGCTGGCACGGGCTGCACCACGCGCAAGGGCGTGCGCGCCGGCGCGATGCGGCAGTCTCCGTCGAGGCAGCCACCCTCTTTCACCACCAAGCTGTGCGTTTCCACCGTGCCCATCAACCGCCCACCCGGGCCGATCTCGACGAGGTCGGCGCCGCGAATGTCGCCGCGCACCTCACCGAGCACGACAAGCTTTTGGGCGCGGACCAGACCTTCCACCACTGCGTCCTCTCCCACGACGAGCAAATCGCTGGCACGCACTTCACCTCGCAAGCGCCCGTCGATGCGCGTGGGCACGGTGAAGCTCAGGCGCCCGCTCACCGCGGTGTCAGGTCCGAGCGACGCGCGTAGCACAGGCGGCGGTGTGACCAACTGTGTCTCGATCGGCTTGGTACTGACTGGCAGCGACGTTGCAACCTTCGTCCCTGGCTTGAAGCCCCCTCGATCCTTCCAGAACACCACCGTCCTCCTTCCTCCCCACTCGCTCAGGGTCGCGCCCTACGCTGGGAATACATGACACGCCACTGTATGGCCGTCCTCTCCCATTAGCAGTTTTGGTTCGTCAGAGCGACACCGTTCCTCCGCAAATTTGCAGCGCGGGTGGAACGGGCAGCCCGGCGGTGGGTGGATCGGACTCGGCACGTCACCGGGGAGCAGTATGCGCTCTCGCCGCGTCGTCGGGTCAGGAATCGGCACGGCGGAGAGCAAGGCACGGGTGTAGGGATGGCGCGGGTTGCGATACAGCTCGGCGCTGTCCGCCAGTTCGACGATCTTCCCCAAGTACATGATGGCTACACGGTGGCTGATGTGCTCGACGACTCGCAGGTCGTGGGCAATGAAGACGTACGTGAGGCCGCGTTCCTCCTGCAGGTCCTGCAGCAGATTGACGATCTGTGCCTGGACCGAAACGTCGAGCGCGGAGACCGGCTCGTCGGCGACGATGAGCTTGGGCTGGACAGCCAGGGCGCGGGCGATGCCGATGCGTTGCCGCTGGCCGCCGCTGAACTCGTGTGGGTAGCGGTCGTACGCATCGGCGCGTAGGCCGACACGCTCCAGTAGATCGATTACCCGCCGCCGCTTCTCCGCGCCGCTCGCCAAGCCATGAATCTCCAAGCCCTCGCCGACGATGGTGCCCACCCGCATGCGCGGGTTCAGCGAGCCGTAGGGATCCTGGAAGATGATCTGCATCTCGCGGCGCTTGTGCCGTAGCGCCTTCGGGCTGAGCGCGTCGAGCCGCTCACCACCGAACCACACCTGGCCGCTGGTCGGTTCGAGCAACCGCAGGATCAGTCGCCCCAACGTTGATTTGCCACAGCCGGACTCGCCAACGATACCAAGTGTCTCGCCGGGCTGGACGGCGAGGTCGATGCCGTCGACCGCCCGCACGAATTCACGCGGGCCGAAGAGGCCACCGCGCACCGGGAAATATTTCTGCAGTTGGCGGAGCTCGACGAGCGGCGTCACCAGCCAGTCTCCGAGGCGCGCACACACGCCGCCCAGTGCGCGGGCTGCAGCTCTTCGAGGCCTGGATCGATGGCGGTGCAGCGCGAGATGGCGCGGGCGCAGCGCTCGTGGAAGTGGCAGCCCGACGGCAGCTGCAGCAGGTCCGGCACGACCCCCGGAATGGCTTCCAAGCGCCGCGCCTTCGCAGCGCCAACCTTCGGAATCGAGCGCAGCAGGCCGCGTGTGTATGGGTGCATGGGGTGCGCGAAGATGGCGCCGACCGGCGCGTGCTCGACGATGCGCCCGGCGTACATGATGGCCACGTCGTCAGCGCGCTCTGCGACGATGCCGAGATCGTGTGTCACCAAGATCATGGCCATGCCGAGACGCTGCTGCAATCCGGCGAGCAGATCGAGGATTTGCGCTTGGATGGTGACGTCGAGCGCCGTCGTTGGCTCGTCCGCGATCAGCACGCGCGGATGGCAGGACAGGGCCATGGCAATCATCACGCGCTGGCGCATCCCGCCACTCAGTTGGTGCGGGTACTCGTCGACGCGGCGCTCCGCCTCTGGGATCTCGACCAGCTTGAGCATCTCGATCGCCTTCTCGCGGGCGGCGCGGCGACCCAGCCCCTGGTGCAAACGGACAGCCTCGGCGATCTGGTTGCCGACCGTGAAGACCGGATTGAGAGAGCTCATCGGTTCCTGAAAGATCATGGCAATGGCGTTGCCACGGATGCGCCGCATCTCGGTGTCGCTCAACGTCAACAGGTCCCGCCCATCGAACAGGATGCTGCCACTCACGATACGCGCCGCCGGCGGCGTGAGGCGGAGGAGCGACAGCGCGGTCATTGTCTTGCCGCAGCCGGATTCCCCCACCAACCCAAGGGTACGCCCGGCGGCGACACTGAAACTCACGCCATCGACGGCACGTGCCTCTCCCTCCGGTGCGAAGAAGCTGGTCCGCAGGTTCCGGACGTCGAGGAGTGCCACGGCCCGTGTTTAGCAGCCTGGCTTCTAAAGCGGAAGCTGGGGCCTGCGGCCCGCGTCCTTTCTATGGCCCGCTCCCCGCTGGGTCGCTGGAGCCTTCCAAGTCCGACAGGCTGCCAGAGGTGGAGTTGGCCAGCCACGTCGAGGCTGGCCGTCAGGGCAGAACAACGGTGGCCGGACGGCCACCTTCGAGATCGGGTTCGTTGCTCGATGTCGATGGTGCACCCGAACCGGGCACTGTGAAGCGGTCGACCACCAAGCCAACGACCGGCACGTCGGTTCCGCGTACCATCACGTGGGCGGTGTCTGTTCCAACAGCTGACCGTCGCAACGGGGACAGCGAACTAAAGTTGATGCGGTTGAAGCACTTCACGGTCGTCGAGCCAGAGAATTGTTGCTCCAACTCGTTGATGACAGCCAACTGGATGCTGGCGCTCGACGGTGTCTGCAACTCCAGATCCTGCGAACACGGCACCAGGATCAGCTCACTGTTCGAGCTGCTCGTCTGGGTCAGCACCTGGAAATGCAGCCTGTCGGGGCACATCTCGTAGTTGACCCCGTCGAGGGACACGACGCCCGTGAAGTCTCCAGGGCTCAAGCGCCGGAACGCGATGGCTGCATAGCCGATGGTCTGCGGGTTCGCAGCAGTTTGTGGGTTCGAATCGGAGACCAGTGCTCGCCCTTGCAGCGCGTTGTACGAGCTCAGATCCGCGGTGCGCGGGACAACCACACACTTGAGCTCCCCGTCGCCTCTAAACGGTGGTGCGACGCGGCGGCCACTCCCGCCGATTCCAGTGCTCGCGTTCCAGGACAACGGCTGGTTGCCCGTCAAGTTCACGAAGAAGCCGATCTCGTTGCACGTACCCCCGTCGACGTAGAAGCACTCCACGGACACCTGCGCGCTCGTCAGGTTCATCATCTCGATGCGGGTCTCTTGCGTCGCCGACACGCGCACCAGCGGATAGATGAGCATGGCCGAGGGCAGCTTCTGCGCTGGGGGCGCACCAATGACTTCGAAACCGAGCGGGTCGGTATTTGAAACTGGTGCGTGGAACGGCGTCATGGTCGGTGTCGGCGGCCGAGTAGACGTAGGAGTCCGCGTCGCAGTGCGTGTGGGCGTCTCGCTCGGGGTACTGGTCGCGGTCTTCGTCACCGTGCGTGTCGCCGTTGGAACCACGGCCAACAGCTTCGCCGGCTTCGCGGGTGTCAAGTGCTGCATGTACAGCGCAAGGAATGCAGCGAGTATGCGAAAAAGCTCTGCCATGCGCCTACGGGAACACCAGGGTTGCGGAGCGCCCGCCCTGGAACGACGGCTCGTTCCCGGCAGTACCGGTCTCGCCTGCGAAAGGCACGCTGTCGACGACCAAACCGAGGAGCGGCCCGTTCACGCCGCGGATGACGAGATGCGCGGTATCCGTACCGAGCGTCGGTCGCAGCAGCGAGCCACTAATCTGGCTCAGCATCTCCCGATCGAAGCAGGTGACGCTGATCGACGTGGAAAACTGCTGTTCGAATTCGCTGATGATCAGGAACTGCACCGTGATCGTTGCTGGGATCTGCAGCAGGAGATCCTCCGAGCACGGCACCAGGATCAGATCACTGGTCGACGGCGGCACGGCCGTCGGCTGATCAGCGATGACGTCGAAATGCAGCTTGTCAGGGCATTGGGCATAGGTGCGGCCGTCGAGAGACATCACGCCGGTGAAGTCGCCGGGGCTCAAGCGTTGGAACGCCACCGCGCCATAGGAGACGGTAGCGCCACTCGAGCTGTACACCGTCGCGCGTCCTTGAATCGTGTTGTGGAACTCGAGATCGGTCTGGCCGTTCGGTGGTACGACCGCACATTTCAGCTCGCCACCGTGACTGAAGAACGGCGGCACGGCGCTGTGTGTCAGAACGTCGTCGAGCCCCTCTGTGACCAGCCACGAGATCGGCTGATAGGGGGTCAGGGACAGAAAGAAACCAATTTCATTGCAGGTTTCGTCGTCGCCTTGGACGTAGAAGCACTGGAGATCCTGCCCTTTCCCGGACAGGTTGAGCAACTCGATGCGGGTGTCCCCACCGCTATCGTCAGCCTGAACGAGTGGAAAGATGAGAAGCGCGGACGGTAACTTCTGTGCGGGCGGATCTCCCGCAGCCCGCCCTGTGGGCACGCAAATCAGCATGCCAAGCAAGGCCAAGGAATATGTTGTCCGCCGCAAGAAACGCATCATCCAACCACCGCAGACGCGCATGGTAGATGCGTATCCCCGACAAATCAACCTAAATAACGCGTCAATTCAGCAACAGCTGAGCCTGCAAGAGCGATCCCGTCGTCAGCTGGGGGGGGACGGGTTACGGGATGCGGCTGTACAGATTCCCGACACTGAATCACGCCGTCGCGGGATGTGCTCAGGCGGAGGGGGCAGGCAAGCGAAGAAGAGGTGTGCACGGTCCCTTCATTCCCTCCCCGTTGCCACGAGTTGTCTTATGGAGAGGTCGGGCGGCGACGGGACTCAACCACTCGAGTCGAGAGTATCAGCTGCGCTCACTTTGAGGTGAATACGATACAGCGTCGACTGGTTCAATCCAAGTTGATAAGGACGTTCGCATGCGGGAGCAACGCGTGCACATCCGTCGCGGCCGGCGCACCGACTTCACCGCCGTCATGGGCCTGCTGGCCGCCGGTGGCGACGCGGTGCCCGCCCCGGAGCGCGCCACGCTGCGGCGGTTCCGCCAACTGGTGGCGGATCTCGGCGGTGATTTCTACCTCGCCTCGGTTGACGACGTGGTCGTCGGTCTCGTACATGTAACCTATGCCCGACAGCTTGCCGCTCCGCCCAGCGCGCTACTGGACCAGTTGGTGGTCGCGCCGGCATACCGGCGCCGCGGCATCGGCTCTGCCCTGCTGGCCTTTGTCGAGCGGCGCGCGCGCCAGCGCGGTTGCGACACGTTCACCATGGTCGTGCCCCACACCACAAACACCACTGCGCGCGCCTTTGTCGAAAAGGGCGGACTCGCGGCGAGCGGCGCGACGTTCGTCCGCCAGCTGCGCGTGCCGGACTGATCAGGCAACGGAGGGTGGCTGTGGCTGAGCTGTCCAAAGCCATCGCCCGCCTGATGGAAGAGCGCGAGCGCGCTCAGCCGCAGGTGGTGGTCGCCGATCCGCCAAAGCTGCGCGATGTGCTGGACGCGGCGCGCGCCAAGCTGGCCCCAGGGGAACGCCCGCTGGTCGAGTCGTTCATCCGGCAGCTCTTCGACAAAGCCGGCGCCGACGTATTGGACACCGGCACCGTGCCCGAGCTGGCAGCGGTCGCCGTCAGCGGCTGTCGCTTCTTGCTCGACCGCAACCAGCAGGAGCCGCGCATCCGTGTCTTCGACCCGGATCTCACCAACCACGGCTGGGAGGCGTCGTGCACCGTGGTTGAGAGCGTCATGCGCGACCGGCCGTTCATCATCGACTCGCTCCGCGACTTGCTGCGCGAGTCCGGCTGCGGCATCCGCCGCCTGCTGCACCCCGTGCTGGCCGTCGAGCGCGACCCGCGCGGCACGGTGCTGGCCATCCACGCTGCCGGCGCCCTCGGGCGCAAGGAGTCGTTCGTGCACGTCGAGATCGACCGTGTGCCGGACCCAGAGGCGCTGACGCAGCTGTTGACGGAGCGCCTCGGTGATGTCGCGTTGGCCACCGACGACTACGCCGCCATGCGCGCCCGCGTCGGGGCCATCGCCGACGAACTGCGCACGCGCCCGCTGCCGCCGCCGTGGAACGCCGACATCGACGAGATCGCCGCCTTCCTCGACTGGCTGGCGCAGAAAAGCTTCGTGTTCCTCGGCTACCGCGAATACCAGTTCGCCGGCAGCGGCTCCGAGCGCACCGGTGTCATCCGGCGCCGCACGGGCCTGGGCGTGCTGCGCAAGGAGGAGCGCTCGTCATTGGCGACACCGCAGGTGCTGCCCGAAGCGCTGCGCCGCCGACTCAACGAGCCGCCGCTGCTGATCGTCTCCAAGACCAACGCCCTCAGCACCATCCACCGCCGCGCGCCAATGGACTACATCGGTATCAAAGAAATCGACGCCGCCGGCATCGTGGTCGGTGAACGCCGCTTCCTCGGACTGTTCACATCGAAGGCCTACGCGGAGGAGCCAACCGCGGTGCCGCTACTGCGCCGCAAGCTGGCGGCGATTCTCGAGGCGGAAGGTGCCACCGAAGGCTCGCACGACTGTAAGGCGATCGTCACCGTGTTCAACAGCATGCCGATGGTCGAGCTGCTGGGCACGTCGGTGAGCGAGCTGCAGGCGACCATCAAGACCATCCGTGCCGCTGAAGGGACCCCCAGCGCCAGCCCCAACGCAGTGAAGGTGGTGCATCGCTCGGACGCGCTCGGACGCGGCGTCTTCGTTGTCGTGATCCTGCCACGCGAGCGTTTCTCGCAGGAGCTCTTCCGTCGGATTGAAGGGCGGTTGGCGCAGGTACTCGCGGCCACCGGCCTGCTAGAGGAACGGCTGGCATTGGACGAGAGCGACCAGGTCCGCATGCACTTCTACTTTGCGGCACCCGCCGACAGCGCGCGCGCGGTGCCGCACGAAGAGCTGTGCGAGGAGGTCTCCAGCCTTCTCCGCACCTGGGATGATCGGCTGCGTGATGCCCTACGCGAGCACTTCCCGCGCGAGCACGCGCGCCTCCTCGGCGACCGCTACACCGCAGCGTTCTCCAACGAGTACAAAGCAGCGACCGATATCGCGCCGGCCCTCCGTGACCTGCGTTACCTCGAGGCCCTCCTGGAGACCCGCAGCCCGCAGATCGACCTTACCAATGACGTCGAGACGGGCATCGGTGACAGCGACGCGCGTTATTCGGCCATCAAACTCTACCTCACCGATGAGCGAGTGGTGTTGAGTGAGTTCCTGCCGGTGCTTGAAAATTTCGGTCTCAAGGTCTTCACACAAGATCCGCTCGACGTGACCTTGCCGCAACTTGGCCGCGTGCACATGCACACCTTCGTGGTGCAGGACCGTGCTGGCGGGCGACTCGACGTCGACGCGGTAGCGCCGCTCTTCCGCCCCGCCCTGCTGGCGTTGCGCGCCGGGCGGGTGGAAAGCGACCGCCTCAACGCGCTCATCGTCGGCGCGGGCCTGGCGTGGCGCCAGGTCGACGTGTTGCGCACCTACGTGAACCATGGCCTGCAAGCCGGCGCGGCGGCCAGCCGCGACGCGCTGATCAGCGCCCTGGTCGACCACCGGGAATCGGCCCGCCTGCTTTGGGACTACTTCGAAGCGAAGTTCGATCCCCTGCAGCCCGCGCCAACGCGCGACCGCGTGATGGACACGTTGCCGGTGATCGAGCAGCGCTTCGTCGCCAGCCTCGACGCGGTGCAGAGCGGCGTCGACGACCGCATCCTCCGCGCCCTCTTCAGCGCGGTGGCGGCGACAGTGCGCACCAACTTCTTCCGCACCAGCGACGATCTGGGTGACAGCACGGCAGCGCGCCGCGCGCTGGCCATCAAGCTCGATTGCACGCGCATCCCCCACCTGCCCCGGCCACTGCCGGCGTATGAAGTCTACGTGCACGCACCGCACGTCGAGGCGATCCATCTGCGCGGCGCCAAGGTCGCACGCGGCGGCATCCGCCTCAGCGACCGGCCCGACGATTTCCGCACCGAGGTCCTCGACCTGATGGCCACGCAGACGGTTAAGAACGCGGTCATCGTCCCCGCGGGTGCCAAGGGTGGTTTCGTCCCCAAGCGCCAAGCGAGTACGCCGCTGACGTCTGGGCAGATCGTCGGCGCGTATCGGACGTTCATCAGCACGCTGCTGGAGATCACGGACAACATCATCGACGGCCGACTCGTCCCGCCCACCAAGATGCTGGCGTACGACGAACCCGACCCGTACCTCGTGGTTGCAGCGGACAAGGGAACGGCGACGTTCTCGGATGTTGCCAATGAAATCGCGGCGGAGTGTGGCTTTTGGCTCGGCGACGCGTTCGCCTCGGGCGGCACGCACGGGTACGACCACAAGCAGGAAGGCATCACGGCACGCGGCGCGTGGGAGTGCGCGCGGCGCCACTTCCGCGAGATGGGCCGCGACGCCAACCGTGACACGCTCACGGTGATCGGCATTGGCGACATGAGTGGCGACGTTTTCGGCAACGGCCTGCTGATGTCGCGCCGCATGTGCTTGCGAGCGGCATTCAACCATCAGCATATCTTCCTCGACCCGAACCCAGACCCGGCCCGCTCGTTCGCCGAACGCGAGCGTCTATTCCGTCACCCGCGCTCGACGTGGCTGGATTACAACACCAGCTTCATCAGCGAGGGTGGCGGCATCTTTCCGCGCCAGGCAAAGAAGATCCCGCTGTCCGCGCCGGCGCGCCACATCCTCGGCCTGGACAGCGAGAGTGCCAGTGGCGAGGAAGTCGTGCGCGCCATCCTGCGCATGGATGTCGATCTGCTGTGGAGCGGTGGCATCGGCACCTACGTGAAAGCGAGTGACGAGACGGACGCCGACGTCGGTGACAGCAGCAACGACGCCGTGCGCGTCAACGGCGGAGAGCTGCGGGCGAAGGTGGTCGCCGAAGGTGGCAACCTCGGCTGCACGCAACGCGGACGCGTCGAATACGCGTTGCACGGCGGCCGCATCAACACCGACGCCATCGACAACTCGGGTGGCGTTGACATGTCGGATCACGAGGTAAATCTCAAGATCGTCTTGGCACCGGTGGTCAGCAGCGGCGACTTGTCCTTCGAAGCGCGCAACCAGATCCTCACCGACTTGACCGCGGAGGTGACGCGGCGCGTGCTGGCCCACAATCAGCGCCAGGCACGCATCCTCAGTCTCGATCAACTGCGCAGCCAGGCCGACCTCGCGGAGTTCCGCGAGCTGATGGTGCAGCTGGAGAGCGAAGGACATCTCGACCGTCACCTCGAAGGGCTTCCGGATCGCGATACGCTGCGCAACCGCCGCGCCACGTTCGTCGGGCTGACGCGACCCGAGCTGGCGGTGGTGCTGGCGCACAGCAAGCTCGCCCTGCAGAAGCGCTTGCTGGCGTCGCCGTTGCCGGACGATGCATTCTTCGAACGCCATCTGCGCGCCTACTTTCCGGAGACCATCAACGTGCAGTTCGGCACTAGCGTGCGCAGCCACCGACTGCGGCGCGAGATCATCGCGGTCGAGACCGCAAACGAACTGATCGACACCATGGGCGCAACATTCATCCATCGCGTCACGCGCGACACCGGCAGCAACGCGGCGGCGGTCGTGCGGGCGTGGGAAGTCGTGCTCGCCGTGAGCGGCGCGGCCGATCTCTGGACGGAACTGAGCGACGCCGAACCGCCACTACCGCTCGCGGCGGAGGCACGCTGCTGGTTTGCCCTGCAGACGGCGGTCGAGCGGGCAATCAAATCGATCATCGAAACGCAGCCCCTGGAGGTCGTCGCCGACGATCTCATCGCCATGTTGAAGGGCCCGACTGGGGAATTGCTTGACCTCCTGCCACATGTCCTGCCCGCGGGGGCGCAGCAAACCCTCAGTGCCACGATCGACGCACTGGCCGCCGACGGGACGCCGCACGCGCTGGCGCAGCGTATCGCCCCACTCGGGCGGCTCGCTGAACTGTTCGAGGTGGCGCAAATCGCCGCGACCGCCGACGTGTCCCGCAGCATGGCGGCGGAGGTCTACTATCGCGTCGGCGAAGTCGTGGATCTCGACTGGGTGCGACAGAACCTCGACAGCTTGCCGGCGGAGGGTCGCTGGGAACGGCGGGCAGTCGAAGGGTTGTACGAAGGTCTTGTCTATGCCCGGCGCCAGATCGCCCACAATGTCCTGCTGTGCCGTCAGGGCAGCGGGCCGGTCGATGCGTGCCTGCACGAGTACGTTGAAGGCCATGCGGAGCAGTTGGCAAAGCTGCGGGCGCTGATCGATGACATCAGGAGCGCACCGCATGCGACGCTGGCGGCGCTATTGGTCGTCGTACGCGAGTTGGGACGATTGGTGGGTCGCTCGGCGTGAAAAGGGGGGCATGTGGCGGTGCAGGTGACGTTTCTTGGTACCGGCGATGCCTTCTCCAGCGGCGGCCGGCACCAGGCCGGTTACCTCGTGCACGACGGCACCACGTCCGTGCTGCTCGACGCGGGCAGCAGCACCCTTGGATCGATGAAGCAGCAGGGCATCGATCCCGCGACCGTCGATCTGGTTCTGATCAGCCATCTCCACGGCGACCATTTCTCCGGCCTCCCGTTCCTGTTCCTGGAATACATCTTCGAGCACAAACGCCAGCGGCCGCTGCGGATCGCCGGACCGCCCGGAACGGAGGAGCGCGTCTGGGCGCTCTTCCGCGCGGTGTATCGCGACGTGGCATCGGAGCCGTTACCATTTGCGGTGCACTTCACAGAAATGGCACCCGGCGCACCCATCTCGTTCGACGCGGTCCACGTCGACCCCTTCCGCGTACCACATCAGGAAAAAGACATCTCGCTTGCGTTCCGCGTCAGCGTCGCTGGCCGGACCATTCTCTACTCCGGGGACACTGGCTGGACCGAAACGCTGGTCGAGCAGTCGCACGGCACTGACCTGTTCATCTGCGAGTGCTGCTCGTTCGAGACCCGCATGTCGATGCACCTTGACTACCCGCGTCTCGCGGAGAACCGCTCCCGCTTCGGCACCAAGCGCATGATCCTCACCCACCTCGGCCACGAGATGCAGGCGCGGCGCAGTGAAGTGGAGATCGAGATGGCGACCGACGGGTTAACCGTCGACCTGTAGGTTCTGGTACTGACCGTACGCCCTTCCGGCTGCAGCGCGCTCGATCTTGCGCGTTGGCGGCTATCAGCCCGTCGGACTTGGAAGCCTGGAGCGAGCCAACGGCGAGCGGCGCATCGCAAAGACGCCGGCCTCAGACCGACGCGCCCGCTGTGCGCAGTGGCGCCGTCAGTGCCGACAGATCCGGCTGCCGCTCGATCGATGCAGCGGCGACGATCAATGATTCAGCCGCTGCGGGCGCGATTGCCAGCGCCGCATTGTGGCGGAACTTGTCGCGCACTGCGTCGTCAGGGAGCGGCCGCTCGGCGTGGCCGCGATTGATGGGTTCTCGGTGTTCGAGGACGCGGCCGTCGCGCAACCGGACGCGCATCCAGCCCGGGAAGTAGCGCGGATAGTCGTTGGTGGAATCCTCGCGATAGACGACGCGCCCGGCGAGGGCCAGGACGGCAGGCTCGCGAATGGCGCGGTCGCTGAAGTCGCTGATGGCAACATGGCCACGAATGAACTGTGACGCCACGGCATAGGGCAGGCTGAACTTTGCGTCGTAGTCGTTCTGCGGCAGGCGCTTTGTCGCTGCCGGCTCGCACACCACAGGCACCTCGCGCGGATGGATGAAACACTCCACTTGCTCGATGGCCTCCGGCGCAACGGCGAGCTGCGTGTGCAGCGCCGCAGCGCAGTCGATGAACGCGTGAGTCATGTGGCAGCACGGGTACGGCTTGAGGCTGATGTCCAACAGGTTCCAGCACGTACCCAACTCACTGGTCAGCACAGAGAGATTCCACTCGCCGTCGCCGAGATGGCTACGGTAGAGTCCGAAGCGCCCGTCGAGGACACCGCGCGGGCCGGTGACGCCGGCCGCCGCGAGGCGTGCCGCCACCAAGCCGCTGTGTGCCGCCCAGCCGGGGTGCACGCGCTTGACGGACGTGCCGTCAGTGAGGAACTCCATCAGCCCCGCGGCCTGGCTGCCGGCAACCCCCAAAGCGTCGGCGAGTCGCGCGCTCCCGAGGCCCGCGAGCTTGCCAGCAATCAACGCCGCACCGAATGCGCCGCAGACACCGGTCGGATGAAACCCGCGATCGTGGAACGCACCGGGCGCGACCAGACCCAAGCGCACACTCACCTCCATGCCGAGGGCCAACGCGGTCAGAAAGCGGCGGCCGTCGCCGTTGGCGGCTTCGCATGCCGCCAGCGCCGCCGGCACCGCGGCAGCGCTCACATGCACGACCGACTCGGCGTGTGTGTCGTCGTAGTCCAACCCATGCGCCAGCGTCCCGTTCACCAGCGCCGCCCATGGTGCCGGCAGGCGCGCGCCTACGCCGATCACCGTCGACTCTGGCGGGCCACCCATGCCCTTGGCCACGTTGGCGACCGCCGCGGCGAAGTCCATCGACGACGCCGCCAGCGCGACACCAAGCAGGTCGAGCACGTGCAGTTTCACCTTGGCCACGACGGCTGGCGGCAGCGCCTCGAAGCGCAGGTCGGCGGCGAAGGCCGCTATCGTTTCACTCGCTGAAGGCATAGGGTGAGTGTCCGGCAATCGGTGGCAAATGCAAGCAGAGGGCGCAACTGCCGATGCACGCCGATCAGATCTCCCATCGTTCTGTTTGCAGGAGATTACTCATCGGCGTATATCCGCGTCCATCGGCAGTCACGTTCTACCTTTCGGAGGGAATCATGGACCAAGCGCGCCGCGAGTTTCGTAACGTCATCCGCACAGACGCAGCCGACGACGCCCTGCCGGTCGATGCCTATCTGGCGGAGATCGACGCCTTCATCGACACGCACAATCCCTATCGCATCAACAAGGTCATCGCCGCGATCGGCGACGGCACGGCTTCACAGGATGTCGTCAAGCGCTATGCGAAGGAGCTGTATTATCTAGGCCTGTGGATGACGCCCGAGTTGGCGTTGCTCATCGCCAATGCACCAGATGCCTCTGCGCTCACCCTCGATCACTCGGAGCACTATGCGCACTGGTGCCAGAACTTCGCCGACGAGACCGGCTACCTGCGCGATCCGAATCACGTGCAGATGAAGGTCGACCACTGCCGTCAGCTCGGCATCACCGACGCGGAGCTGCGCGCCTACGTACCGATGCCGGAGACCATCGGATCGGTCTACACGCTGCTGTATTACTGCCGGCGCTCGTATGAGGAAGGGCTGGCCGCTTTCGGGTACGCGCGCGAACGCGTCGCCGGCATGAGCGGCTACGCCAAGACCGTCTACACCGGCTTGGAAAAGCACTACGGCATCAAGGCGAAGAACTTCGAGGTGCACGCCTACGCCGAGGCCGAGCACGGCGACAAGGCGCTGGAGCTGATTCGTAAGGTCGTAGTCACCGCCGACATCCAACGGCGCTGCCGGCAAGCCATACAGCATACCATCGTCACCAACGAGTGGCGTGCGCACGCCATGAACCGCTGGCTCGAATAGCCACCGCCATCCGCACGTCAAGCGAAGTAATGACCAGCCTTCATGGGCAGCCGCTGGCGCGCCGGCGCGTGGCGTTGGGTGTGTGGCTCGGCAGCGCCATGGCGCTCTGCGCGCTGCTCCCGGCACCAGCGCGGGCCGCGCTGCCGGAT
>Ga0209048_10003209_pt1 | contig 15980 bp, 11 predicted proteins | sample FrelakmetCRP12CR_FD_187146 | JGI IMG/M metagenome (GOLD analysis project Ga0209048, IMG submission 187146) | Freshwater lake sediment microbial communities from the University of Notre Dame, USA, for methane emissions studies - CRP12 CR (SPAdes)... | ecosystem: Environmental > Aquatic >... | reverse complement strand
GATCACGGCATAGGCGATCAGCGCCCAGCCGGTCTGGCGGGTGGCATCGGAGGGCACGTCCACCTTAAGGAAATCCACTTCCGGCGGGAATTTCTTTATCAACATCTGGCGGGCAAAATAGGCGGTGAAATAAGCCGCCGCTGAAAAATCAACCTCGGTGGAGTACGAGAGATGGTGCGCCCGGTCGGTTTCCAGAGAAGCTGCCAGGGCCGGGATGCCTTGCGAAGCGGCCTCCATGGCGGCGCCCACCGTGCCGGAGATGGTGATGCCGGTGGCAACGTTTTCGCCGTAATTGATGCCCGAGACCACCAGGTCCGGTCTCTGGGGCATGATCTCCAGGATGCCGTGCAGGACCGCCTGGGCGGGTGTCCCGCCGACCGCGTAGACGGTCCAATCCCTGCCGCGCACATTCAGGACCTCGGGCCGGATGATGCCATCCGAGCTCATCGGCAGGCTGCGGCCCATGCCCGAAGACTGGTCGCGCGGCGCGGCCACGGTCACGTATCCGATGTCCGAGAGTGCTTCCGCGGCAGCCCACAGACCCGGGGATTGGATGCCGTCATCATTGGTAAGCAAGATCTGGCACTTTTCCATACCATCTCCCTAAATTATGAAAAGAAGCGGGGGCAACCCGCTTCCGTGGTGCCCCTTGTGCGACTCGAACGCACAGCCTTTTGGTCCGCAACCAAACGCTCTGATCCATTGAGCTAAAGGGGCAGGTCTTTAAGCGGCGAAAATTGTAACCGAGAATCAGATGAAGGTCAAGCATTGGCAAGATGCATGAGGATGTGCGCACCGGCCAGGAAGCTCAGAAGGTCACCTCCATCGTCATCCCCCACAGCAGGCGTGGGTCCGGGTCTTTCAAGAGGATGTGGACGGTGTAGAGTACGTCCCCGCCCTGGACAACGGCTTTCCCGCTGATCGACTCCACCACGCCGGACATGGATACACCCGGCAGCGCATCCGCGGTAACCTGCACCGACTGCCCGAGGCTGATCCTGACCACGTCCATTTCGGTCAGGTCGCTGGTATCCACGTACCACTGAGTGGTATCGGCCAGCGCCACGGCCCACGTCTGCGGGCTGACCATCTGGGAGACCGATATATTGAGGTCTGCCACCATCCCGTCGAAGGGGGCCTTCAGGTCGTAATTATCCAACCCGCTTTGCGCGGCGGCCTGCTGGGCCTGGAGGGCCTCCAGTTGGGCCGAGGCCAGCGCCAGTTTATCGGGGTCGGGTCCGTTCAGAGTGTTCTCGTAGGAGCGTTTGGCTTCGGCTTCGGCGCCCAGGGCAATATTCAAAGCCGAATGGAGCAGGTCAGCGCGGTTTGAGAGGTCAACGGCTTTCTGCACAGCCGTATCATAGTTGGTCTGGGCGGTGCGTAATTTATCCTCATAGGATTTACGCGTGGCATTATCGGCAGGCAGGTTGCTGTACTTGTCGAGGTCCTTCTGCGCATTTTCCACGTCGGTTCGGCGGGAGGTAACGTCTGCCTGGGCATTGTCAATGTCGGTCTGGAGGCTGATCTTGTCAAGCTTGTCCCAAGCCAGTTGGGCCGCGGCGCGCGCTTTTTGCGCATTCAAATAGGCCTGCCAGGCCTGGGCATGACCCAGGTCCGCGGTGCGGGTCAACTGGTCGTAGGCCTGCCGGGCCGCGACCGCCTGCGCCTGCGCACCTGCCAGGGCGGCGGCAGCCTGCTCCCGGTCGCCCAGGCGGGCGAGCACCTGCCCCTGGCTGACGTGGTCGCCCTTTTTAACCAGCAGCTCTTCCACCCGGCCGCTGGCCAGGAAGGCCAGGGCCACGCTCTGGTTTGGGACCAGGTGCCCCTCGGCGATAACGGTATCCGCCGAAGGCGTGGGGGTGGCCGCGGAGGGGGCTATTGTGTTACTGCCACAAGCCGTCAAAAACAAAACCAGGCTAAGGGTCAAAGAGAGGACTGCTGCTAATTTTTTCATGGTTGAATTCCTTTCACTGCTGCTTGCATAAATCTATGAACTTTCCTGGTTCGAAAGACTCGACAATAGCGAGATTTTGGATAGGTCATTTCCACTGAACTCCATAATTTTCGGGCTACTCGTAAGCCAGCACTTCGCGAATGGTAAGCCGCGCGGCATTGCGGGCCGGCAGGATGCTTGCGACCGCCGACAGTGCCAGCACAACCAGCAGCCAGATGAGAAAGCCGGTGAAGGTGAAATGGACGGCAATTTGAGAGTGGAAGATGGCCGAGCTGATGATGTACGATAACAGCCAGGTGATCGGGAAGGACAGGAGCGCACCCAGCATCCAGGAGAGGCCGCCGATGACCAGGCCTTCCACGATGACCGTGCGCATGATCTCCCGGTCCACGGCGCCGATGGAACGCATCACACCGATCTCACGCGTGCGCTCCAGCACGTTCATGCCCATCGTGCCGGTCAGACCGATGCTGCCCACCAGCGCCGTCAGCAGGGCCATGATCAGCAAGAATGTGACCAGGATGTCGAGACTGTCGGAGGCGGTTCTCAGGGTGGATTCCCCGGTGCGGGTCTGGTTGACGTGGAAGCCCTGGGCGCGGAAATAAACGTCAATCCTGTCGGCCATCATTTGCTGGGAGGCCGGGTCATGCTGGCTGGTGACGATGCGGTAAGTGTAAGCATGGTCGGTGATGTGGGTCAGCGTTGAAATATATTCATAGGTGCTGTAGGCGATGGTTCCCTGCTGGTTGACGAACTTAAAGACCCCCACCACCAGCCAGTCATCTTCATCGCCGTTGACCTTCAGGCGCAGCGTTCCTCCCGGTTTCAGGCCAGGGAATTTTGACAGGATACCCTCGCTTACCGTGATGGCCTGCTTGTCCCCGGGCTGGAGCCAGCGCCCGGCGACCAGGATCGGGAAGACCAGTTTACTGTTTACAGGTGGCGCCATGATGGTGATATTGTCGGCAGTGGTGCCATCCGGGTAGAGCGCCTCAGCACTGGCATAAGCCCAGCCTTCCACTGACACCACCCCCGGCACTTGCAGGGCGGCGTGCTCCACTTCGTTGAGGCGGTAGTAGCGATTAAAATCCAGGGTCACGTCGGCCAGGAAATACTTGCCGATCTGGTCAATGTAATCGTGGAGGGTCACGCGCACGTTGAACACAGCCACGAAGATGGCCCCGCCCATCGTCAGGGTGAAGAGCGTCAGCGCAAGGCGGCCCTTGCGCCGGAATGTATTGCGCAGGGAGATGAGCAGAGGACGCGGGATGTGGACACCCCGCCGGGCGAGCAGGCTGCTGAAGCGAAGCTGCAGCCGCTCGAAGAATGAATCCCTGTGTGTGCCCGCCGGGTCCTGTTTCTTTTGGTCCCCGGCGGTCTCCCCGCTGAGGGCGCGCAGCACCGTAATGCGCGAACCGTTGAGCACCGGAATCAACCCAGCCAGGAGCGGCACCGCCAGCCCAACAACGATCTGGACGATGAAAGCCAGCGGAACGATGCGGTACCCCAGCAAATTGAAATTGATTTTCGTGGCGATAAATGCCGACAGGGCGTAGGCGCCCTGTCCGCCCAGCGGGACGGCGATCAGCAGGGCGATGGCGCCGAAAGCCAGGATCAGGAGGATGTACATCTCGAAGATCTGGTTGCGGCGCGCGCCCACCAGTTTCATCACGCCGATGTGGCGCAGGTGCTGGTTAAGCAGGGCGCTGAGCGTATTGGCGATCAGCGAACTGCTCAAGAAAAGAATCAGGATGCCAAGCGCCAGCAGGATACCCAGCACGGCCTGCACGGTGGCAGCCATGGGGTGTTCATTGGTCTTGGAGGAACGCGTTCGCAAAACGGTCACGCCATTCTTTTCGACCTTGTCCTTGACCGTGGCCGCCATCTGGCGCAGGTGTTGAGGATCATTTTGACCGTCTGACAGCGTGACGTACAGCCGGTTGAAGGTATCCGCCTGGCGCAGGTACGAAAGCGTGTCGGTGGTGATGTAGGCGAAGGGCTGAGCCAGGAAATCGCCCGCGCCCGTGCTGGGGTCCTGCACGATGCCGGCGATCTTCATCGAGCGGACGAGGCCGTTATCGAGTTCAAATTCAAGCGATCCCCCCACGGAGACATCCAGGGCTTGCAATGCCTTCCGTTCGAGCAGCACCTCGTTCTTGGCGGGACGGTCCGTCCCGGCGAGAGTGTGCATCAGGTTGATCTGCATCTTGGGAAAATTATCGATCGCCACCATATTGAGCGCCACCCACTGGCTGCTGCCGGGGAGGCGGGCTCGCATGCTGAAGACGCGCCGCCCCTCGGCCTGCCTGACGCCGTTCATGTTATTGACCACCGTGACCAGGGTACTGTCGAAAGGCGTGCTGCGCAGTTCGACGTTCATCGGGTTGTTGGCGGCGTAACTGGCGCTCATATCGTGGGAGATGATCACGTACGCGCCGACGATGACCCCGATGGAAAAAACACCCACGGCGATGGACAAGACCACCAGGGTGGTGCGCGAGAAACTGTCGATCAGATCGTGAAAAACTTTACGCCAGCGCGGACGCGTCATCGTGTTTCTGCTTTCCTTACTTCCTGCGGCGATGGTCGGCGGTACGGTTCTCTTCCAAGCGCACCTGCACGATCCTGCCGATCATTTCTTCGGTCAACGGCGAATCGCCGAGTAATTTAACAAAAGGATCCCGGTGCAGGGCAACCAGTTCCACCGGACCATCTGAAGCGGCGCGGATGCTGGCAATGGATTGCCCACCCTGCAGCAGTTCGATCTCGCCGAAGAATTCTCCCGGCCCAAGACGGGCCACACGGGTGTCTTTACGATCCTGTCCTGAAAGAACAACTTCCACCACGCCGCGCTCGACCATAAAGAAATAGTCCACGTGCTGGCCCTGCGGGAGAATGATGCTCCCCGCCTGGTGGGTAAAGTGTTCCAGGTGGCGGGTGACTTCCAGCATCTGGCGGTGACTCAGCAGCGGCAGACAATCCGCCACGGTCTCATTCACCAGTTCGCCGTCGGTGATTATGATGGTGCGTGAGGTCCGCTCGGTCAGCGACGGGTCGTGCGTCACCATGGCGATGGTCTTGCCACTGCTCACCAGGTGGTCGAACAGGTTGATAATGGCCTCCGCCGAACGCGAGTCCAGGTTTCCGGTCGGCTCGTCGGCGGCAATGACGGGCGGGTCATTTGCCAAAGCCCGGGCGATGGCGGCGCTCTGCTGCTGCCCGGTCGAGACCGCGGCGGGGAGTTTGTCGGCCTGCTTCTCCAGCCCGACCATGCTCAGCAGGTGCATGGCCCGCCTGGGGCGCTCGTCGAAATCGTACATACCGACGTAATCCATGGGCAGCATGACGTTCTCGCGCAGGGTCAACATGGGCAGGAGCTGGAAGAACTGGAAAACGATCCCCAGGTTCCGGCCGCGCCACAGCGCCCGCTGGCTCTCGTTCATGTCGTAGATATTGACGCCGTTGATGACCACCTGCCCGCCGGTGGGGTGGTCGATGCCGGTGATCATATTGAGCAGGGTGGACTTGCCGCTGCCCGATTTGCCGACCACAGCAACGAACTCGCCGCGCTGCAGGGTCAGGTCAATGCCTTTGAGGACGGGGAACTCGCCCGCGGCGTTCTTGAAGGTTTTAACCACCTTCTGCAAGTGGATGGCTGTTTCGGCGGCGGGTGCCGGACCCTGGACCTGCTTCATTGCTTCACCTTTGTGCGGCCAGGCTGAGGGCTTTTTTGCCCCCGAAGGGCAGCGGGATGGAACGAGTCCAATGTGCCATTCGGGATGATCTCGCCGTCCTGGATCAACAGATGCCGGGAGAAGCGCGGCGCCAGGCTGTTATCGTGCGTGACCATGATGATGGTTTTGCCAGCGCTGATCAGGCGCTCAAAGACTTCAAAGACGTGGTCAGCCGTGACCGAGTCCAGGCTGCCGGTCGGTTCGTCGGCGATGAGAATGGGCGGGTCGTTGGCCAAGGCACGCGCAATGGCCACGCGCTGCTGCTGACCGCCGGAGATATAGTTGGGAAGTTTATAGGCGTGTTCTTCCAGTTCGACCATGCGTAAAAGTTCCATTGCGCGGGCCCGGCTTTCGGTGCGGTTGTAGAGCCCGCAAAAGTCCATCGGGAGGGTGATATTGTCAACCAGGGTCAGCATGGGCAGGAGCTGGAAGGATTGGTACACCACGCCCACACTGCGCCCGCGCCACAGCGCCAGGGCATCCTCCGACAGGTTGTGGATGGAAACCGCCTGGTGGTCATGATGGATGATCACCTCCCCGGAGGTAAGATGATCCACACCGGTGATCATGTTCATCAGGGTGGATTTCCCGGCGCCCGATTTTCCGATCACGCCCAAGAACTCGCCGGGATAGATATCCGCGCTGATGCCGCGCAGCGCGGGAAAATCCCCCGCGGCACTCTCATAGACTTTGGTTACCTGCTGTAACTGGATGAGCGGTTGGGGTTGATCGGCCGGGGGAAGTGCTTGGGCTGGAATACTTTGCCTGCGGGGTGACACGGTTTTCTCTTCCGAACGAACAGTGACTGCATGAGTGAAAGATTCTACTACATAACGCCATCGGATTCAGCAGAGAGAGGCCTGGTTTTGAACACCTGCATTGGAGCAACTTCCCGCCCAATCAGCCGGTATAATAGGGCCACCCGAGGAGAAAGCATGTATAAATTCCTGGAACGATTGCAATCCAGCCAGACCCTGGTGGCGGATGGAGCCACCGGCCAGACCCTGGTTGCCGACGGAGCCACCGGTACCAACCTGCAAAAGATGGGCCTCCAGCCCGGGGTGGCCCCCGAAGACCTGGTGTTTGACCAGCCGGAACTGATCCTGAAACTCGAATCTGCCTTCGCGGCGGCCGGCTCGGACATCCTTCTGACCTGCACCTTTGGCGGAACATCCGTGCGGATGAAGGAATCGAAATATGCGGGCCGGGTGAGCGAGCTAAACACGCGGGCTGCCGAACTAGCCCACAAAGCCGCCTCAACCCGGGAGGGAATCCTGGTGGCCGGTTCCATCGGACCGACCGGACAGTTGATGAAACCTTACGGCCCGCTGACGCCCGAGCAGGCGAATGCCGCTTTTACAGAACAGGTCCGGGGCCTGGTGGCGGGCGGGGTGGACCTGCTGGTCATCGAGACCGTGTTCGCTTTCGATGAAGCGGATGCGGCTTTTAATGCGGCGCGGGCTGTCAGCGACCTGCCGATCGTGGTCTCTTTCAGTTACGACCGAGGCGTGCGCACGATGATGGGGGTCAAACCGGCGGAGATGATCAAACGCTATAAACAGATGGGCGCGGCGCTGGTGGGTGCCAACTGCGGCACCTCGCTGGAGAACATGGAAAAGGTGGCACAGGAATATGCGGCTGCCGAGCCGGGCTTCCCGCTGTGGATCAAACCCAACGCCGGCCTGCCGCGCATGCTGGACGGGAACACCGTCTACGACGTCACGCCGGAACAGATGGGCGAATATGCCAGGAAATATGTGATCCTGGGGGCGCGCGTGGTGGGCGGCTGCTGCGGAAACACGCCGGAACACATCGCTGCGATCGTGAGGTCGGTCAAGTAAACCTTATATGAATCCGGGCAGGCGATTAAAAAAACCTAAAATAAAAGCAGCCGTGTTAAGCGGTTGCCTCTTGCTGAGCTTCCTTGCGGCGTGCAGCTCTCCAACCCTGGTTGCCCCCACGGAGACGGCAGCTTCACCTGTTGGCAGCCTGCCTTCTCCAACTCCCGCGACGGCTTCCACGGGGGCGGCCTCCCCCACGGTTGAATCAACCTCCGCACCCAGCTCCACGCCGCTTCCAGCGGACTTCTGGCAGAAACTGCCGGTCATCCCTGAAAATATCAGCGAGCGTGTGCGCGAAATCTACCGCCAGGGGTTGAGCAGGGGGAATAACCCCCACATTTTCTCCCGTATCGGCGACTGCAACAGCGCCGCCCCATACTTCCTGATCGGCTTTGACAAAAATTACAACCTGGGAGAGTTTACGTACCTCCAGCCCGCCATTGATTATTTTAAAGGTTCCTTTGAACGACCCAGCCTGGCTGCCAAAAACGGGTTGAACGCGGCCGGCCTGTTGACCACCATCTTTACCGACAAGTCGTGTTTGAACAAGGAAAGCCTGCTCGACTGCCAGTACCGCCTTGACCATCCCAGTTTTGCCATCATTTCCATCGGCTCCAATGAAGCCTACTACGTCCACCAGGACCCAGCCTCCTTCGAAACCCAGATGCGCACCGTCGTCGAAGATACGATCGCACAGGGCATTATTCCCATCCTGGGCACCAAGGCCGATAACCTGGAAGGCGACAATTCCATCAACGCCTCCATCGCCCGCCTGGCCCGGGAATATGAAATTCCGCTCTGGAATTTCTGGGCGGCGGCCCAGCCTCTGCCGAACCAGGGGATGAGCGACGGCTCGCACCTCAGCACCATATCCTATAAAAATTATGTGGATTTCTCGATCCCCCACAGTTTGGAAAACGGGGTGCAGGTGCACAACCTGACCGCCCTGCAAATGCTGTATTTTCTGTGGGAACAACTGGCGGAGACCCCCCCGGTTAACGGGGGTGCAACCCCCACCCCATGAACCTGTGTTGATTCAACTTGCTTGAAAATAAAAAAGCGGAAGGCAGACGCCCTCCGCTTTTGTTTTATCAGGAGCCTCTACCCGGCTGCAGCGATATATGCCTCCACCACGCGCTCCAGGAGGTTAAGCGGCAGGTTGCCGTTCTTCAGCACCACATCGTGGAACTTGCGCAGGTCGAATTTGTCGCCCAGGGCTTGCCTGGCATGGTCACGCAATTCCACTATTTTGATCTCGCCGATCTTGTAAGCACAGGCCTGGCCGGGCATGACGATGTAGCGCTCGATCTCGCTGACGATGCTCTCGGGGGCGCTGGCGGTGTGGGCTTCCATGTACTCGATGGCCTGCAGGCGGGTCCACTGCTTGTGGTGGATGCCGGTATCGACCACCAAGCGCACGGCGCGGAACAACTCGGAATCAAGGTAGCCCAGTTCGCCAAAAGGGTCGTCCTTGTAGAAACCGATCTCACGTGCCAGTTTCTCGGCGTACAGCGCCCAGCCCTCGACGTAAGCCGTAAAGGGTACCATGCGCCGGAAGAACGGGACGCCCTTCAGCTCCTGGGCGATGGCAATCTGGAAATGGTGACCGGGGATGCCCTCGTGGTACGAGAGGGTCTTCATCCCGAACTTCTGGATCTCGTTCATATCGCGCAGGTTGGCGTAGAAGACGCCCGGGCGCCCGCCGCCCATGGCGGCTGGCTGGTAATAAGCCCCGGCAGAGGTTTTTTCGCGGAACTCCGGGACACGTTCCACCTTCAGGGCGGCCTTGGGGCGGACGGCGAAGTAGGGTCCCAGCCCGGCATCCATTTCGTCCAGGATGCGCTGGTATTCAGCCAAAACGAGGCGGCGGCCTTCGTCCGTATTTGGGTAGAGGAAACGTGCCTCCTTGCCGAACTCGGCCAATTGCTTGGGGGCATTTTTGACATCCTTGTAACCCAGTTTCTCCAGGATGCCCAGCATCTCGCCCTCGATGCGGGTCACTTCTTTTAAACCAATCTCATGCACCTGCTCCGGTGTGTATTGGGTGGTGGTATTGCTGCGCAGGCAGTGGGCATAATATTCGTCACCGTCCGGCAGCTTCCAGACGCCGTCGTCATTCGTGGCTTTATGCACCAGACCGGTGAAGTAGGCGATGAACCTCTGGTAGGCGGGATACACCGTCTGGGTGATGGCGGTTTCGGCCGCGGCGAGCAGGCTTTCCAGGTCGCCTGGGCTGACCTTTTTCAGGGCGGTCAGTTTATCCTTGAAAACGGTGTAGAGCGGGTTTTCCTGCGCCGGTTTGCCGACGAAGGCGGTCATCTCGTCGAGCACGCGCCGGATGACGAACCTGGGCGGAAGGATGCCCTTTTCTTCCCGGATCTTGAGACCCTCCAGCACCTGGTCGAACTTGACCCCGAAGCGGTTCAGGCGCTTGATGTAGTTGCGCGCTTCGAGCTTGCTGACCAGCGGGTGCATGGTCATCATGAAGTTGGGCAGTTCGGATTGGACGCCGAACATCTGGTTGAGGGGGTAGTCGTGGAAGCGGAATTTTTCGGTGCGGGCCAGGTCATCCAGGAACCAGTCCATGATGTCGGTGGAAAGCAGGGTGCCCGGGGACTGGTGCTGGCGGGAGTAACTGCGCAGGATGGCAAGGTCGCGCTTCAACCACCTGTACATTTTTGTCTCGTTCGACACCGAGGCATCCGAGAGCCTGGCGTTGTGAGCATGCAGGCCGAACTTTTCGAGGATGCCGAGCATGGTCAGCAGTTCGGGGCCTTTGAGGGCAAAGTGCAGGAAGGTGCGCGTGTACAGTAATTTAATGCTCCAGGGCTTGCCCCAGATGAGGGCAATGACGAACCAGGCGAGCAGGATGACGATAATGGCGAGCAGGATGTATACGATGGTCATGGAAAACCTCCTTTTGAGAGAGCGGATTGATTTTACACGTAAAATGATTATAGAGACAAGCGGTGGGAATTGGAATCGCTGGCAAAAAGGAAATCCCCGCCGCGAAAATATAAACGAGGCGCGGCCCGGTTTGCGATAAGGGTATTTTGCACTATACTATATCCAGATAATCTTGATTTTGTCATCCATACCCAACGAATACACACAACATCTGAGAAAATAGCAGCGAGGCATCTGATTGGGATGTGCAGGCGATTCACTAAAAATAGCGCGATAATGTAGGGGGAGACTTTCTGGTTCCGATGTAATGAATGGCTCATGCCGGGAGGCCTGGCGATCCCTTTCGGGAGGATGTTCCTAAGAGGAAAACCAGCCAGACAGGTGGACAAAGGAGATGGTAAAGGAGGAGGCTTATAACCATGAAAGATAATAAGGCAAGCGCACGCGTACACTCTCCTAAAACGATATCATCTTTAATAGGCTTGACCAGCACGATGACGATGATCGATTGCAGAGAAGTGTTTGCTGAATTCTTCGTAGACCTGGCAGTTGCAATGAAGAATGTCCCGAAGGACTACGAAGTGCGGATCCACCCGAACGGCAAGGCAATGCTGCTGCTCATGGTCCAGGATTGCGACACGTGCGTGCTGAATGGGATCATCCGAATCAGCCCCATGAGAATGTCGCACATCTGGATAGAACTTAACGGACCAGAGGAGATCGGCCCGGCACTGCCTGGCACAACGGGCTCTTTGCCAACCCGCTATTATTATGCGCTACCACACCAGATAGAAAACGCTCTTGCCCAGCTTGCCTTGCGGATGGCGGGAATTGACGTCCAAAAGGTGAAACGAATAACGCTGGGTGGGTATCCAAGCGGGATGCGCCAAGGAAGGGTGGTCGAGCAGGAAGATCCCACAACAAGGTACTCGTGGAATGATTCAAGCGCACTCTGGCAGATGCCGAACGTGGTTACAGGAAGGCGAAGGTTCTACAGGCAGTACGGGCGCAGCCTCAAACGCAGGTCAGAGGGGCTGGTGGTCTGCAGTTCGAGTTTCCTGGGAGTGGGCGAAATTCGATTGCAAGTTGATATCGGATCAGCGGTCGGGCGCCTGGGATTTGGAACGACTCTAAAAGGTTTAACAAACCCGGTCCAGGTCAACGCCTGCAGTGTGAGGATTCGAGTGTCCGGGCGCTGAAAGGGAACCCATATCAAGCACCTACTTTGTGAGTCTACCGCAGCGCCTGCAACAAGTGCGGTTTTCCATAGGCGGGTTGTACGGCGCCCCGGGGCAGCGGGCGAGGCTGCGGGTGTGCGGGTGTAATTTGCGCAAACCAGCGCGATAATAAGGATGCTCACAGGTTTCCTGCTGTGATTGTTCCCAACCGAGCACATGGTCAGGGAGGCAGAGAAAGGAGCTGAGGATGTCTTACACTTTGAATGTCGAACCAAGGAAAGGATACCTTTACATCACCGTGACAGGCGAAAGCACATATGAAAATGTAGTGGGCTACCTTTCTGAGGTGCTTGAAAAGTGCGTATTCTACAAATGCCCGGACGCCCTTATCGTAGAGAACCTGGTGGGAGCACGTCTCGATACCTTTAGCGTTTACGACATAATCTCCAAGTTCAGCCAATCACCTTCGCGGGTGACTCGCCACGTCGCATACGTGAATATCAACCCCGAGTACGACCCAGCCAGAATGAGCTTCATCGAGAACGCGTCGGTCAATCGAGGCATATTTATCCATGCCTTCTCAAACATCCAGGAGGCTGAGCAGTGGTTGACAAGCCAGGTGAACACGGGAAGCGATGGATCGGCCCCTTAATATAAAAGGGATCATCCGGCCCCGCGAAGAATTCCCTGCCCGGAAAAAAGAGAGATGTATTGCAAAGACAGGTGCGGATGAAGCCCGCACTTGAGATAATTCAAACCTGATAGCCAGGGCTTTTTGTTTTTCCTGGGCCAATTCCTTCAAATCCCACAAACGGCAGCGGCAGGGCAAACCACCGGAAATTAAAATCCATAACAGCATGAAGAAGAATATCCAGATTTGGTTTCCCCTATACGTTGGGCTGACCGGAATAACAGCCTGCATCCTGATGTTATGGATCACGCCTTATGGTGCAGGTGCCAGCCCGGACTCGACCGTATATATCGGCGCGGCAAAAAGCTTGTTGTCGGGAAAGGGATATTCCTTGAACGGCAACCCGATCACCCAATATCCCCCGCTCTATCCATTATTCCTGGCGGCAACGAGCCCGTTCGTAAAAAACCTGGTCCAGGCAGCCCGCATCTTGAATGCCCTGCTCTTCGGCATTAATGCGGGGCTGATCGCATGGGAGGTGTATTGGTCGGCAGGCCGCAACTTTTTAATAACCACGCTGGCTGTGTTTTTCTTTTTATCATCCGCCTCCCTGCTGGTACTGCACGCCATGGCGTGGTCGGAACCCCTTTTTGTTACCTTCCTGCTGACTTGCATCATCCTCCTGAGTTTATACGTTAATCGACCAAGACTATCCATGCTCATTGCAGCCTGCCTGTCCCTGGGGTTGGCACTGGTCACGCGCTATATTGGGGCGGCCTTCCTTCCGGCAGTCTTGATCATCGTGTTTGTCAGCGAAGGAAGCCACAAAATTGGCCGAAGGTTGCTTAATACCCTGATCAGCCTGGTATTGACCTGCGCGCCGCTGGCGATCCTGCTGGCAAGGAACTTGCTGGTGGCGGGGTCAGCGACAAGCCGCAGTTTTACAGCCCATCCAGTGCCGGTGTTGAAATATGCGATACAGATCATTTCCACGGGTATCAATTTTATTGCGCCGCTTTCACTATCGACAGGAGCAAGCTCAGCCATCTTTGGGCTGATGGCTGTTTTATTCATTGCCCTGGTCGTCGTGCTCTTCAAGCGGCAGCAAGTTGACTGGCGTTCGATGGGTGTCGTAATGCCACTAACCTGTCTCTTGTTTTCCGCCTGCTACCTGGTGTTCCTGTATCTATCCATCTCTTTCGTGGATGCCTCAACGCCAGTGGACGCCCGTTTATTGGCACCCATATTAATAATATTAATCGGGGGAGTAATTTCAGCAATATGGACCGCAGCCAAAACGCTAAAAAAACCAATCCTATGGTGGGGCTTCCTCTTCATTGCAGCCATATCCATATCAATAAAAACACCTGAGGCAATTCGAACCGGGGCGTCCATTCAAAAAACCGGCCTGGGATATACAACGCTCCAATGGCAAAACTCGGAGAGCATCGCATTTGTCAAGTCGGTGCCTGAAGATGTAAAGATATACTCGAATGGTCCTGATGTGATAAGTTTTCTAACTGACAGGCAATCCGTAACTATTCCCCGAAAAACGGATGCAACCACGCTGGAGAATAACACCCATTACAATGAAGAGATCATGGCAATGTGCCAGGATATCCTGGAGAAAAAAGCAATATTGGTGTACTTCAATTCGATCAATTGGAGATGGTATCTACCCACTCAGGAAGAATTAGAGTCAAGCTGCGACCTGCCGGTTTTACGAAGTTTCGGGGATGGAAAATTGTACGGCACACCCTTTAAATGAAGCTAAACCCGGGCTGAGGGAGCTTTTTATTCGCAACAAGCAGGCTGAGTCACAGGGCAGACGAGACCTCCGAGTTCTGTAAAAACCCGGAGGTCTGCTTTCACCTGCCCGGCTGGTCGTTAAGCAGGACCCGGCCGTCAATTCATCCCACTGCCATAGCAATCATAAATTTCGCCCATCGGCGTCTGCACCTGGCGCGGGGAATTATCCTCCAGGATGCCGTAGTTGCTCAATATTCCTTGCACATCTGATTGTTGCAGGGAGCGGTCCGCTTGCCAGCGCGAGAGGGTGAACCCGCGCCAGTTCCTGTCAGGGTTCCGGCTGCGCTCAGCGTATACGCGGCAAGCCAGGGCTGCGCCGACCGCATTGCGAGTGGCAGGAACCAGGCTTCCGTCCTGGAGGGCATTCACCAGGGCGGGGACCGAGTCGGACGAAAGCGAAGCCAGGTAGGCCACGTCCAGAGTCTCGCCGGCGGCGGCGCGCCTCACGTTCTGCCGGACGATGAACCCATCCACATTAAGCAGGGTCAGGGAAAGGGCGAACCCAATGGAAGCCAGCAGGGCTGCCAGGGCGAAGGCGCGCTCCCGGCGCAGGATGTCGAGCACCAGCACCACTGCCAGCAGAACTCCCAGCCAGATCATAAAGACATGGGTGTAAGCCCGCAGGCGCGAAAAGCCGTAAGCGGCTTCGTAGAGCACCAGCCGCTGGAAGGCCGAGGCCAGCATAACGCCCACCAGCGCCACCATGCCCAGACCCAGCCCGGAGAAGGCCCAGCGCTGGGCCTGGTCCTGGCGCTTGACCACCGCGCTCAGGCTCAGGAACAGCAGCAGGCTGAAAAAAGCCACCGCCACCAGTTCGCCAAATCCGCGCCGGGCGTATTCCGAAAAGGTGTAGCCCTGCACGCCGATATTGGTCTGCCCGCCGAAGAAATACTGGAACTGGACAACCGTAAAAAGGGCGAACAGCAGCACAACTGCTCCCAGCACCACCGCCGCCTCGGTGAAGCCGAGGAAGGACGGCACGAGCGGCTTGTCCAACCCCACCAATTTTTCATCCAGGCTCTTGCGGGCGGCGTGCAGGAAGGTGCCCGCCAACGCATAGGCGCCGATCAAAATATAGATGAAGCGGAAGATGTACTGGGGAAGATTCTCCAACCGGAACAGTTGAACGAAAGCCTGCAGGCGCTGGGCGAAGACCAGGTCGGCAGAGGCGAGCAGGGCAGCGAAGATGACGACGATGGGGATGGCGATCAGCACCCCGCGCAGGACGGCCCAGAAGCGCTTCCACCCCAACCTTGAGACCGAGGCGGCAGGTTCGGGCGTTTCCCCTTTCTGTTTCTTAATTTCCGATAAAAAGATGATCGGACGGGCGAGCATGCTGCCCGCCAATTTGACAAAATTGACCACGTAATCCGAAAGGCTGTACCAGGGCCAGCGTCCGCCCAGGTAAGTGCAGGCCAGCAAGCCCATCAATCCCAACGTAAAAGAATATGCCAGGAACATACTCAGCGGCTCCAGCCGGACGAAGGTCATTATTGCAAAGAACAGGAGCGGGACGAGCAGGAGCAGGGACTTCCAGGAGGGGCGGATGCCGTTCAGGGCCAACACCAGGTAACCGCCGCCGAGACACAAGAGGGCATAGATGGCAAAGTTGATGCCCATGGAGTGCTTCCAGAAAAGGAAATCGAACAGCCAGCCCAGCACCAGGGCAACGATCCAGAGAATATTTGTACGTTTCATACCAATCTCCTCCAGCGGATTTCTTAACAATGTAGCCGGATTGTGCTTTCTATAGCTATCAAAAGGTATCACAAGTCATCCAATTTCACAATAAAAGACCACCATTGACATCCAAATTGATTTGTGCGATACTGCTTGCAGCGCAGGGAATTATCCCTGCCCCAACTCCGCCATCCTTATAGAAGAGGAGGTGGTGCCCAAAATGGATAGTAGTTTGAAACGAAGCGC
>Ga0209048_10003208_pt1 | contig 15983 bp, 12 predicted proteins | sample FrelakmetCRP12CR_FD_187146 | JGI IMG/M metagenome (GOLD analysis project Ga0209048, IMG submission 187146) | Freshwater lake sediment microbial communities from the University of Notre Dame, USA, for methane emissions studies - CRP12 CR (SPAdes)... | ecosystem: Environmental > Aquatic >... | reverse complement strand
CGCGAATGCGCTCGGCGCGCCGACCGCAGGGCGCTTGGTGGTGCGCGGCGTTGCGGAGGCGAGCGCATGAGCCGCGAAAGAGGGACCCCGTGAAGCGGGAATCGAAGCGCGAATGCGCGCGGCGCGCCGACCGCAGGGCGCTTGGTGGTGCGCGGCGATGAGCGACGCCAACCCGACGCGCAGCGCCGTCATCGAGATGAAGGACGAGCGCCGTGCGATGCACGAGGGCTATGTCTTTCTCGACGAGAAGTGCCTGCTGCTGGCCGGCGAGATCCTGCACGAACTAGGACGCCACGGCCGGCTGCAGCGAGACTTCCTCGCGCTGCACGATGCCGCGGTCGTCGCGCTGCAGGCGGCGGTGGCGAGGCACGGGCTGCAAGGCCTGCAGGTCTATCCGCCGACCGGCCTGGCGCGGGCGCAGGTGCGTACCCGCAAGCACGCGCTGATGGGCGTGCGCCTGCAGGAGGCGGAACTCGAAACCGGCGCGGCGACGGTCGAAGAGGCAGTGAACCGGTCCCCCGAGGCGGAGGCCTGCCGCCGCGCGTTTGCCGCCGTACTGGCTGCCGCCGCCGCGATTGCGGCGCTGTCGGGCAACCTCGAGCGCCTCTCGCTCGAATACAGGCGAGCGGTGCGTCGCGCGCGGGCCTTGCAGGACGTCATGTTGCCCGAACTCGACCACTCGATCTACGACATCGAGAATCGGCTCGAGGAACTGGAACAGGAAGACGCGATCTGGATGCGGCAGGGGGCGGGCGCCTAGGAGCTTGCCACCCTCGCTCACCGGCGCAGGCGGGCGGTTATTTGGCCTGCTTTCGGAGGGTCTGCGCCGAGGTCTGGCGCCGGCGGCTCGCTGGATAGACGATCGTTTCTTCCAGTGCAATGTGGTCGCGATACAGCGCCGTGAAAACCGGGATGGCGTGGCGCAAGACATCCAGGTCGTACCAGTTGTAGCCTTCCGCAACGGCCCGCAATTGCGGGCCGAGTTCGAGCCAGTCCTCTTCCAGCCAGCCGTGGTCCTGCTGCAGCCGCCGCACGTGCTGCACCAGTTCCGAGTCGCCGTCGGCGAGCAGGCTGGGGAAGACCACCTGTTCCTCGGCCACGTGATGCGAGCGCGCGGTCTCGTCGAAGAAGCGGCAGATGTCGCTGGCGCGGGTGCGCGCCACTTCGTCCATCCCGTGAGCATCCAGATGGTCGAGCAGTTTCGCCAGTTCCCCGAGCGTCTGCATCACTTGCCGATGGGTCTGGTCCAGGGCCTCGAACGAGGGCAATGGCGGCACGCCCGGGCGGACGGGACGTGCGGGGCGGGTGTTGGAGGTCGGCATGATTTCCTCTCGCGAGTTGCGTGGATTATTCGACGCAGCCCAGTGTAGAGCTTGTGCAAGATCAACCCGCTGACGGAAAACCAGCTTCGATGCCAGCCGTCGATCGGGCCGAATCGCCATGGCGCGCGCCGACATTGCCCGCGCGTCGGTCAGCAGACTCGAATGCAACCGTCGAGCCGGCGACACGCGATCGCGTTGTTCGACCCGAGCCATTCGGGCAGTTTGCTCTGGATCAAGCTGCCTCTGGAATTGCGCTGAGGAGCCGCATCCTCAGGGTCAACGGACCGATCGACGGGCCCGTTTCGAGCACGTCTGCGACTATCCTGACCGGTGGTGGCTGAGGAGGGGCAGGGTGGTCAGTCGGGAACGAAGGGACAACATGGGTGCCGACGCGGTTTCGGGGTCAGATACGAGGCCAATGCTCGACACCATCGTCGTCGGCGCCGGCATCTCCGGGCTCGTCGTCGCGCATCGCCTGCAGCGTGCCGGTTTCGAGGTGGCCGTGATCGACGCCGGCGCACGCGCGGGCGGCGTGATCGGCAGCGTCGCGCGAGACGGTTGTCTGTTCGAACGCGGACCGAATAGCGCGCTCGACACGACACCGCTGATCGGCGATCTGGTCGAGCACCTCGGCCTGAAAGGCGAGATGCGCTTCGCCTCGCAAGCCGCCGAGAAACGCTACGTGGTGCGTGACGGCGTGCTGACCGCATTGCCGACTTCGCCCGGTGCCTTCCTCTCGACGCGGCTGTTCTCGCCGTCGGCGAAACTGGCCCTGCTGCGCGAGCCCTTCTTGCGCGCCAGCGCTCCCGACGCCGAGGAGTCGATCGCGGCCTTCGTGCGGCGCCGACTCGGCACCGAGTTTCTCGACTATGCGATCGATCCGTTCGTCGCCGGCATTTATGCCGGCGACCCCGAAGCGATTTCGGTGCGGGCCGCCTTTCCGAAGCTGCATGCGCTCGAGCAACGCTGGGGCAGCCTGATTCGCGGCCAGATCTTCGGGGCGGCCGAGCGCCGACGGCAGAAGGAGTCGGCCAAGAACACCGCAAAGAGCTTCTCGTTCGCCGGTGGCATGCAGGTGTTGACCGACGCCCTGGCCGCAGCGGTGGGCAATATCGCCGTGCATACGCGCGCAACGCGGATCGAACGCGCTGCCGCAGGCTCCTTCACGCTGCGCGGAGAACAGCGCGGCGGGCCGGTCGAGTGGCGTGCCCGCAGCGTGGTGCTGGCGACGCCGGCCGACAACGCCGCGGCGCTCGTGCGCGAACACGCGCTCGACGCTGCGGCGGCGCTCGAAGCGATCGCCTACGCCCCGGTGGCAACGGTGGCGTCGGCGTATGCGGCCTCGAGCATCGCGCACCCGCTCGACGGATTCGGCTGCCTCGTGCCGCGCAAGGAGCGTCGCCGCGTCCTCGGCGTGCTGTTCTCGAGCACCATGTTCGAAGGGCGGGCGCCGGCCGGTACCGCGCTGCTGACGACCTTCGTCGGCGGACAGCGCAGCCCTGAATTGCCGAGCCTCGCCGAACAGGACATCGCCGCGCTCGCACACGCCGAACACGCCGCGCTGCTGGGCGCGCGGCAGGCGCCGCTGTTCCAGACCGTCACCCGCTGGCCGCGCGCGATCCCGCAGTACACGCTCGGGCACCTGGATCGCGTAGCGCGTGCCGAATCGACGGCACGCGCACTGCCGGGCCTCTTCTTCTGTGCCAACTGGAAGGGTGGAATATCGGTCGGCGACTGCATCAAGAGCGGCCACCTCAGCGCGGACGCCGTGGCGACCTATCTTCGCGCCTGAGGGCAGTCCCCCGGATGATGGGCCCCGCGACGCTGCCACTCGCATTGGCCCTCGCGACGCTGCTCGTGCTGCCGGGTCTCGTCAAGCCCGGTTCGCGTGGCTGGGTGATCGCGTTCCTGGCGACGCTGGCGCTGTTCCTGGGTTTGCTGTCCTTGCCGAACCTGCTACCGGGCGAGCGCTCGATCGGTGACCACTGGAACTGGAGCGGCCAGTTCCTGGCGTTGGCGGGCACCCTGTGGGTCGCGGCCATGCTTGCGCGAAGGGCCGTCCTGTCGTGGCACGAGATGGGGTGCACCTGGAAGCAGCGGCCCGGCTCCCTCGGCCCGGCGCTGTTGGGGTCGGTCGCGGCGCTGTCGCTCAACATGCTGGTAGTGAACCAGAGCAGCTTTCGCCTGCACAGCGTACCGCTGGAGACCTGGGTCTACCAGGCCACGATTCCGGGGCTGGTGGAAGAGGCGGTCTTCCGCGGTGTGCTGCTGGCGTTGCTGGACCGCGCGTTCATCGGCAGCAAACACCTGTTCGGCGCACCCATCGGCTGGGGAGGCACGGTGGTCACGGTCGTGTTCCTGGCGCTGCACGGGCCCACGGCCAGTACCTTCATCGGCGTGCTGCCGGCTGCGCTGCTGTACCTCTGGCTGCGCGCGCGCACCGGCAGCCTCGTCGCGCCGATCGTCGTACACAACCTGTGGAACCTATCGGTCTACGTCGCGCACCTCTGAGCAGTCGCGGCGGGCCGCTGCGGAGGACCCACCGCACGTCGACGATTGCTCTTCAACGGTCTTGTAGACTGGCCGGTCTGGAAGACGGCCACATCGGGTGAATCATGCTGGTTTTCCGGCAACTCTTCGATCCTCAATCCTCGACTTACAGCTACCTGCTGGGCGACCGCGCGGCGGGCGAGGCGATCCTGATCGATCCCGTGTTCGAGCAGGCGGCGCGTGACGCGGCACTGCTCAGGGAACTGGATCTCGGCCTCGTCGCCACGCTCGATACCCATGCCCATGCCGACCATGTGACCGGGGCCTGGCTCCTGAAGAAACGCCTGGGCGCAAAGATCGCCATTTCGGCGGCAAGCGGGGCCGAGGGCGCGGATATTCGGCTCGCCGACGGCGATCGGGTCTGTTTCGGCGGACGCTATGTCACCGCGCTCGCGACGCCGGGCCACACCAGCGGCTGCATGTCGTTCGTGCTGGATGACGAGAGCAGGGCTTTCACCGGCGACGCGCTCCTGATCCGCGGCTGCGGACGCACCGATTTCCAGCAGGGCAGCGCGCACAAGCTCTACCGGTCGATCAAGACGCGGATCTTCACGCTGCCCGACGATTGCCTGCTCTGGCCGGGGCACGATTACCGAGGGCTGACGTCGACCAGCGTGGCCGAAGAGAAGGCGCACAACCCGCGCCTCGGCGGCAATATCTCCGAGACCGACTTCGCTGGCTACATGAGCCATCTCGGCCTGCCGCATCCCAAGCAGATCGGCGTGGCGGTGCCCGCCAACATGGTCTGCGGCCGGCCGGCCGACGAGGCCGCGGCGATCGACGGCCCGGGCTGGGGGCCGCTGACCTTCACGTTCGCCGGGTTCTGGGAGATCGAGCCGGCCTGGGTGGAGGAGCATGGGGCCGAGCTGCAGATCGTCGACGTGCGCGAGGCGGACGAGTTCTCCGGGCCGCTCGGCCATATCGTTGGCGCCAGGTTGCTTCCGCTGGGCGAGCTGGAGAAGCGTGCGGGAGAGCTGGCGAAGGACCGACCCATCGTCACCGTCTGCCGCGCCGGCGCGCGCTCGGCACAGGCGGCGGCGATTCTCAGGAAGGTGGGCTTCGGGAATGTCGCCAATCTGGCCGGCGGCATGCTGCGCTGGCGCGCGCAGAACCTGCCGGCGCAAGGCGCGCGGGACTGAAGCGGCCGGTCCTCAAGCTGGCCGACTGCCGTTGCTGCAGCTTTCCACCAGGTACAGGATCGACTGGTACGGCAACCCGGCCTGTTCCGAGAGCCCGATCTCGCAGGTGCGGCTGGTCGAATAGCCTTGTCCGCAGTTCGCGGGCAGCGACGCCTTCAGGTGACGCAACGCATGTTCGTTCAGCTCGGGCCGCAGGAAGCCACGGTCGCCGGCGAAGCCGCAACACTGCACCTCATCGGGCACTGCCACGTCGGCACTGCAGCGGTGGGCGATCGCCAACAGCTTGTCGAGGGTGCCCATCTTTCGCACACTGCACACGGGGTGCACTGCCACGGCCTGCGGCTGCTGCTCGATGCTCACGCGCGGCAGCACCACGTCATGCACGAACTCGACACTGTCCAGCAAGGGCAGCCGGCCAGCCAGGCAGCGCTTCATGCGGTAGGCGCAGGGGCTGGTGTCGAAGACGATGGGCCAGCGTCCGCCTTCGCTCGCGTCGCGCAGCGCCGCTTCGAGTTCGGCCGACTTCAGGTTCGCCGCGTCCGTCAATCCCTTGCTCTCGAACGGCTGCCCGCAGCACTGGCCTGCGAGCCCTGCCGGGTAGACCACGTCGAAGCCGGCGCGCCGGAACAGCCGCTCGGCCACCACCGGCAGCACCTCGACGCCTTCGTGGCCGCGTTGCGGGCCCATGTTGCGCGCAGCACAGCTCGGGAAGTAGACGATGCGCTCTGCGCGTGTGCAGGGTGCCGGCCGCGGCACGAAGTGCACCGGCCGAGCCAGCGCCGGTGACCACTTCGGCAGCCGCCCGCCCGAAGCCTTGCGAAGTCGGTCGAGCGCGCCCTTCATCGCGCCGGTGCCGATCGCACCGTGCATCAGGTCGGCAGTGCCCAGGCCGAACCGCACGCCGGACGTCAAACCAGCGTAGTGTGTCGCCGCGACGTGGGCCACCTTCCTGGCCAGCGGGCTGGCGCGACGCCCGCGCAGCGCCTTGATCAGCAGGCCTGTCTCGATGCCCACGGGGCAGGCGGTCGCGCACAGACCGCAGGCGGCGCAGGTCTCGATGCCCTGGTAGTCGTAGAGATCCCTCAGTTCGGCCGAACGCCGCGGGTCGGCACCGGCGGCCTCTAGCCGCGCGATCTCGCGCCAGCCGACGATGCGCTGGCGTGGTGACAGCGTGAGGCCGCGCGAAGGGCACTTCGGCTCGCAGAATCCGCATTCGATGCACTTGTCCACCAGCACGTCGGCGGCGGGCAGCGGCTTCAGGTTCTTCAGGTGCGACTTCGGATCGGGGTTGAGGATCACGCCCGGATTCAACAGGCCCTGCGGGTCGAACAGCGCCTTGATGCGCCGCATCACCGCCATCGCCTGCGCACCCCATTCCATCTCGACGTAGGGAGCCATGTTGCGGCCGGTGCCGTGCTCGGCCTTCAGCGAGCCGTCGTACTTGTGCACCACCATCTCGCACACCGCGTCCATGAAGCCGCTGTAGCGCTCCACCTCCGCGCCGCTGCCAAAGTCCTGCGTGAAGACGAAGTGCAGGTTGCCCTCGAGCGCGTGGCCGTAGATGATCGCCTCGGGGTAGCCGTGTTGCTGCAGCAGGCGCTGCAGGTCGAGTGTCGCTTCGGCCAGCCGTTCGACCGGAAACGCGACGTCCTCGATGATCACCGTGGTGCCGGTGGGCCGCATCGCGCCGATGGCCGGGAACATGCCCTTGCGCACGTTCCACAACGCCGCCGACTCGGCCGCGTCGGTCGTGAAGCGCAGCGGCGTGGCCAGGGGCAACGACTCGAGCTGCTCGGCGATGGCCGCGATCTTGACCGCCAGCGCGGCTGCGGTGGCGGCGCGTGTTTCGACCAGCAACGCCGCGCCGTCGGGCGGCAGCGCGCACAGCGATTCGGGCATGCCGGGTTTGCTCTCCACCGAGCGCAGAGACGCGCGGTCGAGCAGTTCGACCGCGGCCACCGGCGTGCGCTTGAGTCTTGTCACCGCGCTGCACGCAGTCTCGAGCCGATCGAACAGGATCAACGCGCTCGCCTTGTGCGCGTGCTCCTCGACCGTGTGGTAGGTGATCTCGCTGATGAAGCCGAGCGTTCCTTCGGAGCCGATCATCAGGTGCGCGAGGATGTCCACCGGGTCGGTGAACTCGACCAGTGCATTCAGGCTGTAGCCGGTGGTGTTCTTGAGTCGGAACTTGTGCCGGATTCGGCCCGCCAGCGCTTCGTCTTCCCGCGTCGCGCGCCCGAGTTCGCAGAGACCTTCGGCCAGGTCCGGGCGCTGTGCGGCGAAGGCTGCGCGGCTTGCGGGGTCGCGCGTGTCGAGCACCGTGCCGTCGGCAAGCACGATGCGCATTCCGGCCAGCGTGTGGTAGCTGTTCTGCGCCGTGCCGCAGCACATGCCGCTGGCATTGTTGGCGGCGATGCCGCCAATCATTGCGGCGTCGATCGACGCCGGGTCGGGGCCGATCTTGCGTCCCAGCGGCGCGAGCCTGCGGTTCGCCACACCACCGATCACGCCAGGCTGCAGCGTGACGGTCTGTGCGTCGTCGGCAATCGACACGCCGCGCCAGCAATCGCCGAGCAGCACCAGCACCGAGTCGCTGAGGGCCTGGCCGGAGAGACTGGTGCCGGCGGCACGGAAGGTGACTGGCGTGTTCAGGCGCGCGCAGCATTGCAGCAGGCGCCGGATCTCGCCTTCGTTCTCGGCCACCACCACGAGCTCGGGCACCAGGCGGTAGAAGCTCGCGTCGGTGCCCCAGGCGAGCAGGCGCAGAGGGTCGGTGATCAGGCGGTCGCCTGGGATGAACGCACCGAGCTCGCCGCGCAGTTCGTCGTACAGCGAGCGCATCGCAACGGGTCCTTCCGGGTCGGTCAGTCCGCCAGCAGCAGGACATGCAGCCGGCGCGGTCCGTGCGCGCCGAGCTGGATCGTCTGCTCGATGTCGGCGGTGCGCGACGGCCCCGAAATGATGTTCACGCTGCGCGGCATCGGCCGGTCCGAGGCACGCCACAGCGTCCAGACATCCTCGAAGTGCGGCACGACCCGGGATCCATGGACGATCACGATGTGGTTCTCGGGCACGAAGTTCAGCGTGCTCGGCGTGTCGGGGCCGGACAGCGTGACGATGCTGCCCGACTCGGCCACCGCGGCAAAGCAGGGTGTCACGCTCGTCTCGTCTTCGCGCACGGCCGCGCGGTGAGCGATCTCGAACCCCGGCGGCCAGGCGATGGCGGCGAGCGCCTTCGAGACGCACAGCCGCCTGTTGGCGCCGATCGATGCGACGTAGTCCGTCACTGCTTCGCTCACTTCGGCGAGCGACTCGATGCGCACCACCGTGGCCGACTTCTCGAGCATCTTGGCCACGAAGCGCTCGACCGGATCGCCGTCGAACGCCGGTCGCGGACCGGCGGCGGGCAGCGGCACGATGGCTTCGCCGCCGGGGCCTGCGCGACCCAGCGACTTTCGAATCTCGGCGAGCACTCGGGAGCGTCCGTCATTCATGGCCGCGCTCCCTTGCGTGCGCTCCAGGCCTGCTGGAAGGTCCGCCCCTGCGCAGCGGGAAGGTCGCGCGAGTCGGTCCAGCCTCCCGCCAGAGGCAGCCATGCGAGCGCCCCGCGGCGGCGCCCGAACAGGCTGAGCAGCGCAACGCCGATGCGCATCGTCAGGTGGTACAGCCGAGGACGCCTTGCCAGTGCGGCCCAGGTGCGCAGCGCGAGCCGGATCGGTGCCGGCGTCAGCCCGCTCTCGAACTGCTGGCGGCGCAGCTCGCGCAGCAGGCCGGGCAACGGGATCTTCACCGGGCATACCGTCTGGCAGCGGCCGTTCAACGTGCAGGCATTGGGCAGGTCGTAGGCCGCGGAGAGGCCGTTGATCAGCGGCGTCAGCACCGATCCCATCGGGCCCGGATAGACCCAGCCGTAGGCATGCCCGCCGATCGAGCTGTAGACCGGGCAGTGGTTCAGGCAGGCGCCGCAGCGGATGCAGCGCAGCATCTCGCGGAACGGTCCGCCGAGCATCTTCGAGCGGCCGTTGTCGACCAGCACCACGTGGTACTCCTGCGGGCCGTCGAGGTCATCGTCGCGGCGCGGCCCGGTGCTCAGCGTGACGTAGGACGTGATCTCCTGGCCGGTGGCGCTGCGCGCGAGCAGGCGCAGGAAGGTCACGGCGTCATCGAGCGTCGGCACCACGCGCTCGATGCCGCTGGTGACGATGTGCACCCGCGCCAGCGTCTGCGTCAGGTCGCCGTTGCCTTCGTTCGTCACGATGATGCTCGAGCCGGTCTCGGCCACCAGGAAGTTGCCCCCGGTGATGCCGACGTCGGCCCGGAAGTAGTGCTCGCGCAGCACCTGGCGCGCCTCGTCGACCATCTCGCCGACTTCGGTCAGATGCTTCGTGTAGCCGAGCGGCCGGTGGTGCAGATCGAACAGATCGCCGACCTGCTGGCGCGTCTTGTGCACCGCCGGCACGATGATGTGGCTGGGCGGTTCCTTGGCGAGCTGGATGATGTATTCGCCGAGATCGGTTTCGACCACTTCGTAGCCCGCCGCTTCGAGCGCTTGGTTCAGCCCGATCTCCTCGCTGACCATCGACTTGCCCTTGGTGACGGTCTTCGCGTCGGCCTTGCGGCAGATTTCGAGGATGATCCGGCGGGCGTCTTCGGCCGTCGCCGCCCAGTGCACCTGGCCGCCCTGGCGCGTGACCTGCTCCTCGTAGCGTTCGAGGTAGCCGTCCAGATTCGTCAGCACGTGTTCCTTCACGTCGCGCGCCCGCTCGCGCAATGCCTCGAACTCGGGAAGAGCGGCCACCTGCTGCGCGCGCTTGTGCACGAAGCCGCCGCTGGCATGGGCCAGCGCGGCCTGCAGCCGCTTGTCGTGGATCGCGATCGAGACGCGCTTCGTGAAGGTCGAGCCGGCGGCCTGCATCAGGTTGTCTCCGCTTCACCGATGGCCGGCCGATTGCCCATGCCCGCCAGCAGCTCGGCGGTGTGGATCACGCGCACCGGCAGGCCGCGTCGCTTGATCCGGCCGGCGATGTTGAGCAGGCACCCGAGGTCGCCGCCGAGCACCGTGCTCGCGCCGCTGGCCTCGATGTGGGCGATCTTGCCATCGACCATCCGGGTCGAGATCTCCGGGTACTTGACGCAGAACGTGCCGCCGAAGCCGCAGCACTCCTCGGTGCCGTTCATCTCGACCAGCTCGAGCCCCTTCACGCTGGCAAGCAGCTTGCGCGGCTGGCTGCGCACGCCCATCTCGCGCAGGCCGGCGCAGCTGTCGTGGTAGGTGACCTTGCCGTCGTGGCGAGCGTCGACGCGCTCCATCTTCATCACGTCGACGAGGAAGCTGAACAACTCGTGGCTGCGCCGCGCCAGGTCTTCGGCGCGGGAGCGCCATGCGGGCTCGCCGGCGAACAGCGCGGGATAGTCGTGGCGCAACGTGCCCATGCACGATCCCGACGGCCCCACCACGGCGTCAAAGCCTTCGAAGGACTCGATCACCCTCCTGGCGATCTCGCGAGCATCGCCGCTGTCGCCGCTGTTCAGCGCCGGCTGGCCGCAGCAGGTCTGCGCCGACGGTACTGCGACGCTGCAACCGGCGTCTTGCAGCAGCTTGACTGCGGCGAATGCGACGCTCGGGCGCATCAGGTCGGCCAGACAGGTCACGAACAACCCTACGCGCATGGCTCCCTCCATCAAACACCGGCCGACACGTCGCGACTTGCCCGCGACGAGCCGGACGCTACTTCAGGTTCGCGGCCTCGTGCAAGAGACTTGTGCGCCGCAGATCGAACTTCAATCGCCTGCCAAGACCGATCCCGATCAGCGCACGACCATCAACGTGAACGGGAAGACGTACGCCTGCAGCGTGACCAACAGGCCGACCAGACAGGCCAGCGCGATCGAATGGAAGAACACGTAGCGCAGGATGTCGCCCTCGTGGTTGAACCAGCGTGTCGCGGTGGATGCAACGACGATCGACTGCGCGTCGATCATCTTGCCCATCACGCCGCCCGAGCTGTTGGCCGCGCCCATCAGGTTGGCCGACAGGCCCAGTTGCTCGGCCGCCACCTTCTGCATGCCGCCGAAGAGCACGTTCGACGCGGTGTCGGACCCGGTCATCGCGACGCCGATCCAGCCCATCAGGGTGCCGAAGAACGGGTACAGCACGCCGCTGTTGGCGAACGCCAGGCCGAGCGTGGTGTCGGTGCCGGAGTAGCGCGTCAGCGTACCGAGCCCGAGCATCAGCACGATCGTCAGCAGCGAGAACTTCACCAGCCACAGCGTGCGGCCGTAGGTGGCCACCAGTTGCGTGATGCTGAACTTGGCGAGCAGCCCGCCGATCACCGCCGCCAGCAGGATGCCGGTGCCGGTGGCGGACAGCAGCGTGAAGGCGTAGACCGCGCCTTCCTTGGTCGGCTTTGGCACCACCGGCGGCACCTTCTCGATCAGGTTGTGCAGCCCGTCGATCGGGAAGTTCGGCGCGAAGATCCCGTTCAGGTACGCCTTCACCGGCGGCAGGCCCCAGACGAAGACGAACACGGTCAGGATCGCCCACGGCGTCCAGGCGCGGATCAGCTCGGAGCGAGGGTGCGAGACGATCGCGGTCGCAGGCTTGGCTTCGCCGCTGTCGGACTCGTGTCCCTTCAGCGTCGGCGAGCGCCAGATCTGCCGCGGCTGCCAGACGCGCAGGAAGGCGATCAGCGCGACCATGGAAACGAGCGCCGCGATGATGTCCACCAGCTCGGGGCCGATGAAGTTCGACACCAGGTACTGCGGGATCGCAAACGACAGGCCGGTGACGAGGATGGCCGGCCAGATCTCCCACATCGCCTTGCGGCCCGCGAAGGCCCAGATCAGCCAGAACGGAACCAGCAGCGAAAAGAACGGCAGCTGGCGCCCGATCATCGCGGTGACCTGCATCAGGTCGTAGCCGTGCACCTTGGCCAGCGTGATCACCGGCGTGCCGAGTGCACCGAACGCCACAGGGGCGGTGTTGGCGATCAGGCTCAGGCCCGATGCCGCCAGCGGCGAGAAGCCCAGCCCGATGAGGATGCCGGCCGTCACCGCGACCGGCGTGCCGAAACCTGAGGCACCCTCGAAGAAGGCGCCGAAGCAGAATGCGATCAGCAGCAGTTGCAGGCGCCGGTCCTCGGTGACGCCCGACAGCGAGTCCTGCAGGATCTTGAAGCCGCCGCTCTGCTCGGACAGCTGCAGCAGGAAGATGATGTTGAGCACGATCCAGCCGATCGGCAGCAGGCCGGTCAGGCCACCGAGGAAGGCAGCCTTGCCAGCCATCTCGGCAGGCATGCCGTACACGACGATGGCGATCACGATCGCGCTGACGAGGCCGAGGCCGGCCGCGATATGCGCCTTGATGTGCAGGAAGCCCAGGCACACCAGCATCACCACGACCGGCACCGCTGCCAGTGTCGTGGAGACGATCATGTTGCCGAGCGGGTCGTAAACCTGTTGCCAGACCATCGTTTTGTCTCCGATGTGGTTGGTTTTCTCTGCCGGCAGTCATCGCTGACGGCGCCTCCGGAGGAAGGACGGGTGACCTTCGACCGATGCCGGACTGTAGTCAAGAAAGACCGGCCTTGGTGTGAGGTTTTTTCTCCCGGTCGTTGAAGGAATTTTGTGGACGTGCTCCGGACCGCCTTCAACCCGGTTGCGCCAGCGATTGGGTCAGCCAGTCGGCGAACGCAGCGCATTCCCAGCGTTCCAGCGCGCCGGGCTGCCAGCAGATGTAGTGCCCGTACGGCGCCGGGACTGCACGCGGCGAGAGCCGCACGAGGCGGCCGCTGTCCAGCCACGTCGAGCCCAGCCTGAGGCGCAGCAGCGCGACGCCGAACCCGCTGGCGGCGGCGTCGTAGCCAAGTCCCACGTCATTGAACTGCGCGCCGGCATCCGGCTCGGGCCGGTTCAATCCGCATGCAGCGAACCAGGTCCGCCAGGGTTCAAGAAAGCTGCGAATCAGGCGTGCCTGCCCAATTTGGGCGTCGGTGTCGAAGCCTGCGAAGGGCCCCGACTCGTTCAGGTAGCTCGGGCTGCAGACCGGTGTCACCTCGTCGACGACGATCAAACGGTGCTCGACGTCGCTATAGCCGCCAGTACCGTATCGCACCTCGAGATCGGCCTGCTCCGCCGTCACGTCGAGCAGAGGGATCGACACCTGCAGCGTCAGTTCGATGTCGGGGTAGGCGTTGCGAAACAGCTCCAGCCGCGGCATCACGAACTGCCGGCAAAACGTCGGCGTGATGGCGACGCGCAGGCGCGTCGTACCCTTGGCCGCGCGCCTGGACGGTACCTGCTGGAACGCGGCCAGGCCCGTGCGCACGTTCTGAAGGTACGCCGCGCCATCGGCGGTGAGCGAGAAATCGGCGCGGCCGAAGAGCTTGAAGCCGAGGTGCGATTCGAGTTGCCGGATGCGGTGGCTGATCGCACTCGGCGTGACGCACAGCTCGTCGGCTGCCTTGCCGGCGCTGCGCAGGCGGGCCACGGCTTCGAACGTCAGCAGGCACTGAATCGGAGGTATGTGCTGCAGCGTCACGGCGTTTCCTCGCTGGTCAAGCAGACCTGCTGCAGGCAGGGCATGCAGCCGGCACGGCCCGTGCGCACCGGGCTGGATTGTCCGCTCGATGGCGGCGCTGCGAGCGCCGCAAGACTCTAGCAGCCTCTTCCGCGGGTCGGGGATTCGGCGTGGCTGGATTGACGAATATCATGTGCGTCGGAGAATCGTCCTTCCGAGAGAGCACCCCCGTCAAGGCATCGAGCATGCAGCAGTCCATCTTCGATCCTCTTCACACGGCCTCGTGCAAGGTGGTGTGTTCGAGTTGCAACCTGCGCGAGGTGTGCCTGCCCGCCGGGTTGACGCAGGAGGAGCTCGCCTATATCGACCATCGGCTGGTGATGGAGCGACGCAAGGTGGGCCGTGGCGAGACGTTGTATCGGGCCGGCGATCGATTCGAGGCCCTGTACGCAATCTGGACGGGCTTCTTCAAGACCTTCGTGTCGACGACGGAGGGGCGCGATCAGGTCACCGGATTCCAGATGGTCGGCGAACTGATCGGCTTCGACGGCATCGCAAGGCGTTGCCATGAGGCTGACGCCGTCGCCCTCGAGGACTCGCAGGTGTGCGTGATTCCGTTCGACACGCTGGAGGCGCTCTCGCACGAAGTCGTCTCGCTGCAGCACCAGCTCCACCGCATCATGAGCCGCGAGATCGTGCGCAATCATGACGTGATGCTGCTCCTCGGAAGCATGTACGCCGAGGAGAGGGTCGCGGCCTTCTTGCTCAACCTGACCCATCGCTTGCGGGCGCGGGGCTTCTCGTCCTCTTCGGTCGTGTTGCGCATGAGCCGCGAGGAGATCGGCAGCTTTCTCGGCCTCAAGCTCGAAACCGTCAGCCGTACCTTCTCGAAGTTTCAAGCCAATGGCCTGCTGTTCGTGCGGCAGCGCCAGATCCAGGTCACCGATCCTGTCGGCCTGCAGGAACTCCTCGACGGATCCGCTGCCTGACGCGTGTGAGTGAACGAGTCGTCGCCGCGGAGCAGTCGGGCGGGGCGGGCTTCTTGAACGGCAGCTGCCTCGGTTCGGCGAGTCCATCTGGCGGGCACGGCGTCCCGGTCTATTGATCCAGGTTAAGACCGAGCGGCGGCTTTGCGGACACCATCACGCCTTGCGACAGGTCGCCTGGTGAAGCGGCAGCGACGCCGGCGCCGATGTTGGCTGCCGAGCGGGCAAGACCCGATCGATATTCTGACGGACCGGAAGACTCGACATGTACCCCATCATCCGCCGCGAAGCGTTCTCCGACACGACCTTCCTCTGGGAGGTGCTCGCACCTGACGTGGCCCGTTCCGCCGAACCCGGGCACTTCGTGATGCTGCGCCTGCACGAGGCGGGCGAACGCATCCCGCTCACGGTGGCCGACTACGACCGCGAGCGCGGCACGATCACGATGGTGATCCAGTCGCTCGGCAAGACGACACTGGAAATGCGCGACCACTACAAGGCCGGCGACAGCATCGTCGACTTCGTGGGCCCGCTGGGCATGCCGCAGCACGTGAGCAAGGCTGGGCACGTGGTGCTGGTCGGCGGGGGTCTCGGCGTGGCACCCGTCTATCCGCAACTGCGCGCATTCAAGGAGGCGGGTAACCGCACGACCGGCATCATCGGTTTCCGCAACAAGGACCTGGTGTTCTGGGAAGACAAGTTCGGCCGCTACTGCGACAACCTGATCGTCTGCACCGACGACGGCAGTTACGGCAAGCCGGGATTCGTCACCGCGGCGCTGAAGGAAGTGCTGGAGACCGATAGGCCCGACCTGGTGGTCGCCATCGGGCCGCTGCCGATGATGAACGCCTGCGTCGAGACGACGCGGCCGTTCGATGTGAAGACGATGGTCTCGCTGAACGCAATCATGGTCGACGGCACCGGCATGTGCGGCTCCTGCCGCGTCACCGTCGGCGACGAGATCAAGTTCGCCTGCGTCGACGGGCCGGATTTCGACGGCCACCAGGTCGACTTCAAGGAACTGCTGCTGCGCCAGAAGCGCTTCAAGGGCGAGGAGGCCGCGGCCAGCACCGACTACGCGCACGTCTGCAACGTCGAGAAACTGCTGTTCGAGCAAGGCAAGACCAACTACAAGAAGTACAAGGACCTGGCGCCGCACGCGACCAAGATGCCCGAGCGAGACCCGCTCGAGCGCTCGCGCAACTTCAAGGAAGTCAACCTCGGCTACTCGATGGCCGACGCGCTGGCCGAGGCCGAGCGCTGCATCATGTGCAGCAAGCCGGCCTGCATCGAAGGCTGCCCGGTGTCGATCGACATCCCGCGCTTCATCCGCCACCTGCTGGTGCGCGACATCGACGGTGCGCTCGCCGTCATCAACGAGTCGAACCTGTTCCCGTCGGTCTGCGGCCGCGTCTGCCCGCAGGAATCGCAGTGCGAGGCGCAGTGCGTCGTCGGCCGCAAGCTCGAG
>Ga0209048_10003207_pt1 | contig 15992 bp, 17 predicted proteins | sample FrelakmetCRP12CR_FD_187146 | JGI IMG/M metagenome (GOLD analysis project Ga0209048, IMG submission 187146) | Freshwater lake sediment microbial communities from the University of Notre Dame, USA, for methane emissions studies - CRP12 CR (SPAdes)... | ecosystem: Environmental > Aquatic >... | reverse complement strand
AACGTGAACCTTCGCGCGGCCGCGATCGGCGACTACGTCGACCGTCGGCGCGCGATCGCGCAGCGCGTGATGGACGACCGGACCGGCGTCGTCTGGCTCGAGTTCAAGCCGGACGGAACCTACCGCGGCATGAGCTACTACTTCCAGCAGGGCAATGGCTGCGCGTTCTGCACCGGCGAGGTCACCTCGACCGTCAGGCTCGTCGACGGCAAGCTTTCCGGCAGGCTGACGGACGCCGAAAAGGACCGCTCGTTCGATGTCACGCTCGCCACGCCGATCATGTCTGACGAACACGGCGCGGCGCTGCCGGCCGACGGCGGCGCGCCGGGCAAGGCGTACCTGCAGTACCACGCCGCGCTCGCCAAGAGCGACCGAGCGGCGCTTCACCCGCTGCTGTCGAACGAGCAGCAGCAATTCCTCGACGAGGCGGAGAAGAACGGCAACCTCGCCGAGACGCTGCAGGCGATGGCCGACGGGCATCCGGGCAAGGCGGTGCGGGTCACCGGCGGGTTCATCGCCGGGGACAAGGCGGTGCTGCTGATCGCCGGCGAAGGCACGACGGCGAAGCTGACGGGCGAAGTGCTGATGCTCCGGGAAGGCGGCGCCTGGCACGTGGACGACGAGCTCACCGCGAGGGAGTGATGCCGGCCGCCCGCGCGCCCGGCCGGAGGCATGTCCGCGATCGGCCTGACCCTGCCGGCGATGCCGCTGCGTGGCGCCGACGCTGCACGGCGCGCCGGGCACCGTGCCGGCCATCGCTATAATCCCCGACTATGATTTCCATCCGGCGAGAATCCATGGTGAGCAAGACGCACTTCCTCGTGGCCGCGTTGACGGCCGCGGGCCTGACGCTGGCGAGCGGGAGCGGCACGGCCGCGACCGGCAACTGCAAGTACGCGAAGTTCGCCGAGTGGCCGGCGCGCCTCGAGAACGGCCAGGTGATCGTCGACGGGACGGTCAACGGCAGGAAGATCGGCGTGATGCTGGACACCGGCACCGAGCGCAGCCTCATCCTGCGCCGCGCGGCGACGCGGCTCGGCCTGACCACGCGGGCGGTTCCCGAGTTGAAGATGATCGGCCTCGGCGGTGAGACGGAGGTCGAGGCCGCACTGGTCGAGGAGTTCAGGATCGGCGACGCGACGCGCAAGGACTGGTGGGTGATCGTCGCGGGCAGCGTCGACTTCGGCCGCGACGCCGACTTCATCCTCGGCGAGGATTTCTTCCGTTTCGTCGACGTCGAGTTCGACCTCGCGCACAACGCGGTGCGGCTGTTCCGGCCGAAGGATTGCGAAGGCGCTCAACTCGCGTACTGGGCGCCCGAGGGCGCCGGCCAGGTGGACATCGAGAAGATCTCCGATGCGCGTCCGCAGATCCTCTTCGCCGTCCAGCTCAATGGCCTCGCGATGCAGGCGGTGCTCGACTCCGGCGCGGCCACGTCGGTGGTCAACCAGCGTGATGCCGAGCGGGCGGGCGTCACGACCAGGACGCCGGGGGTTGTCGCGATCGCCAGCGGCCGCGGGACCGGCAACAACACGATCGACAGCTGGATCGGTCCGTTCGCGAGCTTCACCATCGGCGACGAGAGGATCAGGGACACGACGATTCGCTTCGCCGACCTCTGGAAGGATGCGGCGCCGCCGTCCGACGGCGACAGCCGCACGGGGAAGCCGGCCGAGAGCCTTCCGGCGATGCTGCTCGGCACCGACTTCCTCCGCTCGCATCGCGTGCTGATCTCGCACAGCCAGCGCAAGATGTATTTCACCTACGCCGGCGGCCCGGTGTTCTCGATCGACGGCCCGATTGAAATGCCGGCGGAACCGGCGAAGGCGCCGGCCAGGGACTCCGCGGCGAAGGCGAAGTCGGCCAAGTAACGTCGGAAGCGATCCTCGCGCGGGATCGCAGGACCGCGGCACGAACTCCGCCGATTCGGCGTTGCCGCGACAAGCGTGCTGTTCCGCGATCGGAAGAGTCGAATCTCGCCCCACCGGTTCGAACGGAGATTCCAGGATGAGTGCCGTTCGCATCCTCGCCTGCGTGCTGACGGCCATCGCCACGGCGGTCGCCGGCGGCGTCGGTGCGGCCGCCGCGAACACGTGCAAGCTCGCGAAGGTCGCGGAATGGCCGGTGCGGCTGAAGCAGGGCAAGGTGGTCGTCGATGGCGCCATCAACGGCCGGAAGATCGGAATGATGCTGGACACCGGCGCCGAGCGCAGCATGGTCCTGCGGTCGGCGGCGGTGCGGCTGGGCCTGACGCTGCAGGAGGTCAAGGGCATTCGCTTCTTCGGCGTCGGCGGCGAGACCGCGGTTCATGCCGCCCGTGTCGATGAGTTCAGGGTCGGCGACACCGTTCGGAAGGATTGGCTGGTGATCGCCGCCGGCGAACGGGATCTGGGTGCCGACATCGATTTCGTCCTCGGCGAGGATTTCTTCAGCCAGGTCGACGTCGAGTTCGACCTCGCCCACGAAGCGGTACGCCTGTTCGTGCCGAGAGATTGCGGCAAGTCCCCGCTGGCGTACTGGGCCACCGATGGCGCGAGCGGCGTCGAGATCGAGAACTCGGCGGCCGCCCGCTACAAGATCATCCTGACGGTGAAGGTAAATGGCCAGCCGGTGGAGGCGCTGCTCGATTCCGGTGCCGGCATCTCGGTGCTGAACAAGAGCGACGTCGCACGGTTGGGCATCACCCCGGAAACGCCGGGTGTGGTCGCCGTCGGCAGCGGCGGCGGATTGGGCAGCAGGACGGTCGGTTTCTGGAGCAGCCCGTTCGCGAGCTTCGCCATCGGCGACGAGGCGATCAGGGACACGACGATCCTTTTCGCCGACCTGTGGAAGGACGCCACGATAACCGAGACCGGCAGCCACGTGCCGGCAAAGCTGCCGGGAATGCCGGGGATGCTGCTGGGTGTCGATTTTCTACGCTCGCATCGCGTGCTGATCTCGCACGCTCAGCACAGGATGTATTTCACCTACGCGGGCGGGCCCGTGTTCGCTGCCGGCGCCCCGGCAGCGGCGCAAGACGGGGCCGAGGCGCCCGCGGCGGCGGCCGGGGAAGGCGGCGCGAAGGCGATGGGCACCAAGTAGAATCGCGGCAATCCCGATCCGTCAAGAGACCCGTGATCCTCCGCACTCTCATCATCGGCAGCGCCGCGCTGCTCCTCGTTTCATGGTGGGTGCGCGACCGCCTGCCGCCGCCCGACCAGCTCGATCCGACGGTGCAGGAGGATCCCGACCAGCGGGCGACCGACCGCGCGCCGTTCAAGACGACGGTCGGCGGCATTGAATACACGGTGCGCCCCGTCTTTGCCTACGAACTCAACGGGCTCGTCGTCAGCAAGCACAATGCCGACACTTGGTGGGACTGGGTGCACAAGGCGTGGAAGGACTCGCTCAACGTCACCGATCTTTGCGTCGTCTGGGGCGGCAACGCGCGGCGGGGCGCATACCGGGACATCAGCTTCTCGAGCGGCGAATTCGTCTGCTACTGGCGGTCGTCGTCGAGCGCGACCTGGGAAGCATTCGACCAGTATTCGGTGTCGAACAACCATCTGCTCACCGACGACCCGGCGATCGCCAGGGTGCTGAAAGGCGCGCGCGTCGGCGACCAGATCCATTTTCGCGGCTACCTCGCCGAGTACTCGCACCACCAGGGATTCGCGTTCTTCCGCGGGACCAGCACGACACGCAGGGACACCGGCAACGGCGCATGCGAGACGGTGTACGCGACCGAGGCCGAGATCATCCGGCCAGGCAACCGCGGCTGGCGCATCGCGTTTTCGGTCGCCGCGTGGACGCTCGTCGCGAGCATCATCCTCTGGCTCTACCTCGCGTTCTTCGGCAAGGAAGATTGATCGCGGCGGCGCTCGGAGAGCCCCACCGGGACGGCGGCGGAGCACGCGAGCGCAGGACGCCAAACGACGCTATTTCGATTTTTGGCCGGCCGCGGCTTTCGCTGCCGGCGTTCCAATCGCATCGAGCGCGGCAACGAGCTTTTGCCGGTCGAGACCGGGGTTCCCGGACTCGAGCGCCTCTGCGAGGACCGGGACGGCATCGCTCGCGGCGGGGCCGGTTTCCTCGATGGCCAGCAACAGCGCGTCCTGCACCTGGCCCAGCGCCGGATCGGCGAGAATGCGGCGGAGAACATCGAGCGGCTTCGCGTTGCCTGGGTCGAGCTGGATCAGTGCGAGTGCCGCATTGATCCGAGCATAGGCATTTGCGTCGTCCAGCGAGCGCAGCAGCACGGGAACGGCGGCCTTCGCATCGCGCCCCAGTTTCCCGAGGGCGATCGCGATCTCCGCATACGAATTGAGATCGATCCCGTCGGGAATGTCCGGGTGCCGGTAGGCCAGCGCCTGCGTGAGCGCGTCGACGACCTGAGGCGTAGCGATCCCCATTGCGCCGAGCGCGAACGCGATGCCGCCGCGCGGAGGACTGCGGTGCTCGCTCTTCAGCAGCGCGAGCAGCGCCGGGATCGACTCCTTCGCCGCCGGCCTGATCCGACCGAGCGTGCGCGCCGCGACCTCACGCGTGACGACGTCCTCGCTGGCGTCCGAAACGGCGCGGACGAGATAGGGCGCCGCGGCGGCGCCCGCGGCAAGCGCGGCCTGCTGCGCCTTGCCGCTGGTGCCCGGGCCTTCCTCGATCGTGCCGACATCGCCCATCTCTTCGATCAGCGCATCCATCAACGACCGCCGCTCGTTCCCCGGCATGCGGTTGACGGTTGCCTTCAGTTCGACGAGCGCGGCGGCGCGAATCGCGTCGTTGCCCGACACCAGCCGCTCGGCCAGCGGATCGCCGGCTGCATCGAACGCACCGGGATCCCTGCGGTGCTTCGCGGCGCATCGTTCGACGTTGGCGATGGACTCCGGCGTGAGGGTGATCGCCGGAACGGCATTGTTGTCGACGCCCACCGAGCGCCCGACGGAAACGAATCTCGCCGCTTCGCCGGTTTGCGCGTACGTGTAGGTGAGGTCCACCGGCCAGCCGTCGGGCGCCTCGTCGATGCGCTGGCGCGCGGGATCGGTGCATCGCATTCCCGCGAGCGCCTCGAAGGTCTTTCCGCTGCGGATCAACACGTCGCGCCTGACCATGACCGCGAAATCGGGGGAGAGTCCCCAGCGGGAGACCTTGACCGACTCGACCTTCATCACCTGCAGTCCGCGGCAGGTCGGGCAGTTCCAGATCAGCAGTTGCCCGGCAGCGAGCTGACGTGCGATCTTTTCCGCGCTTGCCTTGCTCACGCCCACGACGTTGTCGGCCGGCACCGGCGTCGAAAGCAGAGCCACCGAGGCGCCCAACGCCGTGGCAAGGAGCACGCGCGTTCTCATGATCGGGCTTCTGAGCGCACGGACAATTCAACCACAGGGCCGCGGGCAAGGGAAGCGATGGTCGGACGGGTGTCGTGTTGCGCCCGCGCCGACCCGGAATTTCGAGCGCGTGCCGGAGCGAGCGTGATCTGTCCCTTTCGCTGCCGATCGCCGATAATTGGTGCATGAAAGTCGCCGTCGTCTCCGCCTATTACAGGGAGACCCCCCTCGAACTGCAGCGGTGCATCGACAGCGTGGCCGGCCAGACGCATCGCTGCACGCATTATCTCGTCTCCGACGGCCATCCGCAGGCATACGTCGACGACCTTCGCGTTCGCCACGTCAGGCTGGGGACCTCGCACGCCGACTACGGGGACACGCCACGGGCGATCGGATCGCTGCTCGCCATCCGCGAAGGATTCGACGCGATCGCCTACCTCGACGCCGACAACTTCTTCCTGCGCGATCACATCAAGGTCATGGTCGAGGCGCTCGACGCTGCGGGCGGCGAATTCGATCTCGTGACGTCGCGCCGGTTCCTCCTGCGCCCCGACGGCACGCGGCTGCCGATTCCCGACGAATCCTGGCAGATGCACACCGACACGAACTGCTATCTCATCCTGCGCGGCGCGTTCGCGTTGACGCCGATCTGGGCGCTGATGCCACGCGAGTTCAGCGCGATCGGCGACCGGGTCTTCTGGCGCGCGATCGTTGCGCGCGGCTGCAGGATCGCGCACGTCCCGCGCGAGTCCGTCGGCTATCGCTCCCTGTGGAAGGTTCACTACGAGCGCGCGGGCGAGGCCCCGCCCGATGGCGCCAAGGACGTCACCCCCCGGATTCAGGAGGCGGCGCGCTGGTGGGCGGCGCTTCCCGGGCACGACCAGGCCGCGATCAACGGGACGCTGGGTTTCGACGCGGGATCGTTGTTCAGCTGACGACCGGGTGGTCAGGTGGCGTCGCGCGCGCGGCGGACGCTGCCCGATCCCGCCACCGTCTTCGTCACCTGCGGCTTGCCGTAATACTTGACGTCGCCCGAACCGGCGACGGTGACGGTCAGGGTCTCCGTCGCCCACACCACCGCGTCTGCCGAGCCCTGCACGCTGATGGTGACGTGGCGGGATTCGAGTTTAGGCGCGACAAGGTCGCCCGAACCGGCCAGCGTGAACTCCACCGCATCGGCGCGCCCGGCTGCCTTGAGCGTACCGCTGCCGGCGATCGAGCCGTGGAGCGAATCGGCCTCCAGCGCGTCGAGCACGATGTCGCCCGAACCGGCGACCGCGGTCTTCAGGTTGCCCGCCTTGAGGCGGTCGGCGTGGATGTATCCCGAGCCGCCGAGCCTGATGCCGTCGATGTTCTTCAGGTCGACGACGATCGCCAGCGTCTTGTAGCTGGCCCGGTACGTCTTGTCGCCGACCCAGCGGATCTTCAGCGCGCCCTGCTCGACGACGGTCTCCACCAGCCGCACGATGTTGTCGTCGCCGGTGATCGTCACGCCCTCGGTGGCGCCTTGGCGGAGCTCGACCCTGGCGTCGATGCCGAGCGAGATGCTGTGAAAGCCGCTCACGTCGCGCGTCTCGGTCCTGACGACGCCGGAGCCCTTGATGGATTCGCCGCCCCACGACCAGGCGCGGGCATGGACCGGCGGGAGGGCGAGCAGGGCGGCGAGGGCGAGCGCTCCGAGAAAGCGATCGGAGGAAAGGACGCGGATGGCGGTCATGATGGGCTCCGGAAGGCGAGGCAAGGCGACATCAACTTGGATGCGCACGGGTCCCGCTTCGGATTCGAGCCCGGACGGGAGCCGCAGGACGGCGACGCGAGCCTCGCGGCGAGCGCGGACTCTGCAGGCGTCAACCCTTTTCGCCGCGTCGCGCGGGTCGGCCTTGTCTCGTGATCTCGGCCGCGACCGCTTCCCAGGTCGCCTCGAACGCGGCGGGCGTGAAGCCCGCGCCGGAGGGCAGCCAGTCGCCGGTTCGCCCGCTTGCCAGCGTGTAGTGCCCGACCACGTCGAGGTGATCGGCCCGCGCGACGTGGAGCAGCCGGCCATGCACCTGGCTCAGCGTCGGCACGACGCCGTCGCTGATGCCCGGGGTCGCCCTGAAGCCGAGGCCCCGGTCGAGCCGTCGCTGCGCCGCCTTGCCCGGCTTCGGATAGGGATAGTGCGGGTGCGGCTGCGCGGTGAGCCCGTGCAGGAGCCTGAACAGCAGGCGAAGCGCGAGAAACTCCGGATCGACGAGCGCCTTCAGCCTGAATTCCTCTTGCGGCTTGGGCACGCCGGCGACGACGCAGCTGTAGTCGATTCCCGCATGATCGGCAACCGCCGCGTCGAACATGTCGATGCCCTCGGGCGTGAGCTGCAGCACCGCGCCCTGGTCCCGCTCGATCTCGCCCAGGTATCTCCACACCGGATCCTTGCGGTCGAACCGGATCTTCCGCAGCAGGCCTTCGGCGATGCGGTCGAGCGGCGTGCCTTTGCGCCCGAGCCAGTCGTCGAGACGGGCGACGAGCGCGATGGCCTTCGCCGCGGCGAGGATCGTGCCGCGTCCCTGCCCTGAAGTCGCCAGCGCGCTCAGCACCAGCAGGAGCGTCTGGCCGTGGACCGTGACGAAGTGATTTGCGAGCGGCGTGCCGTGGTGCGGCGTGGTCACCGATATGGCCGTCCGCGTCCGGCGGGCGATGCGCTCCTCGGTGTCGCCCGGCGCGATCTTCACGCCGGGCGTCAGCAGCATCCGCACGTCGAGGCCGCCCGTCGAGTGGCCGACGAAGTGAAGCTCCCGCGCCTCGAGGCCGCCCTTGCGCAGGACCTGCCGGCGCAGCGCGTCGGCGCGCCGCGTGATCGAGGCTGTCGGCTGCGTCTTGCACCGGACGATCCGCGCCTTGACGCCGCGCCTGCGCAGCGCCCGGTCGAGCGTCTGTTCGACGTCCTCGAAGTAGCTCACCGCGCCGACGGACGTGAAGCCGAAGAAACCGGGTACCAGGAAAACGAGCGGTGTCGTCATGACCGTATTGTGCCTGCGCGCGCCGCGCTATTTGCGTTCGGCGGTGTCGATCGCAAAGAGCTTCCGATCGCCGCCCTTTCCGGAATTCTCCAGACGCATGACCCAGCGGCGGGCGTTCGCATCCCAGGTGAAGGTATTGAAGAACGGCCCGTCCGGATACGCGAACACGAACTCGATCGAATCGCCGCTCCGCCTGCCATGACCGATCGCGGAGTACGTGCCGCCGAACGTGTCGGTCCAATGCGCTACGTAGCGCCTGTCGGCATCGTTGTACCCGATCAGCACGATCGCTTCATACGCCGACGGCTCGGCAACATCCTTCATGTGCAGCTGCAGGAACTGGTGGTCGAGAACCCACTCGGCGTGCAGCGTGTTCTGCACGATCCTGCCGCGGATCTGGCGGTTGATGATCCAGTCGCCCGTCAGGTTTTCGATGAGGTCGTCGCTGAAGGTGCGCTTCGGTCCGTTGAGTGCATCCTCGCTCCGCGCGGCGGGTCCGGGCTGCAATGCAAGGAGCGCGACGAGGCAGGTTGCGAACAGGCGCATGGGTTTCCTCCAGCAGGCGGTCGTCAAAGCTTCATGTTCGCGGCGGCGATTTCCGCCAGCACGTCCGGCGCGAACCCCGAGTTCGCGAGAATCGCGGCGAGGAATTCCGTCTTCCCGTCGACGTAGGCGTCGATGTCGTCGCGGAACTGCGCGGCAAGGCGCCGCTTCAGCGCGCCATAGGCGCGGGCGTCGTCCGGGTGGCTGCGCAGCCAGTCGCGCACCGCAAGGTGGTTCGCCAGCGCGATGGAATCCTGCGCGCAGACGTAGAGACGGTGCGCGGGAAGCCCGGCGGGAGCGTGAAACGCCTCGCGTCCGGCGATGCCCAGATCCCCGCGATGACGATAGCCGACGCGGGCCAGGCATTCGATGGCCGCGGGAACGTCGGCCCGCGCGGCGACGACGACCGTCATGTCGATGATCGGCTTGGAGGCGAGACCGGCGACGGCCGTGCTGCCGACGTGCTCGATCGCGACGGCGACGTCGCGAACCGCATCGCACACTCGTGAGCGAAGCGCCTCGAAACGGGCGGGCCACGCGGGGTCCCAGGCGACGACGACGACCTCCGGCATCGCGGTCGGCCCGTTCAGTCCGCGGATTTCGCCGGTCGCCGCGTCGACGCGCGGGCCGCGCGCACCGAATTCCACACGGCCGCGAGCGGCACGCCCAGCAGGACCGGGCAGATCAGCAGAAGATCGACGCGAATGTTGCACTCGCCGGAACACAACACGCGAAGGTGCATCAGGCATTCGTAGACGCCGTAGAGCAGCCACAGCGTGCCGGCGAGCATCGCGCTGCGGGCTCTTCGCCATCGCCACGCGGCGAGGAACGCGCCTCCGACGACGAACGCGATCCAGGGAAAGGCGACGGTCAGCATCTGACGTCCATTGCGGTGCGCTCGGGCGCGGACGCGTCGATCGGGCCCCGGCGGCTAGGAGCCTGTCGGACTTGATTTCGCGCATGCGACGGAGGCGGTTTGGGCACAATTCAAGGCGCGAGCCCGACCGCATATCGGGAATATGCCGAGGGGGAGCAACGCAGAAATTGCCAACTGAGGCGCCCAAAGCGCCCCGTCCCTTCGCTCATTTGGGTCCTGCTGCCAAAAAGCGCGTCTGCTTTGTTGCTTGGCTTGCGAAGATTCATGATATTCGCTGCGCCGCGCGCCGCGCATCCATCGCGTTTTGGCCCGGCAACGCATACGTGAAACCAAGCCCGACAGGCTCCTAGGGCAGGGGAATCCATTCCGTCTCGCCGGGTACGGCGCCCATACGTTGCGCGGTCCAGTCGCGCCTGGCCTGCTCGATGCGCTCGGCACGCGACGAGACGAAGTTCCATTCCATGTGCCGGCGGGCCCCGATCGGCGCGCCGCCGATGACGACGAAGCGCGCGCCCGTGGGCGCCTCGACCCGCGCGGTCGAGCCGGACTCGAGCACGGCCATGTTGAACGGCTCGACCGGAATGCCGTCGATGCGCAGATCCCCGTGCACCGGATATAGCGCCCGCTCGACGGCGATCGGGCCGACGTCGAGCGCGGCGCCTGCGTGCGCGGAGACGTCGACGTAGAGCGTGTCGGAAAACGTTCGCACGGGCGACGTGGCGCCGAACGCGCTGCCGATCAGCACCCGCGCGACGATGCCGGGCAGCGAGACCTGCGGCAGGACCGCGATCGGGTAGTGGCTGAATTCGGGATCGTCCTCCTCGTGCGCCGGCGGCAGGGCGGCCCACAGCTGCAGGCCGTGCAACCGGTGACGGATGCCGCGCAGATCCTCCGGCGCGCGCTCCGAGTGCACGATTCCGCGCCCGGCCGTCATCCAGTTGATCGCACCGGGCTCGATGCGCTGCACGACGCCGAGGCTGTCGCGATGGACGATGGCCCCCTCGAACAGATACGTGACCGTCGCGATGCCGATGTGCGGATGCGGCCGCACGTCGTGATGCGCGCCCGGGGCCACGTCGATCGGGCCGAAGTGGTCGAAGAACAGGAACGGTCCCACGGCCTGATGGGCCGCCGAAGGCAGCACGCGGCGAACGACGAATCCGCCGCCGAGGTCGCGCAAGTTGCCGTGGATCGTGATCATCGGATGCAGGATGTCGATGGACCCGGCGGTCGGGACTCGGGTCAACCCGCGGGTTGCACGAGATTGATGAGATTGCCGCACGTGTCCTCGAACAGGACCGCCGTGATGGCGCCCGTGGTCCTCGGCTCGCCGCGAAACCGGACGCCGCGCTCCTTGAGGCGCCGGCACTCGGCCTTGATGTCGCCCGTGATGAAGGCGGTAGCCGGAATGCCTGCGTCGTACAGGTCTTTCTGATATGCGCGGGCCGGCGCAAATGCCGTGGGCTCGAGCACCAGCTCCACACCTTCGGCGCCTTCCGGGGACGCCACGGTCACCCACCGGAACTCGCCCATCGGGATGTCGGTCTGCTTCACAAAACCGAGGACGGTCGTGTAGTAGTGGAGCGCATAGTCCTGATTGTCGACCATGACACTGGCCAATCTGATCTGCATTCGGGCCTCGTGGGTGATGCGGCGATGCGACGGCGCGGGCGGCGGGGCGGACACGGACGGTTTGCCGGCAAGCTGCGTTCCGTCCGGCCGCCCAGCCCCGCGTCGGGCATTCGCGCCTTTCAGGGCAGCTTGCCGAGGATTCCGTCCATCTCCTCGCGATTGAAGGCGCGCATCGTCTGCGTGCGGATATTGCCCGCCGCGCCGACGGCGAGCGAAAACGCGGTGGCGGTCTTGTCGTCGGGCGCCTCGATGATGGCGACGAGGTCGTATTGCCCCTGCGTCCAGTAGATCTGGGTCATGTTGACGCCCAGTTTCCTTGCGGCTTCCTTGACCGCGTCGGCGCGTTTCGGGCTGTCCTTGACGGTGCGGATGCCTTGATCGGTGAAGCTGGAAAGTGCGATGTAGATGGCCATTCTGATTCTCCCTCGAGTGGGCGGGACGTTGGGAAGCGGGGCTGCCGACGGCGGCCCGCAGCGGCCCGTCGACATTGTAAAGAGTCAGCGTGAGATGGTGCCTCGAGGCATCCGGTCAGCTATTCATTTCGACGATCGGCGCCGGGTGGAGCGCCACCGGCGCCGGTCCCGCGGCACGCGTGCAGCAGAAACTCCTCGTCGGTCGGCGAGAGATCGAATCTCCGGCTCGCCTCGTCGACCAGCTCGGGGGTCCAGTCGCCCCTGGAGGCGAGCCACGCCACCGCGCGGCGCAGCGCTTCATGATTCGGAACAAGGGGCGGGACGGGCATCGAATGGTCGCCGGCGACGGCCGCCGGGTCAGCGGTGGAGCCGGCTGCCTTGCTGCAATTGTGTCACCAACCGGATCGGCGCGACACTTCCCGGGAATTATCGGGCCGCGCCGTTCAGAAGTTGCGGCTGTCGTAGGCCCAGTGGAGCAGCGCCTGCCTTTGCCGTCTCCGGCAAGTCATGTCGCCGTTCGTGCAATGGGCCCGGATTTGCGCGATGTGCCGCGTCATCGCTTTCCATCGCTTGATCTGCCGCAGGTCGTCCGGACCGCGCCGTCCCAGGTAGTACCGGCAGTACCACTGGAACCAGCCGCGCGGGTCGTCGGGATGGATCCAGCCCTTTCTCCTCCATTCCGCCAAGGGTTGCGACGCGTTGACGCCGAAGAGGTTCAGTTCCGGCGAATGGCGCTCACGGTTGAGCTTGGCGCGCTCGAACCAGTCTTCCGGAAATTCGCCGGCGCAGTCCGTCATGTACTTGCCGCCGAAAACGCCGAGCAGCAGCATTTCCCTCGGCGTCAGCTGCGGCCTGAATTCGGGGTGAAAGTTCCGACCCGCCGGCTCCGTCAGAACGTAGGCGTAGCCTTTCTGCATCAGGTCGTCGACCACGACGGTCCTGCGTTCGTCCATCACGCTTTCCTGCAGCGGGACGCGCCGGAACGCCCGGCCGGTCGCATCGTCAAGCGCGAAATCGAGCCCGGCGTCGAAGGATGGCGAACGCGGTCGAGAACGCAAGCATCAGCGAAATCACCGCGAGCGTCACCGGACCGGCGGTCGGGACGGGCGTGACGATCGGCGCGGCGAGCGCAAAGCGGTACTGAACGACCGGTCCGCCCGAACCGGTGGTCCCCATCGAAAATCCGTCGACCGAAACGACTGCCGCGCTGTTGCTGTTGCCGACCTTGAATCCGAAGATCCCCCCGGTGAGCAGCGTCGAATTCGGGAAGTACCCGAGAATCTCGGAAAGCGTGCAGGGGAATGCCAGCGAGCATTTCGACGCCAGCATCCGTGTCGTCGGACTGCCGCTGCCCCACCAGCCGCGCTGCGTCATCGGATTCCAGGTCTGCCAGTTTCCGAGCACGACCGGCGAAGGGACGATCTGCGCCGGTGAAAAGACCGCGCGCCCCTGATAACCGGTGAAGGGAGGAACCAGTGGCACGCCGGGATCGAAATCGAATTGGAGATTGGCCGTCTCGGGTATCGCGCTGGAAACGACGTAGGTGCCGTAGGTGATCCCGGCGAGCTGATCGACCCGGATGCCGGCGAAGCTGCCGGTCGCGAACAGCTCGCCGCCCGGTGCGGCGACGGTCAGCCGAATGCTTCCCGTGCTTCCCGCCGGCCCGCCGGAGGGGCCGTTGACGAACGTACCCGAACCCGTCGGCGTCTCCTCGTAGAAGCTCCAGCCCGGTGTCGACGGCGTGATGTAGGTCTGTGCCGAGGCGACCGCGCTGAAAGTCGCCCCGAAGACGGCCAAGGCGCGGCACAGCAGCAGGTGCCGCCGGGTTTCGTCGATCCAGCATCGATGCCGGCAGTTGCGGCGCATCGTGCGGGCTGTCGGAGAGATCATCGATGCAGGAATGACGGGCCGGGACGGCGGGCGCGTTGGCATGCTGAATTCCCTGTTGCTGCCCTTGGGTGCGCCGAGCCTATCCCGGGGCGCTGCGGCGCGTCAATGCGACAAACATGCGCCACGCCCGGTGGCGCGGTTGCGGCAGCAGCGATCAAGTCGAAACGCAGGCGGCGCGAGCGTTCCCGCGAACGCGTGGCGACCGCTCATGAAGCGCCGTCGCAGCCTAGTCCGCGGGCGCGCAGATCGTCGATCTCGGCCGGCGAAAATCCCCAGTCCGCGAGCGCGGCGCGGCCGGCGGTGCCGCGCCCAGGCGGCGCGGCGCGCACCGCGGAGGGCGTGCGCGAGAATCGCGGTGCCGGCGCGGGTTGAGCGACGTCGTCCACGGTGACGTGCGCCTCGCGCGCCGCGTTGTGCGAGTGCGCCTTCGCCTCGGCGAACGAGAGCACCGGCGCGAAGCACGCGTCCGAGCCGTCGAATATCCGGCACCACTCGTCGCGCGTCTTGCCGCGCAGCACCTGTGCAAAGCGCGTGCGCAGCACCGGCCAGCCGTTGCGATCGTGCTGCGCCGGCAGGTCGTCGTGAGTGAGGCCGAGGCGGGCGAGCATTTCCGCGTAGAACTTCGGCTCGATCGCACCCAGGGCGACGAACTTGCCGTCGGCAGTCGCGTACGTGTCGTACCAGGGCGCGCCGGAATCGAGGATGTTGGCCCCGCGCTCGGCGCTCCAGTGCCCGGTGGCGGCGAGGCCCCAGAACATCGTCGTCAGCAGCGACGCGCCTTCGACCATCGCGGCATCGACGACCTGCCCGTTGCCGGAGCGTCGCGCCTCGAGGAGCGCGGCGAGCACGCCGCACGCGAGCAGCATTCCGCCGCCGCCGAAGTCGCCGACGAGGTTGAGCGGCGGAACGGGCCGGCCGTTGGCATGGCCGATCGCATGCAGCGCGCCGGAGAGCGCGATGTAGTCGATGTCGTGCCCGGCGCGGGGCGCGAGCGGACCATCCTGGCCCCAGCCGGTCATCCGTCCGACGACGAGTCGTGGATTGCGCGCGAGCAGCACGTCGGGCGCGAGGCCCAGGCGCTCGAGCACGCCGGGACGGAATCCCTCGATCAGCGCGTCGGCGTGCCCGATCAGCTGCATGAGGGCGGAGACGCCGTCGGCGCTCTTGAGATCGAGCGTCACCGAGCGGCGGCCGCGCAGCATGACGTCGTAACGGCGCGGGAGCGCGAGGCCCAGCTGGGGATCGGCCGGCCGGTCGACGAGCAGGACGTCGGCGCCCATGTCGGCCAGCATCATTCCGCAGAACGGCACCGGGCCGATCGCCTCGAGTTCCAGCACCTTGATGCCCGTCAGGGGTCCCATGGGCGCAATCTTACCGCTCCCGGGTGCGACGCCCGGCGAAACCTGGAATGCAGGGGCTGCGTCGCGCGGCGCGGCGATCCTCGCGCGCGGACCGGCCTCGATTCAACGCGGCGCCGGAGCTGCTCCCGCCGCCCGCTTCGCCGCTTCCGCCTCGCCACGCAACTTAACGTCGGCGGGCGCCTTCTTCATCGCCTGCTCGAACGCGCGCACGGCGTCGGGATACTGGCGGAGCTCGACGTAGGTCCGCGCCAGCAACGTCCAGTCCTCGGCGCTGCCGTCCTGCTGTTGCAGCCGCTTCGACAGTCGATCGGCGGCTTCTTCCAGCGTCAGCGACGCCTTGCCCGTCGGCGCGCCGGCGGCCGCGGGGGGCGACATTGCGCCCGGCGACGGCGCGGAAGGCATTGCGACGGGTGCGTCCTGCCGGCCCGGCGTGCTGCCGAGCCGCAGATAGAGCAGCGTTCCGCTGGCGGCGATCGCCAGCACGGCGACGCCGCCAACGATGATTGAGGTCTTCCTGTCCAGTGCCATGTCGTCCCGGAATCGAGTCAGAAATCCCAGCGCCAGCCGATGTAATAGAAGTACCGCTGAATTGTATCGTCGATCAGGCTGCCGACGGTGGAAGTGCGCTCCAGCGCGAACTGGCCCTCGATCGCGAACCGCGGCGCAAGCCGATACGAAGCGCGCAACCCGGGGGACAGCCGCGTCAATCGCTGCCCCTGATTGTCGGTCTGATGATACCAGGCGAACAGCGGCTCGAGCGTCAGGCTCGGCAGGGGCACGAACCGGTAATCGATGCCCGCGTTCTGAGCGCGCAGCTGCTTGCCGTCCAGCACGCCGACGTTCACGACGAGGATGTCCTGCAGCTTGGCGAGCCCGCTCCCGATCGCCTGGCCGGTGAAGGTCCACACGCTGCCGGTGGCGGGCGCCGCCGGCAGCGTCTGGAACGGCGGCGTGCCGCTGAGCGAAGTGGACCCGAA
>Ga0209048_10003206_pt1 | contig 15994 bp, 15 predicted proteins | sample FrelakmetCRP12CR_FD_187146 | JGI IMG/M metagenome (GOLD analysis project Ga0209048, IMG submission 187146) | Freshwater lake sediment microbial communities from the University of Notre Dame, USA, for methane emissions studies - CRP12 CR (SPAdes)... | ecosystem: Environmental > Aquatic >... | reverse complement strand
CTTCGACTACCAGGAGCGGGCATCTCCTGAAAGAGGACTTTCACCTCTCAGATCGCACCTGCTTGCAGGCGCACGGATTCCGGCTTTCGCCGGAATGACACCTCTTTATTAAAACCTTAGTTTATGGACAGACTCTAATTAGTTCTCCCATCTCGTTATTCATAGAATTTAAGCATTGTTCTAAAATGCCTTTCAAAATAATATCACTAAAATCCGATAATTAAAAGACGTTTGAAATTGTCATTGCGAGTGAAGCTCTGCCCGCCGAAAGGTTGGAAAACAATCTCATTTTATTGGTTCACCGAGGTATCCCGATTCCTGAGTTTCTTTCCAGCTACGAAGTGTGACCGGTTGATAGTTTCTTGCCGCTGATTCGATTCTTTTCTGGGTTAATTAAACCAGAGGTCTTTTGGGATTTCCTTTGTAAAAATAGCACCGTTCCCTTTGGGTCCCCAAATTATATTTTAAACAATTCGAGATTGATTGGCTAATTTGGAAAAGTCTTTTGATAGATTGGATATAGTAAAATATGAGAAGTGTCCCTCTGAGCCTTTCCGCTGATCGTTAACCTTAATTTGCTACAGCATACTCGACAGATCGAGGGTTCTCGATTCTCTTGGAAGCATCTAACACTTCCAACCCAACGATATTGCCGTCCTTGTCGTAGTCGAGAATCACACCGGGCTTGTCTTCGTCACTTTCCTCGACAGTTGCGCTGCTGAAGACGATTCGAAGTACATCCACCTCAGGATCATAGGTTACCTTCATACGGTCCTCCAGTACTTGGTGATCTTGGTGGTTTGGTGGTTCGGTAAACAGTGACAACAATGGGAGGATCAACTCTTTCGTCAACAATCCATTATTTATCCTTTTGCCAATATTTACTTCTCAATGCCCTCAACACATGCAGTTCGTACAGCATCCTGTCAGAAGGGAATTCTTTTTTCACTTCTTTTTGAATCTTCTTAAGGGTAGTGCTGGGTATTCTCATCTTCTTGGCAAGTTGCAAATAGTCAAAATATTCTACTTTTTCCATTGCATTTCTCCTCATAGCTCCTGCGGAGAGATAATCTCGATCTCGTTAAATCCTTCCGATACATTAACCGAGTTCACCAACTTTCTTGTTCTCACCTTGACCAAATGCTCAAAATTCCAAGAGACCCAATAAGACACTTTATAAAGAGAAGCTGCTGCTACATGCAGAGCATCATCAATATATTTCTCGGGGAAAATACCTCTTTCGACGTAGATTGTCGCCAAATCTCTAACTCTTTGGTTGACCTTTAATACCCTGATGCCTTTAATGAGTTTCCTAAAATTTCTTATTAATCGTGGATCTTTAGTCGCTTCCAACTCTTCCACCGTAATCTCTGATAGGCAGGGTCGATAGTTTCCTAGAGTGTTTCTCCAAAAATTGACGGTTGCCTCCTGTCGTTCCTTAGCTCGATTATCATAATAAGCACTCGGAACAGACGTATCAAGATTTAGGGTTTCTTTCTTCATTCACTCTCCTATAAAAGCATCCACACTCATAATTCTACACCAAATCCAGGAAGCATTAAATGGATTTTTCGCCACCTAACTGAAGGATCTGGTTATTAAGAATTAGCTGCAAAAAACAAAAACCATTCCCATCTTCTACCGATTTCAGTTTTGTCCCGTCTCAAGGGCTGACTTCCTAGTCCCTGCTCCTCCGGCTCTTGCCTAACCAATTCTTGACCATACGAAACATTTTGAATAGATCTATACCAAAGCCCATGAAGTTCGGCTTTAGTTCAATCGGATTAGTATCGATCTTTTTTTCTATTTCAATTTTTTGATAGACCTCCAGTGCCCTTTTCTTTTTTTCCGACAATTCGAGCTTGATCCGAACGAACATCGGTCCTTTCTTAACAACTTCCTTTTCCCAATCGAATTGCCCACCGTCTCGTTGTATTTTAATATAGTCACGGTCATTGTTTGGATGTTTATAATAGAAAAACTCAGTCACGTTCATTAAAATTTCACCCCGGCACTTTGAATTTTCCAAAAGCTCATTGGGTGGCCCCTCTTTCTTTTCAAAATAATAGTAGCTGCGTTCTAGATGATTAAACATAAGTAAAATCAGTTCGTTCAGATCATCCGCCGTTTGAATATCGGCCTTCTCGATTATGTGGAACTCACTAATTTCCATTTTGTTCGGAATGATATTTGGGAAGACCGGCAATCCTTCTTTTCTCTCCATAGCCATATTTCTTAAAAAGTGTTTATGCTGTTTTGTGACTATTAGCCAGGCGATCAGCGGAACGTAAAGCCTATGTACCGCAACTCCTGGTAAATATGGGTTCAAGCCTGGTTACTGACATATGTTAGACATATCACCTTGTTCGTTGCTCGACGATTTGGATCTCCTTCTCTGTCAGGCCATACAACTCATACACCAGGTAGTTAATTTGGTGGTCGGTGGCGTCGATCTGACGTTGTAATCGTATCTTATCGTCGGGACTTTTTGCTGATGGCAACTGCTTGTAAAGTGATAACATCTGCTCGACCAGCTTTACCATTCGGTCGTGACGGGTTTTATCGCCAGGGTCAGAAAAGTTAATAACTCGAACGGGGAGTTGTTCAATGTACTGGCGATTGTAGGCAAAATACCCGCCACTGAATGGAGTGCTAAACGACTTTAGAAAAGTATCGAGTAAATTGGAGTTTAGCAAGCCCAAGAAGTATTCGTAAGCCATTTGTTCATCTGATTTCAGAGTAATCCCGTATCCTCCACCTCCGCCACCGCCGCTTCCAACGAAATAATAAAGGTCTCTTGAGTCCAGAGTAAACGAAGCAGACTTTGCGATACTTGGCGTTAATATCTTCTTCTGTTCCATTTCGTTTAAGTTCTGTGATCGTCCGAACGCATACCATCTATTATGTTTCCATTTTCCCCTTTCTCTTGATTCAAGAGCTGCACGGCTAATTCGTAGGTACTCCCATGCGTTAGGATATGATTCTGCCAGTTCTTTGCCCGTCAGCAATTCAGCCTTACCATGAACATATTTATAAGGAAAGAGAATAGATTTGGTCAGTTCACTTACGTGATAACGTCTAATATTGAGAGACCCTTTACAGAGCGGGTGCATGAGGTCTGATTCTATACGGTGGAGTTGCTGCGTCGCTTCGGATAAGTACTTCCCCTTGCCATGATCCGAAAGAATAAATACTGGATCAGCACCAGTGACCAATCCTTGAAAAATACGACCCGCTATATCCCCCAACTTCACTGGAATCTCGCTTAATTTTTCGAATAAGTCGGCGGTTTTACCGACGGTGAAGTTCCACTCTGCGGATGTGATCTTTGTGGCTGGAATTTTCCCTTCTGTACCTTCGCCATTAAGACGCCATGCTGTTAAATCATCCACTTTAACGAAATGACATTGCGTGCCGCCTGCTTTGTCAAGGAAAAGCAAGCAAGTATAATTCGTTGCCCCAGCGAATACTTGTTTGTCGCCAAAGTGGACAACTTCCGCTAAGTGTTTTCCTTTTGACAACAAGCCTCGCAACGGCTGACCATACTGGGCATTGAAGAACTTGTGCGGCAAGATAAATCCAAGATGTCCGGCTTTGCCCAACAAGCTTAAACCGCGCTCCACGAAGACTACATAGATGTCATAGTTGCCTTTGTTGGCAGAGGTGTAATATTTTTTGTAGAGCTCCACTTCTAACGGAGCCCATTCCTTCATTGTCTGGATACGGATGTAAGGTGGATTTCCGATCACTGTGTCGAATCTACCTCTTTCCATGATATCGGAGAATTCCTTTTCCCAGTCAAAGGCGTTGATACGATACGTCTCCTCCGAATCGAGAAGGTTCATCTGTTTCCCTTGGGAAAAATCTGGACCGATCAGAGAGTTTCCACATTTGATATTGTTTCCCAGATCAGGCAGTGCCCTCTCTCTGAATAATCTCATCTGGCGTTCCAGGGTATCCTGATTTTCGCCTTCCATAACCTTTAGAAGCAGACTTAGTTTCGTCACTTCAACTGCTTGAGGATCAATATCCACACCGTAGATGTTATTCAAAAGGATTCTTTTCTTCTCACGGGTGGTGAGGTGCCATTGGCCTCCATAGCCTTGATAGATCTCTTGAGTGTGTTTCCCAGGACCATCCTTTTCGTACCGGTCCCGATGACAATCTAAAAGATACTGATAGGCTCCAAGAAGAAAAGAACCTGAACCACAAGCCGGATCGAGAATTCTAAAGGAACTTATCTGTCTGGGAGTTTTGCCTTCACATAGCTTGCCCACCGTATTCTTTACAATATATTCAACAATATAAGTTGGGGTGTAATAGACACCACCGGCTTTTCTCACTTCGGGCTTTTCTTCTACCTTAGCCCTATGACCTTCGGTGAGCCGGATCACCTTTCCAAGAAACTGTTCATAGACATGACCTAAAATATCCGCTCCAAGGACCGAGAATTCATAGGGAGATTCCGGATAGTAGAGGTTTTTGAAGATTTCTTTCAGGGGTTTGTCGTCTAATTTAAGTTCAGGGGTGAGCCGGTCGGCTCTGAAGTCGAAGAGACCGGAGTTATACTTATCATCGGCATGGTAGAAAATCTCTCGGAGACGGCGGTAGGTGTTAGTGCCATTGAGGAGATTTTGGATCTGACCATATTTTTCAATTCCCCGATCCTCACACATCCGAAGAAAGATGATGCGGTCAATGGTGAGCTGAACAGCATAGTTGAGATCACGGATTGAGAGCTTCTGGTTCTTCATGGCGATGTCTTTGGCTAAGACCTCACGCCATGATTCTATTTCTCTTAGGAATTCTGCATCGACTTCGGCGGTGCCTCGCTTCAGCTTCTCGGACTCAGCGAATCTATCGAATGATCCTTTGAGGACAGATTCCTTTGAGAAAATGTTATTGATCTCTTCGAAAGAGTCGAGATATTGCGCGTAAGTAAAGAATCGGATTCTACCTACACTCGGTTTGTCGTTAGGCTTTGGTCGAAGGCGACAGTCATAAACTGCCATCTCTTCAAAGTTCGTCAAAATCGAAAGGGGAAGTTTTGCGCTCCAGGCATATCGCCTTAACTGGTATGCTGGGCTAACCTGATCCTTGATATCAATAGAGGGTTTCTTTGTTTCGAGGAAGAATTTTCTCGCGCCCCCGATTCGAAAACAGTAATCGGGCGCTTTGGTGGCTCCGGCAACTTTAATAGCATCCTCATGGATGACATCCTTATATTGTTCTGCGTGGCCTTCCTTGTTGGCTATATCCCAGCCTAAGGCTTCAAAGAAGGGATCAATGAATTCTCTTCGGAGTTGAGTCTCGTTGTAGGCAGGGCTATGGTAAGCCTCGATGTTACGCTCAAAACGTTCAACAAGGATGGATATTTGGTTTAAGGCTTCCTTCATCGTTCCCAATCTCCCGATTGGAGAAGAAAGGGTTAGACTAAGACTTCAACACTTCTTACGAGGCCTGAAAAGTCAAAAACATTTCATCTTTTAGAGTGTTTCCTTTCCTTAAGTATTTCCCTGCTAAGAGAAACACCCCTGATCGATAATCTCAAGCCAGGTTTCTGCAATTTCTCTCTGATCCTCTTAGCCTTTGGAGGCATTGCTTTATGGAAAAATTCCATTTGGGCTTCAAGCCACTGGAGCTTTAGTTTTACCGGCTTCTTTCGATAGGCTTCAATCTCTCCCTTTGTCCTGTAATATAATAAAGGCATCTCCTTAAGATTATCGATTTCTCTATTTCTCATCTTTCCATCCATCCACGATCTTTTTCAGGTAAAAAACATCAGCCCGATCTTGTGGCCTGTCCGACTTTTCTTTCATCGCTATAAGTTCCTTTATTGGAACAACCGGTATGAAGATATTTTCAAACTTTACTTTTTTTCTTTGTTTGTATATTGCATCAAAATCAAAAGGGATCTCTGTAAAGATATCAATTAGAAAAAAAAGGTTCCTAGGGTCATAAAGGCTAAAGACCAGCATGCCCTTATCTACCCTCCAGCTTTTTCTTTTGTCCGGATCAATAAAGTCTTCAAGCTTAACAGGAATCTTCGGCCTCAAACCAAGCTTTTCCGCAACGTTGATAAATTTTAATAAGTTTCCTTTTTCAAGCTTCAAAACAATATCTATGTCAGCCGTTGCTCTCTCAATCCCATAAAGATTTACAGCGATGCCGCCCGCCACCATATATTTTATAGATGCCTTGTTTAAAGACGAAAATAATTTCTTAAAAAGTTGCATTCATTCTACCCTGAATAAGCGGATTATCATTAGAGTAATTTTCTGTAGGATTGAACCTATTATAGTTATTCTGAAAAAGGGTGTAAAGGTCAAACTTGATAACATCTTTCGCCGCCATTAAACCCCGTTAGAAATTCCAGCGGGGCATTATTTCTTACGGGGTAAATGACGGCGCTACAAGAATTGTGAGATTGCTTCTCCCGCCTTGGGCGGGATCGCAATGACAGCATAATTTGGGTGGGAAGATTTGACAAACTTGACCAAAAGGGGATAATTTGGGGAGGATGAAAGAAATTGTTGAGGTGGCGGTCGGCCTTCCTGTCTTCAAAACATTCCACTATCGCATCCCGGAAAAAATGATAGGTTCTCTCCAGATTGGGATGAGGGTGCTCGTCCCTTTCAAGGGGAGAAAGGTCACTGGGTTTTCAATCGACCTTTTGGATCAACCTCCAAAAGGGGTAGAAGAGAAGCTGCGCGAGGTCGAGGACCTCCTTGATGAAGCCCCTCTGATCGACCCTCAGATGCTCCGTTTTTGTCGCTGGATCTCGGATTACTACCTCTATCCGCTGGGAGAAGTGATCAAGACCGGCCTTCCGCCAGGACTTCAGTTAAGGAGCGAACTGATGTTGAGTCTGACTCAAGAGGGAATAGAATCTCTCGCCCAAGGTAGTTTGGAACCGATTCAGGAAAAGGTCTTTAAGGAAATTGGAAGATGCGGGAAAGTCTCTTTAAGAAGGATGTTGAAACACTTTCTGGGCCAGGTATCAAGGTCCCAGCTATTTTCCTGGAAGAGAAAAGGACTTCTCAATATTGACCCTGGGATAGAAGGAAAGGAAGTCAAGCCGAAATTTGAGAAAGTGGTTCACTATCAAGGGGGTGAGTCCGCCCTACCGATTTCGAAAAAGCAGGCAGAGATTCTGAGCTGGATAAAAGAGAAAGGAGACGTTTCCTATTCCGAATTGAGCAAGAGATTCAAATCTCCTTCAAAAGCCATCCAATCCCTTCAAGCCGAGGGACTCCTCTCACTCTCCAGGAGAGAGGTGTGCCGTAATCTTTCTGTTCGATCGGAACTAAAGCCTTATCCAAAGCCTGAGCCTACTTCTGATCAAGAAGCTATTCTCGTCGAGATCCTCAAAGGAATCCGTTCAAAGCGATTTTCTCCTTTCTTGATTTACGGTGTCACAGGGAGCGGCAAGACGGAGATTTACCTTCGTGCCATTGAAGAGGTGTTGCACCATGGACGGGAAGCGATTGTCCTTGTTCCGGAGATATCCTTGACTCCGCAACTCCTCTCCAGATTTAAGGATCGCTTTGGAGACAACCTTGCTCTCCTTCACAGCGGGCTTGGAAGGGGAGAGCGTTATGATCAATGGAGGAGAATCTGGAAGGGAGAGGTGAAGATTGCGATGGGGGCTCGATCTGCCATCTTCGCCCCCTTTAAAAATGTGGGAATTATTATCGTGGATGAAGAGCATGATCCATCTTACAAACAGGAAGAAAAACTTAAATACCATGCCAGGGATGTGGCTGTCGTCCGGGCCAAGCAGGCAGAGGCGACCCTCCTTTTGGGGTCTGCTACGCCCTCATTGGAATCGTTTTATAACGCCGAGAAAGGAAAGTTTCGCCTCCTCAATCTGCCGGAGAGGATCGAAGGAAGACCCCTTCCACGAGTGGAGGTGGTGGATGTAAAGAAGGAAGGGGGTCTCCTCTCAGAAAAAATGAGGGCAGCCCTTCAGAAAAGCATCGAAGGCAGAAAACAAAGTTTACTCTTTCTTAATCGCAGAGGGTTTGCCAATTTTATCCTCTGTCCGGATTGCGGCCACACCTTCAAGTGTCCGAACTGCAGTGTGACGCTCACCCACCATCTCCGGGATCGCTCTCTCCAATGCCATTATTGCGATTATCGAATCCCGGCGCCGGGAGACTGTCCGAAGTGTCAAAGCCACCGACTTCAGGGAATGGGGATCGGTACGGAACGCCTGGAGCAGGAAATTAAATCATTATTCCCGGAGATACGAGTAGGAAGAATGGACCGCGACACCACTTCGCGACGAAGATCTCATCTGCAAATCCTAAAAAGACTCGAATCCGGGAGTATTGACGTCTTAGTAGGGACACAGATGATTGTTAAAGGCCATGATTTTCCCAATGTGACCTTTGTCGGTGTGATCTCTGCGGATACATCCCTTCACTTTCCTGACTTTCGTTCAAGTGAAAGAACTTTTCAACTTCTCACCCAGGTGGCGGGAAGGGCAGGAAGAGGGGAGGTCTTCGGAGAGGTGGTGATTCAAACCTTTAATCCGGATCATTATAGTATCCTTAGGGCAAAAGACCATGACTATATCGGATTCTATCAGGAAGAGATTCAATTCCGAAAAGCCCTGGAATACCCTCCTTTCTCACGGTTCATCAATTTTAGGTTGGTCGGAAACGGTGAAAAAAGGACAAAGGGGATGGCAGAGGAGATGGGGAGGATCGGACAATCCTTGTTGAAGAAGGCGCACGGAAAAGAGATCGAAATCTTAGGCCCAAGCACGGCGCCTTTTGCCAAGATGAGAGGAAAATTTCGGTGGCAGATGCTGGCAAAGGGGAAGAGTCCTCAGTTGCTTCATCAATTTGCCAAGGAATTATCGTCCAGAATGGATGTGCCATTGAAAGGAAAAGGGGTCGATCTTGATATTGATGTGGATCCTGTTTTCATCCTATAATGGGGCGGAACTTTGCTTGGCAAAGGGAATATTGGAATGATGGAATACTGGAATATTGGGTTTAATTGTTTAGAAAATAGCTTTCTTAAATCCCTCCCCACCTCCCTTTACGAAAGGGAGATGTAACCTCCCCCTTTGGAAAAGGGGGATTGAGGGCGGATTTCCATTTTTCCGAAAAAGGGGCGGACTATGATTGATCGGACCCGTGGTTATTTTCAGAGAGAAAAGGAAACGATGTCGGAGAGAAGAAGGGAGGCTTATTTGCGAGAGAAGCTCTCCGAAATTCTTCGTTATGGGTATCGTTATTCAAAAGCAATTCGGTCAAGGTTTGATGCCATGGGAATCAAGCCTGAGAGGGTAAAGGATCTAAAAGACCTGGAAAAACTGCCCATCACCAAAAAAACAGATTTAGTTACCGCTCAAAAACAGACTCCTCCTTTCGGAGGGTTTGAGGTAGTCCCTACGAAGGGGATTCGAAGAATTTATATCTCACCTGGACCAGTATTTGAACCTGGGGAATGGGATTACAAGGATATCCGATGGGCTCAAGCGCTTTTCGCCTCCGGGATAAGAAGAGGGGATATTGTTGTAAATACCTTCAACTATCACCTAACTCCCTTGGCTTTCATGCTCGATGAATCACTCAAGATGCTGAGGGCATCTGTCGTCCCTGTGGGTCCAGGAAATCTCTCGATGCAGATCCAACTGATGCGACAACTGCATGTGACAGGATTCCTGGGAACGCCCAGTTTACTAATGTCCTTGGTAGAAGCAGCTGAGGGGATGTCCCTTGACCTAAGAAAAGATCTTTCTCTAAAAGCGGCCTTTGTCGGTGCAGAAATGTTTCCGGAATCACTGCGGCAAAAATTGGAAGGGAAACTTGGAATCCTCATCCGGCAAGTTTATGGCACTGTAGATGTGGGTTGTCTGGGATACGAATGTCCAGAGAAAACCGGGATGCATATCCCCGAGGACGTGGTGGTGGAGATCGTTGACACGGAGACAGGAAAGCAATTAGAAATGGGTGCCACAGGAGAAATCGTAGCCACGACCTTCAGCAGGGTCTTTCCAATGATTCGCTTCGCCACTGGAGATCTCTCCTACCTCATCAAGAATCGGTGTCCCTGTGGTCGAACTTCACTTCGCTTAGGAAAAATTCTGGGTCGCACCGACCAAGTGACCAAGGTTTGGGGAATCTTCATCCATCCATGGCAAGTGGATGAAGTGATGGCCAAATTCTCGGAGGTGGCCAATTACCAAGTTGTGGTCACCAGAAAAGAATATCGTGACGAGATGACGGTTTATATCGAATTAAGAAAGGATGTCGCTGACCAGATGGACCTGAGAAGAAGGGTGGAGAAGGAGATGGAGGAAGTCCTTAAGGTAAAGGGCCAGGTGGAGTTTATCCAGAGAGGCGGCATTCCAGATCGAGCGAAAAAGATCGATGACCGGAGGATCTGGGAGTAGAAGGGATGGGGAGTGAGGCAAAGGTCAAGGTAGGTGGTATCATGGCGAATACCGGTCTGGCGACCGTGAGCATCCTTTCATTGCCTAATCGGCCGGATGTCGTCGGGACTGTTCTCCACGCATTGGGGAAAAGGACTATCAATATCGAGTTCATTGTCCACAACCTCGACCTCGAAGGCAACGGAAACATGACTTTTTGCATCGACCAAAGGAATTTAGAGGCTGCATTGGTGGTGTTGGAGGGAGTCAAACCCCTGATTGAGGCAAAGGGAATTTCATATCATCCCAATGTGGCTGTGATCAGCGTTTTCGGTCCCCATTTTAGAGAGAGGCCGACGATCTCCGGTTCAATGTTCAATGCCCTGGGAACAGCAGGGATCAATGTCCTGGCAATCAGCACGTCGATCTCCAGTTGTTCCTGCCTCATCCAAGCAGATCAGGTAGAGGATGCCATGACGGCCCTTCATGAAACCTTCGAGGCTCCCCATCAGGTTATAAAGTTTGCACCATAAAAAAATGAAGGGGTTCAAGGGGGCGAGGAGTCAAGGGGTCAAGTGATAAACCTGAGGTTATAGTAGGGGTCATTATGGAAAAAGCTCTTGAGAGATTGGCTGAACAGATTCTTTCCTTTGATGAGGCCTCCCTGTCCAACCTGAGGGAGAAGTATCGTTTGAAGATAGAGCACTTTGATGGAACAAGAGACTGGGAAAAGTCAGTGATCATCTACTGCATCATCAACGCCGTTAGCGTGAAGAATAGCCTCTTCAATGAGAATGTGCTGAAGAGGAAGGGAGAGAAAGGAGGAAAACCAACGAAGGGCCATGCCGGTCTAAAACGAGTGAAGTAATTAGAAGCACAAAGGTTTTTCCGTAGAAATCCCGTATCTTGAGACAGGGGCTCCAAGCTTCCTCCTCATCAACCCCCGAAGAAGCCACATCATCACGCTTTCCTGAGGCTACCTCCTTATCCATAGAGCGGCGGGCGGCATCCAGTGCAGCCTGCACCTTAGTCCCTATTTAGCTTAACCTACTATAAGTAGGCTCGGCTTTTTCTCCACCTACTACAGGTTGTGGCGTGGGTGGATGAACGAGGATTTAGAACTTGACAAAACGGGTAGCAATATGTTAGCTTTGTGAAGTTACATCACAAGGAGTATGGTTTATGGAGTCCAATGAAGCGCTGATACGCAGGGAGCATCCTCCCCATAGGATTACAGACAAGATAACCGGCCGTCTGAAGGCGCCAGGGTGGGCAAGGATTGAAACGATACCCAAAGCCGTTAATTGTAGGAATAAAAATCTCTCCATCCCCGGCTTTTTCCTCAAGTTAGTTCTCTTTACCATCGTCTTTATTCTTTCCTTTCATTTCCCCAATTTTATTCCTGATCTCTCCCAAAGAGAGCAGAAGATTAGGGAGATCCTCGAGGTATTGGAGAGGCAACCGACAGGCTTGGCAAATGTGACAAAAGAGGAACTCGCTGAGGTCATCTACGAGGAGGCGACCCGTCACAATCAGGACCCCAAATTGATCCTGGCCCTGATTGCCACTGAGAGTGAGTTCTACAACTGGGCTGTGTCTGAAAAGGGTGCCAAAGGTCTAATGCAGATCATGCCTTATGTAGCAGAATCTCTCGCCCAGGAGTTGGGGATTGAATGGAGCGGAGACCGAACCCTGTTTAATCCCTATCTCAATATAAGAATTGGAATTCATTACCTTTCCCAGCTCATGGTTGACTTCAAGGACGTCGAGGTTGCCTTGACAGCTTATAACTATGGTCCCACATATGTGAAAGGCCTTATTGAGAGAAAAGAGAGAATTCCACACAATTACTACCGCAAATTCCTAACTGCATACCGAAGCATTTAGTCTGAACATGGGGAGGATTGCATCGTGCCTGCTTGCGATAGACAAGGCCCCCTTTTTCTTTCATTTATCCCCCTCTTCGATGGAATTCCTTGATATTTTGTGATAATTTATAATTAAAGAATGGGAGCTTTCTCATGGAGCCGCGCTGAGGTGATTTTCATCCCTTCTTACATCCGCCTCTTTGAAAAAGGAGAACTCCGACAGAGGATCCAGGTCCTGAAAGAATCCCTAAAGGAGTGTCGGCTTTGCCCGAGGGAATGTGGGGTCAATCGTATTAATGGAGAGGTGGGTGTCTGCCAGGCTGGGCTAGAGCCCATGGTCTCAAGTGCCTTTCCCCATTTTGGGGAGGAACCCCCGCTGGTGGGATATCACGGTTCAGGGACTATCTTCCTCACTCACTGCAACCTTCGGTGTATTTTCTGCCAAAATTATGACATCAGCCATCTTGGAAATGGTGAGCCCATAACCTCCTCAGACATGGCAGGGATCATGGTCAGGCTCCAGGAAATGGGTTGCCACAATATCAACTTCGTCACCCCCACCCACTACGTCCCTCAAATCGTGGCCTCTCTTCCCGAAGCCATAGAAAAGGGTCTTCGGCTTCCTATTGTCTATAACTGCTCTGGATACGAGTCCATAGAGGTGATTCGACTCTTGGAAGGGGTGGTCGATATCTACATGCCCGATGCAAAATATATGGACGGAAAGTATTCAAAACAATTCTCGAATGCTCCGGACTATCCGGAGATAATCAAAGAAGTTCTCAAAGAGATGCACCGCCAGGTAGGAGACCTGACCGCCAATTCTAAAGGGATTGCCGAGAGGGGACTCCTGATCAGACACTTAGTGATGCCCCATGGGGTGGCTTCTTCGGAAGCCGTTTTCAGGTTCATCGCTGAGGAGATCTCTGTTCATTCTTATGTCAACATCATGGACCAATATCGGCCTGAATACCGAGCCCATGAATGCCCTGAGATCAATCGCCGTATCACCCAGAAAGAATATCAGGAAGCGACTCAATGGGCTAAGCGCTACCACCTCTATCGAGGATTCTAGGTGAAATTACACGAAGCTCTCCGAGAGATCCAATCCTTAAGGAAGAAAGTCCGATCCCTCACCGAAGAGATTGAATCCATCGAGGCTGCTTCCACAGAAGACCCTTCTCCAGTGGAGAAAATGCTCAAGATGAGGGGGATCAAAGTATTTCGAAAGAATCCCACTGACCACCTATTCTTCCCTCCGGATTTTCCCCCTTTTTACAAAATTCGACTTTACGAGATGATGAAAAAATACTCTTTTCGTCTCGTTCTGAGAGATATGATCAAATACCAAGATGGGTTCCGCATCCAGGATCTGACCCATTACTGTTCTTCCAAGGTGGTGCAAGGATATTGCGACCTGCTTTGTGAAATAAGGGCGATCATAAAGAATGGAAGGGGGAAATATCAAACCTGCGTCTCCCCTCTTTACAGTTTTGGATCCACTTTGGAATGGTTCATTGCCGAAGTGTTTAAAAGGGAATTTGCCTCTCCTGCGATCTATGGAGTCAGTGTGAAGAAAACTCCTTCGGGTGGCGATTATGATGTCATTGCCTCCTGGAACCAAAGGCTCGTTTATGTGGAAGTGAAGTCCTCCCCTCCCAAAGGAGTTGAACTAAACGAGATTTCTTCTTTCTTTTCCAGAAGGGACGATCTCCTGCCAGAAGTGGCCCTCCTCTTCAATGATACGCAGTTGAGAATGAAGGATAAGCTCGTCGTGATGTTTGAGGAGGAATTGGAAAAGAGATATGGAAGGAATTCAAAAACCCTCTATCCAGTGGAAAGGCTGATCGGGGAACTCTTCCATGTCCAGAATCATATCTTTATCGTCAACAGCAAAAAGGATGTTGTGGAAAATTTTCAGTACTGCCTCAAACACTATCTTCGATATGAAGCCTCCCTCCCCCCAGCTACCCTGCCTGCCGCAGGCAGAGTAGGGCAGACGATTGGGAAAAGGAAATGGGAAATTAAATCTTATAAAAATCCTAAGACTTAAACATTTAGAATATGATTATTTCACTTAAGCTTAAAATCTTTGAAAATTTCTCCCAAAGTTCCCAGTTTCCTCCCCCTTTCCTCCTTCTCAACAAACTTTTCGTAATCTTTCCGATCCTCTCTCTCCTCCATCGCTCTTTGTGACAACCGGATTCTTCCTTTTTCGTCTATGGAGATGATCTCCACCTGAATCTCCTGACCTTTGGGGAACTTCTTTTTAACATCTCCCCTTTCAGATTCTCTCAGTTCCTCCATGGGAAGCAAGCCCCTTACCCTTGCTCCAAACTGTGGAAGCCTAACAAAAAGACCGTATGGCTTGCTGTCTTCAACAATCCCCTTCACGATCTGTCCTGCTTCGAGGTGGACCTTATCCGACCCCTCCTCCATGTCCATCTTTTTCTTAATCGTTGCCTCTTTGATCGATAAGGAGATACGGTGCATATCACGGTCAATTCCCATGACCAGCACATCCACCCTATCCCCTTCATGAAGAAATCTGCTTGGGTGAGAAACACGTTCGTAGCTGATCTCAGAAATGTGAACCAGGCCATCCACGCCAGGCGCTACCTCAACAAAGGCACCGAAGTCAGTGAGCCTGGAGACTTTGCCATGGATGATCTCCCCTTCTTCGAATCCAAGGCCCTTATCCCATGAGTCAGGCTCCAGGGCTTTGACGGAGAGGGAGATTTTAGGCCGACCCTCCTTACCTGCATCGATTTTCATCACTTTTACCTTCACCTGCTGGCCAGGTTTGAGAATCTGAGATGGATGATCGATCCTCCCATGGGATATCTCAGAGACATGAACCATTCCCTCGATGCCTCCGATATCGACAAAGGCGCCAAAGTCGGTCAGTTTCGTCACGTTCCCTTCACACTCAAGCCCAGGCATGAGTCTTGCTAAGGTCTCTTTTGACTTTTCCTCCCGTTCTTCCTGCATGAGCACACGTCTGGAGACGACAATATTCTTCCCTTTTTCCTTGATCTCCATGATGCGAAATGGATATCTCGCTCCAACATGCTCCTCAGGTTTCTCGCAGAACTGGATGTCGATCTGGCCTAAAGGGCAAAAGGCACGAACGCCGGAAAGATCGATCTCAAAGCCCCCTTTAATGACCCTTACCACTCTTCCTTCTACAGGGATGAGGTTTTCTTTTGCCTCCCGTAAGATCTCAAGAGCATCAGCACCATGAACCTTCATTCCCTTTGTGAGATGGGTTCCATCACGGATCGATGCGACCCTCATCTCAACCCCATCTCCCTGCTTGATGGTGAGGTTCCCGCCCTTGTCCAGGAATTCCTGGATATCCGCAATGCCCTCGCTCTTTCCTCCCAAATCAACAAAGACCGTATCCTTGCTGATCTTCAACACCTTCCCTGAAACCGTATCTCCAGGGAAAAGCTTGCGACCCGGGGCCTCAGAACTGGCCTTCAAAAGCTCCTCAAAACTGATTTCTTCCATTTCTTTTTCTGTCATTGCAGTGCACCTTTAATTTATTTTATGCAACAGTATAACTTTTTCTATTGATTCGGGAAAGGGTTTGAAAACAACTGAGGTATTGGCTTTATATTAATTGAAGCATGACATTCGACTTGTTTAGAGTTTATGCAATTCGTACAGTGAAGTCAAACAGGAATGAAAAATCAGAGGAAGGGGAGATTCCAGACGAATCCGTACTGGGCAG